>Ga0228703_1001053_pt1 | contig 17664 bp, 14 predicted proteins | sample McNCre217_Aug_MG_3_FD_178020 | JGI IMG/M metagenome (GOLD analysis project Ga0228703, IMG submission 178020) | Freshwater microbial communities from McNutts Creek, Athens, Georgia, United States - 29-17_Aug_MG | ecosystem: Environmental > Aquatic > Freshwater > Creek | place: USA: Georgia... | reverse complement strand
TATCTGACCCACTGGTGTCCCGCTTTGGCGTGCACTTGATTCAAGTGATGGCGCGACGCAACAACCCTTTGTCGGCGCGAGAAGAGCGTGAATATGCGCGCAACGCGCTGAAAGAGCGCAAGTACGAAGAAACCTACGAAACCTGGGCTCAGGAAATTCGCGGTCGGGCGTACATTGAATACCGTGAACCCCCGCAGTGAGCTGCGACAGGAATTTTCTTGAAGCACATCGCACGCAAGCGTTTTGGCCAGCATTTCCTGACCGATACCAGCATCATTGACGGCATTGTCGACAGCATCTCACCGGTGCCAGGCCAGGCTGTGGTGGAAATTGGCCCCGGGTTGGCCGCTTTGACCCAACCCTTGGTGGAGCGCCTGGGGCAATTAACGGTCATTGAGCTGGACCGTGACTTGGCACAGCGCCTGCGCAGTCACCCGCAGCTGCGGGTGGTGGCGTCGGACGTGCTGAAGGTGGACTTCACGGCCCTGGCTGCGCAAATGGGAGGGGCGCCCTTGCGGGTCGTGGGCAATCTGCCCTACAACATTTCGACGCCGATCCTGTTTCATTTGCTGGACCACGTGTCGGCCATTGCGGACCAGAACTTCATGCTGCAAAAGGAAGTGGTGGACCGCATGGTCGCAGCGCCCGCCACCGCAGCCTATGGCCGATTAAGCGTGATGTTGCAATGGCGGTATGCCATGGAGATGACTTTGTTTGTGCCGCCCACGGCGTTTGACCCGCCGCCGCGGGTGGACAGTGCGGTGGTGAGAATGGTGCCGCGACCGGATGCTGCGCCGGTGTCACCTGCCTTGTTGTCAGAGCTGGTGCAGGTGGCGTTCAGCCAAAGGCGCAAATTGCTGCGCCACACGCTCGGGCGATGGCTTGAGGCCCGGGACTGGCACGTAACATTTGATGTTCAGCGCCGTGCGGAAGAGGTGCCAGTGGAGGCTTATGTGGCGTTGGCGCAAGCTGTGAGTGGCTCACCCACAGCTTGATGGCTTGTGGTGGCAACTTAGGCCGCTGCCAGCCAATACCCCGCGTTGAAAGGGCTGCTCATGCGCAGCGCCAACGGGGAGATGTCCACCAGTTTGTCGGTGGGCATTTTTTCGCCAGGCTCGGTCAACTCGATGCCTTGTTGTGACTCCGGGTTTTCCGTCACACCCTCTGCCACGGCAGAAGGCGCACGGGCCACCGAGAAAGAGTAGAAGCAACGGAACGGCACCTTGCGGTCGGACCAGTAATCGGCAGCTTCGCGGAAAACATCAAGCAGTTGTTCGCGGGCTTCTTTGTCAAACTTGGCATGGGCAGGGATATGCTCCAACACCAGGATAAAGCCAGGTTGCGGGCCCGACTTGTGCAACGGATCGGTCATGCCGTCGTACAGCGAGTCAAAGTTTTTGCTGGCTTGCGTCGGGAAGGTGAACTGCTGGGCGATGAGGTCCAACACATCTTGCTTGCTCTGCGCTTGGGCCAAATTGGCGTACAAAAAGTGGTGTCCCAAGGCCTGGGCGGCTTCCTGCAGATCCGGCACGCGGAAGGCGCGAATCGACTGGACGATGTTGGTTTTCACTGTACGAAGCGGCGTATCCATCTCCGTGGCTTTCCTTGAAAATAAGACGAGGGCCTGACAAATTTCATGCTCTGAAAAAAATGTTGCTTTGCAGCATTTCTTGGAGAGCCCCGGGTTAACCCGGGATTTCAAGCCTGTAGTGTGAAGCAAAAGCGACAAAAACGCAAGTCCATGCCCAATAATTAGGCATGAATTTGTCGGGAAATCAAAATTTAAGTGATTGCCCGCTCTCAAAAAGTGCCTTATCTGGCGGCACTCGCATCGGCAACAGTCAATGCGGTCATGTTCACAATGCGACGCACTGTGGTGCTGGCGGTCAAAATATGCACGGGTTTGGCTGCACCCAACAAGACTGGGCCAATCGCGATGTTGCCGCCGGCGGCCGTTTTAAGCAAATTGTAGGAAATATTGGCGGCATCCAGGTTGGGAAGCACCAAAAGGTTTGCGCTGCCAGAGAGGGTGCTGCGTGGCATCAGGGCATGACGCGCTGCACCATCCAGGGCCACATCGCCGTGCATTTCCCCGTCGATTTCCAACCAGGGCGCGCGTTGCTGCACCAGGGCCAGGGTTTGCCGCATTTTGACGGCCGTGGGCTGGTTGCTGCTGCCAAAGTTGGAGTGAGACAGCAGCGCGGCTTTGGGGTGAATGCCAAAACGCATCATTTCTTCGGCGGCCATCACGGTGATTTCTGCCAGTTGCTCGGCGCTCGGGTCGTAGTTGATGTGGGTGTCCACCAGGAAAATCTGGCGGTCGGGCAACAGCAGGCCGTTCATGCAGGCATAGGTGCTGACGCCGGGCCGGTGGCCGATGACCTGATGGATGTAGTTCAGGTGCACGTCCGGCGTGCTCCAGGTGCCGCAGATCATGCCGTCCACCTCGCCCTTGTGCAGCATCATGGTGCCAATCAGCGACAGGCGGCGGCGCATGTCGATCTTGGCCAATTGCTCGGTCACGCCTTTGCGCTCGGTCAACTGGTGGTAGGTCTGCCAGAAATCGCGGTAGCGGTGGTCGTTTTCCACGTTGACCACCTGGTAATCCACGCCTTCGCGCAGGCGCAAGCCGAAGTTTTGAACCCGTTTGGCAATCACTTCGGGACGCCCGATGAGGGTGGGCCGTGCCAGGTTTTCGTCCACGACGATTTGGACCGCGCGCAGCACGCGCTCTTCTTCACCCTCTGCGTAGGCCACCCGCTTTTTGCTGGCGCGCTTGGCGGCAGCGTAGATGGGCTTCATGGTGGAGCCGGAAGCGTAGACAAAGCTTTGCAGGCGCTCGCGATACGCGTCCATGTTCTGGATGGGGCGCAGAGCGACACCACTGTCTGCCGCCGCTTGTGCCACGGCCGGTGCAATCTTGATCATCAAACGTGGATCAAAAGGCTTGGGAATCAGGTACTCGGGACCAAACGCCAGGCTCTCGCCCGAGTAGGCCGCGGCGACCACCTCGCTCTGCTCCGCCTGCGCCAGTTCGGCAATGGCATACACCGCGGCGATTTCCATCTCGACGGTGATGGTGGACGCGCCGGCGTCCAAAGCGCCACGGAAAATGTAAGGGAAACACAGGACGTTGTTGACCTGGTTGGGGTAGTCGGTACGGCCCGTGGCCATGATGGCGTCGTCGCGCACCTTCTTGACTTCTTCGGGCAGAATTTCCGGGGTGGGGTTGGCCAGTGCCAGGATCAGCGGTTTGGCCGCCATTTTCTGGACCATCTCGGGCTTGAGCACCCCACCGGCCGACAGGCCCAGGAACACATCGGCGCCCTCGATCACTTCTGCCAGGGTACGGGCCGAAGTTTTTTGGGCGAATTGAATTTTGTCCTCGTCCATCAACTCGGTGCGGCCCTCATAAACCACCCCCGCCAGGTCGGTGACAAAAATATTATGTCGAGGCACGCCCAGCTTGACCAGCAGGCCCAGACAGGCCAAGGCCGCAGCGCCTGCCCCCGAGGTCACAATTTTGACCTTCTGCAGGTCTTTTTCTACCACTTTGAGGCCGTTCAAAATGGCCGCACCCACCACGATGGCGGTGCCGTGCTGGTCATCGTGAAAGACCGGAATTTTCATGCGCTCGCGCAGCTTGCGCTCGACATAAAAGCAGTCGGGCGCCTTGATGTCTTCCAGGTTGATGCCGCCAAAGGTGGGTTCCAGCGAAGCGATGGTGTCCACCAGCTTGTCAAGGTTGCGCTCATTGATTTCCAGGTCGAACACGTCAATGCCGGCAAACTTCTTGAACAGAACCCCTTTGCCTTCCATCACGGGCTTGGAGGCCAGCGGGCCGATGTCACCCAAACCCAGCACCGCCGTGCCGTTGGAAATCACGGCCACCAGGTTGCCCCGGCTGGTGTACTTGAAGGCAGCGTTCGGGTCTTTGACGATTTCTTCGCAGGGTGCTGCCACGCCGGGCGAGTAAGCCAGCGCCAGGTCGTGCTGGTTCACCAGCTGCTTGGTGGCCTGGATCGCCACTTTGCCGGGGGTCGGGAACTGGTGGTATTCCAGTGCCGCGCGGCGCAATTCTTCACGGGCTTCTTGGGTGGCCGAAGGGCTGATGCTCATGCGTGTTCTCCAGTGGTGGCGTCGCTGCAAAGTTCGACTGCCTGGGGGAGGGATTGTAGGCTTGGGGGTGTGCTGCGCCGTGCGTAGAAATGCGCATTCGAAGTCCAGAGAATTTTTACTTTTCCCCAGGCAATGGGCTGCGACCTCATCCGCAGCGCCCAGCCTGTGCGCAAAGTTCAGCCGCGCATCAGCGCCTCAATCTCATCGGCCTTGACGGGCACGCCTCGGGTAATCAGCTCGCAACCCGCTGGGGTCACCACGGCATCGTCTTCGATGCGGATCCCCAGGTCCCAGAACGCCTGGGGCACATCCTCGGCTGCGCGCACATACAGGCCCGGCTCAATGGTCAACACCATGCCCGGGCGCAGCACGCGGCTGGGGCGGTTGATGAGGGTTTCCCCAGAAAGCGGGTCGCGCCGCGTGCCCATGGGCCCTGCCTCGCCTGGCTCGACATAGCTGCCGCAGTCGTGCACATCCATGCCCAGCCAATGACCGGTGCGGTGCATGTAATAGCGGAAGTAATGACGTTGCTCGATGACATCCTCGACCGTGCCGTGGCGGTTTTTGTCGAGCAAGCCCAGATCCAGCAGCCCTTGGGACAGCACTTTGACCGTGGCTTCGTGCGGATCGGTGAATCTGGCGCCGGCACGGGTGGCCGCAATGGCCGCATCCTGGCTGGCCAGGACCAGGTCGTACAGCGCCCGTTGGGGGCCGCTGAAGCGCCCATTGGCTGGGAAGGTGCGGGTGATGTCGCTGGCATAGCCATCGAGCTCGCAGCCCGCGTCAATCAGGACCAGCTCGCCATCGCGCACCGGCGCCGCATCGGCGCGGTAATGCAGCACGCAGGCATTGGCGCCGGCGGCCACAATGGAGCCGTAGGCGGGAAACTGCGAGCCATGGCGGCGAAACTCGTGCAACAACTCGGCTTCCAGATGGTATTCGCGCACCTCCTCGCCAGCGCGCAAACGCCGCGCACTGGTTTGCATGGCCCGAACGTGGGCGCCGGCGCTGATGTGCGCGGCGCGCCGCATGATCTCCAATTCATGCCCGTCTTTGACCAGGCGCATCTCGTCGAGCAGGGTGCACAGGTCGCGTTGTTCGCTCGGACACTCTGCGCCAAAGCGCACCCGCGCACGAACTTTTTGCAGCCAGCCATCGATGCGCGTCTCCAGGCCGTTGTGCGTCGCAAACGGATACCAGACGGTGCGCCGGTTTTCCAGCAGGCTTGGCATCAGCCGGTCCAAATCGGTGACGGAGTGCGCTGCCTGTACTTTCAATTGCCCCACGGCCGCCTCGGGACCTAAGCGGTACCCGTCCCAGATTTCGCGTTCCAGGTCTTTCGGCTGGCACCACAAGGTGGCAGCGCCTTCGGCCGTCACCACCAGCCAGGCTTGAGGCTCGGTGAAGCCCGTCAGGTAATAAAAGTAGCTGTCATGCCGGTACGGAAAATCGCTGTCGCGGTTGCGCGGGCGTTCCGCTGCCGTCGGAATGATGGCGATGCCGCCGGCGCCGAGTTGGGCCGCCAGGCGGGCACGACGTTCTGGGTAATTCATGGGCAGGTCTTTGCGTCGAACTGTGAGCAGCCTTCATTATGAAGGCGATGGCGTGCCCGTCAGGCCCGCCCGCTTTCAAGGCGTGTTGAGTGCTGCTAGGCGCTCTGGCGTGCCAACATCGGTCCAGGGTCCGGTGTAAAGCGAGGCGCTGACGTGCCCCAGGTCCATCGCGTGTCGCAACATCGGGGCCAGCGCTGCGCGCACCCCTTGCGGATTGCCGCTGGGGATATCGCACACCGGGGGCGTGAAAAACTGCCGCCTGTAAAGCGCGATCGTGCTGAAGGTGTAGAGGGGCTGGCCGCTGTCCTTGGGAAGGTTCAGCGCCAAGCCGTCGCTTGAAAGGCCAAAGTCTCCGCGCGGGTTGTGGGTCGGGTTGGGGACCAGCCAAAGGTGGGCCCACCGCCCCGACTTGGCAAATGTTTGACGGCTGGCCTCACTGAAGCGAAATTGGGGCGCATAGACATCGCCAGCGGCCACCCAGAAGACTTCGTCCAAGGCGGGCAAGGCGCGCACAATGCCTCCGGCGGTTTCCAGCGCAGCGCCAAAATCGCGGCCCTCTTCCGAGTAGCGAAGTTGCATTGGCGCGGCGGCTGTTGCGGCTTGAAAATTTGCCCCAAAAAAATCGGAAATTTGCGTGCCTAGCCAATCGGTGTTGATGACCAGGCTGGACACCCCGCCCTGGGCCAGGGCCTCCATCGGCCATTGCATCAAAGGCTTGCCTTGCACCTGTAGCAAGGGCTTGGGCGTGCTGTCTGTCAGGGGCCGCATGCGTTCCCCGCGGCCAGCGGCCAGCAACAGGGCCGTGGCCGGGCGGGTCAGGGGGGCGGCGAGGGGCGTGGTTTGCATCTTGCAAGCAGTAGGTGACGGCACAAGTGTAGCCACCCGACAGCGGGTCAGCTTGGCGTGGGCGAGCCCCGCTAAAATCAGGGGCTTCGCTGAAAACTTCCTTTACCCCAACTGTTTCACACCATGGCCCAACACCCACAAATGGCCAACGCAATCCGTGCGTTGGCAATGGACGCCGTTCAACAAGCCAACTCTGGCCACCCGGGCGCGCCCATGGGCATGGCCGACATCGCGGTGGCCCTCTGGGGTGAGCATCTGCAACACAGCCCGAAGAATCCCCATTGGGCCAACCGTGACCGCTTTGTGCTGTCCAACGGCCACGGCTCGATGCTGATTTATGCCTTGTTGCACCTGACGGGCTATGACCTGCCCATGCAGGAGTTGAAGAATTTCCGCAAGCTGCACAGCAAGACCGCGGGGCACCCTGAAGTGGGCGTCACCCCCGGCGTGGAAACCACCACGGGGCCTTTGGGCCAAGGCATCACCAACGCGGTGGGCATGGCTTTGGCGGAAAAATTGCTGGCCAACGAATTCAACCGCCCCGGGCACGCCATCGTTGACCACCACACCTATGTGTTCATGGGCGACGGCTGCTTGATGGAGGGCATCAGCCACGAAGCCTGCTCACTGGCCGGCGCCTGGAAGCTGAACAAGCTGATTGCGCTGTATGACGACAACGGCATTTCCATTGACGGCCAAGTGGCCCCCTGGTTTGCCGACAACACGCCCGCGCGCTTCAAGGCCTATGGCTGGCAAGTGATCGGCCCGGTGGACGGCCATGACGCAACGGCTGTGTCCCAGGCCATTGCCAGCGCCAAGCTGAGTGCCGACAAGCCCACGCTGATCGTCTGCAAAACCCACATCGGCAAAGGCAGCCCGAACCGCGCCAACACCGCCAAAGCCCACGGCGAGCCCTTGGGGGCCGAAGAAATTGCCCTGACGCGTGCCGCGCTCGGCTGGCCCCATGCGCCCTTTGAAATTCCCAAAGAGGTGTATGCCGCGTGGGATGCCAAGAAGGCCGGGCAACAACGCGAGGTCGCGTGGAACACTTTGTTTGCCGCCTACAAGAAGGCGCACCCGGCGCTGGCCGCCGAATTCTTGCGCCGCATGAAAGGCGACTTGCCCAAGAACTTCGCGCAAAGCGTGGTCGATGCCGTCATTGACGCTCACACCCAAGCCCAAACCGTGGCCAGCCGCAAAGCCAGCCAATTGGCCCTGGAAGCGTTCACGGCCGCCTTGCCTGAAATGCTGGGTGGCAGCGCCGACCTCACGGGCTCCAACCTGACCAACACCAAGAGCACGCCCAATTTGCGCGTCGACTTGGCGGGCCAGGTGGTGCGCAACGCCGAAGGCCAATCGGGCCGTCACATCAACTATGGCGTGCGCGAATTCGGCATGGCGGCCATCATGAACGGCGTGGCCTTGCACGGCGGCTACATCCCCTATGGCGGCACCTTCCTGACCTTCAGCGACTACAGCCGCAATGCGATTCGCATGGCGGCCCTGATGAAGCAGCGCGTCATCCATGTGTTCACCCACGACTCCATCGGCCTGGGCGAAGACGGCCCGACCCACCAGTCGATCGAGCACGCGGCCAGCCTGCGCCTGATTCCCAACCTCGATGTCTGGCGTCCCTGCGACACCGCCGAAACCACGGTGGCTTGGGCGGTGGCCTTGCAAAATGCCCAGCGACCCACAGCCCTGCTGTTGAGCCGCCAAAACCTGCCCTATGCCCCCAAGCCGACCTCGGCTGTCGTGCCCGACGCGTCCGGCCTGGACGCCATCAGCAAGGGTGCCTATGTGTTGGCCGAGCCCCTCGAAGTGGGGCTGAAGAAAAAGCCGCAAGCGGTCATCATCGCCACCGGCTCCGAAGTTCAGTTGGCCCTCAAGGCCCAGGCCTTGCTGGCCGAGCGCAAGATTGCGGTGCGCGTGGTCTCCATGCCCAGCACCACCACCTTTGACCGCCAAAGCGTGGCCTACAAGCAGGCCGTGCTGCCGCCCAACGTGCCGCGCATTGCGGTGGAAATGGGCTCCACCGATGGCTGGTGGAAATACGGCGTGGCCGCCGTGGTCGGTATCGACAACTATGGCGAAAGCGCCCCTGCGCCGGTGCTGTTCGAGCACTTTGGCTTCACCGCACACAACGTGGCTGACACGGTACAGGCCGTGTTGGGCCGTGCCTGATTTTTAACTTCAAGAGGATAGAACCATGACCATCAAAATTGGCATCAACGGCTTTGGCCGCATCGGACGCATGGTGTTCCGTGCCGCTGCACAGAACTTCCAGGACATCGAAGTGGTGGGCATCAACGACTTGCTCGAGCCCGACTACCTGGCCTACATGCTCAAGTACGACAGCGTGCACGGCCGCTTCAAAGGCGAGGTCTCGGTCGAGGGCAACACCCTGGTCGTCAACGGCAAGAAGATTCGCCTGACCCAAGAGCGCGACCCCGCCGCCCTGAAGTGGAATGAGGTGGGCGCCGACATTGTGGTCGAAGCCACGGGCCTGTTCCTGGACAAAGCCTCGGCTGAAAAGCACCTGGCTGCCGGCGCCAAGAAAGTGCTGATGTCTGCCCCCTCCAAGGACGACACCCCGATGTTCGTGTTCGGCGTGAACGACAAAACCTACGCCGGCCAGGCCATTGTGTCCAACGCCTCTTGCACCACCAACTGCCTGGCCCCCGTGGCCAAGGTGTTGAACGACAAATGGGGCATCAAGCGCGGCCTCATGACCACCGTGCACGCTGCCACCGCCACGCAAAAAACCGTGGACGGCCCCTCCAACAAAGACTGGCGCGGCGGCCGCGGCATTCTGGAAAACATCATCCCCAGCTCCACCGGTGCCGCCAAGGCCGTGGGCGTGGTGATTCCCGAGCTCAACAAAAAGCTCACCGGCATGTCCTTCCGCGTGCCCACCTCTGACGTGTCGGTAGTGGACTTGACGGTGGAACTGAACAAGGAAGCCGACTACAAAGAAATTTGTGCCGAGATGAAGGCCCAAAGCCAAGGCGCGCTCAAGGGCATTTTGGGCTACACCGAAGACAAGGTGGTGGCCACCGATTTCCGCGGCGAGTCCTGCACCAGCGTGTTCGACGCCGAGGCCGGCATTGCCCTGGACAAGACCTTTGTGAAGATCGTGTCCTGGTATGACAACGAGTGGGGCTACTCCAACAAGTGCCTCGAAATGGTTCGCGTCATTTCGCGTTGAAGCAAGGGTGGGCCAGGGCATGACAACGCTGGCTCTGCCCACATTTGAGGACGTGCGCGCTGCTGCGCAGCGCTTGCACGGCTTCGCGCACCGCACCCCCGTGCTGCGCTCTGCAACCCTGGACCAGCAACTGGGGGCACAGGTTTTTTTCAAGTGCGAAAACTTTCAGCGCATGGGCGCTTTCAAGTTTCGGGGCGCATTCAATGCCCTGGCACAGTTCACCCCCGAACAAAAGCGTGCCGGCGTGGTGGCCTATTCTTCCGGCAACCATGCGCAAGCCATTGCCTTGTCGGCGCGCATGCTGGGCCTGCCGGCCACGCTGATCATGCCGCACGATGCCTCGCCGGCCAAGCTGGCCGCCACCCGCGGCTATGGCGCCCAGGTGGTGCATTACGACCGTTACAGCGAAGATGCCATGGCCATGGCCCGGCAGTTGTCGGCCGAGCAGGGGATGACCTTCATTCCGCCGTTTGACCATGCGCATGTGTTGTGCGGCCAGGGCACGGCAGCGCTGGAGTTGTTTGAAGAGGTGGGCGAGCTCGACCACCTGTTTGTCTGTTTGGGCGGCGGCGGCTTGCTCAGCGGCAGTGCATTGTCGGCGCGCGCCTTGTCGCCGCACTGCAAGGTGTATGGCGTAGAGCCCGAGGCCGGCAATGACGTCCAACAGTCGTTTCGCAGCGGCCAACGCGTGCGCATCCCCACGCCCGTTACCATCGCCGATGGCGCCCAAACCCCGCTGGTGGGCGAGTTGACCTTCGAGCTCATTCGCCGCCATGTGGACGACATCCTGACCGCCACGGACGCGCAGTTGGTGCAGGCCATGCGTTTCTATGCAGAGCGCATGAAAATGGTGGTCGAGCCCACCGGTTGCCTGTCGCTGGCGGCCGCTTGCCATGCAGGCGTGCCCCTGAAAGGCCAGCGCGTGGGCGTGCTGATCAGCGGTGGCAATGTGGATTTGCAGCGCTTTGCCGAGTTGCTGCAGCAAAATTCCACACAGGCTTGATTCAAAAAATTCAAACCCTTTGGGCTTCAGGCAAGCTAGGATGCATGCCATGAACGTTCTCCTTCAAGAATTCAAGGACCGCATTCGGGTGGCGGCCGAGACGCACCAGACCTTGTCACTGCAAGGCCACGGCAGCAAGGCCTTCTACGGCGAGACGACCCAGGGCGACACGCTCGATGTGTCCGGCTACAGCGGCGTTCTGAGTTACGAGCCCAGCGAGCTGGTCGTGACCGCCCGCGCTGGAACGCCGCTGCGCGAGCTCGAAGCCTTGTTGGCGGAAAAAGGCCAGTGCCTGCCCTTTGAGCCACCGCATTTCAGTGCGGCGGGCGGTACCGTGGGCGGCATGGTGGCTTCGGGCCTGAGCGGGCCCGCGCGGGTCAGCGTGGGCAGCGTGCGCGACTATGTGCTGGGGGTCAGCATGCTCAATGGCCGTGCCGAAGAGCTCCGCTTTGGCGGCCAGGTCATGAAAAACGTGGCGGGCTACGATGTGTCGCGCGTCATGGCGGGCGCCATGGGCACCTTGGGCATGATCACCGAAGTCTCGCTCAAAGTGTTGCCCAAGGCACCTGCAGAAGCCACGTTGATGATGGCCATGCCGCAAGCGCAGGCCTTACAGCAACTGCACCGCTGGATGGCGCAGCCCTTGCCGCTGAATGCCAGTTGCTGGGTGCATGACGACAGCGCGCAGCCGGCCCAGGATTTTTTGTTTGTGCGCCTGCGCGGCGCCCAAGCCGCGGTCGAGGCGGCGTGCCTGCGCATGGCCAGCGATGTGCAGCAACAAGGTTTTGCCGTGAGCCGCATGGACAACGCGGGTGCCGCCGGCGACTGGCAAGCCTGCGCCGATCAGCAACTGCCCTTCTTCCAGCCCGAGCCCGCCCCCCAAGCTTGCCTGTGGCGCTTGTCCTTGCCCCCGACGGCACCGGTGCTGGACCTGCCCAGCTCGCCCTTGATTGAGTGGCATGGCGGCCTGCGCTGGTTGTGGGCGCCCGCTTCCGAGGCCGCGCAGTTGCGCGAACTGGCGCAGCGCCATGGCGGCCACGCCACCCTGTGGCGAACCCGCTCGGGCCACGGTGCCGAAGACCGCCGCGTGGGGGTGTTCACGCCCTTGCCGCCCGTGCAACAAAAATTACAGCAGGCCCTGCAGGCGGAGTTTGACCCGCATGCGGTGTTCAAAACCGGCCGTCTTGGCCTGTAACCCCAGGGGATTTCATGCAGACCCATCTTGCCCCTGAATTTCAGGACACCCCCGAAGGCCGTGAAGCCGAGGCCATTTTGCGCAAGTGCGTGCATTGCGGTTTTTGCACCGCCACCTGTCCCACGTACCAACTGCTGGGCGATGAGCTCGACGGCCCGCGTGGCCGCATTTACCTCATCAAGCAAGTGCTGGAGGGCGAAACCCCGACCCGCAAAACCCAGCAGCACCTGGACCGTTGCCTGACCTGCCGCAACTGCGAGAGCACCTGCCCCAGTGGCGTGCAGTATGGCCATCTGGTGGACATCGGCCGAGAGATTGTCGAGCGCAAGGTCGCACGCCCCGCCGGCGAGCGCTTGATACGCTGGGCCTTGAAAGAGGGCTTGCCCTCGGCCGCTTTCGCGCCCGCCATGAAGCTGGGCCAGTCGGTGCGCGCACTCTTGCCCGCCAAGCTCAAAGCCAAGGTGCCGCGTGCCCAGGCGGCAGGCGCCTGGCCGACGCGCACCCACGAACGCAAGGTGCTGATGCTGGCGGGCTGCGTGCAGCCGGCCATGCTGCCCAACATCAACAGCGCGACGGCGCGGGTGCTCGATGCCGCTGGCATTCAGACCGTCATCGCCGCCGAAGCCGGCTGCTGTGGCGCAGTGAAATTTCACCTCAACGACCAGCAAGGCGGGCGCGCGCAAATGCGGGCCAACATCGATGCCTGGTGGCCCTGGGTCGAGCAGGGTGTGGAGGCCTTGGTGATGAACGCTTCGGGCTGTGGCGTGACCGTCAAGGATTACGGCCACTTGCTGAAAGACGATCCGGCCTATGCCGACAAAGCCCGTCGCATCAGCGAACTGACGCGCGACCTCAGCGAGTTGTTGCCCATGCTGGTGCCCGTGCTGAAAGACCAATTGAAGCCCGCTGCTGCCCAAGCCACTGGCGCCATGGCCTTTCATCCACCCTGTACCTTGCAACACGGGCAACAGCTCAAAGGCGGCGTGGAGCAGCACTTGTCGGCCCTGGGCTTTGAGGTGCGGGTGACGGCGCAAGAGTCCCACCTGTGCTGTGGCTCAGCGGGCACTTACTCGGTGCTCAACCCGGCGTTGTCCACCCAGTTGCGTGATCGCAAGCTGGGCCATTTGGCGAGCATGCAACCCAAGGCCATTTTGAGTGCCAACGTGGGCTGCATCACCCATTTGCAAAGCGGCACCGAGGTGCCGGTACAGCACTGGGTGGAAATGCTGGACCGTGCCTTGCAGGCTTCAGGCGGCTAAAGCCTTCTCGATGTCTTTGGCCAGCTTGGCGGGCGCATCTTGCGGCGCGTAGCGGCGGATCACCCGCCCATCGCGCCCGACCAAAAACTTGGTGAAGTTCCACTTGATGGCCTTGCTGCCCAGCAGGCCCGGCGCTTCGGCGCACAACCAGCGGTACAGCGGGTGGGCGTGGTCGCCGTTGACCTCGATTTTGTGCATCATCTGAAAGCTGACGCCGTAGTTTTTCTGGCAGAAGGCGCCAATCTCGGCGTCGCTGCCCGGGTCTTGGCCGCCAAACTGGTTGCAAGGAAAACCCAACACGCTGAGGCCTTGGCTGGCATAGGTCTGGTGCAGCTTTTCCAGGCCCGCAAACTGCGGCGTGAAGCCACAGGCGCTGGCCGTGTTGACGATCAAGAGCACCCGCCCTTTCAATTCGGACAGGGCCAGCGGTGTGCCGTCGATGCGATCGGCTTGTAATTCATCCAGTGTGTTCATGGCGACTCCAAAGAGGTTTTGCTGGGGCGCGAGGCCAGCAAGGCGGTCAAGACAATCAGGCTGCCCCCCAGGGCAATCCGCGCGGTCCACTCAGACGCACCCAAGCTTATCGAAGACACGCTGGCAAACACCACCTCGGAGAGCATGACCATGGCCGTGGTGTGTGCACTTAAGCGCGCCGCACCGTATTGCAAAGCCAGATTGCCGAGCAAAAACGCGGCGGTCAAACCCAGGATGGCCAGCCAGCCCAACTCGCGCGCCATCGCCGGGTGAGTCACAAAGCCGGCGGCCGTGCCCACCAGCGCGAAAGCCAGGGCCGTGAAGGTGCCGCCGCCAAACATGGCCAGCATGCGCGCGGCCTCTGGCGTGTCATGCAGGCGGCGCAGCAGCACATTGGTCAGCGCGAAACAAAACCCGCCCAACAAGGCCAGAAAATCCGCCAGGCTTTGTGGCAGGGGCCAGTCGGTGTCAGGGGTTTTCAGGACCAAGGCCACGCCCACCAGGGCCAGCAAGAGCCGCAACAAGGCATGACCTGTGGGGCGCTCGCCCAGCAGCCACCAAGCCAGCAGCAAAGACCAGGTGGGCATGAGGTAAAACAGCAGCACCACCCGCACCACATCGCCGACGGTGACGGCCCAGTTGAAGCAGACGTTGGTCAGCCCCGAAGCCAGCAGCAGGATCCAAAGCGCCGGGTGCTGGCGCATGCCGCGCCAAGCCTGCGGGCGCCATAGCAGAACGCAGGCCAGCGAGACAGCGAAGATGATGGCCGTGGCCCACAGCGGATGCAGGCCCTGGCTTTCCAGCGTTTTGAGCGGCCACCAGGAGAGTCCCCAGACCAGGGCGTTGAAGCCCAGGGCCAGCACGGGCAAAAGCGTTGTCATGCCCGCTCAGCCGTGCATGTCATCGTGGCGGGCAATGTGGAGCAGGCGTGCCAGTTCGTCGCGGTGGTGAATGTGGTTCCAGGCATGCCAGCGCTGGATCAGCCACATCATGCTCGCCACCAGCAAGCCAAAGGCGGTGATGGCGCCAAAGGCACTCAAGCCCAGGCCTGTGGAGAGCGTGTAAAAACCACCCAAGGCCAAAATGCAGGTTTGCTCATTGAAGTTTTGCACGGCAATCGAGCGCCCGGCGCCCATCAGGTTGTGCCCACGGTGCTGCAACAAGGCATTCATGGGCACCACCAGAAAGCCGCCCAGCCCGCCCAGCAAGACCAGGAAGGGCGCGGCTACCCACACGTTGTCGATGAAGTTCATGCCAATGACCAGCAGGCCCATGCCGATGCCCATGGGCATGACCTTGGTGGCTTGTTCCAGCCGCATGCGCATCGAGGCAATGACGGCGCCCACGGCGGTGCCAATCGCCACCACCCCTACCAGCGAGGACGCTTGCGAGGTGCCGTAGCCCAGCGCAGCCGCACTCCAGGCCAGCACGATGTAGCGCAGGTTGCCGCTCACCCCCCAGAACAGGGTGGTGGTGGCGAGCGAGATTTGCCCCAGCTTGTCGCGCCACAAAGCCAGGTTGCAGTGCCAGAAGTCGGGCAACAAGGCGAGCATATTGCGCGCCATGCTGTGTTCGGGGTTGCTGCGCATGGGGCGCAACTCGGCACCCGTCAGCGGGATGCGGGTGTTGAACCAGGCCGCCAGGCCATAAAAGAAGATGAGCACGGCGATGGCAGCTTCCGGGGGCGTGTCAATGCCGGTGTCGATCAGCGGCAGGTTCAAGGACAGCAGCATGCCGGACAAAGCCGGCCCCACCAATTGGCCGCCCACCAGCACGCCCAGGATGATGGAGGCGATCGTCAGCCCCTCGATCCAGCCATTGGCCTTGACCAGCTGGGACGCGGGCAACAATTCGGTCAGGATGCCGTACTTGGCGGGCGAGTAAGCCGCCGCGCCCAGGCCCACCAGGGCATAGGCCAGCAAGGGGTGGGTGCCGAACAGCATCAGCAAGCAGCCGACCACCTTGATCGAGTTGCTGATGAACATCACTTGGCCCTTGGGCCGGGCATCGGCAAAGGCGCCGACAAAAGGGGCCAACACCACATAGAACAACGCGAACATGGGCACCAGGGCGGCACGTTGCCACTCGGGGCTGCCATCGTTTTTCAGCAACTCGACCGCAGCCACGAACAGCGCGTTGTCAGCCAAAGAGCTGAAAAACTGGGCCGACATGATGGTGTAAAAACCGCGCTTCATGGGGTGGGAGTGGTCAGTTGGCCGAGGCCGTCAGGCCCTTGAAAAAGAGGTGGAGGATCACGACGCAGTGGGTTATATCACGGCCCTGCCACAATCTGGCCTATGCCCCGTCCGATCCAAGCCTTCATCCATCCTGCTGCGCTGCAGCACAACTTGGCGCGCCTGCGACAAGCCGCGCCCGATGCCCGCCTTTGGGCAGTGGTCAAAGCGAATGCCTATGGCCACGGCATTGAGCGTGTGTATGACAGCTTGCGCGCCGCCGATGGCTTTGCTTTGTTGGACCTGGATGAGGCGCAACGCATTCGCGACCTGGGCTGGCGTGGCCCGGTGCTGCTGCTGGAAGGCGCTTTTGAGCCGCGCGACCTGGAACTGTGCTCTCGCCTGGACCTGTGGCACACCGTGCATTGCGAGGCGCAGATCGACTGGCTGAGCCGTCACAAGACCCAGCTGCCCCACCGCGTCTTTCTCAAAATGAATTCCGGCATGAACCGCCTGGGCTTTGCCCCCGACCGGTTCCGAACCGCCTGGACGCGCTTGAACGCCTTGCCGCAAGTGGATGAAATTTCTCTCATGACCCACTTCAGCGATGCCGACGGCGAGCGCGGCATTGATCACCAAATCACCGTGTTTGGCCGTATCACCGCCGACCTGCCGGGCGAGCGCTCCTTGGGCAACAGTGCCGCGGTGCTGCGCCATGCTGCCACAGCGGGCGTGATTTCTGACTGGATTCGCCCGGGCATTGCCTTGTATGGCAGCTCGCCCGATGACCCGCAGCACAGCATGGCGGACTGGCATTTGCAGCCCACCATGAGCCTGCGCAGCCGCATCATTGGCGTCCAACACCTGCAAGCCGGCGACACGGTGGGCTATGGCTCGCAGTTTCGCGCCACCCAGGCGATGCGCCTGGGCGTTGTCGCCTGTGGCTATGCCGACGGCTACCCCCGCCTGTGCCCCAATGGTGCGCCGGTGTTGGTGCAAGGCCAGCGCACCCGCTTGGTCGGGCGCGTCAGCATGGACATGGTGACCGTGGACCTGACCGATGTGCCAAATGCAGACCTGGGCAGCGAGGTCACCTTGTGGGGCCGCGCCAGCACGGGCGAAGTGCTGCCCATCGATGAGCCCGCGCGTGCCGCCGGCACCATTGGCTATGAGTTGATGTGTGCGCTCGCGCCACGCGTGCCTGTCAGCGTGAGCGACGTGGTCACGCCCTGAGTCAGCGCTTGCGCAAGCCCAGCCAAATGACCGCGCCCACCACCAGTCCAGCGCCCACCAATTGAATGGGCGCAATGGTCTGGTCCAGCAGCCACCAGGCCAGCACCAAGGCGAAGATGGGCTCCACATTCATGATGGCCGAGTTGCCCACCACCCCCAGGCGCGGCAACACGGTGAACAAAATGGTGAAGGCCGTGCCGTAAAGGAAGGTCAGTGCGGCCAGGCCCCACCAACCCGCCACGCTGGTGGGCAAATGGGGGCCCCCTTGTGCGCCGATGAAGCCCAGCGCCACCACGCCAGCCAGCAACATGCTGCTGAGGGTGCGCAAACGGCCATCCAGGCCTTGGGTTTCATGCTGTGTCCAGACCAAGGCCAGGCCAAAGAACGCGCCGGCCGCCAAGGCAAAGGCGACACCGGCGCCAATGCGGTCCCATTGCGCGGCCGACCCCAGGCCAGAAGCGGCACCCAGCACATCCAAGGCCAGCGCCAAGCCCAACAAGATGACCGGCATGGCCAAGACCAGGGCGCGCTCGGGCTTGCGCCGGTACAGCAGGCCGTCCCACAACGCCGCCCACAAGGGGTAGGTGTTGAAGGCCAACA
>Ga0228703_1001052_pt1 | contig 17678 bp, 14 predicted proteins | sample McNCre217_Aug_MG_3_FD_178020 | JGI IMG/M metagenome (GOLD analysis project Ga0228703, IMG submission 178020) | Freshwater microbial communities from McNutts Creek, Athens, Georgia, United States - 29-17_Aug_MG | ecosystem: Environmental > Aquatic > Freshwater > Creek | place: USA: Georgia... | reverse complement strand
CCCATTATCAGGCGCCTTGAGCCTGTTCCAAGGGCGATAATCGCGGCCATGCACATCCGTTTTACCAAGATGCAAGGAGCCGGCAATGATTTTGTCGTGCTCGACGAAACCCGTGGCCCCCTGGGCCTGAACACCGCGCAATACCGCTTTCTGGCCGATCGCCACTTTGGCGTGGGGGCCGACCAGATCCTGACGGTGCGGCCATCGCCCGCGCCGGGCCTGGATTTTGAATACGTGATCCACAACGCCGATGGTGGCGAGGTGGAACACTGCGGCAACGGTGCCCGGTGCTTTGTGCGCTATGTGCGCGACAAGGGCCTGACCGACAAGACCACCGTGCGCGTGAAAGTGCAGCAAGGCGAGATCGAGCTCACCATGAACCCCGATGGCCGAGTCACGGTGAACATGGGCGCACCCGTGTTCGACTGGGAGCGTGTACCTTTCAACCCCATCGGCCTGATCAGCGACCAGGTCAATGGCTGGCCGGTGTTTGATCTGGCTTTGGGCGATCAGGGCATGGCCCGCGTGGGTGTGGTGTCCATGGGCAACCCGCATGCGGTGCAACGCGTGGACGATGTGGACACCTTCCCGGTGCTGGCCCAAGGGCCGTTGATTGAGCACCATCCGGCCTTCCCCAAGCGGGTGAATGCGGGCTTCATGCAGATCGTCTCGCGCAGCCAGATCAAGCTGCGCGTGTTCGAGCGCGGCTCGGGCGAGACGCTGGCTTGCGGCACCGGCGCTTGTGCGGCGGTGGTGGCGGGCATTCGCCAGGGGTGGCTGGACAGCCGTGTCGATGTGCAGACCCACGGCGGTGTGCTGACCATCGAGTGGGCTGGCCAGGCCGACAGCCCGGTCATGATGACCGGCCCCGCGACCCCGGTGTTTGACGGCGAAATCGATGTGCCCGACACCCTTTCCTGAATTTCTGGAGACAAGAACATGACCACGCCTGAATCCATGAGCCCGATCACCGAAGACGACATTGCCGACTACCTGGTGAACACACCGGATTTCTTTGAGCGCCATGCCTCGCTCCTGGCCACGGTGCAATTGACGCACCCCCAAAGCCACCGCGCTGTGGGCTTGCAAGAGCGCCAGGCGCAAATGCTGCGCGACAAGATCAAGGGGCTGGAGCACCGCATCATGGACATGATCCGGCACGGCAACGAGAACATGATCCTGACCGACAAGTTGCACCGCTGGTCGTGTGATTTGCTGGTGGCGCAGCCCGAGCATTTGGCCGAATCGGCGCTGGAGAACATCCGTGAGTTGTTCCAGGTGCCTCAGTTGGCTTTGCGTTTGTGGTCTTTGGACGAAGCCCACAGCCAGGCACCCTATGCCCAGGGCGTGACCGATGCGGTCAAAGACCTGGCGACCTCGCTGGACACCCCTTATGTGGGACCGAACACCGGCTACGAAGCAGTGCAATGGCTGCCCGAGCCGACCCAGGCCGCGTCGCTGGCTTTGCTGGCCTTGCGCGCTGCGCCCGGTCAGGCGCCGTTTGGTTTGCTGGTGCTGGCCTCGCCCGATGCCCAGCGTTTCAACAGCCAGATGGGCACCGATTTGCTTGAGCGCCTGGCCGAGCTGGCAGGGGCCGCCTTGTCGGTTTTGCGCGCCTGACGCAAAAGCGCTCGCATGGCAAAACCGACCGCTGAGCAGACATGGCAAGTGGAAGACGTGGTCTTGCCCTGGCCAGCCCGACCCGAGGCGCTGTCAGAGCGAGCGAAGTCCGAATCTCCCCCATCGCGAGCGAATTCCGATGACCTGTCATTGCGAGCGAAGCGCGGCAATCCATCTTCAACGGAGCCTCCAACCGACCCGCTGGTGACACGCTACCTAGACCACGTCCGCTTCGAAAAACGCCTGGCCGAGCGCACCTGCACGCTGTATCGGCTGGACCTGATCCGCCTGGCCGACATGGCCGAGGCGTCCAGGGTGCCTTTGTTGCAGGTGCAAACCGGCCACATCCGCCGCTGGGTGGCGCAGATGCACAGCGCAGGCCGCAGCGGCCGGGGCATTGCACTCATCTTGTCGGGCTGGCGGGGTTTTTACGCCTGGCTGGGGCGCGAAGGGCTGATCGGTCACAACCCGGTGATCGATGTGCGTGCACCCCGGGTGGCCAAGCCTTTGCCCAAAGCCCTGGGGGTGGACGAGGCCGTGCAACTGGCCGAACACGAAGAAAACGATGACGACCCCTGGCTGGAGGCACGCGATGCCGCCATGGTCGAGCTGCTTTACGGCTGCGGCTTGCGGGTGGCCGAGTTGACCGGTCTGGATGTGGTGCCCAGCGCCGATGCGTCGCGTGCCGGGCGTGGCTGGATCGATGTGCAAAACGCCGAAGTTCAAGTGCAAGGCAAGGGCGGCAAGCGCCGCAGTGTGCCGCTGGGCAGCGCGGCCACTGAGGCGCTGGCGCACTGGTTGGCTGTGCGCACGCAGGTGCCAGGCATGTTGACGCAGGCCACGCCAGGCGCGTCCAGCGCATCGCTGGCGCTGTTTCCGGGGCGGCATGGCACGCGATTGACGGCACGTTCGGTGGAACAGCGCCTCAAGCGCCGCAGCCAGTTGGCGGGTTTGTCCACGCCGGTGCATCCGCACATGCTGCGCCATTCCTTTGCCAGCCATGTGCTCCAGTCCAGCGGCGATTTGCGGGCGGTGCAGGAGCTGTTGGGGCACGCCAACATCACCACCACGCAGGTCTACACGCGGCTGGATTTCCAGCACCTGGCCAAGGCCTACGACGCGGCGCATCCGCGGGCCAAGCGCAAATAATTTACCGTCCAGTAGGTCGGTGGCTTCAGCCCCGACACGGGTCTGCGCTCAAGCCTACAGAAGTCGGACCTGAAGGTGCCGACCTGCGGGGGATATTGGACCGTGCCCGACAATAGGGCCCATGAAAACCATTCGACTCAAAGACGGCAAGGAACGTTCCTTGCTGCGCCGCCACCCCTGGGTGTTTGACTCTGCCATCGCCAAAGGCGGTGGCGATCCGGGGGAGACGGTGCGGGTGGAGTCGCACGCCGGGCAGTTCCTGGGCTGGGCCGCGTTCAGCCCGTCTTCGCGCATCAAGGCCCGCATCTGGAGTTTTGACGAAGCCCAGCGCATTGACGCGGCTTTCATCGAGTCGCGCATCGCCCAAGCCGTGGCCGCACGCCAGTGGTTTGACATTCAGAGTGATGGCGTGCGTCTGGTGTATGGCGAGTCCGATGGTTTGCCCGGCCTGATCGTGGACCGTTACGCCGACACCCTGGTGGCGCAGTTCACCAGCTGCGGCACCGAGCGTTTCAAGGGCGCGATTGCCGATGCCTTGCTCAAGGTCACAGGTCTCACGCGACTGTACGAACGGTCAGACGCCAATGTGCGCAGCCTGGAAGGGCTGCCCGAAGTGACTGGCTGGTTGCGTGGCGAGGGCCCCACCGAGATCACCATCCGCGAGCACGATTGGCAGCTGACCCTGGACATCGCCACCGGTCACAAGACGGGTTTCTATCTGGACCAGCGCGACAGCCGCCACCACTTTGCGCAGCACACGCGCCATCGCCGCTTTGGCAAGGTGCTCAACTGCTATTGCTACACCGGGGGCTTCACCGTGGCGGCGCTGGCGGGTGGGGCGGGGCATGTGACGTCGATTGACTCATCCGGCCCGGCGCTCGACCGTGCCCGTGCCCATGTGCGACTGAACGGCTTTGACGAGTCCCGTGCCACTTTCATGGACGCCGATGTGAACGCCAGCCTGCGCGCCTTCATCGAAGCCGGCGAGACTTTTGATGCCATCGTCCTGGACCCGCCCAAGTTCGCGCCCACTGCGGCCCATGCCGAGCGTGCAGCCCGCGCCTACAAGGACATCAACCGCCTGGCCTTCAAGTTGCTGGCGCCCGGTGGTGAGTTGTTCACCTATTCCTGCTCGGGCGGCATCAGCGCCGACCTGTTCCACAAAATCGTGGCTTCGGCGGGCACCGATGCGGGTGTGGATGGCTTCATCAGCGAGCGCCTGCAAGGCGCGCCCGATCACCCGATGACCATCAATTTCCCCGAAGGGGAATACCTCAAAGGCTTGGTGGTGGTGCGCAAGTGAGCACCGGTCGGGGCGAAGTCCCCGGCCAAACCCCGCCTTGTATTCGTCGCTAAACTCCCCAACTCTTGTTTTTGACCCCGGAGCATTCCATGGCCCTCATTCCTGCAACCATCCTGACCGGCTTTTTGGGCTCGGGCAAAACCACTTTGCTCAAGCGCGTGCTGACCGAGGCCCACGGCCAGAAAATCGCTGTGATCGAGAACGAGTTTGGCGAGGAAAACATCGACAACGACATCCTGGTCTCGGACACCGAAGAGCAGATCATTCAGATGAGCAATGGCTGCATTTGCTGCACCATCCGCGAAGACCTGCGCGCTACGCTGCAGCTGCTGGCCGCCAAGCGCCGCAAGGGCTTGTTGGACTTTGAGCGCATCGTGATCGAAACCACAGGCCTGGCCGACCCTGGCCCTGTGGCGCAAACCTTTTTCATGGACGACGAGATCGCCGAAACCTTCCTGCTCGACTCCATCTTGACCCTGGTGGACGCCAAACATGCGGCGCAGCAACTCAATGATCGGGTTGAGGCGCAGCGTCAGGTGGGTTTTTCTGACCAGATTTTCATCAGCAAGGCCGATCTGGTGTCGGCTGAAGAACTCGATGCCTTGCAACATCGCCTGAAACACATGAACCCGCGTGCGCCGCAAAAGGTGGTGCATTTTGGTGAGGTGGCGCTGAGTGAAGTGTTTGACCTCAAGGGCTTCAACCTGAATGCCAAGCTGGACATCGACCCGGACTTCCTCGCGGAGGAGGGGCATGACCATGTTCACGGTGAGCACTGCGATCACCCCTCGCACGAACATGACCACCAGCATCATGATCACGAACATGGCGAGCACTGCAACCATCCATCGCATGCGCACGAACACAGCCATGGTCATGGTCACCACCATCACCACGATGACGATGTGAAGAGTTTCGTCTTCAAGTCCGAGCGAGCCTTCGATCCGGCCAAGCTGGAAGATTTCCTGGGGGCCATTGTCAACATCTATGGCCCCAAGATGCTGCGTTACAAAGGGGTGCTGAACATGCGTGGCACCGAGCGCAAAGTGATTTTTCAGGGTGTGCACCAGCTCATGGGCAGCGACTTGGGAGCGCCGTGGGCCGATGGCGAAACCAAAATGAGCAAAATGGTATTCATCGGCATTGATTTGCCCAAGGACATCTTGTTGCAAGGCTTGGAGCAGTGCCTGATTTGAGTCTGCGTGCTGCAGTGCTTGTCTGGGTGGTGCTTTTTTCGTGAACTTGTCTTTAATCCACCACCCGGCGTTTTTTGCGCTTTCTTGTCGCTACAATCGCCGCCCTGACGGCACCCTCTTTTGAGGGGCGTGCGAACCCCAAAAGGTCTATAACAAGGGTTTGGTATCTCATAACATGCCGGGTGATGGTGCCGCCTTGTGGCTTCATGACTCGGTTTGCCCTTCAACACGGCCAGGAGACAAGGCGTGAAGACCTCGAAAAAACCAGCAGCCAAAGTGGCTAAAGCGCAGACCCCGGCCAAGGCCAAAAAGCCAGCGGCGGCTGCTAAAAAAGCAGCACCTGTCAAAGCAGTGGCGAAAGCCAAAGCACCGGCCAAGACCGTGGACAAGACGTCGGTCAAGGCTGTGCCCAAAACCACCAAGGCCGTGGCGACCAAAGTGTCGGCGAAGGCCGGTGCCAAGGCTGTGCTGGCGAAAACCCCGGTCAAACCAGCTTCCAAAACTGTGCCAGCCAAAAAAGCGGCTGTAGCCCCCAAAGTGGCTGCAGTCAAAACGAAACCAGTGGTGTCGACCGCTTCATCCAAAGCGGTTGTCGCCGCCAAGCCCAGCCCCGCTGCCAAAGTGAAGGCTGCCCCTGCACCGTCCACCAAAAAGGCCGATGCAGCTTCTCAAGCGAAACCTATGTCCGTTACCAAAGTGGAGCCAGTCAAGGCCCCTGTTGTGCCAGCTCCTGTGGCCGCTGCGCCTGATCAACCCGTGCGTGCTGCACGCCCTTCTGCCCGTTTGGCCCAAATCACCGTGCCTTCCTTGCCGCCTGCTGTTGCATCAACAGCAGCCAAGGCCAGTTTCCTGCCGAGTGCGCCTGCGCCTGTGACGGTGTCGTTCACGCCGATCAAAAAAGACGCCAAATTGGCCAACAACTGGAAGAGCAAAAAAGTCGAGGATCTGACGGATGCCGAGATCATTGCCATGTCCGATGACGAGTACATGAACGATGTGCAGATGGCCTATTTCCGTCGCAAGCTGGTCATGCTCAAGCAAGACATCCTCAACAACGCTGGCGAGACCACGGAACACTTGCGTGAAGACACCGTGGTGGTGCCAGATCCCGCAGACCGTGCCACGATCGAAGAAGAGCATGCACTGGAATTGCGCACGCGTGACCGCGAGCGCAAACTGCTCAAGAAGATTGAGCAATCCATCTTTCGCATCGATGCGGGCGACTACGGTTTTTGTGATGAGACCGGTGAAGCCATCGGCGTGGGCCGTTTGTTGGCTCGTCCTACGGCCACTTTGTCTTTGGAGGCGCAGCAGCGCCGTGAACTCAAGCAAAAAATGTTTGGCGATTGATGCACGATCCTTGCCGATGACCATCAAAACCCCTTGCGAGGGGTTTTTTTACGTTTGATGGTGGCAGGAGATTTGATTTTTATGATTTATCTGCGGTCGATGTCGATTTTTTTAATTTTTATTTCCTTTAGATATCACTTTCATTGCCCCTTGTAAGTACCTAATTTTGAAAGAAATTTACCCTTTTTTGGCTTCCAGTTTGAGCGCTAAGCTGTTGATTTCATTGAAAAAAATCTACAAAGACGGGTTGTGACGAGAGGATTTCCTGATACAGTGCAAAAAAGTGCAATTAAGTGGGGAAAAGTGCCTGCTGTTGCAGTTTCCAACTGGAAAAGGTCTTTCACGTGTTTCAAGGCGCTTCATCGCTGAGTCTGGATGCCAAGGGGCGGCTGTCTGTGCCGACCCGGCACCGTGACATCTTGAATGCGATGGCGCAAGGCCACTTGACGATCACCAAGCACCCCCATGGCTGTCTGATGGTTTTTCCCCGCAACGAGTGGGAAAAATTCCGTGAGCGCATTGCCCAGCTGCCCATGTCTGCCCAGTGGTGGAAGCGCATCTTTTTGGGCAATGCCATGGATGTCGAAATGGATGGCACCGGTCGAGTGCTGATTTCGCCAGAATTGCGTCAGGCCGCCGGTATTTCCAAGGACACCATGCTTTTGGGCATGGGCAACCACTTTGAGTTGTGGGACAAGGCTGCTTACGATCAGCAAGAGGCTGAGGCCATGCAGGGTGAAATGCCTGATGTGTTCAAGGACTTTTCGTTCTGATGCCCATGACCGAGTCCCAGCCTGCTCACATCACCGTGCTGTTGCAAGAGGCGGTGGACGCTTTGCTGCAGGCCTCTGCGGGCGCAGATGGCGTCTATGTCGATGCGACCTTTGGTCGGGGCGGTCATTCCCGTTTGATCTTGTCCCGTTTGTCGGCGCAAGGCCGTTTGCAGGCTTTTGACAAGGATCCCGAGGCGATTGCCGAGGCCGGGCGCATTCAGGATGCCCGTTTTTTGATTCGGCATGAAGGCTTTGCCCACCTGAGCGACTTGCCTGATGGCAGTGTCGACGGTGTGCTGATGGATCTCGGTGTCAGCTCACCCCAGATCGACAGCCCCGAGAGGGGTTTTTCTTTTCGTTTTGACGGTCCGCTGGACATGCGCATGGACACCACGCGCGGCGAGAGCGTGGCCGAGTGGCTGGCAACGGCAACAGTGGATCAAATCACGGAGGTGATACGTGACTATGGCGAAGAACGGTTTGCTTTTCAGATTGCAAAGGCGCTTGTGGCTCGCCGACAAGAGCGGGGCCCAATTTCAACCACCGCCGATCTGGCCCAGCTCGTGGCTGACACGGTCAAAACCCGCGAGCCGGGCAAGGACCCTGCAACGCGGACATTTCAGGCTTTTCGGATTTTCATCAATGCCGAGCTTGAAGAGCTCGAACAAGCGCTAGAAGCCAGTTTGCGGGTGCTCAGGCCGGGCGCTCGTTTGGTGGTGATCAGCTTCCATTCGCTGGAAGACCGCATCGTCAAGCAGTTCATCGCCAAGCATTCCAAAGAAGTGGTCGACCGCCGTGTGCCCTTTGCTGCACCCGTTCAGATGCGTTTGAATGGCCTTGGCCGCGTTAAGCCCAGTGCAGAAGAAGTGGCTGAGAACCCACGTTCCCGCAGCGCCATCATGCGCATCGCTGAACGCACAGGGGTGCTCGCATGACGCGCCTGAATGTGCTCTTGGTCCTGGCTGTGCTGGCCAGTGCCATGGTCCTGGTGCACAGCCAGTACGAATCGCGCCGCCTGTTCATGGCTTTGGAAGCCGCGAACAAGGATGCTCACCGTCTCGAAATCGAGCGTGATCGTTTGGAGGTGGAGCGCCGCGCGCAGGCCACGCCCTTGCGTGTGGAGAAGATCGCGCGTCAACAATTGCAGATGAAAACGGCATCGCCTGCCATCACGCAATATGTGAGTCTGTCTGGCAAAGCGCCTGTGCCTGTTGCACCTGTGGCTGCACCGTCGAAGGAGGCTCACCCATGAGCAACCGCAGCGTGCAGTTGAGCTCCAGCCCTTTGCTGGCCAGCAAGACGCCTGTCTGGCGCAGCAAATTCATTGTGGCGGCCATTGCCTTGGGCTTTTTGGGGTTGGTGGCACGTGCGGCGTATGTGCAAGTGATTGCGAATTCATTTTTCCGGCACCAAGGTGAAGTGCGTTTTGCACGGACTTTGAGCTTGCCGGCCAACCGTGGCCGGGTGCTTGACCGCAATGGCTTGTTGCTGGCCTCCAGCGTGCCCGCCCCCAGTGTCTGGGCCAACCCCGAAGACATCGAGCGTGATCCGGTCAAGTTGCGTGAGTTGGCCCGGCTGTTGCAGATGAGTTCTGAAGAGCTGGACAAAAAGCTCAAGGACGATGAAAAGACGTTTGTCTGGCTGCGCCGCCAAATGGATGAGCCGGTGGTCAAGGAAATCCTGGCCCTCAACATCAAGGGCGTGTACGACATCCGCGAATACAAGCGTTTGTACCCTGAAGGTGAAGCCGCAGCCCACATCGTGGGCTTCACCAATGTGGAAGACCAGGGTCAGGAAGGCGTGGAGCTGGTCTTTCAGAAACAATTGGCCGGCAAGCCAGGTTCGCGCCGTGTGATCAAGGATCGCCTGGGTCGCGTGGTGGAGTCGGTGGGCGAGACGATCCCGCCCGAAGATGGCATGGACCTGCAGTTGAGTGTGGACAGCAAAGTGCAGTTCTTTGCCTACCAAAAGTTGCGCGAGGCGGTGGAGGAAAACAAAGCCAAGGCCGGCAGCGTGGTGGTGCTCGACGCCCAAACAGGTGAGGTGTTGGCCTTGGCCAATTACCCCAGCTATTCGCCCGACAAGCGGGTCAATTTGAGCGGTGAACAGTTGCGCAACAGGGCTTTGACCGACACGTTTGAACCCGGCTCGACGATGAAGCCGTTCACGGTTTCTTTGGCTTTGGAAAAAGGCATTGTCAGACCAGAAACGCCGATCCAGACCGCCCCTGGGCGCATCAATATCACGGGGTCCACCATCACCGATGCCCATCCTCATGGGGTGTTGACGGTCAATGAAGTGATCCAGAAGTCCAGCAACGTCGGCACTGTCAAGATGGCGATGCAGTTGCAGCCCCGCGAAATGTGGGAAATCTTCACGCAAGTGGGGTTGGGGCAAAAGCCCCAATTGCCGTTTCCGGGCATGACGGCTGGTCGGGTGCGCCCCTACAAGACGTGGCGGCCCATTGAGCAGGCCACCATGAGTTATGGCTATGGCGTTTCGGCCAGCTTGTTTCAGGTGGCGCGTGCCTACACCATGTTTGCCCGTGACGGCGAAGTGGTGCCTGCGACCTTGATGAAGGCCAACGGGCAGGTGCCCGGCGCACGTGTGATCAGCGTTGAAACGGCCCGATCCATGCGCAAGATGTTGCAAATGGCCGCAGGCCCGGGCGGCACCGGTCCCAAGGCGCAAACCATGGGTTATTCCGTGGGAGGCAAATCGGGTACAGCGCACAAGCAAGAAGGCAAGGGCTACGCCAGCAAGAAATACCGGGGCTTTTTCGTGGGCTTGGCGCCGATTGAGGCGCCACGCATCATTGTGGCGGTCATGATCGATGAACCCAGCAATGGCCGTCACTTCGGTGGTGATGTGGCTGCGCCGGTGTTCAGCCAGACGGTGCAGCAAACTTTGCGTCTGATGGGTGTTCAGCCCGACATCGCGGTCAAACCCCAAGTGGTGACCAAAGCGGTGGAGGAGTCTTTCTGATGAAGACCTTGAACACACCTTTGGAAGCCGCTCGCTGGTTGCGCCAGCGCGTGACGGGGCAATTGCGCACCGACAGCCGTCTGGTGCAGCCTGGTGATGCTTTCATCGCCTGGCCTGGCGCGGCAACCGATGGCCGTCTGTATTTGTCATCGGCTTTGCAGCAAGGGGCTCATGGTTGCGTTCTCGCCCAGGAAGGCAGCGAGCCATGGCACGCCTTGAGTGAGCAAGATGAGGCGAAGCACAAGCTGGAGCGCTTGGCCTGCATGGCCGAGCTCAAAGCCCAGACGGGGCCGATCGCTGCAGCGTATTACGAACACCCCAGCGAAGAACTCAGCGTTCTGGCCGTCACGGGCACCAATGGCAAAACCTCCAGCACCTGGTGGTTGGCGCAGGCTTTGTCTTCACCTGTTTTGCGCAGCACTTGCGGTTTGATCGGCACCTTGGGTGTGGGGCAGTTGCCGCATTTGTCGAGCACCGGCATGACCACGCCCGATCCCGTGCTGTTGCAACACCAATTCCGCGAATTTGCGGATGCGGGTTTGAAGTACTGCGCGATCGAAGCCTCTTCGATTGGCTTGGCCGAGCACCGCCTGGATGGCACCCGGATTCGCGTGGCGGTCTTCACCAATTTCACGCAAGACCATTTGGACTACCACGGCAGCATGGACGCTTATTGGGCGGCCAAAGAAGCGTTGTTCAATTGGCCCGGCTTGCAGGCGGCAGTCGTCAACATCGACGATCCGAAAGGCGCACGTTTGGCTCAGCAGCTGCAAGCGCGCGGTCTGGATGTTTGGACTTGTTCCCGCCAAGGGGCTGCACGTTTGCAGGCCCGACCCTTGCCAAGCCGCGAAGGTCTTTCATTCGAAGTGAGTCTGGCAGACCAGACGTTCACGTTGCAGACAGGCCTGATTGGTGACTACAACATTGACAATTTGTTGGGTGTCATGGGGGCGGTGTGCGCATTGGGGCACTCCTTGCAGGATGCTGTGCAGGCCTGCGCTTACCTGACGGCCGTGCCAGGACGCATGCAGCGTGTGGCGGCGCTCAAACTTGATGCGCCCTTGTCGGTGGTGGATTACGCCCACACGCCGGATGCCGTTGAGAAAGCCTTGAGCGCTTTGCGCGCTTTGGCCAATCAGCGTGGCGGTCATTTGTGGTGTGTGCTCGGTTGCGGTGGTGATCGAGATCCCGGCAAGCGCCCCTTGATGGCCGCTGCCGCAGAGGCGGGAGCAGACCATGTGGTGCTGACCAGCGACAACCCGCGCACGGAATCGCCTGAGGCGATCCTGGCGGCGATGGCTCAAGGCTTGAAGCGGATCGATCAGGCGACCTGCATGGTCGACCGTTCAAATGCCATTGCGTGGGTGATGGCGCAAGCACGGGATGAAGACGTGGTGCTCGTGGCGGGTAAAGGCCATGAAACCTATCAAGAGATCCAGGGCATTCGCCAGCCTTTCTCGGATATCGAGCAGGTGCAGCAAGCTTTGCAGCGCCGTACGGTCCGGGTGTCTCAGGCCGCACAGGAGGGCCAGACATGAGCGGGATGAACCTGTCTTTGCAACAAGCTCAAAGTTGGCTGACCGGCGCCCGTTGTGTGGGCGATGCCCGTGTGGTGGTGGGCCGTGTTCACACCGACACCCGCACGCTGCGTGCGGGTGATTTGTTCGTGGCCTTGCGCGGCGAAAAATTTGACGCCAACCAGTTCATTGACCAAGCCAAGGCACAAGGCGCATCGGCGGTGTTGTGCGAGCCGCAAGGCGAAGCTTTGGCACTGGCCCAGGGTCTGAGCGCGATCGTGGTGCCCGATGCCCGTCTGGCTTTGGGCGAGCTGGCAGCTGGCTGGCGCGCGCAGTTTGACCTGCCCTTGATGGCCATCACCGGCAGCAATGGCAAGACCACGGTCACGCAAATGGTCGCTTCGATCTTGCGTGCCCATGCGCCAGAGCACAGTTTGTCAACGCAAGGCAACCTCAACAACGACATTGGCGTGCCATTGACCTTGCTCAATTTGCGTGCGCACCACCGCATCGCGGTGGTGGAGCTGGGCATGAACCATCCTGGCGAGATCGCTTATTTGGCCCGCATCGCCAAGCCGACGGTGGCCTTGGTGAACAACGCCCAGCGTGAACACCAGGAGTACATGGGCACGGTAGAGGCGGTGGCCTATGAAAACGGCGCGGTGCTGCAAGCGCTGCCAGCCAGCGGTGTGGCGGTCTACCCCGCTGACGAAACCTACGCCCCCATCTGGGCCGCATTGGCCGCGCCCCGTGCCTGCCGCACGTTTGCCTTGCAAGATGCGCCCGTCAGTGCCGCCGCGGTCCTCTGGACCGCAGGTGCTTGGCAGTTCACTTTGAAGGCGGACGAGGGGACTGCACCCGTTCGTTTGCACATTGCCGGACGTCACAACGTGAAAAATGCATTGGCTGCAGCCGCATGCGCTTTGTCAGCCGGTGTGAGCCTGGCTGCGGTGGTGCAGGGCTTGCAGACTTTTGAGCCCGTCAAAGGCCGTTCGCGCGCTTTGATGATCCAGCAGGGCGCACGGGTGTTGTCTTTGGTGGATGACACCTACAACGCCAATCCTGATTCTGTGCGTGCCGCCATCGATGTGTTGGCCGAGTTGCCTGCGCCAAGGTTGATGGTTTTGGGCGACATGGGCGAAGTCGGTGACCAAGGTCCGCAGTTCCACGCCGAAGTCGGAACCTATGCCGCCGAGCGTGGCATTGAGGCGCTCTACACCTTGGGCGGCTTGTGTGTCGATGCCGCCAAGGCTTATGGCCCGGCCCGTCACTTTGAAAACATGCCCGCGCTGCTTGAAGCGGTGCTGTCTGATGCGCAGAAGTTCCAGAGCATCGTCGTCAAAGGCTCGCGCTTCATGAAGATGGAACAGGTGGTGGACGCCCTGGTGCAGCAAGCCGCCGAAATCAACAACAAGAAAGGGGAGGCCCATGCTGCTTAGTTTGGCGCAATGGTTGCAAACGTTGTCTCCGGAGTGGGGCTTTTTGCGCGTATTCCAATACATCACCTTCCGTGCGGTGATGGCGGCCTTGACCGCTTTGCTGATCGGCTTGAGTGCGGGCCCGTTCGTGATCCGTCGCCTGACCTCGCTCAAGATCGGTCAGCCCATCCGCGGTTATGCAATGCAGTCGCATTTGTCCAAAAGCGGCACCCCCACCATGGGTGGTGTGCTGATCCTGCTGTCCATCGCGATCGCCACCTTGCTGTGGTTCGATCTGTCCAACCGCTTCGTCTGGATCGTGCTGATCGTGACTTTGGGGTTTGGTGCCATTGGCTGGGTGGATGACTGGCGCAAGGTGGTCAACAAAGATCCCGAAGGCATGCGCTCGCGTGAGAAGTATTTCTGGCAATCGGTGATTGGCCTGCTGGCTGCGCTGTACCTGGTGTTCAGCATTTCCGAAAGTTCCAACCTGCGGGTGTTGGACCTGTTTGCCTCGTGGGTCATGTCCGGTTTTGATGTGAACTTGCCGCCCAAGGCTGGTTTGATGGTGCCCTTCTTCAAGGAGGTCAGCTACCCATTGGGCGTGTTCGGTTTTGTGATCATGACCTACCTGGTCATCGTGGGTGCCAGCAATGCGGTCAACCTGACCGATGGTCTGGATGGCTTGGCCATCATGCCGGTGGTCATGGTGGGTTCTGCCCTGGGCGTGTTCGCGTATGTGACCGGCAGCTCGGTGTATTCCAAGTATTTGCTTTTTCCCTACATTCCAGGTTCGGGCGAGTTGATGATTTTCTGCGCGGCCATGGCGGGCGCAGGCTTGGCCTTTTTGTGGTTCAACACGCACCCTGCACAGGTGTTCATGGGGGATGTTGGTGCGCTGGCTTTGGGTGGGGCTTTGGGCACCATTGCCGTTATCGTGCGGCAGGAAATCGTGCTGGCCATCATGGGCGGCATCTTCGTGGTGGAGGCCCTGTCGGTGATGGCCCAGGTGGCTTATTTCAAGTACACCAAGAAGAAATACGGCGAAGGTCGTCGCATCTTGAAGATGGCGCCTTTGCACCACCATTTTGAAAAGAGCGGCTGGAAGGAAACGCAAGTCGTTGTGCGCTTCTGGATCATCACCATGCTGCTGTGTCTGGTCGGCTTGTCGACCCTGAAGCTGAGGTAAGCCATGCAACAGCTCCACGGTCAACACGTTCTGATTCTTGGTTTGGGTGCTTCGGGCCTGGCAATGGCCCGTTGGTGCGCCCGCGCCGGTGCAGACGTGACCGTGGCCGACACGCGTGCATTGCCCCCCCAATTGGCCACTTTGCAGGCCGAATGGCCGCAGGTGAAATTTGTATCCGGCGCATTGGCGGCCAGCCTGGTGGAAGGGACTTCGGTGCGTGCCGTCTTCCGCAGCCCGGGTCTGTCGCCCGAGGTGGTGGCCCCTGTGGTGGATGCCGCCAAAGCCATGGGCTTGTGGCAAGGTGGCGAGCTGAGCCTGTTTGCCGCCGCTTTGCAAGACCTGAAAAATGAATTCGGCTATGCCCCGCAGGTGCTGGCGATCACGGGCACCAACGGCAAAACCACCGTGACTTCGCTGACCGGTCAATTGGTTGAGCGCGCAGGCAAAACCGTCAAAGTGGCTGGCAACATCGGCCCGACTCTGTTGGACACCATGGCCGAAGCTTTGGCCCAGGCCCAAACCCTGGTGGCGCAACAAGCGCAGGAGCTGGCCGAGCAGCAAGCGCAAGAAGCGGCACAAGACGCAGCGCCATTGTCTGCAGATGCGGTGATCGAAGCGGAGGCCGAACTTGACGAGGAAGAGGGCATTCAAGACGCCAGCGACGAGAATGCCGATCCAGAAGATGACGCCGTGGTGCTGCCCGTGCATGCACCTGAAGTGGCGCACCCGATGGCCAGCGCCTTGCCGCAAGTGTGGGTGTTGGAGTTGTCCAGCTTCCAGCTGGACAGCAGCGATGGCTTTGAGCCCACAGCGGCCACCGTATTGAACATCACGCAAGACCACTTGGACTGGCACGGCTCAATGGGGGCCTATGCCGCTGCCAAAGCCCGTATTTTTGGTGACAAAGGCTTGATGGTGCTCAACCGGGAAGATGCCCAGGTCATGGCCATGCGGCCAGCGCCCGTCAAGGTCAAATTGCAAAAACCCATCGAACGCGCTTGTGTCACTTTTGGTGGCGACATGCCCCAGCGTCCTGGCGACTTTGGCATTGAAGTCATGAATGGCATGACTTGGCTGGTGCGCGCCCTGGAGGCCGATGAAACCCGCCGTCGCCGCAAAGACGTTGAAGAAGAGCTGCACATCCAGCGCCTCATGCCCGCCGATGCCTTGCGCATCCGTGGGCGTCACAACGCGGTCAATGCCTTGGCGGCATTGGCTTTGGCCAGCAGCGCAGGCTGTTCTTTGGCGCCGATGTTGTATGGCTTGCGCGAGTACCGTGGTGAGCCGCATCGCGTTGAGCCGATCGCCGTGATCCACGAAGTCGAATACTTTGACGACAGCAAGGGCACCAATGTCGGGGCCACTGTGGCCGCTTTGCAAGGCCTGGGTGCTGACCGCCGTGTGGTGGTCATTCTGGGCGGAGATGGCAAGGGGCAGGATTTCTCGCCATTGGCTGAGCCTGTGTCACGTTTTGCGCGTGCGGTCGTGCTGATCGGTCGTGATGCGCCGCTGATCCGCCAAGCGCTGAGCATGGTGTCTGCGCCGGTGCAAAACGCCAACGACATGGCGGACGCGGTCCATCAAGCCACAGCGCTGGCGCAAAGTGGTGATGCGGTCTTGATGTCGCCGGCCTGTGCCAGCTTTGACATGTTCAAGGATTACGAGCACCGTGCCCGAGCATTTGCGCAGGCCGTTGCCGATTTGGCCGATGCCACCGGCGTCAGCATGGAGGGCGCGCTGTGAGTGAACGTCCAGGCGTCATGAACATCTTGCGCAACCCTTGGGCGCGCTTGGCAAGCCTGTTCACGGGTGGCACGGTCAAGGCCGAGGTCGCTGCAGCACAAGGCCTGCCGGTGAATCTGGGGGGCTATGAATTCGCACGTCAGTCGCCCGGTACCGCAGCCCGTTTGCAAGGCGTGGACCAGGCCTTGGTTTGGGTGGTGGTGGCCTTGCTGATGTGGGGCATGATCATGGTGTATTCGGCCTCGATTGCGATGCCCGATAACCCACGCTTTGCCCGTTATGCGCAGACCCACTTCCTCACCCGTCACATCATCTCCTTGGTGATGGGCTGCGCGGTGGCTTTGCTGGCTTTCCAGGTGCCCATGGAGACCTGGGAAAAGGTGGCGCGTCCCTTGTTTGTGACGGCACTCGTCTTGTTGGCCTTGGTCCTGATTCCGTACATCGGTAAAGGCGTCAACGGTGCACGCCGCTGGATCTCGCTGGGCATCACGAACTTTCAGCCCTCGGAGCTGGCCAAGTTGGCCACCATCATTTATGCCGCCGATTACATGGTGCGCAAGATGGAGGTCAAGGAGCGGTTCTTCCGCGCTGTGTTGCCCATGGGGGCAGCCGTGGGTCTGGCGGGTGTTTTCTTGCTGGCCGAACCGGACATGGGCGCCTTCATGGTGATCGCCATCATCGCCATGGGCATCTTGTTCCTGGGCGGCGTCAATGCACGCATGTTCTTCCTGATTTTTGCGGTGCTGGTGGGTGCCTTTGTGGTCATGATTGCCGCCTCGCCATGGCGTCGGGAGCGGATCTTTGCTTACCTGGACCCGTTCAGCATGCAGCACGCATTGGGCAAGGGTTACCAGCTGTCGCACTCGCTCATTGCGATTGGTCGCGGTGAGGTTTGGGGGGTTGGCCTGGGGGGCAGCGTGGAGAAACTGCACTGGCTGCCCGAAGCACACACCGATTTTTTGCTGGCCGTGATCGGAGAAGAGTTTGGTTTGGTGGGCGTGACTCTGGTGATTTGCCTGTTCCTCTGGCTGGCCCGGCGCATCATGGTGATCGGACGCCAATCCATTGCCCTGGACAAGGTGTTTTCGGGTCTGGTGGCTCAAGGTGTTGGCATCTGGATCGGTTTTCAGTCATTCATCAACATGGGCGTGAACCTGGGTGCCTTGCCTACAAAGGGACTGACGCTGCCGCTGATGAGCTATGGCGGCTCGGCCATCATGATGAACCTGGTGGCCATTGCCATCGTCTTGCGCATCGATGCCGAGAACAAACAGATGATGCGCGGAGGTCGGGCATGAAGCAAAAATGCGCATTGGTCATGGCTGGGGGCACGGGTGGGCACATCTTCCCGGGTTTGGCTGTGGCCGAGGCCTTGCGCGATGCGGGTTGGCGTGTGCATTGGCTGGGTGCGCCGAACAGCATGGAAAGCCAGTTG
>Ga0228703_1001051_pt1 | contig 17691 bp, 19 predicted proteins | sample McNCre217_Aug_MG_3_FD_178020 | JGI IMG/M metagenome (GOLD analysis project Ga0228703, IMG submission 178020) | Freshwater microbial communities from McNutts Creek, Athens, Georgia, United States - 29-17_Aug_MG | ecosystem: Environmental > Aquatic > Freshwater > Creek | place: USA: Georgia... | reverse complement strand
AGGTAAAAACGTCTTGATGTTGTGCGATAGCTTGACCCGTGTGGCTCACGCGCAGCGTGAAATTGGCTTGGCCATTGGTGAACCACCAACTGCCAAAGGCTACCCACCTTCGGTGTTTGCTTTGTTGCCTAACCTCATTGAGCGTGGTGGTGTGGGTCGTCATGGCCACGGCTCCATCACATCCATCTACACCGTGCTCGCAGAAGGCGATGACGGCAACGACCCGATCGTGGACATTGCACGTGCTTCGCTCGATGGTCAAGTGATGTTGTCACGCCGCTTGGCTGACCAAGCGCATTACCCCGCGATTGATTTGAACGGTTCGATTTCGCGTGTGATGCAAACCTTGGTCAATTCAGATGAGCTGAAGCAATCCAACAAGCTGCGTCGCTTGTGGTCGGTGTACCAACAAAATGCTGACTTGGTGCAAGTGGGTGCCTATGAGTCGGGCTCCAACCCTGAGTTGGACGAAGCCATTCGCATTCGCGAGCAAATGGTTGATTTTTTACGTCAAGATATGGACAAGGGCGAAGACTACGCCATGACGCGTAGCCGCCTGAGCCAAATGCTGTCATGAAGCCACGTGCCGCCTGGCCCGTGTTGGCCAAAAAAGCCAAAGAGAAATGCGACGAAGCTTTCGCAGAACTCAAAAAAGCCCGCGACCGCGTGGCGCATTTGCAGCAAAGCCGAGAACGTATGGAGCTGCTTTATACCGACTATGTGACGCGTAGCAAAGAAGCCGAGAGCCGACCGCACAGCATGTCTGAGACTTTGAACTTCAGAGGCTTCATGCAACAGTTGCAAGCTTTAATTAGCCGCGTCAACATGGATATGAATGAAGCGCAACACGATGTTGAAGTTAAACGTTTAGCGCTCAAAGCTGCCGAGCAAAAGCGCATTCAAATGGAAACCTTGGTCGAGCAAGACTTGAAAGCCGTGCGCGACTACCACCGCAAACGCGAACAAAAAGAGATGGATGCCGCAGGCGTCACGCTCTACAACCTCAAACACTAAAACTCAGCGTTCACCCATCCGGCTTGCAGCCAATGCCAGTAGGAGGTTTTGAAAGACCAAGGCATCCAAGTGGTGGGGGTGTTGGGCGCAAATATATGCCCAGTCAAGTGGTCCTGCCACACATCTTTAGCCCCAACACTGGCCAATAACTTTTGTGAAAAAACGGGGTCTAAGCCTTGCTTGGCTGAGACATGATGGCTCCACACATTCAAACCAGCGGGCAGCAATCGACCGTCGGTGGGGCCCGACCACACATCGTGCAAGCTGCCCCAGTGGCGACTTTTGAGTTGTGTTTTTAATGCGGTCAGTTCACGTTCGACGCGCACTTCATCACGTACACGGTAGCGGTGTTGGCCCAGTACGTTGTCAAACCAAATGCAGGCTTGTGGATGGGTGTCCAAAATTTCAGGCAGATTGAGCAGAGCATCTTGGCGATGATGTTCCACCACGATGCCTTGTGATTTGAGGTCTTGCCCATGACGCCAGTTGAACAACCAAGGCGCGAGGGGATCAATGTCATAGGCATCGATGCGTTTGAAGCGAGACAACCAGCTCGGCGGCATCATCCATCCCGCACTGCCACCGATCAACAGCAAGTGGTCTGACTTTGGGTCGACTTGTGCCAAAAACTGCTCGATCAATTGCAACGTGGGTTGCCAACGCTTGCGCGAGTAATGCGCATGCACATGCCAATTGAGGCCGCCAGTGCCGCCAGCGTGGATCAAGTCGCGAATCAAGCTCATGGGTCTTAGCAAACCAAACGCATGATTTTGAAGATAGGGGTGTCTGGGGGGACGGGTTCAAATTGACCAATCACACCTTCGGTCGATAAGGTGTCGCCACTCAAACGCACGCCCGTGTGATACGAGAGTGACAACGTGCGCACGGTTTGTTCTTTGCAATCAAATTCCATTTGCATACGCGTGGATTTGAAGTGCTGCCCTGTGGGTGTGTGCGTTTTGGGCTCACGGTAGTCCAGCATGGTCCACGCTTTGTAGTGGTCACCTGAGTGGGTAATAGTGTCGGTGTCTACATAGAAGGTACCAATGTCAAACAAACCCACGGCCATCCACTGCGCGGCAAATGTGAGATTGCTGGTCAGTAACAGGCTGGCGAGAAGAAGTGCTTTGAGGTGGTGCATCGAATAACTATACCGCCCAGAAAGCTGGCACGTGCCTTGCAATACCTCTACAGATAACCACGTTCAGTGTCAAAAAACCGTCATCGCGCACAGGAAAAACATCATGCAAAGTTTCGATTGGGGTCAATTCATCGCCAGCACCTTCAGTGTGCTGTTGCTGCTGTGCGGCGCCTTGTGGTGGGTCAAACGTAACCGTGGCTTTGCAGCCAACGGTGCTGAAGAAAAACGTATTCAAGTGCTCGAGGCTTTGCCCTTGAGCCTCAAGCACAAGATGGTGCTGATTCAGGTGGACAACCAAATGGTGTTGGCCAGTGTCAGCCCCGCAGAAGTCAAAACATTGCACACCTGGGCGCAGGAGGCTGGTCATGCTGCGTAAACCCATCACCAAAAAGATTTTGTATGTCGTTTTGGCCGTGCTTTTGGTGGCATTGGCCTCGCTGCCCATGATGGCGCACGCTCAAGGTATTCCGCTGGTCAACGTCAGTGGCGGTAAGGGCGGTCAGCAATACAGCATGAGCCTGCAGTTGCTGGGCTTGATGACAACGCTCACGTTGTTGCCTTCTATGTTGTTGATGATGACGTCGTTTGTTCGCATCATCATCGTGCTGTCGATCTTGCGTCAAGCCATTGGTACAGCACAAACCCCACCGAATACGGTGTTGGTGGGCTTGGCCTTGTTCTTGACCTTCTTCATCATGTCACCCGTGTTTGAAACGGTCTACAAAGACGCTGTGGGCCCTTACATGAATGGCAACCTCGACTTTGACAAAGCCTTGATCAAAGCCGAAGTGCCTGTGCGTGATTTCATGACCAAGCAAACCCGTGAAGACGACATCGCCATGTTCATGCAAATCGCCAACCGCCGCGAGTTGGATGACGCCACACAAGTACCGTTCACCACGCTCATGCCAGCGTTCATCACGTCTGAAATCAAAAGTGCGTTCACGATTGGTTTCTTGATTTACATCCCGTTTGTGGTGATCGACTTGATCGTCGCCAGCGTGTTGATGTCCATGGGCATGATGATGTTGTCGCCCATGATTATTTCGATGCCGATCAAGCTCATGCTGTTCGTGTTGATTGACGGTTGGACGCTGTTGATGGCGTCGCTTGCCAACAGCTTTGTTTTCTAAGGAGTGCCATCATGGATAGCGCCGCAGTAGTTGATTTAGCCCGCCAAGCCCTGTGGATGACGATGATCATCTCGGGTCCTTTGTTGGCTGTGGGGTTGATCGTGGGTTTGGTTGTGGGTATTTTTCAAGCCGCCACCTCGATCAACGAACAGACCTTGAGTTTTATTCCCAAAATTTTGGCGGTAGGCATGACCATGTCGATTGCAGGTGGTTGGATGATCAACACCATGGTGGATTACACCAAGAGCATCTTCACCCGTATTCCTAGCTTGTTCATGTAACTCGCATTGAAGCCATGAACGCCTCGCTCATTGAAATCCTAGACAAGTTTTTGGTCGTTATTTGGCCAATGCTGCGCTTGTCTGCATTTCTGGCGTTCACGTCTATTTTTTCAATTCGTGCGGTGAACATGCGTATTCGCATTTCATTGGCATTTGCGATGGCATTTTTTGTCACGCAACAAATTGACATCCCAAGAATTGATCCAGTGACTGCTGATGGTTTGATGGAAATTTCGCGTCAAATTTTGATTGGATTGACCTTGGGTTTGATATTTCAAGTGGCGTCTGCGGCATTGGTCGTGGCAGGCCAAGCAATGTCCGGCTCTATGGGGTTGTCGATGGCCAACATGGTCGATCCCAATATGGGTAGCGTGCCTGTTTTGTCTCAGATGTTCAACATCATGGGAACTTTGATTTTCTTGGGCATGGGTGGACATTTGATCGTGTTTGGCTTGGTGTTGGAATCGTTCAAGTTGCTTCCCATTGGCCAGCCATTTTTCAGCCAAGACATGCTCGGCAAGATGATCAACTGGAGTTCCATGATGTTTTTGGGCGCCTTGCTGATTGCGTTGCCCGTCATGATGACTTTGTTGTTCATCAACATTGGCTTGGGCTTTGTGGCCCGTGCGGCACCGAGTTTGAATATTTTCACAGTGGGTTTTCCTGCGCTGATCTTGACGGGTTTCATCGTCATGATTTTTTCGATGGGCAACAACGTAGCCCGCATTGATTGGGTATGGACGCAAGCTTTCATGATGCTGCGTTCATATTTAGGAGGCTGACATGTCGGAAGAAAGCGGCGCAGACAAAACCGAAGAACCGACGGCGCAGCGGTTAAAGAAAGCCCGTGAGGATGGGCAAATCGCGCGTTCGCAAGAATTGGCCCCTGCGGCCATGATGATCATTGCCACCCTGTTTTTCACCATGATGGGGCAGCACATTTTCACCAGCATGAGCAGCTTGTTCAAGCAGCAACTGCAGTTTGACCGTCGCATTACCGACAAAGCTGAGTTACTGCCGGCGATTTTTGGTAGCTCGATGGTGGACGGCTTTTTGATTGTGTTGCCATTGATGGCCATCCTCTATGTGATTGCGATTTTGTCGACCACGATGGCGGGCGGTTTCATTTTCTCGCCCAGCATGATCATGCCCAAGTTCAGCAAGCTCAATCCGATGACCGGCTTGGCACGCATGTTTGGACCTGATGCGTTCATCAACCTCGGTAAATCATTGTTGAAGTTTTTCTTGGTGGGCGCCATTTTGTTGGTGTCGGTCATGAACAACTTGCAAGACCTCACACATCTCTCTCAAATGGATTTGAACCCTGCCATCAAAGTGGCGGGCACCATCATTGTGGATTCGTGTTTTTGGCTCAGTTTGGGTTTGGTTTTGGTCGCTCTGGTCGATGTGCCTTTGCAGCGTCATCAGCTCAACAAGAAGCTGAAGATGACCAAGCAAGAGGTGAAAGACGAGATGAAGAACTCGGAAGGTAACCCCGAGGTCAAAGGTCAAATTCGCCGTCGTCAGCACGAGATCTTGAACAACAAGATGATGACCAAGGTCAAAGATGCGGACGTGGTCATCACCAACCCAACCCACTTTGCTGTAGCCTTGTCGTATGACCCCATGGGCGACGGTGCGCCATTGTTGGTGGCAAAGGGTGAAGATGGCTTGGCAGCCCGTATTCGTGAAGAAGCCAAAGAGCACAATGTTTATATTTTTGAGGCGCCTTTGCTGGCTCGCGCCTTATACTTCACGACCAAGCTGGATCATCCGATTCCAGAGGCGCTGTACCACGCTGTTGCGCAGGTCATCGCCTATGTGTTCAGCCTGAACCAGTCTTATGGTCGTGGCCAGGAAGTGGTCAAACCATCGCCCACCATTCCGGACGAAATGAAGTTCGATTCGAATGGTGCTTTGATGAACTCTTAAGACCCGAAGTTTGAGCCAGCATGACAGACATCTACCAAAGCCCCGGTGATCGGTTGCGATTTGAAATACTCCTGAAGTCATTGACTGAAGGCAGTATCAATCTCGCCGTCATGAGCGACCACGACATGGTGCTCGATTACTACGGCAATTTGTTTGAAGAGCGTTTGCGTGCAAAAGGTGAAAGCCACATCGAGTGGTGCAGTTCCACCAACTCAGAAAAGCTGGTTCAAAAGTTCAACGAAATTTTGTCTGAAATCACGCTGGATCAAGCGTTAGAAAAAGACAAGAAACACGCGCCACGTCGCTTTTTACTGTTCCGTGATTCGATCTTGATGCAAGACTTCGAATTGCAGTTGTTGGCGCGTTTGGTCAATGGTTTTCCGGCGGGCAACATCAGCGTGATTTTGCTCATCAACAGTGCAGGCAATTACCAAAGCAAAGTAGATGCTTTTGGCAAAAACTTACTCAAGTGGGAAGTCGAGACTGAAGCGGGTGAGGCCAAACAAAAACTCACCGATTGGGTGGCCACAGAGCCTGAGCCTGCACCCGCACAAATTGAACCTTCGTTTTTGCCTGAGCCACCCACACTCAGCGATGAGGTGACGCCTGTCTCTAAGTTGCTTAACATTCCGACCAAAACAGCTTGGCGAGTACCTGGATTTGGCAAGAAAGAAGAGCCCAAGGTTGATCCAGAACCCTTGCCTGCATTTGTGGCACCACCCACGCCTGCGCCTGTTGTTCCAACACCTGTTGCGCCAGTGGTGGCGGGAGCTGCCACCGACATTTCTCGCGAGCCGGTTTTAAATGCCGCCGCGTTGGCACCCGCTGCGGTGCAAACCAATGACAGTGAATTGTTCAAGCGCCCACCGCGTAAATCGTATGCCGGTTGGATTTTGTTGATCTTGTTCATGTCAATGGCCGCCTTTGGCGTCATGTACAAAGAGTTGGTCTTGCAAGAGGCTGAGGCGTTGAAGAAATACATGTTGCGAGGCACGCCTGCTGTACCCGCACCCGAAGAGGCAGCCAGCGCTGCTGCTGCCGCGTCAGCGGCCAGTGCGAATGCATTGGCAGCCGCAGAATTAGCCGCTTCAGTGGCTGCCGAGGCGACTCGCGTGGCCAGTCAGGCTGAACAAGTGGCATTGGCGGCCAGTGATGCAGCATCTGCTGCTGTTGCTCCTGTGGTGGTGGCATCTGATCAAGTGCCTGTGAAGTCCAAAGCCGACAAAGAGAGCAAGTTGGACAAGGCTGATCTGAAAGAAACAGCCAAGCAAGAAGTCAAAGCAGACACCAAGCCCGAAGCCAATGCGGACGAGGCATGGGTCAATCAGTTGTCAGCGAATGCCTATGTGGTGCAGCTTGCAGCGATGGATACGCAAGAGGAAATGCGCAGCTTTCAGCGCAGCAACGCGGCCTACAGCAAAGCGCGCATCATGCGAGCCCGCCACAAGGACACGGGCAAGCGCTACTTTATTTTGGTTGCTGGCCCTTTTGAAACCAAAGCTCAAGCCGATGCTTTCATGCAGTCCAACCCTTTGCTCAACAAAGGTTGGTTACGCACCAGCAAGTCGATGAAAACCCAATTTACAAAGTCCTAACGTCATTGCTAGGAATGCGCTTATGAGCCAAGAACACGATACAACCAAGTCTGATGAGGTCAAAGTGACGGATGAGATTCATCCTGAGCCAACGCCATTTGAACCAGCCTATCAGCCTGAAACCTTGCCTCAGATCACCGTTCCTGACTTGGCCGACGATGCGCAAGGACTGTCCGCTGAAGCTTTGGCCAATGTGCCAACGCTGACTGAGTTTGCAGACGAGCCAGAACAAGAGCCCACGGGTGATGAAGCCCCATCAGACCTGCCAAATACGCCGGATGCCGCTGAGACTGCAAGCCCAGAGCCAATGGCAGAGATTCAAGACACGCCAGCTCAAGCCGATACATGGGTTGAAGAGCTACAAGCCCGCATGGGCAAGCTCAATGGCGACATACAAACGCTCAATGCCCGACTTGATCGGCTTGAGGAAAGAAATAAAACAAAGGTTTAAAGATGGCTGATGAACAACAAACGACGGCTGAGGCGCAAGCGCCTGAAGAAGCCATTGTGGATGTCGAAGCAACGGCAGACCGTTTGACGGAAATTGCCTCACAGTCGCTCGACACCAATGAAGTTGCGCGCCAAATTGAAGAACTCACTTCGGTGGTGCTTGATTCGGCCGAAGTCTCGACACGCTCCGCCTCTATTGCGGCCGATGTCAGTGCCACCATGCGCGCCGTGGTGTCGAAAATTCAAGAAAACAACCGTCGCAATGTGATGCATTCACGCATCATGTTGGGTGCATTTTGCGCATGTTTGCTCATCGCCATGGGCATCTTCTTTGCCATCACCATGAAGATGACCAAGTCCATCAAAGAGCTCGACACCATGGTTTACGCCATGGCCAAGCGCGTCATTGAAGTCGATGCCAGCTTGACTGCGATTGGCAAAACCAATTCTGATTTTTCTGAGATCAACGAAAAGCAAGAAGAAGTCATTACCACCCAAACTCAAGTGGCTAAGCGCTTGGAAGAGTTGGGTAAAACCATGGCAAACATGCCAACCGTGGTGGCGACTGAGGCCAACAAGTCGAGTGACTTGAAATTCAAGGACATGCAAAAGCAGCTGACCACTTTGGAGAGCAAGTTGCAGTCCTTTGACGGTAAGTTGCAAATGGTGGCCGAAAAAGCCTCGGCGCGCGTTCAACCTGCGCCTCCACCTGCCCCTGCTGCACCGCAAGGTCCAAGCACGCAAGTGTTGTTGACTGAAATTCAAAAGCTCAAGTCTGATTTGAATGCTGCCATGCAAAACCGCGAGCGCACTCAGTCTGTGGCAGAAGCCAATGCTTTGAAGACCATCGATAAGAATTTGGAAAAAGCAGCCATCGTTGCTGGCGAAGCGCAAAAAGCAGCTGATAAAGCTGCACAAGCGGCCAAAGCTTCTGCGCAGTCAGAAAAAGCAGCTGCAGATGCGCAACGTGCTGCACTGGAAGCCCAGCGCTCTGCAGCAGCCTCTGAAAAAGCAGCTGCGGCTGAGCGTATTGCGCAACAAAAGGCTGCGGCTGAGCGCGCTGTCATCATGCGTATGCAACCCGAAAAGCCGGTGAAGTCAGCAGAGCAAATTGCTGAGGAAAAAGCGGCCGCTGAACGCGCTGCTGCTGCCCGCGCAGCGAAGGCAGCTGCCGAAAAAGCAGCTGCTGAGAAAGCCGCCGCTGCAGAACGTGCCGCTGCAGAGAAAGCACGCGCCGCCGCTGCTGCCGCTGCACAGCCACCCGTGGTTCGGGAGAAACCTATCCAGTACCCACGTGTACCGGATTGATGGCAATGGCGTTTGATCAAACGCAGGATCAATGACAAAGGCGACCCGAGGGTCGCCTTTTGTTTGATACCTTCAAAGTCGTTACGCTGTGTGAAGCGAAAAGCTCTTGGCACTGGTCAATGGCCAATCGCTGAACACTGAAGGCAAGGTGCTCAGATCCTCTTTGAGTAAAGCGCCTACTTCTAGTGTGTCAACCAACTCTGACAAATGCAGCGTTTGTGTTTCGCTCACTCGGCGCATGATGTGACGTGGTGTGAAGTCGTGCGGTGTTTTCAATCCAGATGCTTCCATCAACTCTTGCAAGGCTTCTAGCGTGTGCTCGTGGAAGTTTTGTACGCGCTCTGCTTTGCTGGGTACCACCAACGCCATTTGGCGCGTCGGATCTTGAGTGGTGACGCCTGTGGGGCAGTTGCCGCTGTGGCAGGTTTGCGCTTGGATGCAGCCCAGAGCAAACATAAAGCCGCGTGCACTGTTGCACCAGTCTGCCCCCAAAGCCAAGGCACGTGCCATGTCAAAGGCACTCACAATTTTGCCGCTGGCTCCCACGCGAATGCTGTCGCGCAGACCCGCGCCCACTAGGGTGTTGTGGACCAAGCGCAGGGCTTCTTGCAAGGGCATGCCCATGTGATCCGAGAACTCTAAGGGTGCGGCTCCTGTGCCACCTTCGGCACCATCGACCACGATGAAGTCGGGCTGAATGCCGGTCTCAAGCATGGCCTTGACGATGGCAAACCATTCCCACGGGTGGCCGATGCACAGCTTGAAACCCACGGGTTTGCCTTCGCTCAAAGTGCGCAATTGTTGGATGAAGGCCATCATCTCCAGCGGGGTGGCAAAGCTGCTGTGCGCTGCAGGGGATACGCAGTCTTGTCCTACCATCACGCCGCGTGCTTCGGCAATTTCTTCAGTGACCTTGGGGCCTGGCAGCACGCCGCCATGACCAGGTTTGGCACCTTGGCTGAGTTTGATCTCCACCATCTTCACTTGGGGCGAGCGCACGTTTTCTGCAAAGCGCTCGGGGCTGAAGTGGCCTTGCTCGTCGCGGCAACCAAAGTAGCCAGAGCCTATTTCCCAAATCAAGTCACCACCGTGTGTGCGGTGATGCCGTGAGATAGATCCTTCGCCCGTGTCATGTGCAAAGCCACCCAGTTTGGCGCCTAGGTTCAATGCTTGAATGGCGTTGGCGCTCAGGGCACCAAAGCTCATGGCGGAAATGTTGAACAGGCTGATGTTGTAGGGCTGTGTGCAGTCTTTACCGCCGACCTTCACGCGAAAGTCGTGGCCTGAGAGTTTGGAGGGGGCGATGGAGTGGTTGATCCACTCATAGCCAATGGCGCGCACATCCAGCTGTGTGCCAAATGGGCGTTTGTCAGCTTGGCCTTTGGCGCGTGTGTACACCAAGGTGCGTTGAGCACGAGAAAAAGGGGAGGCCTCAGTTTCTGATTCGAGAAAGTACTGACGAATTTCAGGTCGAATGGTTTCGAGCATGAAACGCAAGTGCCCAATGATGGGGTAGTTGCGCAAAATCGCATGGTGCGATTGCTGCAAGTCGTACAAACCGACGATGCTCAGCACCAAAAAGATAGTAGGCCACCAACCACTCAGGCCCATCACGCCTGCGCCCAAGAGCGAGAACACGAGTAAAACAACCGATGCAATGAACGCTGTGTAGCGCACCGGATAAATCTGATTGAGTTTGTCCAGCATGCTGAGCGCTCCTAGGCTAAGGGTTGTTTATCGTTTGTTGGTCAGTTTGGCTGCGAGTTTGGATTGAGCCAGTGCAGAGACTTCGGCGCGTAAACGAGCAGAGGTCAGTTGCTGGTCCGCGGCATGTTGCACATCGGCCAAGTGCGACAAGATGTTGCCGCGCAAATCGATCAAGTCTTGATCAAGTTTTTGCAAACGCTCTTGCAGTTCACGCTGAAGTGCCATGCGTTGTGTCAACAAATTCACCTCGGCAGCAATCGTGCGCCAAGTTTGTGTCAGCTCGTCGCTGGGCGCGACACGCAGTTGTTCGAAGAGCTCATTGATGAGCGGATCAAACATGGGAGAGGACTTGTTGTCCGAAGCATCCGGTGTTTCGGTCAGCGTAGGCACGTTGTCAGGCACAGCTTGGCGCTGAGGCTGCTGATGTGGATGCGTGGGTTGTTGCTGTGACGTTTGAGCCGCTGCTTGTTGCGTGTGCGATTGCAAAATCGCATTCACTTGCCCCCACCCATCTTCAGGCGTGTATTGCTTGAGTCCTTTGAAGGACAGAAATTGTGGTTCGGAGCTCATTTATTCATGACACCCATGGACATGCGTTTGAGGAACTGGGGAATGCCCATCGATGCAATTTGCGTGCTTTGCGGTGCAGAAGTGGCTGATGCTGTGTTGTTCATCATGTCTTCTGGACGCGCCTTTTGCATGCGATGGCGTCCCAAGATGGAGTACTGACTAGACAGTGTGGCTGAATTAGACAACAAATTACTGCGTTTCAAGCCTGCAGACGCGACGTTTGTTGTACCGTTATTGGTTCGCATGGTGTGGGCAGTCACGCGTGAATTGGTGGTTTGACGCATGCCTTGAGCCGATTCACGCATTTCGCGAGCGGCGCAAACAGATTTGCCAAATTCATTGAACGAGGTGCCGCAAGCATCTTGCAAATCCATCAGGTAGCCGCGTTCAAACATTTCGCGCGCAGACTGTGCTTCGAGCACAGGTGGTGCAAGCATGAAGCTGACGGGGAAACGCTGTTTAGAGAACACATCACTATGCAACTGCTCTGGTTGCACGCGGGTAGGGCATACCAAGAGTGTGGGTGGTGTGTGAATGGCTGAGTCAAACACCCAGCGGTGGCGACTCAAGAAGCCCGCAGTGGCTGCCAATTCAATTTCAGACACCGACGTGGGCACGATCACCAAGTCGTACTCAAACATCAACTCGCCTGCGATGGAGTCGGTCCATGTCAAATCGCAAATCACCACCTCTGTGCTGCTGGCGGCGCGGCGCAAGTGCAAGCGCGCATCCAAGATCGGGCGGTTGCCACCTTGGTCTAAGGGCAGCACATGGTGTTGTACAACCACGCCAATATTTGGTGCGCGTGTCATCCAAGTGCTCGAGGAGCCGTGGGTGTCAAAGTCAATCAAGGTAACGGTTTGGCCTTGGCGGCGCAGGTAGGCGGCCAAATTGGCAGAAACGGTGCTTTTACCAACGCCACCTTTTTGACTGGTGACCAAAATTTTGAATGTTGACATTTTTTATTCCTCGCACTCAGGGGCAGCGCTGCATGTTTATGAATGACCGAAATCGCTAACGGGGAATGGAATTTACCTGTGTACAAGGGCTTAAGCAATCGGCTGTTTGGTGTCGATTTCACGTACAAAAGCGTCTTTTTCGCGAAATTTGAATACTTTTTGTAAAGTTCGATGGTTTTAAAAGAATCAAAATTAAGAAAATTACCTATGTTGTTGATTTATAAAAGAATTTAACAAAGTGTCAAAAAAAACAACACTTTTGCCGTCGCCTAGGTCTGCGGAATCCATCCGTTAAAATCCCTAGGTTATTTTTTACAACCTGAAACTCACATGTCCAAACGTCTTTTTGCTCTCTTGTCTATCGCGTCAGTTGCCTTGTTGTCTGCTTGCAGCTCAACCAAACTTGACAATGTCTCTGATGCCAAAGCATCTTCTTCTGTGGCTTCTGTAGTGGCTGACCACTTGAACCCAAACAGCGCGATTTCTAAAGAGCGCAGCGTTTACTTTGATTTTGATAAGTTCGACATCAAAGCAGACCAAGCTGCTGTGGTTGAGCGTCAAGGTAAGTACTTGGCTGCCAACGGTGCATTGAAAGTGCGCGTGGAAGGCAATGCTGACGAACGCGGTGGCCGCGAGTACAACTTGGCTTTGGGCCAAAAGCGTGCTGAAGCTGTTGTGCGTGGTTTGAAAGCTTATGGCGTGAAAGACGGCCAAGCTGAGCCAGTGAGCTTTGGTAGCGAAAAGCCAAAAGCTGAAGGTCATGACGAAGCAGCTTGGGCGCAAAATCGCCGCGCTGACGTGGCTTACACCGCTAAGTAATCTTTAGATTCATCGCTGAGTTCATGCAACTCAACAGCGAGATCATCACAACACCACCGCGGGCTTCGGCCACGGTGGTGTTGTTACGTGATGACCCTGAAAAAGGGCTGCAAGTCTTTTTGTTGCGCCGCCATACAGCTTCGGCTGTGCTGGGTGGCGCTTTTGTTTTTCCAGGTGGCAAATTAGACGAGGCTGATTGCACGCCTGATGTGCATGCGTGCTTAGATGTGTCTTCAAGTGTGTTGCAAGCCACGTTGGGTGAGTCAGATATTTCCGCAGAGATGGCTGCGGGTTTGTATGTGGCAGCCGTGCGTGAAGCACTTGAGGAATGTGGCGTGTTGTTTGCACGTTTGGCTCATGGTGATGCATCAGCGCATGACGCGCACCAACGTCAAAAATGGCAGCAGGCATTACATGGTGGGCAGTCTTTTGTTGAGGTGTTGCAAAGTGCAGGTTTACGGGTGGACACGCAGCACTTGGCGCCATGGTCGCGTTGGATCACACCTATTCAACCCTCTGTCACCAACAAGCGTTTTGACACACGATTTTTTGTGGCGGTGTTGCCGCAAGGGCAGCACCCCATTCATGACAACATTGAAGCGATAGACAGTGTGTGGCTTTCGCCCTATGAGGCACTCACACGCTATTGGGCCCGCGATTTGTCATTGGCGCCACCTCAAATCATGACCTTGGTGTCATTGCTGCCGCATGCGACTACACAGCGTGTGTTGTTGGCCGCCAAATCGCAGATGCCGCCCGTGGTGTTGCCAGAAGCGTTTGATGAAGCAGGTGTACGCACCCTGTGCTACCCCGGCGATCCTAGACACTCTGTGTCGCAACGCGCCATGCCCGGGCCGACTCGTTTGCGTTTTGTTTCAGGTCGTTTTGAACCTGTTGGTGGTTTTGAGGAATTTTTATGAACATGATGTCTGCCTTTGATCTCAAAGGCAAAAAAGGTTTGGTCTTAGGCCTGGCCAATGAACACAGCATTGCATGGGGTTGCGCACGCCAGGCGCAAGCCATGGGTGCAGAGGTGGTGGCCTCGTGTTTGAACGATAAAGCGCGCGCCTATGTCGAGCCACTGACACAGCCTCTGGGTATGGACTTGCAAACTTGCAACATCGAAACGCCAGAAGAGTTGGAGCAGTTGGTGGCTTATGCCGTGAGCAAGTTTGGCCGATTGGATTTTGTGATTCACTCGATTGCATGGGCCCCTTTGGCTGATTTGCATGGCCGCGTGATCGACAGCTCTAGCATCGGTTTTGCGCGTGCGATGGAAGTGTCGTGCCACTCATTTGCCACACTCGCCAAACTGTGTGCGCCTCATATGACCCAAGGTGGCAGCATGGTCACCATGTCGTATTTGGGGGCGGATGAAGCCGTGCCGCACTATGGTTTGATGGGGCCCGTCAAGGCGGCGTTGGAGTCTTTGGTGCGCTACATGGCGCTAGAGCTTGGGGCCCAAGGCGTGCGCGTGCATGCAGTATCGCCCGGGCCTATCCTCACGCGTGCGGCATCTGGCATTGAAGCCTTTGATGAACTGATGAAAAACAACATGGCCAAAGCGCCGTTGGGTCGCTTGGTCACGCTCGAAGAAATTGCCAACCTCAGCACCTTCTTGTGCACCGATGCTGCCAGTGGCATGACGGGCCAAACCATTTACGTAGACGCCGGCAGCCACGCCGTGAACTAAAAGAGCACCATGAACGACATCACCGAAACCACCAACGACCCCAACAACGAGTGGCTTGAAAACTACCCCTATGACGACATCGTTGTGGGGCAGGTTGCGCGCATGGTGCGCACACTCACTGTGGCCGATATTCAAGCCTTTGCGGCTGTCTCTGGTGACACCAACCCTGCGCACCTCGACCCCGAATACGCCAACGCCACACTCTTTCATGGCGTCATTGGCCACGGCATGTGGGGCGGCTCGCTCATCAGCACTGTGTTGGGTACGGTCTTTCCAGGGCCTGGCACGATTTACTTAGAGCAAAACTTGCACTTCAGTCGTCCCGTGCGTGTGGGTGACACGCTCAATGTGACCGTGACTTGCACAGCCAAACAGGATGACAAAAAAACGGTTGAGTTGGACTGCACTCTGATCAATCAAAAAGGCGAACGTGTGCTCTACGGTGTGGCCAAGGTGATGGCGCCTACTGAGAAGCTACGCATGCCGCGCATCCACGCGCCACATATCAGCTTGTTTGATCCCGAGCAACGTCATGCGAATTTGCTGGCGCTGGGTGCACACCTTGAGCCCGTGCGTTGCGGTGTGGTGCATCCGTGTGATGCTGATTCGCTGCAAGGTGCGATGGACGCACACCATGCAGGACTCATTCACGCTGTGCTGATTGCACCTGAGAAAAAACTGCGTGCTGTGGCTGCAGAGGCTGGCATTGATTTGTCTGGCATCGACGTGATTGATGTGGCACACAGCCATGAGGCCGCCGATGTGGCCGCGCAAATGGCCGCAGACAAAAAGCTAGAAGCCTTGATGAAAGGCAGCTTGCACACGGACGAGTTGATTCACGCCGTGGTGTCGCAAAAAGGGCTGCGCACGGGACGACGCATGTCGCATGTGTTTCGCTTTGAAGCCCCCATGTATCCCAAACCTCTGTACATCACGGATGCTGCACTCAACATCGCACCTACGTTGGCTGAAAAAGCCGATATCGTGCAAAACGCCATTTTGTTTGCGCAAATCATGGGCGTGGCCACACCGAAGGTGGCCATCCTCTCGGCGGTCGAAACGGTCAATTCCAACATTCCTTCCACACTCGATGCTGCTGCTTTGTGCAAGATGGCCGACCGTGGGCAAATCAAAGGTGGCTTGCTCGATGGGCCGCTCGCGTTTGACAACGCGGTGTCTAGCCACGCGGCTGAGATCAAACACATTGCCTCTGCCGTGGCAGGTCAAGCCGACATCTTGGTGGCCCCCGATTTGGAGTCGGGCAACATGATGGCCAAGCAGCTGGAATATTTGGCTGGCGCTTCAGGCTCTGGCGTGGTGTTGGGTGCACGCGTGCCCATCGCACTCACCAGCCGTGCTGACACGGCCACCACGCGCAGCGCTTCGGCTTTGTTGGCGAAGCTCATTGCCCACCACTACCGCACGCATCCCGCATGAGCATCCTCTCTGTCAACGCGGGCTCGTCTAGCCTCAAGTTTGCGCTGTACCCGATTCAGGCGGGGGGTATTGGCGAAGCTGAAGTCACGGGCAACATTGAAGGTCTAGAGCCATCAGGCCAGCCACGCATCAGCTTTTGTGCAACGGGGCAAACCAAAGAATCAGCCGCTGTAGACGTGCAGCCCGCGCAAGATGTGTTTGATGCTGCGCTCAACACCCTCAAAGCTTTGTTGGCTTCGCGCTTTGCGCACTTGAAGGTGCAAGCCATTGCGCACCGTGTGGTGCACGGTGGCGCGTTTTACAGCAGCAGCGTGCGCGTCACGCCCACAGTGATGACGCAGCTCGCCACACTCAATGCATTGGCCCCATTGCACCAGCCGCACAACTTGGCGGGCATCACGGCGTTTGCTGACTCGTTTCCAGATGTGCCGCAAGTGGCATGTTTTGACACGGCGTTTCATCGCACCTTGTCACCGCTAGAAACCACCTTTGCCATTGACAACAAGCTAACTGAGCAAGGCGTGCGTCGCTACGGTTTTCATGGGCTTTCATACCAGTATGTGAGCCAAGTGCTCAAGCGCGAAGTGCCTCGCTCAGCAGGCCGCATGGTTATGGCTCACTTGGGCAACGGGGCCAGCGTGTGCGCCACCACCGATCACCAAAGCCGCGCCACCACCATGGGCTTCTCGGCGTTGGATGGTTTGATGATGGGCACGCGCAGTGGTGCGCTCGACCCTGGGGTGCTGCTGTACTTGATGGAGCAGGGTTGGGACCACGACAAAATTCAAAAGCTGCTTTACAAGCAAAGCGGCTTGTTGGGTGTGTCTGGCGAAAGTGCTGACATGCGCACATTACGAGCCTCTCAGTCTGAAGCTGCTCGCTTTGCCACCGATTTGTTTGCCCATCGCGTCGTGCGCGAAGTGGGCGCACTCAGTGCCTGTATTGGTGGCTTGGATGTGCTGGCGTTCACCGGGGGCATTGGCGAGCATGATGCGGTGTTGCGCCAGCAAGTGGGCGATGCTTTAGCTTACCTAGGTGTGCAGGTCGATGCCACACGCAACGCAAAGGCCACTGGCGACCAAGTGGTTTCGATTCACGCGGACAATAGCGGCATCGAGGTGTGGGTTGTTCCTACCGACGAAGGCCGTGTGGCCGCACAAGACGCGCTCGCGTTTTTATAAAAACAATTCTGAAAGCACGGCGTGAACATCAAAGACGCAATGAGCTGCTTCACCACTGGCGTGACAGTGGTGACCGCTCACACCCAGGGCCTAGACTGGGGCATGACTTGCAACTCTTTCAACACCGTGTCGCTCGACCCCGCCATGGTCTTGTGGAGCGTGCGCAAAACCTCCGCCAGCCATGAAGCGTTTGTGAATGCAGGCGGTTACATGGTGAACGTGTTGGGTGCGCAGCAAAAAGAGGTGGCATTGAAATTTGCACAAGGCACACAAGCTGAACGTTTTGCAGACCAACCCTTGGTGCGCGGTGTGAATCAACACCCGCGTTTGGACGGCGTGATTGCTTGGTTTGACTGTCGCATCGCGCAAGTGGTGCCCGCAGGTGACCACGACATCTTGATTGGCGAAGTGCTCGACTTTGGTGTGCAAGCCGGTCACGGCTTGGCTTATGCGCAACGCAGCTTTGGCGTG
>Ga0228703_1001048_pt1 | contig 17721 bp, 21 predicted proteins | sample McNCre217_Aug_MG_3_FD_178020 | JGI IMG/M metagenome (GOLD analysis project Ga0228703, IMG submission 178020) | Freshwater microbial communities from McNutts Creek, Athens, Georgia, United States - 29-17_Aug_MG | ecosystem: Environmental > Aquatic > Freshwater > Creek | place: USA: Georgia... | reverse complement strand
CAGCAGAAGCAACACCTGAAGATAATGAAGCTGCTGCAGCTAAGGCGATCGCAGAAAGAGTTAAATAAGTTTTCATGTAGTGCACTCCTAATAAACAATCCAAGGGAAATTCCTTGTATGTCATATATGCAAAAGGTATGCCAGATATAAAATATCTATATTAATCAATAAATTAAAATAAAACTCTGTAAAATTAAACACCGTTATTAAGCAATGCACTATTTTTGACAAGCAACTATGCACCATTATTGAGCGTCTTTTTGGTGCATGAATTTTTTATAATTTTGGTAAAAAGATAAAAATCCCTCTATTGGAGCAGCCATGAACCCTCAAGACATCATGCAAAAAATGCAAACCATTGCTAACGATATGCAAAATAAAGTTGGGGATGCTATTCGCCAATCCCCAGCCAAAGATTTAGAAAAAAATGTTCGCGGCTTAATGACTCAAGGATTTCAGAAATTAGATCTTGTCACTCGCGAAGAGTTTGATTTACAAACTCAAGTTTTGGCACGCACACGCGCGAAGCTTGAAGAACTTGAAGCAAAAATTACCGCACTAGAAAATAGAAAATAATTAGTTCTTTTCCAATAAAAAAGCAGAGTTCAACTCTGCTTTTTTATTTTCTATTACTTACCTCTTGTGTAATTAAACACCTGCCAAATGATGCTTTAAAGGTTTAGGGTAAAACAAAAACCACAAGTATGAACATATCTGTAAAACAAAAAATATAAAAAATACCTGCTTAAAAGCATCCACTTTTTCTATGCCCATTGCTATAGAAAGATCGATACCCCAACCAATGCCCCATTGGAAAATAAATGCCCCCACAAAAATTAATAAGTTATAGCTAGTACTTGCAATACCAGCATTACGTGAGGGGAACACCGTAATAACTGTACTTTGCCCCAAAATATGTCCCGTTGCAGAAATGGCAAAAATAATCCACAACACCCAGCTATAACTTGTGTTGCTAGTTATTGCAAAAAACTGCGCTACTAAACCAAGAGCCAACATCCACTTTACGTAATTCAGTGTTTTAAATCCTTTGGCATTAGCTTTTGGCATAAACCAGGCATTAAATGCGTACCCCAACAATAAGGCCGCATTAAATATAAATAATATTTCCGCATTAACCGTCGATGTGAACCCCAACACTTGAGTCATCCATGGGCCAATCCATAAAGTTTGTAATGCCAAGAATCCACCATGATTAACAATTCCTAATGGGAGCATTCTTAGGAAGAATGGGTGACCAATAATGTCTCTAATACCGAAAGATTTTTCTTGGCTGGTGGATGCTGCATTATTTTTCTTTGGGTGATCATCAAAATTTGGCAAACCAAAACGAATACCTAAAAATCCAATCGCAACCAATCCCGCCATTACCCAAAACACGCCGCGCCAGCCCATAAACGGCAAAGCTAATTGAACAGGTATGGTTGTAATCAACGCACCAATAGTCCCAAATACCAACATGCCAGAAGCTAATTGCCCTTGCTGCTCAATAGCAAACCATCGGCGATACGCTGTAAACGCCGCCATCAAACAAGCTGAAACACCAACGCCTATGAGAAAACGGCCAAGCGTGATACCCCAAAGATTATCGGCATAAGCGAATATGGCAGATCCTATTAAGGCAACTAATAACAAAACACTCTCTACTCTTCGCGTCCCAAATTTATCCATAGCAAAACCCAAGGGGATTTGCATCGTAGAAAATCCCACAAAATAGGCTGCAGATAAAAGTCCTAACTGGGCGTTTGTAATCTTTAAATCAGCAATCAACTCCGGCGCAATAACAGCATTAACAGATCGAAATGCATAAGATAAAAAATAGGCAAATGCAAAACAGGCAAATACACGGAAAGCCCAAAAACCCTTTAAAGGTAGATCAGATTGAGTAATATTTGATTTCATAATCACTTTTAATAAGGTTTAAATCCGCTAAAGAACATTGCTTGCTCTTCAACATTCACTGCTTGGCTGTCTGAATCTAATAACTGCTGCAACACACTAAGTTGATATACCCAAGTCTGGCCATCTGGAAATTTTCTTTGCACCAACCAAACCTTTAATAATCTTCTTTGGCCATCTGGAGCAATTCCGACCACACTCCAACTTTGAGCGGGTAATTCATAACTAGGCTGACCAGCTGTCTTAACCGTTACAGCCTCTGATTTAGCCTCAACATCCGCTTTTAGGTTTGCCAACATGCCATGCTGCAAATATTGAAGCAAATTCCCAACATCCACCTTTTGATTAGGTGTTATATGAATACTGCCAATGGCATATAAAGCATTACCGGCTTTGGCCGCCTCCATAGTCATGGATAGGCGCTCACCCTCAAATTGAATGCTCTTCTCAGCACGACTAGGTTTACTTGGATATAAAGCCTCGTACATTAAATCGTCAGCCCTGACGGTTCGCCAGTCGAATTTAGGCGTACAAGCAATGATTGCTAGACTTGTGACAAAAATAAGCGCTTTAAATATAGGTCGAATCAACATAATTTTTGTTATTTGCATAAAATAGGATTATGCCGACTGAAACAATATCTAACTTTTTTTGCCAATTCAAGCGCATTTCACTTGGCTTGGCTGTTTGCACATTATTGTTGGGCTGCCAATCCGATACACAACAAATGGTGCCCTCATTTAAAGTTTCGGAAATTTCAGGACAAGTATTAAGCCAAGACGATTTAAAGGGTAAGGTCAGCATTATTAATTTTTGGGCAACCAGTTGTGTCACTTGCGTCAAAGAAATGCCCACAATGATCGAAACATATAAAAAATATAAAACCGATCAACTTGAATTTATCGCGGTTGCGATGTCATATGACCCACCAATGTATGTTGTTAATTACGCCAAAACAAGAGGGCTTCCGTTCCATGTGGCCATGGATTCTGATGGTAGCGTTGCAAAAGCTTTTGGGAAAATACAATTAACACCCACCACTTTAGTCATCAACAAAAGTGGCAAGATTATTAAACGCTATGTCGGGGAACCTGATTGGAATGAATTCCATCAGCTATTAGAAAAATCATTAGCGGAGAAGGTGTAACCTCCTCCGCGTTATTACACAACACCGGCTTTATGAGCCTGCTCGTCAGCGTGATAACTTGAACGAACCATGGCGCCCACTGCTGCATGAGTAAACCCCATGGCGTAAGCCTCTTTCTCAAACATCGCAAATGTATCCGGATGCACATAACGTCTAACAGGCAAATGATGTCCTGACGGTGCTAAATATTGACCAATCGTCAACATATCAATGTTATGAGCGCGCATATCTTTCATAACCTCAAGAATTTCTTCATCGGTCTCGCCCAACCCAACCATCAAGCCACTCTTAGTAGAAACTTTTGGATATAGCGCTTTAAAGTCTTTCAACAGCTTTAATGAATGCATGTAATCCGAACCAGGTCTAGCTTCTTTATATAAGCGAGGTACTGTTTCTAAATTATGGTTCATGATGTCGGGAAGGCCTGTTGCAAAAATATCGAGCGCCTTCTCTAAACGGCCTCTAAAGTCTGGCACCAATACTTCAATACTTGTACTCGGCGATAAATCTCTTGTCTTAGTAATACACTCCACAAAGTGTTGTGCGCCACCATCACGCAAGTCATCACGGTCAACGCTAGTAATCACCACATAAGACAATTTAAGAGCCGCAATAGTTTTTGCCAAATTAAGTGGCTCTTCAAGGTCTAGCGGATCAGGACGACCATGCCCCACATCACAGAATGGGCAACGTCTGGTGCATTTATCACCCATGATCATGAAAGTGGCGGTTCCCTTACCGAAACACTCACCAATATTTGGGCAACTAGCTTCCTCACAAACAGTCACTAACTGGTTCTCACGCAAAATCTTTTTGATTTCATGAAACCTGGAATTACCGGATGCAGCCTTTACTCGAATCCAGTCAGGCTTCTTAAGTACTTGTTCTATAGGAACAATTTTGATAGGAATTCTAGCCGTCTTATCAGCTGATTTTTGTTTCTGATTCGGATCGTAGGCTTTAGTCATGGCCGCACCTCTAATTGTTTCGATAAATGGCTCAATAAGCTTTCAGCCACAATACCCATATTGTCGCTCACACCAAGCGCTGAGAGGTCAATTGTCTTTAATCCTGGGTAACCACAAGGGTTGATTGCTTCAAACGGACTTAAATCCATATGAACGTTCAGCGCTAACCCATGATAACAACATTGTTTGGTCACCTTCAGTCCTAACGCAGCGATCTTGGCACCCACTAAGTTAGACGCAACATGATTATCTTGACTCAAATAAATACCTGGCGCACCAACATGTCTCTCACCCAAAACTTTAAATTCAGCCAATGTATCGATGATGGCTTGCTCAATTCTGTTAACCAAATCTCGCACAAATAACTTTCTGCGCCTTAGGTCCAACAATAAATACACCACAATTTGTCCAGGGCCATGATAGGTAATCTGTCCGCCTCTATCAATGGGCACCAATGGAATATCTGAGTCTTTAATCAATAAATGGCCAAGATCACCCGCTTGACCCAAGGTATAAACCGGAGGGTGCTCTAAAACCCATATTTCATCCGGTGTTGTTGCATCCCGCTCAGCGGTGAATTTTTTCATTGCCTCATAAGTAGGCAAATAGTCTTGCAAACCTAAATGGCGAACTTGCACATCCATCATTTATAAAACAACACTCACCATAGGATGCGTTGATAAAGTGCGATACAACTCATCCAATTGTTCACGGCTATGCACACGCACAGTTACCGTTAACCCCAAGTAGTTGCCATTCTTAGACGGTCTACGTTCGATAGTGCCCACATTAAATCCTGGATCAAACTGCAAAACAATATTAGCAATCGCAGACTCATACCCATCGACCGATTTTCCCATTACTTTAATTGGAAAATCACAAGGATATTTAATTAATGACTCTTCTTGATCAGCCATGAATATTCCCAGACGTTGGATCCACTTGCCCATGCCACGCACGCAAAATCAAATCTCTGATGCAATGTAATTTGCGATGAAAGAAATGGTCTGCGCCGGGAATCACCTGAACAACAAGCTCTTGAGGTCTAGCCCAATCCAAAACGCTACTCAAAGGAATAACATCATCTACTTCGCCATGAATCACAATCGTATCTTTAGGCACAGGAGCCACTTCCCACTTAGAAGTGGCTGACCCAACCATAATCAATCGTTCTGGCGCCATCCCTAATTCTTGCAATTTTTCAGCAACATAGCTACTAACATAACTACCGAAAGAAAATCCTGCCATAGCAAGCGGTAAATCACTAACCAATAGCGGCCAAGCATGGCCCTCTAATTCCGGGATCCCTTGCCAATTAAATGAATCTTTCATCCATTTAACAACGGCCACTAAATCATCAGCCTCACCCTTACCATCATCATGAGTGCCCTCGGTTGTACCAACACCTCTAAAGTTGGTTCTTAAAGTGACATACCCTAACTGAGCAAAAGTTCTGGCCAAGGTTTGCGCTACTTTGTTATCCATGGTGCCGCCCAACAATGGGTGAGGGTGCGCCACTAAAGCAATGCCTCTTGGACGATAACTACCAGGAGCATCTCGAACACCATCCGGCAAATCCAACGCGCCTTCAATTAAACCCACTAAACCGGGCAAATGTAATTTAACTGTTCGACTCACTTATTCAATCCTCAATCTCTCAACCACTTGCCCCTGAACAAAATGTTGGTCAATGATTTCATCTATATCTGATTTATCAACAGCGGTATACCAAACACCCTCTGGATAAACCACCATCACAGGGCCATGAGCACAGCGATCTAAACACCCCGCCTTATTTATCCTCACCTTGCCGGCGCCAGACAAGCCCATTTCTTTGCAGCGAATTTTGGCATGTTCAAATAGGCCTTGCGCATTATGTTGCGCACAACAATCATCACCGTTCTCACGTTGATTTAAACAAAAAAACAAATGGTATTTAAAGTAAGTCATAAATGAAAATTATATAGAGGATGATGGCTTTAAGCCTTTTAACAATGACAAACCAGCGCCCACTGGCCACAACCAAGCTAACCACGAGATGAGATGATTGAAGTGAATCAAACGTCCATGGCGCCACTCTTGAATACTAACTGTGTAATAAGGGCTTTGCGGCAAAAAATTTACCAAGAAAATCATTGTTGCTAAAGATAGCAAAGCAAGTAAATAAAGCCAACGGCGACTTAACTTTAGCGCGCCAACCAACAAAATACTAGAACTAACCATGCCCCAAAAAGCGGATGGAGTTAACCAAATAAAGCTCTTATCAATACCAAATTGCATACCCGTGAATAATGCTTTTAGAAACACGGTTACCAAAAGAATCGTGAATAGAATAATAGTCTTGGGGGCCCTATCTCTCATGGCTAACGCAATACATATGGCAGAAGCAAACCAGGCAACCGTTGTTGTTGCTATTTCTATCGTCGCAAAGTTAAAAGTTTCTTTCCATAAAGTAACTGTCTGCCAAACATCGGCCCAATCTCCCATGGCTAGCCATGCAGGCTGAGGATAGATTTGGGCCAAAGGAAAAGAAAGGGCTAACAATATCCCACTCGAGCGAGCTCCAAACCATTGAATCCGGCGATGATGGAATGCACTACCAGATAACCATTTAGGATCCATAGGCACAGCCAACAATGCCCCCAAAGTGGTACCACCAATATTTGTCCACCAATCAACATTGCTAGGAACTCTCGTATTCAACCAAGTTTGCAATGACTCCATCAGGCCAGATAACAACCCGCCTAAAAGCACGGCAAATAAAACTGCTCGATAAGACTTTAACTTTGGGTAAACAGCAAAAACCACTAAAAATCCAAATGGCAAATAACCCAAAATATTAGTAAAAACATCAAAAGATGTGATGTATCTTGGGATGGGAGCAAAAATCCAATCTAGAGCATCTGCTCCAACCCCTATGTTGAAATTAAATGGGAACGTGCTGGCATAGGCAATTAATAAGATATAGCCTAGGCAAGCTACCCGAGCGGTAGGCATAGGTAAATCAGGCCAATTTAGTCGTTGGGGGCGTTGAAAATTGTGAGACATATTCACATAGTACCTACAATATGGAAATGGCTATTAATTGGATCCTTGAAAGAGTAGAAGAAAGCCCATCCACCAATGAAGATTTAATGGCGCGGTGGCGGCAGGGCTTGCTATGGGAACCCGTTGCTAGACTTGCTTTAAAGCAAACTTCCGGCAAAGGCAGAATGGGCCGCCAATGGGTTAGTACACCTAACGAAACCCTGACATTTTCAGTTGCCTACCCTTTTAAAAAGCCCATCAGCGCACTCTCAGGGCTAAGTCTAGCTTGTGGGTTAGCTATTATTCGCGGCATTAGCCAAGCCACCAATTTAAGCCTCTCTGAACTCCAAAATCATCAGCTAGCCCTTAAATGGCCGAACGATATTCTTCTCAAAAAGAAAAAGTTAGCCGGCATGTTGATTGAAGGTGGGCAACTAAGACCAGAGGATCCAACTTGGCTCATCATTGGTATCGGCATTAACCTTGCCAATAGCCAACACATTGACCATCAAATTGGTCGACCAATTGGAGCGCTAACAGATATTTTTTCCAAAGATCAGTTAGATGCTGACTTACTTTGGTTAAGCTTAATTAAAGAATTGGGCGCCATTATTGAGAAATTTGAAACTGGCTCTTTTGCTGATTTTCATGATGAGTGGAATCAATGGGATGCTTATAAAAATGAAACTTGCCAAATTCATCAAAATAGCAATCTTCAATATGAAGGGATCAATCAAGGGGTTGATAATGAAGGTTGCTTGATACTAAAAACATCTACCGGTATAAAGAAAATTATTAGCGGGGATGTTTCATTACGGAGCACTTCATGAGTCTCTTATTAATTGACGCTGGTAATACACGGATTAAATGGGCTATAGCTCAAGCGGATTCTTTTAACCTGAATGACAAGTGGGTGAAGTCCGGCCATATCAATTACGCTGATCTAAATGAGTCTGCATTAAGCCACATTACTAAAGATCTTAGTTCTATCAAAAAAATTATTTACTCCAGTGTCGTTAGCAAAGAAAAAATAGAACATTTAAAATTTCTATCAAAAGCAACTTTCCCGTCCGCAAGTTGGCACGAGTTACAAGGTGGCAGCGCACTCTCTTGGCTCAAAACAAAATATATAACTCCAGAAAAATTAGGCTCAGATCGCAGAGCAATGCTCATTGGTGCAGCAAACCTTTTCCCTCACAGGAACATCTTGATTGTTTGTGCAGGGACCGCGACAACCATTGATTTACTATCATCTAATAAAGAACATTTAGGTGGATTAATTCTTCCTGGCATCACACTCATGAGTCAGTCATTACATACTGGCACAGCTAAATTACCCCATGTGTTTTCTGATCAAACACCACTTCACCCACTAAGCCTAGGGTGCGATACACAAAGCGCTATCTATAACGGGATCTTGGCTAGCCAACTAGGTGCTATTGAAATAGGTAAATTAATGGCCCACCAACAAAACCTTCCTTTAGATATGGTTTTAGTGGATGGCGGCAATGCTGAGCTCCTTATCAATGCTTACCAAGGAACTGAACAGATTTTGTTCAGTTCTAATTTAGTTTTAAAAGGATTACTTGCTTGGCATCACCAAGACTATATTTAAATGAATAAAAAGCTAAAAATTTTTCTCGCGATACTTATTTTATTAAGCACGATATTAAGCTTTGTTATTTTGTTGGCACCCAAAGCAACCCAACGAATGATTAATACCTGGTTTGAAAACAGCGGAGAAATAAATTCATCCACGCCAACTAACACATTGCAGGAAATCAAAATTTTAGACCCAGCAACCTCAGGATCTAATCTTGGTCAAGAGCGCCGTCGTTGAACGATCATGAATAAACGGGATAGCATAGGCCTTCCCACCCCAACTTTTAACTAATGCAGTTTCAGCTAGCGTATCAATCTCATAATCACCGCCTTTGATATAAATATCAGGCTTTATTTTCTCAATGAGCTGAACTGGGGTCTTCTCAGAAAACATAACGACCAAATCAACACAAGCTAAAGACGCCAATAAAGCCATTCTGTCGTCCTCTCGATTTAATGGCCGATCATCACCTTTACCCAACATACGCACAGAAGTATCTGCATTAACTCCTACCACAAGGCTTGCGCCAAAGCTTTTTGCTTGGTCTAAATAGCTCACATGTCCTCTATGGAGGATATCAAAGACCCCATTAGTAAATACAATCGGCTTTGGTAATTGACTTAACTTGGCCTCTAAATCGGCAGCAGAACAAATCTTTTTCTCAAAGCTTGGGGCAGGTAAATGATTGATGTTGGGAGATGTCATACCCTAGATATTACCGCGAGTTGGAAAGTTGGCTGAATTAATATGTGGCAGCATCAAGAATTTGCATTTATGGCGCTTATTACCTAACATTAAGCATGCTTTCATTTTCTCTTCCAAGTTCACAAGTTAAGCTCGGAAATATTTTTTACAAATATATTTTCCTGGCTTTGGCTGTTGCTAGCCTGCTATCCAACCCTAAAGAGGCACAAGCCATGAATTGTCCAGAATCCTTGTCATTTCAATTTTTACGGCTTCAAGATGAAACCCCTCAAGATCTTTGCCAATACAAAGGAAAGGTTATTCTTGTTGTTAATACGGCCAGTTATTGCGGCTTCACCAGCCAATATGAAGGTTTAGAAAAAATTTATGCTCAATATAAAGATCAAGGATTTGTTGTCTTAGGCTTTCCATCTAACGACTTTGGAAAGCAAGAACCGGGATCTAATAAAGAAATTGCTGATTTTTGCTACAACACTTATGGCGTTAAATTTCCTATGTTTGCAAAAAGCTCGGTCAGCGGAAAAGACGCCAACCCTTTATTTAAATTATTAATAGAAAAATCAGGCACTAAGCCGCGCTGGAATTTTTATAAATATTTAATTGATCGCGAAGGCAATGTCGTTGACTCATTTAGTAGCATCACATCACCAACCAGCAAGAAAGTAACCTCAAAAATTGAGGCCTTAATAAAAAAATAGCCCCAATTAATTATGGCTATTTTTAGATATCTCTTCTTTTATTAACGTTTTTCTTTTCTAGCCTTATTAACCAAGTAATCCATCACATCAATCGCTCTAGTTTTTGAACCGCCAGCAATAGAAGGGGATGTTATGTATTTACCTTGAATAGCCACAGTTGGCACGCCATCTATTCTGTAATTTTGAGCAATTTGACTAGTTCCTCTTGCTTTAGAAATAACAGTAAATGATTTAAATGCTGATAAGAATTTCTGACGATCGACTCCCTGAGTAGCAAGCCAATCAGCTATTTCAACGTCAGACAACATTTTCTTTTTTCCAACATGAATGGCATCCATTACTTTTGGATGCAAATCTGATCGGCCTAACGCTTCTAAGGCATAAAAAAGTTGGCTATGCGGCAACAAATCATCTCTAAATGCAACTGGGATCTTACGCACAACAACATCCGCTCCTTGGCGCTTAACCCAAGCACTGAACTCTGGTTCAAAGTCATGGCAATGTGGACAACCGTACCAAAAGAACTCAATAACCTCTATCTTGCCCTTTGCCTCAATTGGTTGAGCAACTGGCAATGTTCTGAAATCAAACCCATCTTCAATCGGTCTATTTTGAGCAATTGAAAATGTTGCGAATAACAAGAAGGTAGTGCCAAAAACTACTTTTAAAAATTTAGTAAAAATTGTCATTTTTATATTCTTTCTAACAATTAATTTGTTTTATTAATCCGAATAACGGTTGAGGTAATACCTGCTGACTGCAAGCGTCCTCTAGTTTGAGTCACTTCATCTTGAGCCTTAAATGGTCCTACGCGGACGCGCCACATGACACCACCATCGACTTCCCGCTCTGAGACAAGGGCCTCAAGACCTTGCATCGCTAAAGTTGCTTTTTGTCTTTGAGCTTCATCTTGATTTCTAAAGGCCCCTGTTTGCAACCAATATTCAGGTCCTTGTGAGGCGCTTGCTATAGAACCAATAGGGTCTTTTTTAGCAGACTCACTTGGCAGAGGAACCTTGCTTTGCAATGGCTTATTGAGGTTTGGACGATCTTCTACTTGAACCTCACCTTCATCAACCGCCTCGGCTGGCGCCGACTTAGAAGTAGCATCCGGTGCTCGTAGATTTAATTTTGGCTCAGGCGCACCTTTTGTTAACTTGTAGGCCACACCAACAGCAATGGCAATACCTAACAAAAGCCCCAAAACAAAACCCATCAAAGTTCCACCAGAAGAACGGTGGCCTAGGTTATTTTTATCTGTTATTTGTCTCATAGTTAGCTATATTACCCTTACATTTTCTCTGGTGCAGAAACCCCTAAAACATCTAAACCATTAGCAATCACTTGCTTGGTAGCCGATAACAAGGCCAATCTAGCCAACTTTAATGGCTCATCATCGACTAAGACTCGATCAGCGTTGTAAAAAGTATGGAAGTCACCAGCTAAATCTCTTAAATAGAAAGCGATTGCATGAGGCGCCATATCTTTTGCCGCATCTGTTAATACATCGCCATATTCAGCTAATCTTCTTAACAAAGTATCAGAAGCTTTACTTGTCAAATTGGCAAAAGAAACATTTTTCAATGAGGCTTCGTCACCAGCCCACTGGCGCAAAATTGAACAAATACGAGCGTGCGCATATTGCACATAGAAAACAGGGTTTTCATCGTTTTGCTTCAAAGCAAGATCGACATCAAAAACAAACTCTGTATCAGCTTTACGAGAAATCAAGAAAAAGCGAACTGCATCTCGACCTCTTCGAATAGCGATATCCTTATCTTCACCGGTCATGTCCGGAGTAACACCGCCGGACCACTCAATCAAATCTCTAACCGTTACATAAGAGCCTGCGCGCTTAGAGATCTTAACTTCCTCACCGCCACGCATAACAGTTACCATCTTATGCAAAACATAACTCGGATAATCTTTTGGAATACTCCAAGAGCGCTGCGCTGCAACGCCTTGAATACCTGATCTTACGCGTGCAATAGTGCCGTGGTGATCACTACCTTGAATATTAATGACATGAGTAAATCCGCGCGACCACTTGCTCGCATGGTAGGCAACATCAGGCACAAAATAAGTGTAATTACCGTCAGACTTTCGCATGACGCGATCTTTATCATCGCCATCCTCAGTGGTTCTAAGCCATAAAGCACCATCTAACTCATAACTCTTACCAATTTTTTTCAAGTCAGCAACTACAGCCTCAACACTACCATCGGTATAAAGAGACGATTCTAAATAGTAACAATCGAACTTAACGCCAAAAGCTTGCAAATCAATATCTTGTTCTCTACGCAAATAAGCAACTGAAAATTTTCTAATTGATTCAATATTCTCAACATCACCAGCAGCCAAAACAGGCTGCCCATCAGCAGCAGCTACCGTTGACTTTGCTAAATAATCACGCGCGATATCCGCAATGTATTCACCGTTATAAGCAGACTCTGGCCAGCTCGCATCACCAGGCTTGAATCCTTTAGCTCTAGCCTGCACAGAAATAGCCAAGTTTTGTATTTGCACGCCAGCGTCGTTGTAATAGAACTCACGATGCACAGACCATCCTTGAGTAGCCATCAAATGAGATAAGGCATCCCCTAAAGCAGCTTGACGACCATGCCCAACATGCAAAGGTCCAGTTGGATTAGCAGACACAAACTCAATCAAAACTTTTTGACCATTAGAAGGTTGCATGCCAAATGTTGCTTGCTGTTCAAAAATAGCTTTTAGAACTTCTAGTTTTGCTACTTGAGTCAAACGTACATTAATAAATCCAGGGCCAGCAATCTCAACAGCTGAAAGTAACGTCGCATAGCTTGCTTGCTGTTGAAGAGCAGCAGAAAATTCTTGAGCCAACTCGCGCGGATTCATTTTCCAGCCCTTAGCTAACTGCATCGCAATATTAGTTGCAAGATCGCCATGTTCAGCAACCTTCGGACGCTCCAAATGAGGTACCGGCAAATCATCAGAAGAAATGCCATGAGTAGCCGCGACCACCTTTAAGGCATCCTGCATAAGCTGTGTAATTTGTTTTTTAATGACTGGAAGCATAGAAAATAAGTTTATCAGTTAGGTTTTGGTGTTACTCTTTAGTAATGCTTTATAAATTTCAATGTAAAAAATCGGCTGATGTTTTGATGCTTGGTGATTTAACCCAAAAAATTTTTGACATCATTGACAGACCACTCGAAGCCAAGGGAGTCTTTCTAGTTGAGCAACTGGAAGATGCCATCAAAAAGCTGGAAGAAGCTATTACCTTAGATGAAAAAGTTCGCGCAGCCGCACAAGCATCTGAAAATAAAAATGTCCACGAAGAAAAACCCCCAACATATCGCTTGGGACAAAGAGTTTTTCCTTTTATGCAATTACTCAAAGACGCTCTCGCTCATCAAGAAATGATTATTTGGGGCGTTTAGCAAAATCATCTTTCTGATCGTCGCCAATACGTCCAACATCGAAATATTGCGCATGCTCATTAGCGATATAAAAACCACTCACGCTTGACGCAGGCATCATAGCCATCGACTCAGTCAAGGTCATGTCGATCTCATCTGCCTTTAAGCAACTAAACATCTCTCTCTTAACAAGATGATCTGGGCATGCCGGATAGCCTGGCGCTGGACGAATACCCACATAAGACTCACCAACCAACTCCTCATTAGTTAATGCCTCATTAGGGGCATAGCCCCACAACTCAGTTCTTACACGCTGATGCATCCTTTCCGCAAAAGCTTCAGCCAATCGATCCGCTAAAGCCTTGAGCATGATAGAGCTGTAGTCATCATGTTTATCTTCAAACTCTCTGAGTTTTTTATCAATACTATGGCCCGCCGTAACGGCAAACATACCAACATAGTCACTAATACCACTACTCTTAGGCGCCACAAAATCTGCCAAGCAACGATTAGGTCTCTTAACACCATCAACAACAGGACGATCAGACTGTTGTCTGTAGTTTTTCCAGACTAATATAGGCGTTTGGCGAGATTCATCTGCGTAAAGCTCAATATCATCTCCCACGCTATTACTTGGATAAATACCAACAACAGCATGAGCAGTCAGCCATCTACCCTGAATAGCTTTCTTCAACATCTCTTGGGCATCGTGATAGACCTTACGGGCAGAATCCCCCACCACTGCATCATCAAGTATTTGAGGAAACTTGCCCGCCAAATCCCAGGTTTGAAAAAATGGCGTCCAATCAATGTAATCCGCCAATTCAGCTAAATCGTAGTTTTTGAAAACACGGCGCCCAATGAATTTAGGTTTAACAATTGACGTATTTGCCCAATCAATTTTTTGAGCATTTGCTCTTGCTTCCTCAAGCGTAATTAATGGTGTCTGCTTCTTATTAGCATGCTGCTCGCGAATGCGCTCATATTCAGAACTTAAATCGCTGATAAATTTTTCAGACTGCTCATCTGACAGCAAATTAGACGCAACAGATACAGCTCTTGATGCATCTGGAACATAAACCACAGGCCCCTCATAGTGAGGCGCAATCTTCACGGCCGTATGAACTCGAGACGTTGTCGCACCACCAATCATCAGAGGCATTTTCTTGTCACGGAAATAAGGATCTCGCTGCATCTCTTCCGCAACATAAGCCATCTCTTCTAATGAAGGCGTGATGAGGCCGGACAACCCAATCATATCCGCCCCTTCTTCTTTGGCCTTCTTCAGAATTTCATTACATGGGACCATTACGCCCATATTAACCACATCAAAATTGTTACATTGCAAGACAACGGTTACGATATTTTTCCCAATATCGTGAACATCGCCTTTTACAGTGGCCATAATAATTTTTCCACGCGACTTAACATCTCCGCCACGCGCCAAAATTTGTCTTTTTTCTTCTTCGATATAAGGTATTAGGTGCGCAACCGCCTGCTTCATCACTCGAGCACTTTTAACCACCTGAGGTAAGAACATTTTGCCGGCACCAAATAAATCGCCGACCACATTCATGCCATCCATCAAGGGGCCCTCAATCACCTCAATAGGTCGACCACCAGCCGAAGAGATTTCTTGACGCATTTCTTCGGTATCTTCAACGATATGAGTCGTAATACCGTGCACTAAAGCATGCGTCAATCTTGCACGCACCGGCTCTTCTCGCCAAGCTAAAGTTTCCTCAGCTTTAACACCACCACCCTTGTAATCATCAGCGATATCTAAAAGTCGTTCAGTAGGTGTTTTGCCATCTTTTTCTTTAAAACGATTAAGCACAACATCTTCGACTTTTTCACGCAAATTAGCGTCTAGGTTTTCATATACGCCAAGCTGGCCGGCATTAACAATACCCATATCCAAACCGGCTCGTATCGCGTGATACAAGAAAACCGTATGAATGGCTTCGCGAACAACATCATTGCCTCTAAAAGAAAAGCTGACGTTAGAAACGCCGCCACTTACTTTTGCGCCAGGTAAATTCTTTTTAATCCATGCAGTCGCAGCAATAAAATCATTAGCGTAATTATCGTGATCCTCAATACCAGTTGCGATCGCAAAAATATTCGGGTCAAAAATAATGTCTTCCGGCGGGAAGTCAATTTCATTAACCAAAATGTTGTAACTGCGCTGACAAATTTCTATTTTTCGATCATAGGTATCAGCTTGACCTTTTTCATCAAAAGCCATAACTACAGCTGCTGCACCATAACGCTTAATTAACTTGGCTTGATGTCTAAAAGAATCTTCACCCTCTTTCATTGAAATCGAGTTAACAATTGCTTTACCTTGAACGCATTGCAATCCAGCCTCGATAACCGACCATTTAGATGAGTCAATCATCACAGGCACTCGCGAAATATCAGGCTCTGAAGCAATCAAATTTAAAAAGCGCACCATGGCGGCTTTGGAATCCAACATGGCCTCATCCATATTGATATCGATGACCTGCGCGCCATTCTCAACCTGTTGGCGAGCCACTGACAATGCCTCATCGTATTGGCCATTCAAAATCATTCGAGCAAAGGCTTTCGAGCCTGTTACATTCGTTCGCTCTCCAACGTTTACAAAACCAACATGCGGACTAATATTGCATGGCTCCAAACCAGATAAACGCATTGGCGGCAATTTCACGTTACTCATCATGCCACCTCCTTGTATGCATCCCAAGAACGCGCCGATCTTTTTGCTACAGCATCAGCAATGGCTTTGATGTGTGCTGGCGTTGTGCCACAACAACCACCCACCAAATTAACTAAACCATCCTTAGAAAACTCATCTAGCAATCTAGCAGTTACCTCTGGAGTTTCATCAAAGCCTGTATCACTCATTGGGTTAGGCAAACCCGCATTAGGATAACAGGACACGGCAACATCACAAACCTTAGCTAGCTCAGCAATATAAGGTCTCATTAAGGTTGCGCCCAAAGCGCAATTCAAACCAAACGTTAAAGGCTTAGCATGTCTTAAGCTATTCCAAAAAGCCTCAACTGTTTGCCCCGAAAGTATCCGACCAGAAGCATCCGTGACCGTACCAGAAATCATGATAGGCAAACGAACACCGGTTTCATCAAAAAATTCATCAATGGCAAATAAAGCTGCTTTTGCATTTAATGTGTCAAAAATTGTTTCTACTAGAAAAACGTCTGCGCCACCTTCATATAAGCCTTCGACTTGCTCACGATAACTCGTGCGCAATTGGTCAAACGTTACATTTCTTGCGCCAGGATCATTCACGTCCGGCGAGATGCTAGCGGTCTTAGGTGTTGGACCAACTGCGCCAGCGACAAAACGCGGCTTATCAGGCGTAGAAAATTCTTCACAGGCTTGCTTGGCTAACTTGGCTGCAGCAATATTCATTTCTCTTGCAAGCTCAGGCATTCTGTAATCATCCTGTGCAACGCTAGTAGCGCCAAAAGTATTAGTCTCGATTAAATCTGCCCCAGCGGCTAAATACTGTCTATGGATATCCAAAATAATTTCTGGATGCGTTAAGTTCAAGAGTTCGTTATTACCCTTCAAATCGACAGGATGATTTTCAAAACGCTTATTTGTTGGCAACCCACGGTAATCTTGTTCAGTTAACTTTCGCTGCTGAATCATGGTGCCCATAGCACCATCCAAAACCAAAATTCGGCTTTTTAATAACTGGGGCAAAACTGCACCTCGGGTGTAAAACATAGTAGAAACTCTTGGTTTATCCGCAAAAGATTGCGAGAAATGAATTAAACCTATATTTTATCGGTATTAAGCATATTTATCTGATTCCATTAACCTTTTTTGTGTAGGGAGTTCTCATGTTTGGTGCAATGCCTGATTTCAATCAAAGCTTAGAAATGTTCAAAACAATGTGGGGCAACTCTCCTACACCAGGCGATATGACCGGTTTTGGTGCTGGATTAGGTGGAGGAGCTGCCTTACCAACCCTTGATATTGATGAATTAGACAAGCGAATCCAAGACTTAAAAAGCGTAGAAAATTGGCTAAACCTCAATATGAGCGTGCTTAGAAGCACTATTCAAGGCCTAGAGGTTCAACGAGCCACTCTAGCAGCCCTACAGAGCTTTAGTGCGGCCATGACCCCAGAGGCAATGGCTGAAGCAGGTAAAGCAGCTCAAAAAGCTGCGGCGGATATGGCTAAAGAGATGACCTCAACTAGCTTTGCTAGCAAAAAAACCGCGTCACCCCGTCCGAAGAAACC
>Ga0228703_1001045_pt1 | contig 17743 bp, 19 predicted proteins | sample McNCre217_Aug_MG_3_FD_178020 | JGI IMG/M metagenome (GOLD analysis project Ga0228703, IMG submission 178020) | Freshwater microbial communities from McNutts Creek, Athens, Georgia, United States - 29-17_Aug_MG | ecosystem: Environmental > Aquatic > Freshwater > Creek | place: USA: Georgia... | reverse complement strand
CAATTAGGTAGCGGGGACGAGAGAGTTGGTTTATCACCACACCCAGATTTCCACTCATACATGGAATCAAGCTGGGGAGAAGGTCCATCAATCTATCAACCAACGGAACTTCTAGCATTCGTTCAGTCAGGTGACCTTGTTGGTGTGCTGAATGACTTCAAGCAAACAGATCGATGGTCTGGCCCCACAACTCGCGCATTGGTTAGTGCATTGGAAGCTGCAGTTGCAGAACAACCCGCTCTGTTCATCAGTACCTTGCCATCTCTTCTCAATGCGAAGCGCCCTTTTCAGTACGGCATCTTGAATGGCCTGAAGCAAGCCTGGGACGCATCGGCTAAGTCCACATCGGATCTAGATTGGAATGACGCCTGGCACAAGATTCTTGATTTTTTATTCCAATTAATCTCACCTGTTCAATTTTGGAGCGAAAAAGTTGAGCCCGATCCCGACTTCTGTCCATCTAGGGATTGGATTCCCCCAGTCATCGCTGACTTTTTGCGTTCTGGCACGCGCGATGACAAACATGCATATCCTTCAGAACTCCTTCCCAAAGCGCTCGTAATAATTGAATTGCTACTTGAGAATGCAGAAACCGGATCTGCTCCTACTGACGATCCGATGCACATGGCAATCAATTCACCCAAAGGCAAGGCTATTGAAGCCCTGTTCAGCCACGCATTACGTCAGTGCCGAGTGAGCGATAAAACGTCAGAATCACACACAGAATCCTGGGAGTCTCTTCAGTCGGTTTTTTCCAAAGAACTAGGCAAAACCAAAGGGGGAAATTTCGAATTTTCCACACTTGCTGCTTCTTATCTAGCAAACATACAGTATCTGTCTGAGCCATGGTTAATTGAGTCCATTGGGAAGATATTTCCGAAAGAATTTCCGGACAACTTCAACTCAGCTCTAGGTGGGTTCGTTTACTCGGAGCCGACCAAGTTGACCTATCGGCTGCTAGTTAATGCAGGTGCAATCGACACCGCGGTGCAAAGCTATGAAGGCAAGACGCAGATTAAGGATAGATTGATCGAGCGTATAGCGCTGGCCTACCTTTGGGGTGAAGAGACTTTGGAATCACCTCGGTTCGCATGGTGGTTCCAGAAGTCGGAAGTGCATGCCCTTTCGGCAGTCAGTCATTACTTCTGGAGCATCAGCAAACAAGATATTACAGAGGAGCAAGTTGAGCTCATCATGCAATTCTGGAAAAAATGTGTTGATGTCGTCCATAGAGAAGACCCCTCATCGGATCAACTTTTTTCCAGCCTGAGTCGTTTGGCCTGCTATGTAGATTCGATCAGCACGACTGAAGAGGCGCTACTGGCGGCTGTAGCACCATTTGCGCACGTTGGTCACAATGTGGATTGGTTTATTGAGTCACTGGAACGCCTTGCTGATATCAATCCTCAGGTAATTTCTCGATTGCTCTCAGTAGTTTTGGATACCTATGATCCGATCTTTGATTTTGAAGATCGTCTGAAATCTATCGCACTCAAATTTTCTCAACACCACATGAACACTGAGGCAATTCGACTAGTTGATCGACTCCGCCGCCTCAGAGGTATGCCCGAACTCTACGAACAGCTGATCAAACAAATGAAAGCAATGTGAGTGCAACTAATTTCCCTATAGTTGGAAAAGCTTGTCCTCCTGAGAGAGTTCAAGGATTGTATTTTCCTCAAGGAAAGTCTCGCTGACCCCAGGAAGCTTATCCCTAATGGCGGCAAGTACCAACTGACCATCCAGACTATTGGCCGTCGTCAGCAACTCCGACAGCTGATTTCCATGGACTGCTTCCACGCCATCGTGACAAACAAAAGTCGGGAAATTGATGCTGGCGGCACGCAGGAACTTGATATAGGCAATATCAAAGGCTGCAGTTTGCGAGACCTTTTTGCCTGCACCTACATTTGCACCAACAGAGGTCAAAGAAAAGACAATCGAGCCATTTTTTGACTCATCGAAGGTTAGCAAATATTGCTCGCCATACAACTCTTTTGAAAGCGACGAAAAGAACTCGTTGAACAAGGAGACGCGCTTAGTCAGCTGCGCCTTTTCATTTTCTATGGTCTCTCGCGTCGCTTCAAGCTTGCTGTCAATGTCTTCCAGGGAGGATCTAAGCGATTGGATAGTTTTCAGGCTTTCCTCTAGGCCGCCTACCCGCTTGAGCTTTTCATGCAGATCCGCTCGAGCTTCAAGTGCGACCTCAAAAGCTCGCGTTTGACGCAACGCCGTCATCAAATCGTCCTCCTCGACCTGGAGTCGAGCCAGGACCTGGCGCGCAGACGCAGCTTTCTCGTTCAGCACATCCAACTGCTGCTGAAGAAAGCGCTCCTTCCGTCCACGCAGATTCGTCACAAAGTTAGACAGGTCTTCCCAGTCATGATGCAACTTCTCATGATATCTGCCGGCCTCTGAGTAGATGGATTTGATTGCGACATAGTCAATGTCGTCGTAATCATGCTTCAGACTGGCTATGGCCAAGCTGACTGAGGCAATTTCTCCCTCAAGCCGACCCAAGGCGCTTCCCACATCCGACGCCTGCACACGGATTTCTGAAACGATGTTGGCCGCAGCGGCTATTTCTGGTACTTCACCACGAACCTGGATAGAGGATTGCGCCTCTTCAATTTCCCGTCGCAGGTGTAGCAAGAGTTGCTCTATCTCGCCCTCTTTCCGCTGACGTGTTGCACCTAGCAAGTCACGTGCAACAACGACACGCTGGTCAGTGAGAGCGGCTCTTTCCTCAAGAACACTGACGTTGAAAAATCCAAAGAGGAAAAGATGCACAGCCTCATAGTCCACTTCACTGCCAAAGGAACCTAGAAACTTCAATGTCTTGCTCATCACAACGTGCGATGACCGAACAAATTTCGGTGCTAGTTGGCGCAAGCTCGGTTTTTTCGCCTTCGTACCAAAAAGAATATTCTTCACCTCATCACGGTATGCGGTGATTGATTTTTGAGGAATATCATTAATAAATAACAGGCCGGTGCCCTTCCGACCTTTGATCTTGAAGGAACGACGAAGGGAGTAGTTTCCACGAAACTTGTCGGAAATCTTTAAGGTGATCAAGACGGCAGGCGTGCCATGAAGCAGGTCAAACACATCTTGATTGATGCGCTCCTTGAATTCAGAGTCTTGCCAAATCTCATCGCCGTCAGAGCCCAGGCAAAAATCGATAAGGCGAAGCACCGTTGTCTTGCCGACATTGTTTCCACTCTGTTTGCCAGAATCGATCGGTTTATCGAGGATGAGGTTAAGCCCATCCTTGAACGTGATTTCACGCAACACATGGTTGGCGCGTTCAATCGTGAGTGAGACTAGCTGCATTTCTGAATTGCCCCCGTCTCGTCAAGCTTCACTGCGTCAATGAGATAAAGCCATGCCGCTGCCGCAACCGCCTGTGTCGGTGAGATAGCGCGCTTGGTAAGCAGTCCCATTCGTTCCTGTAGGCTGGGTAGATCCAGTTTTCCATTTGGAGCTTCGCCAAGGGCTTTCAAGGCCATGGCGCCAAGGTAGTAGCCACAATTCCACGGGCTCTGTTCACGAGGCAGGAGCATCGACGGGCCTTTCTAGAACTTCGCATTCAATTACTGCATCAGCGACAATCAGGCAGACCGCTAGGTGTGCGGTTTCCTGCATCACAGAGGTAGAACTCCCCTCTGAGAAGTCAGCAAGGAGAGAAGCAACAACCGCCATTACGAGCGAAACGGCATTGCTTCTAGCCAACGCGTGTGCATGTGCATGGTTGACGCTGTGGGCTGCGCACAGCTTATGCAACTCCTCCGCATAGGCTACTGCCGCACGGCGGCGAACAAGGCGACGGGCATCGTCGTTGCGCTGCTCAACGCCACGATAGGTCGCCTCGAGTACATGCGAGTACTTCGAGTAGTCGGTAATGATGTGATGCATCGACGGGAAATCGTTGTACGCCAACTTCACGCTTACTTCAGGGGGCAATGTGCGCTTGGGCCCTGAGTTGTATTCGGACAAATCTGCCGAAAATTGAGCAACTACCTTCGACAGATACGACGGGAGTTCCCGAGCGATCTGCCGCTCGACGATGGTGACGTTCTGCGCGTTGACGTTCAGGATTGAGCCAACGTTATCACCTGCGACAGCCACGCTCCCCGCACTAGCTACAACTGAGGCTTGCGGCAGAGTTGGCATGCTCTGGCTCGGACTGGTCACAGTCGGCAGCGACGCCGACACAACCAGGCCACCTTTAGACTCGGGCTTGCCCCCGTGCACAGTCATTTGGCAGCCAGATGCCAAGCATGCCAGAGGGTGACCGCGATACCAACTAGCTCCACCCCAATAGCCAAGTAAGTTATTGAATGCGAGCTATGCGCCACTGGAGGCGTTGTACCAACGTTTAGATTGGTGATCGATCCGGTGTTCTTACCGCCGACTGCTACAGAGCCGCCGCTTGCCTCAACTCGTACTGACTTGGACTTGGAGCGCCCAATGAAGAAAAGAACGATGCCCAATGCCATCAAGGTAAAGCCTACATAGAGTTCCATTGATCGATTCCTCTGAATTTCTGTTTATTGACCAGCTACGAACTAGAACATCTCCGACATTTTTCAAATGTCCCTGACTGCAAAGTGACAACGGAATCGCATGCATTCTTGACTACACCGAATCGTTGATTGACAGCGCAGCAACCCGAGAGCGCAATTCCTATCAATTTTATCGTCATCAACTCCTGCAAGACACTGGCGGAACTACTGATTTAAAAAGCAACGTTGGATTGCAGATAGCCTTAATTCTGCTCGATCGTCCGCCCCCTAGTTGCGCTGATCATTTACATACAGACAAAAAACAATCATGCACACCTCCGGTCGAAGCACGGCTCAATCAATCGCGACAACCGTGTCAAAAAGTCCATAGCGAGTCAGACCTTCATGACTATCAATACCGGTATAACGCAATGATGCATCTTCATACCGACGAAATGCAAATACAGCCTGATTCATCTGTTCGGTATTGAATACCTTGAGACGGACCAAGAGATGAAAATCTTGAACGGTCAAGCCAGTGACTGTCAAAAACAGTTCAGGTTCTAATTTTGTGATGACATCCTGCAACGTGTTTTCTCGGAAATCGGTCAAATACATAAAAGCAGGAATGCGCGTAGCAAATTTGATCAATTTCTCTTGAACAAGCTTGCGCTTAGATTTGTATTCCTTTTCCTCATCGGAAAGCTCTTTCTTTTCCTTTTTTGTGAGCTCGCCACCTTTGGCCTTGTTCTTGAGCGCCTTGACCTTCTCACTTTTGTTGATGATGGTCTCGATGATGTTGTCACCCAACGAACGCCATCCTTCAATACGCTCCACTGCTGCCATTGCGTCTGGGTTATCCAAAATACGGCGCAGGGTTCCGTTATCGACATTGACCAACATCGCGCTCTCCCATTTCCGGGCTAGAAGCGTCGCTGAAGTTCCTGCCATCGCGATGTCCAGGATTCCACCTGCATCGATCTGGGTCATATTTGCGCCGTCGTAGGCAAGAACGGGCAAGAATGCGACCAATTCCTTGACCGCATTTTCTGGGTTGGATTCGTTGGGTGACAAACCAATCCCATATTCAGAAAGCTGCCTCAGCGCACGAGTGGGAGCAAAGTCAAATACAAAACAGACTGGCTTGAGGATTTCTTCCTCATTGGGATTGTCACCATTCGGATTCTTGATAGACCATGGAGACTGCACACGGAAGGCAGCTTGAAAATAAGTCTCCGGAGATTTCAGATTGCGAAGCATCAAAATTGCTGACCATTGCGAAACAGTGACCCCAGTGGTCAATTTTCCGCATGAAAGTGTGATCGTCTTACTTTCAAAGCCACTGCCTATGGCGTGCCGTACCGGTGGCAATGCCTCCAGACCAATCCCAGCTGAAGAACCAGCAGCAACTATGACGCCATAGTCATGCCAGAAGGTGTTGTGCCTTTCAGAAAGCAAGTTAGCCATCGCGTGACACGCTGCGACATTTGGGAGAAACCAGAAAGAATGCTGGAGGTAAGGCAATAAACGAACATCTGAATAGGGGAACGGCGGCCTGGTACCTGCCTTGAGCAATTCCGTTGAGTGCGCAGTGTAGCCACCGCGAATGATGTCCAGCCACTTCTGAACATCGCCCTTGTGCGTGAACTTTGCAGTAGGTCCAAATCCAGACGCTTCGAAAAATGCATTCAAATCAAATTCGTCAAACTCTCCACCACTTGCCACAGCCAGCAGTTCGTCAGGCATCTGGTAAGTGAGTAGACGCATCTGCGGCAGCGATGCATACGGATTACGTTTGCCAGGGTACGCGACAGAGAACTCTTCCTTCGCTCTCTGCTCGTCCGTATAAGTCCAATTAAAAATTTGCTCTTCGATGAACTCGCCCGTGGCCAGCGCCTTGAAGGGTGTTCCGGAGAGATACAGATAGGCTCGAGTTGTTATAGGCAAGAAATCGGCCTCTTTGTCGGCCAGTACAGTCAAGTCTTCGTTGACCTCGTCAAGTTCACCCGCATACTCGATCTTCGATTCTTTCTTAGCTACCGAATCGTCTTCACCTTCAAACAATTCTTTAGCTGTTTCTCGCCACGCCCCGAAGTGGTACTCGTCGAACACCACCAAATCCCAGTTCACCTCGTGCAACCATTCATTACGGGGCTTAATGTTTCCTGCCGCATCCCTTCCGAGCAAATCTTGAAAGGATCCGAAATACACAACTGGCTTGTTACGATCGATCTGCGTGGGATCGCTGCCAGAAGAACGCGATAGGTATTGCCAGCCATCAAAATCAACGTGATTTTCCAGATCTGTTTGCCAAGCATCTTCAACGGCTGGCTTGAATGTGACCACCAATAGCCGTTTGGCCTGAAGCTTCTTCGCTAACTGATAGGTGGTGAATGTTTTGCCGAACCGCATCTTGGCATTCCACAAAAAACGTGGTGCCGCATCAGCATCATCTGCCCAGATAGATTGGTAGTACTCGTAAGTCTTGTTGACGGCATCGGCTTGCTCGTTGCGCATGCCGAAGTTTTCGTGGTGGGTCCCACTGAATTTATGACCAATGCGAAGCTCAGCCAATACGGTCTTTACATCCGCAACAGTGCAACGAACCCACTCCAGCGTGGTGTTTTCAAACCCCTTCTTCACCAGTGCAGAACGGACGTCAAAGTCCGTGAAAATTGATCCATCCTCCCGCTCAGCGGGTTCGTTCAACTCAATGGTGTAGTTCTGAATCGCCGCTGTCTTGAGTTGCTCAGCAACTCGTTGCTTGACATCACGCGTAGTCTGCCCGACTTTCAACAAGTCTTTGTGCGCTGCATCTGCAATCGAATAGGCATAAATCCGAAGTCGCGCCTCCGGCTTAGACGCAAGGATTTCATCTATGGTGGGCTTATTCATCATCGACATCATCCGCAGAGACTTCATCCAGAGAATCTGTATTGAGATCCATTGGGCGAACTACTTTCTCGATGAAATCGATCTCACTTGGAGATATTCCGTACTTGGCGTACAAGTCGCTGTCAGTCCATTTTCTATCCCAAGTTTGGGTTGGAACGAAGGTGTAGACCTTTCGCGTAGTGTCCTGCGATGGTTTGTGCAGAAGAATCAACAGACGCGTTAACCGGCAAGTCAGATAGGACAATGCACTCTCTGCTTCTACCTGCGTTTCGAAAGGGCCTATGCACAGATAGGTTTCAGAACAAATGCTCCCCGGCTCGCCCACGAAAGGCGTACTAAGAATCCTATGTGGATAGGTATCTCGGTTACCAGTGCCCGGCGCTGCCCGACCAATATAGATCTTCCATTTGTCGATGAGTTCGGTGCCAGTTTCAATTTCACTACGGTCAACAAATCCTGTTCCACCATTTTGGTAAATCGTCACATCTCCCTTACGAAATGTCTTTCGACCTCTGAAAAATGTTCGAAATCCAAATGGACGGAGCGAGCTCACAAGTTGATCAAATCTTTTGCTTCCCGCAGGTAGAAGTTCACCAGTAGACGCCCCCTCCAATGCCATCACTTTTTTCAGGATAGAGAGTCCTTCGTTGAAGCGGATAAAAATATCCGCCCCCTTTTCCATGAGAGGTCTAGTAGCTGTTGAAATCGGCCAGTCCTTGAAATGAGTGCTGACATTGCAAAGTCCAAGGTGGTCACGGTCCCACAAGAAATAACACACCCCTCCCTTAAGACCTACACCAGGAAAAACATCTGATGCACTCAGGAAGTCGTCGATTGATCGCAAACGCGTATCTGCAAGCATCGTTTCACGAAACTCATCCAGCCCTTTTCCACCAGCAAACCACCTCGAAGGGATGATCATGGAAAGGTAACGCGGCTCCAGTGCCTTCGCTTGTTCCACAAACATTTGGTAGATCGGCGCGGCACTCGTGCCGTATCCACCATCATTCAACTGGTATGGTGGATTCCCAATAATGACGTCAAACTGCATAGCGGCTCCGAACAACTCGGTCATCCGAGTCTTTATATCGTTGGTGTGAATAAATGCGTAAGCGTGGGTTTCCAAATCAGACCCACGATCCAGTGCTGCTTGGCTGGCACCACAGTATGTGCACTTGCCATTGATCCAAGTGTGTTCAGTCCGTTCGAACCAGATGTTTCCGGCTTCGTTCCCAAAGCCTTTCGCAATGGAGTGTGATCCGTCAGCATGTTTTGAACAATAAACACTTCGACGAGCCAATAAGCTGGTCAAGCGCGTAATTCCAATCCCGAAAACTTGCTCTGTGAGAATGTGGCTGACGCGCTCTCGCAAATCTGGAATTTCTTGTGCCAAACCGTCTGTTAGCCGACTCGTAATTTCCCGAAGGAACACTCCCGACTTGGTAAATGGATCCAAGAACTTAGCCGTCTTGTCTGCCCACAAATTTGCACCGTTGTGACTGGCGGCCCAGGCTTCAGCAACACGATCAAGGATGCGGTTGGCCAATTCAGGTGGCGTGAAAACTTCGTCGTTGGATAGGTTCGCAATGCATGTCAGCACATCTGGATTGCGGCCTCTTAGAGAAAAACCCGCTTGTGTTGTCATGAAACGTCTCCAGATATTTCATATGACATTGCTGCCAATTCCCGTACCGTCATGACAGGATAGATCTTGATTGGCGTGAAGATTTCATGCTTCCCGAGATGCGCAAAAAGAGAATCTTCTGCACTGAAAGCAGATGAGCCCGTTAGGACATCAAACAGAAAATCTCTTCGCTGGAACTTTCCCTTACCAAGGTAACCCCACTCAGCAAATTTGATAGCTTGTCCATCAGAAGCACGCATTGTGAGTGCATCGCCATGGACCAAATTTTGGGACAGAACAAAACTAGCTGCCTTATACAGATCGCCTGTCACATCAAGCTGCAAGTACGCAGAGAAAACTTCAAGGACATTGTTTCTGCATTCAACTATGTTATCGGGCAAAAGCTCTATGCCATAAATGCACATCAATGCCAGTAATGCATATTGCTGACGATCGAAATCTGACTTTCCATATTTCATCTCAACTGCAGTCAGTTTCCGCCGAAGAATCTTTGTGATGAAATTGCCACTTCCACATGCAGGTTCCAAGAAGCGAGAGTCAATACGTTCTGACTCGTCTTTCACCAGATCGAGCATTGCATCAACCATCCATGGTGGCGTAAAGACCTCCCCATGATCGACGACCCGCTTTTTAGACTTAACAAGACTCACTTCTGATCCTCACTCTGGGGCCACAAGCTTGACGCTTGGAAAATAATTTTTATAACGCCTAGTATCTCTTGTCAGCACCGGCAATCCACTGACAGCGGCATGAGCACCGATGAAAAAGTCTCCGAGCACATTACTTTTGACACCACCATTGCGTCGGTACTGCACAAAAGCTTTCCCGGCCAAAAATAAAGCAGGCTTGGGTATCTCCAACATGCGTAACTCCATGCTGTCGAGTACCGCATCCAGTGCCTCAACCGCTGAAAACGTCAGTGACAGTTCGGAGTAAATGATGGGATTGATGACCAATCGGTGCACCTTGGATTGAGCTTGCAATTGGGCTACGGACCAATCAGCCCATTCCGGATCGTTCTCCAGAACGTCCACCAAAACATTCGTATCTACCAGCATCAGGCCTCGCCTCGCAGCAAGGCCATTAAGTCCTGGGTTCGCCACTTGAGGTCTGCTTTACCTCGTGCCGCCTCAAAGCGATCAGGCTTTTGTTTCACTGCGGCTTCTGTTCGATGCAGCACCACATCACCGTCGCGGTTGACGGCAAAGTCCAGACGGGCACCTGGTTTCAAGCCCAACGACTCACGGATCTGTTTGGGAATGGTGACCTGGCCCTTGATGGTCATGGTGGTCGACATTTTGGCTCCTTTTTCTTACGGAAAATCAGACCGTAATACCACCAAGGATACAGCAAAGTCTATGTCAAGCACCAAACCGCCACTCCTAGAGCCACACTCCGAAACAGTCGCTAGTTTCACTTGTGACACGCCAAATATAAATACAATGAATTATTTTTTGACGAAACCCCACACACACCTTAGAAGTCGGCTAAACCGACAGGCGACATGACAGTCCGCCAATCATTCGCAAGCCACAAATGCAAAAGGCCCCCCAGCTGCCGTGATGGCAACCAGGGGGCGTGTTAGAAAAGTCATTGAGCCGCCTGAACCTGCCGCTCATACCAGCGCTGCATTTCAATCAGCATCAGTGTGGTCTGGGCAGCATCTTCGGCAAGCTGCCCACAGCTCACCTGGCCTTCATCTCCAACGGAAGCAGATACAGGGTCGGAGGCTCCTTGAGCAACGCCTCTGGAAGTTGCGGGAACGGGAGGCAGATGTTCGAAACTGTCTGTGGGGTTGCTGCGCACCCTGACAGGGTCACCAGACTTCCAACCAGCAGCCAACCGCGCAGATCGTTGATTGAATTCATTTGAGATTTCATGGTTGATTTGCTCCTGTGAGTGTTTGATGTCAGCCGACTTTTGTTCCTCGCGGGCTTGAGCAAGCGCCACCTGATGCCGTTCTGCATCCCACGCCCGTTGAGTGCGGCCCTCCCCCACCTTCACACCGCTAAGCCAGACGCCAAGCAACACAATAGGCATGAGGACTAGGCGCCAGTTGGATATCAATAGACGAGTGAGCCAATTCATCTCGACTCCAGATCCAAGGCCAAGAGCTTGTGCTGGGCAATCAAACCGAGCAGCTTGTCTGCATAGGAGGGATCGGTCGCGTAACCCGCCTTGAGCAGCGCACGCGCAAAAGCATCAGTTGACTGACACAAGAAACAGGGCTGATAGCGTGGATTGCCTTTGAGGAATGCTGCATGGTCATCAATGCTGGCCTGCCAACTGCTGTACTTTCGCCATTTGGCTGGAACAACAAGCCATTGCCCCTTGATGAACTCACGTGTGTTCAAGGTAAGCGTTTCTCCCCGCCACCGGCTGTCGGCCTTGATCCCAAAGAGGTTGTTCCCAGCTTTTGCCAGGCCGGATTCACCCCAGGCGGACTCAAGTGCCGCCTGAGCGATCGTGACGCTGGCAGGAACCCCTGTCTTTCGCTGGGACTCAACTGCTGCGTTTGTAAGGCACGTGATGAACTCTGCAGGATTCACAGCAGCTCCTTCACGTCCTTGGCCACCTGATCGATGGAATCGTCTCGGCGCTTGTCGATGAAGGCAAATGTCCAACGCACCATCGCCCATCCCGGCAGACCACACGCAAAAATCACCCCACCCAAGGCGCAAAGCCCCATGGTTGAGAAAGCCCAGTGATGAAGCCCAAAGTGTTCGACGGTAACGGCACCACCACCGATGCTGGACACCACGGTGCTGATCAGCCCAACGGCCCACTCGCGTTTGTTGCGAGGCGGGGTCATCAACATGACCACCACAGCTGCCAAGGTGGCGCCACTGGCTACAGCGGCTGCAGTGCCACCCAGTGCTTTGTAGGCGACCGCCGCTCCTGCGACCCCGCTGCTTGTCGGTTCTGGCATTCGTAACTCCAAAAGAAAAGCCGCCAAGGCGAACCATGGCGGCCGGTAACAAAAAATGAACAAAGAATGAAATGAAAGGCTTCGAAGCAGATCTATGCGGCAACGACCGCAATGGGAAACGCTTTTCGGATCTGCAGGACAGGAACCACGGTCTGCATGTCCCCGCCAGACTCGACAAACGCAAGACTGATGACGTCAATCACGTTCTGTCGTGACGAGCGAATTGCATCAGCCTCAATCCGGGTCAGGATCAGCCCTTGGGTCTGGTAGTAAAGAGCTGCAGCCAAGACCGCCAGGTTATGCGCGAACGAGTTGTCGCAGGCAGCGCGCCAGTAGCCGCCCTCCAGAAACAGACAGGCACCCTTGCAAAGTTGCACCACGGGACAACGCGGGCATTCGATTCGGCTGCTGAAGTGATACGCCGTATTCAGCGCGATGTCGTCAAATTGTTCAACGTGACCGATCCTGTGATGGGTCGAAGCGCTCATGTTCTGGCAGGTCGTCACATTGCCTTTCATGTCCACGGCAATCGAGTCATCACGGTCCATTCCGCACTTTTGACCCAAAGAGTTCAGCGGCCTGGACTGTGCCTGCGCTCGCATGAATTCGTCGACTTTGTCCCGCATCGTCCCCACCGACATGCCAGCACCTGTCACCAGTTCCCAGAACATCTGGTGACGGTATCGATCGAGATCAGCACCTTCCAGCGTTAACGATAGACCTCCCTGGTCATAGGGCAGCATCACTTCCTCGGTGGCCAGCACAATCGCCTGCACTGGCAGATCGAGCTTTTCAGCGAAAAACTGCTGAACCGCCTTGAGCGATTGGTTGTGACGATGCAGAACCGTGTTGAAGCTCATTCGATCCAGCGGCATGCGCCTGGATACCCAGCGCTTGATCTGGCCAAGCTTTTCAGGATCACCCAGTGGATCTGGGCCTCGGTAGGACTGCGCAGGACCGTCATGAGACAAGCCAATGCCAATGTCCAGCGCTTCCACCCAAGCCAGTTTTTCGTCATCGAATAGAGATCCGTTGGTCACGATCGACAACTGAGCATTGGGGTAGCGGCGTTTGACTTCCTCTCCCAGGGGCTTGAGCAATTTCCAGTAAACAAAGGGCTCCCCGCCCCAGAACTCGATCTTGACGCCAGCACCCCTGCCATCTTCTCCTCCAGCGAACCACCCCTCGAGTTGGTGCATGAAAGGCTGGACATCGTCCGGGTGCCCGTCAAGGTCATGAGGCTGGTGTGCCTGCGAGCAGTATTGGCAGGCGTAATTGCATTTGAGCCCCAGCTGCAGCTTGAGGTGGCGAATGGCCCTTGATTTTCCGGCCGGACTGGAGGGGTGATGTAAATGCCAGAAAGGCTGCCACTGCATGCCCTCCTGGCGAGCAAATGCCTGTGGCAATGGCAAAGGCTCTCCACTGTCTTTCCAGACTAGGATGGAGTCCTCAGGGTTGTAGACGGCCTGTCGCTCAAACCCATTCTTGCCATTGAGGGTGAGTGTGAATTTCATGAAAATGATTCCTCGAATGCGATGGGGTATGCCTCTCGGCAAACCTGTGCCGGATCAGCACCCGGCATCGTTTGAATGTTGAAGACATGACGGCCAGAAGCTTTGCCGTCGGGATTGGTGACCAACACAGTCATGCGCAGGTTGCTGTCGTCCACACGGACCACATCCACCTCATAACCTTGGCGGGTTTGTAAATTCAATGACACGACGCCTTTCCTTTGAGCTCGGTGTACAGATCGCTGTAGTTGTGAGAGGCGACCCGAAGGGTCACCACAAGAAGGGTTCGCTCACCCTGAGCATTGAAGGGGTTCGTTTCATGCCAGATGCGCGATGGATGTAGGACCACCAGACCAGGAAAGGTTTCGATGTAGCGAACCTTCTCCCAAAATGGGAACCCCGCCATTGGGCGGGGGTCCTGCAAGATAAGTTCACCGTCACCGACGGTCCAGCTGCGTTGATCCGGTGGACTTCGTCCTTGCCCGCAATCCAGATACAGACACAGGACATGGTCGCAGGTGTGGTGGTAGTGCGGCTGAGCCCGCATGCCAGGCTGGTAATGCACCGGAATGCATCGAGCCTCGATTTTTAGCTCCTGGGCATTGCGCACACCATGTGCTTCGAGCAGGTAGTTGCGGTAGGTACTCTCCACCCAGAGCTTCCATGGATGCCAGACTGCCGGTGCATGCATCTCATGATGAGCATGAAACAGATTGAGCTGGACCCTCAGCCGGACGTCCACATCGGGCAAGCCGTGCACGGGTGGATTGGTCTGATGGTCATGAAATCTTTCGACCGTGTAGCGCCGAAGTTCATCCATTTCAGATGGAGTCCAGGGGGCCGTGTCCTTGAGCACTGGCGTTGGCCAGAGGTATTCGATCATGTCGCCACCTCCGAACCAAACGCCACCGCGATACGCAAGGCGTTGCAATAGCGGGAGATCGGACGGGCAGCATGGCGCATGCAGCCATTGATCTGCACCATCCGATTGGGTTTGACCATGACTGCCGCCTGGATTTCACCCAGATCGTCCAACATCACCAAATCCCCTCCCCAATCCGCACTCCACTCGGCTACCGGGTACCAGATCACGGACCTTGCTGTGTCCTGAAACTCAGCTGGGAAGTCCCTGTGAAGCGACGCCTCATCTCCGAACGCTTGCACATTGACCCACAGACGCGTGATCTCTGCGTTGGGAAAGAACTGATCTTTGACCCGCAGGGCCACTCGGGCCAGTGGTCCCCCCTGGGCCACAAACGCATCAAAAGTACGTTCTGGCTGCCATGCACCTACGTCATAGTGGTGGTTGTGCTTTCCTGGCAGCACAAAATTTCGGTGCCAAAACACCCCAGGGGCCTTGGCATGCGCTTTCCAGCCAAACACCAGTTTCTGGCTCAACAGCCACTGGCGGCATTCAGCGGCCAGCTCGGGCTCGATCAAGCCATCAACGATTTGCATGGTCTTGTCCCTCCAATGCCTGAACCCGGAACTCAAAATGGATCTCCACACTCGGCCGGGTGCCGTTGTAGGGATAGGAGTGGTGTGCCAGATAGCTCGGAAAAATCACCAGCAGGCCGGGGTACGGATGGATGATTTCCGAGCGCCAGCCTTCCCAGGGCAATTTGCGGCTGCCGTAAGCGCCGCTGGGATTGACCAGCACAAAAGCGCCGGAGTAGTCCTGGCGAGAAGGGTTTGGCCGAGCATTTCCGTCAATCCAATACACCGCCGAGAGATCGGTATCTTCGGCATGCAGCGGAATGAACTGGCCAGGTTGGGTGATGACCTCTCGGGCGGTTTGCCACACGGGTTCACACTGGTAGGCGTGCCCAATGGCTTCACGAACCTGATTGACCAAAGGTCTGAAGACGTCACACCAGCTTTCATGATCGATCAGAGACTGACGGCTTTTGCGCGCCCAAGGCTGCCCATCCCGATTGAGCCGCTGATGAAAATCCATCGCCCCTTTGAGCATCTGATCACGCAGGCCATCCTCAAAACTCAGTTGACCTTGATAGACCCGAGCAGAAAACAGTTCGCGAATCATGAAAGGACCACCTGAGCATCGGCGCAGCCGGGGTAGAACTTGAAGCCCGCTTTCAATCGGACGGTGTCGCCAGCTTGAAGCCCCAAGGTCATTACGGTGGCTGTGGTCATCCCACCCTGCGTTCGGCGTCGACTGACGGGCAGATAACCATTGACCGACTCCAGATGAATTTCCGCATCACGGTTGCTGGGATTGCCCAAGCCGTCGAGCATCTGCACAGTGAATTCGGCTGGATCCCCCGCTATGACATTTGCGGGGGCAATCACCCGCAAGTCTGGGAACTCCATTTCCCTTACCTGAGCAGATGACTGGTAATCGGTGTGCTCCACATCCATGGAAGCCACACCTTCAACCAGACATCCTCCAAGCGTGGGATGAAGGTTCACCGTCACGAAGCATTCATCAAAGCTGCTGTCCGCAAAGGGCACGTTAAATCCGGTCAGGAAGTTCCCGTTCCAGACATGCCCCGAGGCTTCTGGCGCTGTGAAACGCGTAGACAGGGTGTAGACATACAAGGGCAACGGGTCGATGAGCCGTTTTTCTGCCCAGCGGTAACCGGTCATGAAGGACTGTCGGTCGGACCACCCACGGTTGTTTCTCAGCTCACGATAGGCAAACAACTGCTCAGCAACCACCTGGTAAGTCACCCCCTCCACAGAGAAGTCAGAAGGCTGATCACTATCCGGACGGTGTCGCAAGCCAAAGCGCATGAGCACCTGCTCAGCCGTCTGGTCCACTTTGAGATGAATGGCGTAATCCAGCGCAGTCGAGAGCTTGCCCGCGCGCACAAGAAAGACTTTCATGATGATCCTTCAGCAGCAACCGCAGCAGGCACAGTTGCAATTGCAGTTTGTTCGGCAATTGAAGGCGGTGTTGCCGCAGTTGCAGTTGGTGTAGCTGCCACAGTTGCAGTTGCAATTGCAGGCTCGGTACCAGCGGTGGTACTCGCCACCGCCAATCTCGTCTTGGGCCAGGTAGTAGCCGTCGTAGTTGAAACCCGTGCTAGGTACAGCGTTGTAGGCATAGGTCGTCCCACCGGCCCCGTCGTATTGGGCCGAGTTAGCGCAATAGTTGAACCCCAGGCCCCAGGTCCACCAGCTGGTATTGGAGGGTTTCCAGTACGTATTGCCTGCGCAGTTGCCAGTCGGCAAGATGCCATTGCAGTTGCCAGCCAAGTCGTCGTAGTACTGGTTGCTGCGCCCCATCTCGCCAATGTCCTGTCCATCGTTCATGCGATAGCCAGTGTTGCGAGCGTTGTCCGCCGCGCCAGACTGTGACGAATAAATCACTGCACCAGTACCCATGTACAGATGACCTGTCATCGTGTCACCGGCTTTGGCCAATCGACTGGACAAATCGATCGGCACGGTGGCATTGCCAGTGGCATCCGGTGCGTTGCCATTGACTGAACGTATAAAGGCTGTGGAGTCATAACCATCGAGCTTGTCAGCGTCGGCGGCTTTGGCCGTGATACCCAGGTATGCCGTGTTGTGGTTGTGCCCCAGCGCTGCATATGCGGCATCGTGGTTGTGTCCACTCAGTGCAAAACCAGTGGAATCGATGCCGTCCAGCAGGTCAGCATTGGCCACCTTTCCCAAGCTGGCCGAGAGGTCAATGACCATCTTCCACGTGACGGGACTGACCACGGTGAGGATGTAGAGCTTTTGCTCATCGGTCCTGAAACACGGCATACCCTGCTGCAGATTCACAGTCGGAAACGCCGTACCACTGGAGAGCGACAGCGCCGTCTTGTCGTTGTTCAGAATCTGAGACAGCGAGTCCGAGAGCGTCGTGCTGGATGGGATTTCGGTGTAGTTTTGCATTCAGTAACCTTTCAATATCCCTGTGCAATCCAAGAGATGGCTCCCGTCACGCGGGCGCCGAAGGTGTTTTCCAAAACAGCGGTAAAGCCTGCGGTGGTGACCGTTCCAAGGATTCGGGGAATTGCCACGGTGGTACCGCCCTTGAAGGTCAGAGTGACCTCCGGCGATACGCGGAAAGTCCGCACAAAAATGACTGTCACGCCACTGGACGCGGTAACCACCTGCGCCGTGCCTCGATCGAACACATCGGGCACGTCCACTGTTACCCGCAGGCCATCGATGTAGCCTCGGTCTGCATTGCTTGAAGTCAGGATTGCCCTGAAAAGCGCACGCTGGTAGGTGTAGTCGCCCTGGATGAAGTCCCGGAAATTGGTGTACCCGGGGGGATGAC
>Ga0228703_1001044_pt1 | contig 17747 bp, 17 predicted proteins | sample McNCre217_Aug_MG_3_FD_178020 | JGI IMG/M metagenome (GOLD analysis project Ga0228703, IMG submission 178020) | Freshwater microbial communities from McNutts Creek, Athens, Georgia, United States - 29-17_Aug_MG | ecosystem: Environmental > Aquatic > Freshwater > Creek | place: USA: Georgia... | reverse complement strand
AAGGCAGCGGGGGGGAGAACTAACACATCAAAAGATTCGCCTGCAGCCACACGCTTGGAAATAGCACCTGCCGTGTCGTTTTGAATATCAACATGATGCCCCGTGCGCTTTTCGTAATCAGCCGCCACGGCCACCACCACTTGTTTAAAAGCCCCGGTCGTTAGCACTTTCAGTGTGTCGGCATAAACCTCTTTTGCGAGAGCCGCTGTGAATAGCAACAGGAACAGAAATGAGCGTGTTTGCATAGTTTGATTTATGGAATAGATGCGCCATCAATGTGGTGACGAATAAGACTATCACGCACAAAATCATTCGATTTCATGTCTTCAACGAAGTTTTTGAGGAACGTCTTGGCACTTTGTGTTCTACCTAAAGGCTGTCCCATGGCTTGTTCGATCACCATGAAGTGACCAGGAAGTAATCGCAGACCGCCTAGCCTTTTTGCATCAGCTTCAAGCTGTTGTTTGACCCCGGCTGCAACGTCATGATTTTCAGAAACAAAAAATGGAACAACCTCTGGAGAGGTGTTGGTTCTAATTAGGTGTGCGCTTTTCAATTCACGGGTCAAGAAAAGATCGTAGGCGCTTCCTTTTCCAACCACAACCGTGTGCTTAGACTGGTCAACTTCTTCGTTCTGTTTTAAGGGCGAGTTGTTTCTCACCAAGTAGCTCCCTTCAATCACAACATATGCCGGCGTGAAGGAGATACCTTGGCCGCGAACTGGATCAATGGCGAAAAATCCGACGTCCGCATTGCCACTCGTGACCGATTCGACAGATTTCGCTGCAGACGAAACGGTCATTAGCTTCAACGGCACTTTGAGTCGTTGGGCCAAAGCTTGCGCCAAGTCAACGGACACGCCTGTTGGCTCAGACGATTGGGAGTCGACATGGGCCAATATCGGATTACCAAGGTTGATGACAGCCCGCAGCGTTCCTGTTGGCGCGATTTGCTTGGCTATTTCATTGCTGTCATGCGCCCAAGATGGCGACACCGGCAGCGTCAGCCAGCAAATCGCTGCAACCGCTAGTTTGAAGAGTTTCAGCACTTGAATTAAAACGTGACAGTTTGCCCTTCACTCATGGGAACCACTTTAATCGTGCTGCCTTTCATCGCTTTTTGAAACTCTTCTAACGTGCCTTTTGCGAGTGGGTTGGAGTTGTAGTGGATCGGAATCACCATTTTGGACTTAATCCATTGGCGGGCAGCGAAAGCTGCATCGTCAGGGTCCATGGTGAAGTTGCCCCCGATGGGCATCAGCACCACATCTGGTTTGTAGCGCTCAGAAATGAACTTCATATCACCAAAAAGCCCTGTATCGCCCATGTGCCATATCTTGAAGCCATTTTCCAATTCAATGATGTACCCAACCGCTTCCCCAGCTGGGTGCGATTCCATTTTCTCAGTCGTTGGATTTTTCCAGACCAACAGCGATGAGTGTTCTGCCTGAACTGCCGTGACTTTGATGCCCGGCAATGGTTTGACGCTGCCTGATTTATTGAACCGGTGCGTTAACTCGGCGGGCACAACGCCTAATGTGATCAACGGTGTGATCATGTCCGCTGGCCCATAAAGAACGGTGTTGTTAAGTTTTGCCAAAGCAGGGGCGTCCCCGATGTGATCTACGTGTGCATGCGTGACCAGCAAGAGATCGACTTTCCCAATCGCAGATAGATCGGTTTTATAGGGGGCCGGTGTTTTCGGGCCTCCCGTTAACCAGGGGTCAATCACAATCGTTTTTCCGCCTGGGGTCTTGATGCGAAAGCCCGCTTGCCCAAACCAAAGCACTTCGGTTTTAGCTTGGTCCGTATGAGGTGTCGTTTGGGCCATGCTGTTGCCAGAGCCCATGGCGAGAAGGCCCATCAGCACCAACATCTGAACTCGAATTGAATGCATCCACTTCATGTTTTTCTCCTACATCGTGCGTCAAAATTATTTGGCAGGGAAAGGTAATGGCTTACCTTCTGGGGGCATTTCTTGTCCAACAGCAAGCAGCATGGCTACCGTGACATAGGTGCCACTCACGGCAACCAAATCAACAATTTGCTGATCCGTCAAAATTTTTCGTGCTTGGGCGAGTAGGGCGTCGGAGATCTCGTGGTCTTTGATCAACGCGAGGCTCACGTCATAAACGATCTCTTCGTCTGGTGCCATATTTCTGGGGCGAATTCCCATTTTCAAATCATCTGCCACTGACTGCGAAAGACCGGCCTTAAGTGCCAATGGATAGTGGGCATACCACTCGACTTGGGACTTCCATTCATACCCTTGAATCAAAATTGCAAACTCATTCAACCGGGTCGGCAAAGAAGTGTTGAAACGTAAATAGTCCAGCAGTCTTTTCATGCGGTCTGCATAAATCGGACTTCTAAACATGATGTTGTACGGGCCACCAAGTCCGACGCTTGAAATTTGCAGGATTTCTTTGGCTAAAGCCTGCCCCTCTGGGGCGATTTGTTCCAACGTGATTTGAGGAAAGCGCTTCGGTGCTCCGGGTTTTGGAGGCGTTTGTGCACTCGCTCCAACGGCAAACACGCATAGCGATAACCCACACAACTGCTTGATCAATGGTTTCATGTCGAAATTCCCTTTCTGCGCATGATCATCTGCATTTCTTGTTGAATGGGCATAGGGCTAACCCGTCATGCCTGTCACATGAAGCGCACGAAGTCACCCGGATGACAGCCGCGGAGTTTATGGTTCGTAGTGCTTGCCTTGGGCAAGCAACGCTGGGGTCCCAATCACTGCATTCAAGCCGTCAAAGTCAAGCATCTGGTTTTGCCACGGCAATGTGGTTTGGTGTTCATGCAAACTGGCGTAATAGCCTTGCAGGGTGTGTGCCACCGCACGGGCTGTACCGCCCGGGAAAATCACAATCTTGTAGCCGCGTTGCCTCAACACTTCTGCACTTTGAACAGGTGTTTTGCCGCCTTCCACCATATTTGCCAACAGTGGAATCCGTGATCCAAATCGCTGGCAGACGATATCCATTTGTTCCGGGGTCCGTACGGCTTCAATGAACAAAGCATCCACACCGCACGCGAGGTAACGCTCGGCACGTTCAAGCGCCGCATCAAACCCCTCCACCGCAACTGCGTCAGTGCGAGCCAAGATCAAGGTGTGGGCATCGTGGCGTGCATCTAGCGCTGCGTGCAATTTGCCTTCCATCTCGGTCACGGGAACCACGCCCTTGCCATCTAAATGGCCGCAACGTTTGGGGAAGGTTTGATCTTCCAATTGAATCATGGCTGCGCCCGCACGTTCAAAATCACGCACTGTGCGTTGTGTGTTCAAAGCATTTCCAAATCCAGTATCGGCATCCACGATCACGGGCACACGGACGCGGTCGGTGATGTGTGCCAAGGTATGTGCCACCTCCGTGGCCGTGCTCAGACCAATATCGGATCGGCCGAGCAGGGTGTAGGCGATCGAGGCGCCCGAGAGATACAGCGCTTCAAAGCCTGCTTGTTCTGCAATCAACGCGCTGAATGCGTCATACACGCCGGGTGCCAGCAACACTTCGGGTTGGTTCAAGCGTTGTTTCAAGTTCATGGTGTTGTCTTTGGATCGATGTTGTTGGCGGGGTGTGCGGTATTCGCTGCCGTGTGTGCCGCGATATAGCCGCCGGCAATGGCGCTGAGTAATCCGTTGCCAGACAAATAGCCCCACACGGCATCACCCGATACCCCACGCGCAGCGCCGCCCGCAGCCAATAGGTTGGGGAAGGGGCGTCCATCTGGGCGTAGGACTTGGCAGTGTGCGTTGATGTCGAGGCCACCTTGTGTGTGAAACAAAGCGCCAGTCACACGAATGGCATGAAATGGGGCTGTCAACGGTCGTTTGAAATGACGACCCGTGACAGGGTCAACGCCGTGGCGTACCGTCTCTAGGGTTTGCTTCAATGCCGCAGCATTGCAACCGATGTGTGCTGCCAACGCCGCGACATCGGCACAGTGATGCACTGCGCCAGCGGTTTGCGCTTCGCAAAAATCTGGGAAGTCTTGTGCAAAGTTGAGCAAAGGGTCATCCAACACATTCCAGGCCGTGCCGCCCGGTTGTGCCAGCACATGGACCGCGGCTTCGGAATAGCCTTGCGTTTCATCATGGAAGCGTTGGCCATGCGCATTCACCTGTATCGCACCTTCCATCATCAGGGCCCATGAAATCAGGGCGCCTTGTGGGACTGCCCATGAGCCATGTCCTTGATAGCCCCCTAAGTCAGCCAAGTGCGCCCCAAGTTGTTGCCCCCACTGAATGGCGCTGCCATCGTTACCCATGTGGCCTGCATACAGAGCATCACGCATTTCAGGTAGCAAGGTTTTCACCAAGTCTGCATTCCCACCAAAACCATTGCAGGCCAGCAGCACGGTGTCGCAACTCAGTTGTTCAAGTTGGCCATCGGGTCTCAGAAAGCCTACGCCCAAAATTTGGTCATCGTGGTTGACATATAGCGTACACACTTGGGCTTCGGTCAGAACGACCACGCCTGCCGCATCGGCTGCACTGTGTAAGCGGGTCATCAAACCTGATCCCGTTTTTTCAGGCACGGCATGCATGCGATGCACGCGATGGCCGGGGTACAAAAATGTGTCTAACACCTGCCAAGGCATGCCATGGTGCTGCGCTAACGCGTCGATGGCGGGGCCAATTGCATGGGTATAGGCGTTAACCAACACCGCGGAGGCACGACCGTGCGCTTTGGCTTGAATGTCCTGCGCGAATTGTGCGGGTGAGTCGTCAATGCCTTGTGCCTGCTGCGTTTGCGTCCCCGCAGCGGGCACAAATCCTGAGGACAACGCGGTCGATCCTGTTGGCAACGCATCGCGCTCCAAAACGACACAGTCCACGCCCAGCTGATGCAGTGTTAAAGCGGCGGTCAGACCACAAGCGCCGCCACCCACAATGGCGACCCTGGTGTGCACGGGCGCATTGAAATGGGTGACGCGTTTGACGGTGGGCGTCATAGCGTGTTTAGAAAGTGCGCACAGGTCATGACTTCCGCGACCGAGGCCATGTCAGTCATCGCCGCTTGATGTGCGGCATCGGTGAATGTGGCGCAACCGTCGCTGAGCACCACGGTGCGGTAGTCACGCATGTGTGCATCTCGCACGGTGCTTGCGACGCCACCGTTGGTGACAATGCCGCAGACGACAACGGTGTCCACACCTGCACGGCGCAGCACCCAATCGAGTTGGGTGTTGAAAAATGCCGAGTACGCCACCTTGCACACCGATACATCCACCCAGCTGGCAATCGCATCCACATTGGCTTGGCCCCAGCTGCCAGGGGCAAAGTCACCCGCACGCAAGAACGGCCGCCGTTCTAAGAGGTGAGGTGAGATCATGGGTTGCCCCTCTGCGTCTGGCCACAAGGTGAACAAACTGGCGGCCACCAAGCCGTGGTGTTGTTTCACGGCTTGTGCCACTTGGGCGACGCGCTGGGGCAAGAGCAAGGCTTCCGCGCTGACGGTCTTGCCTCTGGCATAAGCACCTTCAGGTGCCAGAAAATCATTTTGCAAATCGACGATCACCAAGCCGATGCGTCCAGGTGTGGCGTGCTTCATGGCGTATTCCTTTCCACCAGCAAATTTCCCAAACTGTCCACCCGGGCTGTAAAGCCAGGCTCTAGCCATACCGTGGTGTCGGCCTGCTCCAAAATCGCCGGACCTGCGACTTGTGCGGATACCGGTAAGTCCAAACGTGCATAGCGTTGGGCATCCCACCACTGACCGGCGTGATACACACGTTGTATGCCGATCGAATGGGTGGTTTCACCCCCTTTAGGCGCGAGCACTGCGAGGTCGAATTTAGGGCGTACGCCAATGCGTGCATAGCGTAAGTTCATGACCCGAATCACCATGCCCGTGAGGACGCGGCCAAACGAGGCCGCATAGGCTTTTTCAAACGCTGCTTGAATGCTTTCTCGACTGATATCTGTTGGGTTCAATGGCACTTGCAAGGTGTGGGTTTGACCCATGTACAGCATGTCCAGTGCAACCAACTCTTGTATGCGTTCAAATCGCACGCCAGCCGAGTCAAGGCGTTTTTGACACGCTTCAGCCAGGCTCGCCAAGCGCGACTGGAGTTGCGCCAAGTCCAAATCAACCAGTGACTTGTTTAGCGTTTGCACGGCGTCGTGACGCATGTCGGCCATCACGCAGCCCAGGGCAGATGTGACACCGGGATAGCGCGGCACGATGCCCGTGGTCACGCCGACCTCACGCATCATGGCGCACACGTGCAACGCACCACCGCCGCCAAAGGGCATGTAGGCAAACTGACGGGGGTCGTGACCTCGCTCGATGGATACCACGCGAATGGCACCCGCCATCTTGGCGTTGGCCACTGTCAAGATGGCTTCTGCTGCCGCTAAGACATCCAATCCCAACGGGGTGGCGACGTGCGTTTGAATTGCCTGCGATGCAGCTGGGGCATCCAACGCTTGCAACAGGCCACCACCGAGTGGACGGTCGGCAGCAATGCGCCCCAACACCACATTGGCATCAGTTACCGTGGGGCGGGTATTGCCTCGTCCGTAACACACCGGCCCCGGAATACTGCCCGCCGACTCGGGCCCGATTTGCAACATGCCACTTGCGTCCACCGAGGCAATCGAGCCACCACCAGCACCGATGGTTTCAATTTGAATCATGGGTGAGCGCACCACCAATCCAAACTCAATTGAGGTTTGCGCCGCCAGCGCGGCTTCTCCCTCGGCCACCAGCGACACATCAAACGACGTGCCGCCCATGTCCCCTGTGATGACGTTTGGGTAGCCCGATGCACTCGCCACGGCCGCACACGCAATCACACCTGCGGCGGGGCCCGACAGCGCTGTGCGCACAGGCACATCACACGCTGTTTCGCGTGACATCACGCCCCCGTTGCTTTGCACAATCAGCAGCTCGCCGCTGAAGCCCTGGGTGCGCAAGTCGTCTTCCAGCTTGGCGAGGTAGCTGCCGACAACAGGTTGCAAGGCTGCGTTCAAGGTGGCGGTTGAGCAGCGCTCGAACTCTCGAATTTCAGGCAGCACTTCGCTGGCAGACGTGACATACGGGTTGGGCCACATGGCGCGTACAGCGGCCACGGCTTCTTGCTCGTTGACAGGGTTGGCATACGCGTTGATGAAGAACACGCAGATGGCTTCGCAGCCTGCGTCTAACAGCGCTTGGGCTTGTGTCCGCACTTGGTGTAAGTCGACTGCTGTGTGCAAGCTGCCATCTGCCAGCACGCGTTCGTCGACTTCTAAGCGCAGATCACGCGGTACTACAGGTGTGAAGCTGCCCCGTAGCCCCCAAGTCTGAGGGCGATCACGGCGACGCATTTCCAGCACATCGCGAAAACCACGCGTGGTGATGATGCCTGTGCGTGCCACCTTACGCTCTAACAAGGCGTTGGTGCCCACGGTGGTGCCATGGACGATCGTGGCCAAGGTCGATGCCGCGCCGTGGGCTGCGGTTGCACCCAAAACTGCATTTGTTGCATTGCCTTCGCTCACGCGGACTACGCCATTCATAAACCCGCGCGCTTCTTCGCCACGTGTGGAAGGTACTTTGACGATGCGGGCAGAGCCATCGCGTTCATCCAACACAAACAAGTCAGTGAACGTGCCGCCCACGTCGACACCAACCACCAAGTGTGGGGTGACAGGGTGTTGCGTACTCATGGTTTGACCTTTGAAAAAGAGGAGATTGATTCGCTGACATAGCCCAATGCGATGTCGTTCTGACGTGCGGCGGTTTGACGCTCTGTTGAGGGCCCCCATCCACCGCCTCCGGGTGTTTCTAAGCGCACGCGTTCTCCTTTGTGGAGACGAATCCCCAACATCTTGGAGACCATGGGGGGCTTGCACCATTGCCCCTCGTGCTGATATGAAAACACATTGGGCAGCGCGTCGCCGCCGCCTGCAATTCCTTTGGGGGATGCTTTGCCACGCTCGCCGAAGATGAAAGCTTCGGCACTTTCTTCGAGCAGTTCAATTTCATAGACCGCACCCAAGCCGCCGCGATGGGTGCCATCACCGCCTGAGTTGGCCCGCAAGGACCACTCGGTGAAGCGCACGGGATACGCTGCTTCCAAAATCTCTAGTGGTGGAATCGTGGCGGTGGAGATCGGTGCGTTGCTGTGGCTCAACCCATCACCCGTACTGTGCCCGCCATGACCACCGCCAAAGAAGCTGAACATGACCCAGCGTTGACCTTTGCGTGCAGCGTCAGTCCGGTGGCCCGCGATGGATAAGGCGTTGATGGTTCCGTAGGCATGAGCCACGGCACGGTTGGGATCGGCCAAGGCGGTCGCACTGAAGATCACATCGATCATGCGCAAAATGGTTTCGGTATAACCGCCCACAGGGCGAGGGCGCTCGGCCGTGATGACCAAGCCATCGGGCAACACAAAGTCAACCGCATCTAATACGCCGGCGTTTGCGGGGACGTCGGGAAACACGTGTTTGAGTGCGACATAACAAGCCGCGACAGCGGTGGCTCGCGAAATGTTGACAGGGCCTGCACATTGCGTTGAACTGCGTGAGAAGTCGAGTGTCATATGACCGCCTTGGATCGTCATATCCAAAGCGATGGTCAATGGTTCATCTTTTACGCCGTCGTTGTCGAGCACATCTTCAAAGCTGTAACGCCCGTCGGGTAATTTCTCAATATGTGCACGCATCAGCACCAAGGCACGCTGACGCAACTCGCCCATGGCTTGTTGCACGATGTCATCGCCATATTCATCGAGTAAGTCGTCCAAGCGTTTCACGCCCAGCTCTAAGGCGGCGAGTTGCCCATTCAAATCACCCCACAAGCTATCGGGTAAACGTGTGTTGGCGCGCAAGATGCCCAACACATCGCCATCGAGTTGTCCCTGACGGACGATGCGTACGGGAGGAATTTGCACAGCTTCTTGCCAACACTCGGTGGCCGCAGGGTTGTAGTTGCCGGGCACAGCACCGCCCACGTCGTGCCAGTGTGCGGCCGAAGCAAGGTAACAAAACAGCTTGCCGTTGCGGAAGAAGGGGCGCACCAACTTGAAGTCATTGGCGTGGGTGCCGCCTTCATATGGATCGTTGAATACCCAAGTGTCTCCGTCTACCATGCCACCACGTTCTTGCGCGACACGTGCTGCGGCTCTCACCGCAAAAGCCATCGCTCCCACAAAAACTGGCAGGCCAGACTTGCCTTGAACCAAGGTGTCGCCGCTGTTGGCGTCGTACAGACCGTGACAGGCGTCGTGCGCTTCGGCAATGATGGGGTTGAACGCGCTGCGGTACAGCGTGGCATCCATCTCATCTGCAATTTGTTCCAAACGTCCTTTCAGCACGGCGAGCGTGACAGGGTCCAGTGGTGTGACCGTGGTGGGCTCATGCATGACGTGTTCCTTGGCTACGTTGTTTCAAAACATTCATCAAACCTCCGGCATGGACCATGTCCATTAAAAAATCAGGAATCGGTTGGCAGGGCAGCAAGGTGCCATTGGCACGCTGTACGCCTGCCGGAACGAGCTGGATCAGCTCACCCTCGTTTATTTGCTCCGCTTCGGGGCAAGTCAGCAGCAGCAGCCCGAGGTTGAAGGCATTGCGAAAAAATAAACCACTGAACGACGGGGCAATGACAGCACGGACACCGAGGTGAACCAATGCCCCCGCTGCTTGTTCACGTGAAGACCCGATGCCAAAGTTGTGGCCAGACACCAGCACATCGCCAGCTTGGACAGTTTTGGCAAAGTCGGGGCGCAGGGCTTCTAAGCAGTGTTGGGCAATCACCTCAATGCCATTTTTCATATAGGCCCCAGGTGCCAAGACATCGGTGTCCACATCGGTTCCAAATTTCCAAACGCGTGAAGACGTGGTCATAGCTGCTCCCTGACATCGCTGATGCGACCGCGTAGGGCTGACGCCGCGACGGTCCAAGGTGAGGCCAAGTAAACCTGCACACTGGCTGGTCCCATGCGACCCTTGAAGTTACGTGCCGTGCTTGAGAGGACGGTGACACCTTCCTCAAACGTTGCGCCATAACCTGCGCAAGCACCGCAGCTGTTGGGCAATACTTGCGCACCAGCTTCGCGTAGCACTTGCATCACACCTTCACGCTCAGCTTGTGCTTGATCCCGTGCGCTGGCGGGGGCGACCAAGAGTCGTACGCCTTGCGCAACATGGTGTCCGCGCAGCACTTGGGCCGCCGCGCGTAGGTCTTCGAGTTTGGCGCCGGTGCAGGCCCCGATGTAGGCCACATCGATTGGCACGTCGCCATACGCACCGACGGGGCGTGTGTTGGCCGGGCTGTGGGGGGCCGCAACTTGTGGGCTGAGCTGCGTGGCGTCAAACGAAGCGTCTTCACAAGTTGCGCTCGCATCGGTATGCCATTGGTGTGCTTCTTGCAGAGCCTCTTCGCCAACGCCCACACTGCGCAGGTATTCACAGGTTGTGTCATCGGCTGCAATGAGACCTGCTTGTGCGCCCATTTCTGCACTCATGTTGGAGAGTGTCATGCGCTCTTGCATGTTCAATGCCATCACTGCTTCACCGGCAAACTCCACCGCTTGGTATTGACCACCATTCATGCCGAATCGCGCAATCATCTGAAGCATCATGTCTTTGGCGCATACCCCTGTGGACAGTTTTCCTTTCCACAACATGCGCAAGGTACGAGGGACTTGAACCCAAATCTCACCCGTCACCATGACACCCAACATTTCAGTGGCGCCAATGCCAAACATGTAGCTGCCAAAAGCCCCACCGGTGGGTGAGTGGGAATCCCCTCCGACGCACAGCATGCCGGGGCGCAAATGTCCTCGTTCCGGCAGCACCACATGACAGATACCTTCAGAGTCAATCACATGGGGGAGGCGCCATTCACGTGCTGTGTCGCGGGTAATCTGAATGATGCGTTGTGCATCGTTGTCTTGCGCTGGAACGTAGTGGTCAAGCACCAGAACGACCTTCGAAGGTGCCCAAATGTCAGCCCCCAGTTCTTCCAGCATCGGTTTCAAGCGACGCGGACCTGAAGAGTCATGAAACATGGCCAAGTCCACCTGGCAGGTGACTACCTCACCCACCGCAACCTGTGTTCGGCCTGCTGCACGGGCGATGAGTTTTTGGGCCAGTGTTTGAGGTGTACCGGAGAAAGTGTGGTTCATTCGGGTTTGGCTCCAGAAAACTTCACGACCTCACGCCAACGTGCAATGTCCGTCACGACAAAGCGCGAAAAGTCTTGTGGGCTGTTGCCTACGACCGTTGCACCTTCGGCTTCAATGCGGCGTCGTACTTCGGGGCTTTGCACCGCAGCACGGGCTGCATCGCTCCAAGTGCGCGAAATGTCAGTAGGCAATTTGGCGGGACCGAACAAACCAAACCAAGCACTCGACTCAAAGCCTGGCAGTGTGTCTGCAATGGCAGGTACATCAGGCAAAGCGGGCAGACGGTGAGGGCTGGTGACACCCAAGGCTTTGAGCTTGCCTGTGCGGATGTGCTGCTGCACATTGCCCACGGCAGCAAACATCAGCTCGACTTGTCCTGCCATCACATCTTGTACAGCAGGCGCTGTGCCACGGTAAGGAATGTTCACGATGAAAACACCAGCTTTGAGTTTGAACGCCTCCCCAGCCAAATGGAGTGAAGAGCCCAATGCCCCGATCGCGAAATTGAGTTGCCCGGGTTTGCTTTTGGCCAAGGCGATCAACTCGGCGATGTTGTTGGCTGGTAATGAAGGATGAGCGACCAAGACCGAAGGCGAGGTTGACACCAAGGTCAAGGGGGTGAAGTCTTTGACTGGGTCAAACGATAAACGTGGGTAGAGCGAGGCATTGATGGCATGGCTGGTGAAACTCATCAACAAGGTTTGTCCATCTGGCGCGGCTCTCGCCACGGCTTCAGCGGCTAAGTTGCCGCCGGCACCTGGACGGTTCTCGACCACGACCGTGCGTCCGAGTTGTTGCCCCATGGCATGGGCAACGACGCGCGCCATGGTGTCTGTGCTACCTCCCGCAGGTGCCCCCACCAAGATGCGTATGGGCGCATGTGTGGTGATGTTTTGCGCCATTGCTGAACCCGAAGCCAGGGACAGCAACAAGGTGGCGCACAGCAAGCGTAGGCGTTGCATGGTCAACCTCTACACGCCTAAGTAGGCTTGGCGCAGCGAATCACTGGCCAATAGCTCAGTCGAAGTTCCGGAGAATCGGATGCTGCCGTTTTCCATCACGTAGGCACGATCTGCAATTTCCAAAGATTGCCCCACGTTTTGTTCCACCAACAAAATGGCCAATCCGCTGGCCCGCAGCTGCGCGATGAGGGTGAACATCTCTTCCACCAATAAAGGGGAAAGGCCGAGTGATGGTTCGTCCAGGATCAACAGCTTGGGTTCTGCCATCAGACCGCGACCAATGGCCAGCATCTGCTGTTCGCCGCCGCTCATGGTGCCTGCAAGTTGCGACTCCCGTTCGCGCAGGCGAGGGAAGGTGTCGAACACACGCCCCAAATTTTGACTACGGCGTTCGCGCGCACGTGTGAAAGCTCCGAGCTCCAGATTTTCCAGCACGCTCAGATTTGGAAATACCTTGCGTCCCTCGGGGACCTGTATCAGTCCAGTTTGCACCACACGACGGTAGTGAGCGCCGGTGATGTCTTGGTTATCAAATATCACCTGTCCTGCCCATGTGGGCACAAGACCTGAGACCACTGAGTTGAGGGTGGTTTTTCCTGCGCCATTGCTACCGAGTAACGCGACTAATTCACCAGCGGCAATGTGTAGGTCTATTCCACGCAAGACCTCGACAGCTCCGTAGCCTGCATGCAGGCCTTTGATCGTGAGCAAGTCGTTCATGTCGCCTCCTGTTGGGTTTTACGCAAACGGGCGGCAGTGCCATGGCCCAGATAGGCTTCAATGACTTGCGGGTTTTGTGTGACTTCGCTAGGAGAGCCTTGCGCAATCAGTTGTCCTTGGGCTAAGACCCAGACATGTTCAGCCAGGTTCATCACAGCTTGCATGACGTGTTCAATCATGAGAACGGTCACACCATCCGTCACTAAGCCACGCACCACGGGCAACATGTCTTGAATTTCTTGTGGATTCAATCCAGCCAACACTTCGTCGAGCAACAAGAGCTTGGGTTTGGTCGCCAAGGCGCGGGCTAATTCCAAGCGTTTGCGTCCTGCCACGGTTAGGTCGCTGGCGGGCTTGTCGAGCTGATCAAACAAGCCTACGCGCTTTGCCACTGTCTCAGCTGCATGCAACGCTTCGTTGCGCGAAACATGTTGAAGGTGAGCCCCGATGGCAATGTTTTCGCGCACTGTTTGGGATGCAAATGGTTGAACGATTTGAAACGTTCGCGTCAGACCCAATGCTGCATTGAGATGCGGTGCACGCCCCGTGATCTCTGTACCGTCGAAGGTGATGCGCCCAGAATCTGGGACCAAAAAGCCGGACATCAGTGCAAACAGCGTTGTTTTTCCTGCGCCATTCGGGCCGATCAAGGCCGTCAAACTACCGGCTGGCACATTCAGACTCACATCTTGCACGGCGCGCAATCCACCAAAGGCGCGTGACACATGGCTAACTTCTAACAAGCTCATGTGTTCTCCTTCTTGTCTGCTGTCTCTGGTTTTGCACGTTTGAACCAGGTTTGCCCAATACTGCCCACGCCACGCGGTACAAACATGACGATCAAGACCAGCACGCAGCCATACACCACCATGTTGATGCCGGGTAATTGCCCGAACAAATTGCGTGTGACATCCGCGAGCACATGCAAAGCCAAAGCGCCGACCACAGGCCCCCACAAGGTTCCCATGCCGCCCACAATGGCACCAACCAAAGCTTCGACAGACGTGTGCGGTCCAAAAGCCAAACCCGGGTCGATGTACTGGAAGACTTGCACATAAAACGCACCACCTGCACCCATTAACCCGCCCGATAGCACAGTGGCCCAGAGCTTGACCTTGAAGGGGTTGACGCCAATCGCGCGCGCTGCATCTTCGTTGTCACGTACGGCTTGCAAGTAAGCACCAAAACGTGAATGTCTCAACCATGCGGTGAGGCATAAGGCCAAGGTCACCAATCCCAAAATGGACCAAACATAACCAGCCCGTGTGGCGAATTGCATGTTGCCCACCGACTCACGCAAAGGCAGCATCAACCCCACACCCGCACCCGTGAAAGGCACCGATAACGCAACGATGCGAAACACTTCGGCAAAGGCCAATGTCACCAGCGCAAAGTAAGACCCTTTGAGACCGTAGCGAAACGAGAGTGCCCCAACAAAGCCACCGACGGCTGCACTGGTGGTCATCGCCAGCACGAGCGCGAACCAAGGGTTCCAACCTGCATGCACTTGAGCCATCGCTTGTACGTAAGCCCCGGTGCCGAAAAACAATGCGTGGCCAAATGAAAATTGCCCGCCAAAACCACCCAACACATTCCAAGCTTGTGCCAGCAAGCAGGCATACAAGGCCATCATCACAAAGTTGAGCACAACGCCAGAATCAGTGAGAACGGGAATGCAGCCCACTAGGAGGACAAAGAGTGCGATCGCACGAATATCCTTCATGTGCGTGCTCCAAATAAACCTTGCGGACGAAACAACAAGACGGCAATGAAGATGGCAAAAATTCCGACTTGACCTAAGGACTCACCGAGGTATAAGCCCCCAATCGACTCCACCACGCCAATCAACAAGCCACCAACCAAGGCGCCTATAAAACTGCCCATGCCGCCTAGCACCACGATGGTGAAGGCCACGAGGACAAAACCGCTACCGACCAATGGGTTGACGTAATAGGCGGGCAGTAAGAAGCAGGCCGCAGCGCCCAAACAAGCGAGGCCGATGCCAAAGCACATGGCATACACATGGTCGACGTCAATGCCCATCAAGCGAGCGCCGTGTTTCTCCTTGGCAACCGCGCGAATGGCACGTCCCAAGTCGGTGTAACGCATCACGGCTAATAATGCGGCAGACACCATCAGCGCACCCGCAAAGGCCACCAGCTTGGGCAATGCAATCATGGCAGGGCCGATGTTGACCGTCGTCAAGGTGTAGGCTGTCTCAATGTTTCGGGTGTCAGACTTGAAGAACAACAAGGCTAAGTTTTCCAAGATGATGGACAGCCCTAAAGTGACCAATAAAATATTTTCATCTTTGCCGTGACTGGCGCGGTTGATGACACCACGTTGCAGCATGTAGCCCAACGCAAACATGGCTGGCACCATGACAGGCAAGGCTAAGTAAGGGTCAATGCCCAATTGCTCTTTGAGAAAATACACGCCATATAACGCCACCATCAACGACGCCCCATGCGCGAAGTTGATGATGTGCAGCACGCCATAGATGAGGGTCAGCCCCAGCGCGATCAGCGCATAGACAGCTCCTGTGGTGATGCCGTTGAGCACCGAAGCAAACAAGATAGACAGATCAAACATGGCGTGACTCAGAGGACAGATTTAGGTTTTCAACGGGAAGATCGGTTCGACTTCGCGGTAGTCGCGAGGAATGATCACCTTGATGTCACCCTTGACCACTTGCGTCATCAAAGGCTGAGCACCCATGTTTTGGCCGTTGACGAACTGAGTTGTGCCGTAAGGCATGATGTGGTCCGAGAATGTGCTCTTGTTCAATGCGTCAATGATCGCGGCACGGTCAGTTGACTTGGCGCGCTCAATCGCATCCGCTAGCAAGCGCATGGCGGTGTAGGCCATGAAGACTTCATAGCTGAAGAACAAGCCTTTGGCTTCGACACGTTTTTTGAGCTCGAGCGAGCGTTTGTCGCGGGGGTTGAACCAGTGGTTGCAGTCGATGATGCCGTTTGCAGCCTCTGGGAATTCTTTGACAAATTTGTAGCTCGAGGCAGCGCCACCTAATACCGAGTAAATGGCTTTGGGTACCACTTTTTGTTGCTGCATCGTACGAACCAGCAAGGCGTACTCGTTGTAATAGTTGGCTGGGATCACGATGTCAGGGTTGACCTGTTTCATGCGCAGCACGATGTTGTTGAAGTCGCGTGTCGGGTTGGCATGCTTGACGATTTCTTTCACGTCATAACCATAGCCCGGTAGCTCACGGGCCAGTAAGTTGGCGGTGCCAGTACCGAATAGCGATTCTTCATGAATGATCATCACGCTGCGAGCAGGTTTCCCAGCTGCGGTGTTGAGCACGTGTAGGTTGGCTACGGCCACTTCCGCGCATTTTTTGTAGCCAGGGCCAAAGCGGAAGGTGTTTTTTAAGCCACGTTCCACAATTTGATCTGCGACGCCGACATCCACCACGTGGGGCAAGTTGTACTTCGCTGCCGCTTGTGTGGTGGCCAAACAAATCGCTGAAGCGAAGGCGCCGACGATGGCGCTGACGCCTGCCTCGTTCATCTTCTCAACTTCAGCTGCCCCGGCTTGTGGCGTGGATTGCGCATCTCCCAGCAGCGCTTCGATTTTGGCGCCGCCAAGAGACTTGATGCCTCCTGCTTTGTTGATATCTTCAATCGCCATCATCACGCCTTCACGGCATTGCTGTCCCGAGTAGGCGAGAGCACCCGTGACAGGGTGTATGACCCCTACCTTCACTGGCTTAGGTTGCGCACCGCCCACCAGTGGAAATGCCATAGCCGAAGCTACAGCGGCGGATTGACCAATGAAATGACGACGTGAAGTCATGATGTGCTCCTTTGAAAAATCAATGAAAGTTGGCCGATAACTCTTTGTTTACCCATACCTTGGCATCGATGCCACCAACGCGTGACAGCTGCATTTGATATTCGTAACGATCGGGCCGATACAGCCCGTGCAACCATTGAATCGGGGTGTCGTCGGTGTCATAAATTAGGCGACTCACAGCTAACAAAGCAGAGCCAACGGCAACATCCAAATGCTGTGCGATGACAGCGTCCGCCAGTTTTGCTGAAATGCTTTGTTGTGCGCGTCCTACTTTGACACCAGATTCTTCAAGCAACATCAAAATGGGTTTTTGGGTGAGCTCTTTGCGGCCAAATCCTTTGGCAATTCGTTCGGGTACCCAAGTGGTGATGTGCGACAGTGGTCCATCTTTGGTGTAGCGCACGCGCTGGGCCTTTTGTGCCAACTCACCTTCTTGCATCTGTAAGGCCAAGGCGACCTCATGGGGTGCGGGGATGCGTTGTACGGAGAGGACTTTGACGTTGGTGCGTAAGCCCATGCTGACCAAGTTTTCCAACAGTCCTGTGAGTCGTGCTCGCTGTGATTTGTTTGGCGCGGTGTTGTGTTGTTCGCCACGCTGTTGGAGCAGGGCACGTGTGCCTCGCCCGGGCTCTCTGCGGATCAATCCCTCTTGCGCCAATTGCGACAAAGCGCGACGAATCGTCACGCGGGCTACAGAAAATTGCTGCATCAGTGCCAGCTCGCCGGGCACGCCATCAGCAAACTTGCCTTCGTGCAACTGCTCACGCAACACCAGATAAATCTGATGGTACTTGGGGAGAGGCATGGATGCGTTCATAGAGGGTGATGGTCAGGCAGTTCTATTGACCTGTCAATAGAACATTTCATCCGGACAATCACCTAGGTGACGCGATTAAAAAGTACTTAGATTTTGCTCTGCAAGAGCAACCACGCCTTGAAGTGTGCGAGTAAGCCGTGGGATTGCGTGTGCTGTGGTTCAACCAAATAGTAAGAGCGTAAACCTGTCAGGGGACGGGGGCAGGCTATTACCAGTTCTCCGCGCTTAAGCTCTTCGGAGATCAATAAAGTCGGCATCAGAGATACGCCTAAGCCATGTAGAGCAGCGGCCACTTGCATT
>Ga0228703_1001043_pt1 | contig 17758 bp, 17 predicted proteins | sample McNCre217_Aug_MG_3_FD_178020 | JGI IMG/M metagenome (GOLD analysis project Ga0228703, IMG submission 178020) | Freshwater microbial communities from McNutts Creek, Athens, Georgia, United States - 29-17_Aug_MG | ecosystem: Environmental > Aquatic > Freshwater > Creek | place: USA: Georgia... | reverse complement strand
ACCAAGCGCGAAAAGTAGCGAGTCCCCGGGTAAGAAGAATCCGGCGAGTAAACCAGTTTCCGCAAAGATCATCAGGCAAGCGACAATGAAGAAAAGTTGCCCGAAGGTGGCAAACAGGTACTCAGGGTTTAGATATTGCAACATGTGCCCCTAGCAGGATTCGAACCTGCGCTTTCGCCTCCGGAGAGCGACGCTCTATCCCCTGAGCTATAGGGGCCAGGGTGCTTCAAGACTAACAGCCGAAGGCCATTGGTATGATTGACTAACATCCCGTTCGTTCCTCTCGCAAGGCTTACCCATGACTCCTGAAGCGCTTTCTGCCCTGTTGGTGGAGATTCTTCGCCGTTTGCAGTCGGAGGGTTTTCTGGGAGAGGGCGATCTGCCTGACGAAGTTGTTGTAGAGCGACCTAAGAACCGCGATCACGGCGACTGGGCCACCAACTTGGCGTTGCAGTTCGCCGGCAAGTTCGGTTTGAAGCCTCGCACCTTGGCAGACAAAGTTGCTGAGTTACTGTCGGCCGCCGACGGTGTGACCAAAGTTGACGTTGCTGGCCCCGGGTTTATCAACATTTCGGTAAGCGCCGGTGCCGCCGGTGAACTTGCCAAAACGATTGTGGAAGCTGGCTCAAGCTTTGGTACCAGCACGCTTTTGGCAGATCAGAATCTAAACCTCGAATTCGTATCTGCAAACCCTACCGGCCCGATTCACCTGGGTGGAACTCGGTGGGCAGCTGTTGGCGATTCGCTGGCCCGCATCCTGCAATCGCAGGGTGCGAAGGTTACCCGCGAGTATTACTTCAATGATCACGGCGCTCAAATTGATCGCTTTGCGCGCTCGCTTCTAGCGGCAGCCAAAGGTCAGGACACTCCCGAAGATGGTTATGCGGGAGCCTACATCGATCAGATTGCCAAGCAGGTTTTAGATGGCACCGCTTTAGACATTTTGAATTTGCCTGAAGCGCAAGCACAGGAGGCTTTCCGGGCCGAGGGTGTGGAGCTCATGTTCCAAGAAATTCGCCAGTCGTTGCACGAGTTTGGTGTCGACTTCGACGTGTACTTCCACGAGAATTCGCTGTATGAATCTGGAGCAGTAGACAAGGCGATTGAGCGCCTGCAAGCTGCTGGTCACATGTTTGAGCAGGATGGCGCACTTTGGCTTCGCACCACAACTTTCGGCGACGATCGCGATCGTGTGGTTTTGAAATCCGACGGTGATGCTGCATACATCGCAGGAGATCTCGCCTATTATCTCGATAAGCGCTCGCGGGGTTTTGACCGATGCATTTACATGCTCGGTGCCGACCACCACGGTTATGTACCGCGAATGATGGCAATGTGCGCAGCGTTTGGTGACGAACCGAATGTGAACCTTGAAATCTTGATCGGTCAAATGGTCAACCTGGTTCGAGATGGCGAACCGGTTCGCATGTCAAAGCGAGCTGGCACGGTTGTTACTTTGGAAGATTTGGTCGAATTGGTTGGCGTGGACGCCGCACGTTACGCATTGGTACGTTCCAGCATCAATTCGTCTCTCGACGTCGACCTTGCGCTTCTGGAAAAGAAGACCAACGACAACCCCGTCTTCTATGTACAGTACGCACACGCCCGCACCAAGCAGGTGGCAGCGAACGCACTTTCGCTCGGTGTTGACCGCAGTGAGTTTGTTCCTGAACTTCTCGATCACGCAACCGAAGGCGAGCTACTTGCCAAGTTGGTGGAGTTCCCGAGAGTTCTGAGCCATGCGGCAACTGAGCGAGAACCACATCGTGTTGCACGATACGTGGAGGAAGTTGCCGGTTCTTACCACCGCTGGTACGACAACTGTCGTGTCACCCCGCTCGCTGGCGGTTCTGTGGAAACTGTTCACCGCACCAGACTTTGGCTGAACGAGGCCACTTCGATTGTTTTGAGTAACGGTTTGAATCTTCTCGGTGTCTCGGCTCCGGAGCGAATGTAATGGCACAAACTGAACTTCAGCCCGCTTGGCTGACCGAGCCTAAAGATAACAACGTTCTCACCGAGCGAATTTGGCCTCAGGGTTCAACGCGCGATGCCGACGGAGAAGTTGTTTTCGCAGGAGTGCCTTCAAGTGACTTGACGGCTCAGTTCGGCACTCCTCTTTATGTTGTCGATAAGGAAGAATTTGAGCGAAACGCTGTAGCGGTCAGGAGCGCCCTAACCGCCGAGGCGAAACGCATTGGCACCGACGCTACCGTTTACTACGCGGGTAAGGCCTTCCTTTGCACCGAGGTGGTTCGCTGGGTTGACGAACTCGGTTTGAACATTGACGTTGCCAGCGGCGGTGAATTGGCAATTGCTCTCGCTGCCGGCATTGATCCAAAGCGTATTGGTTTGCACGGCAACAACAAGTCGGCGGCTGAAATCGGTCGCGCAGTGTCCGCGGGCGTTGGTGCAATCGTCATCGACAGTGAGATTGAGATCGAGCGAATTGCGGCTACAGCAGGCGCACAGGGGAAAATTCAGCCCGTTCGAATTCGTGTGAACACCGGTGTGCATGCCGACACTCACGAATTCCTGGCCACCGCCCGTGAAGATCAGAAGTTCGGAATAGCCATGGACGATGTGCCTGGTTTGGTCGATAAGATTCGTAAACACAATCACCTCAGTTTCTTAGGTCTGCACTCGCACATCGGTTCCCAGATTTTCGAGACAGCCGGTTTTGCCGAAGCTGCTAGACGCCTCATTCGACTTCACGCAGAACTTCTAAAGTCGGGGCCGGTTCCTCAGCTGAACCTTGGCGGAGGTTTTGGCATTAACTACAACGAAGGCGATCATGCTCCAGGTGTTGAGGTGATGGCCCATGCAATCACCGAAGCCATCGCCGTGGCCTGTCAAAGTGAGGGTGTGCCTGTCCCTGCCCTGGCCTTTGAGCCAGGTCGGGCAATTGTTGGACGTGCCGGAGTCACCCTCTACACCGTTGGCACTATCAAAGATGTAAACCTTGGCGATGGTCAAGTTCGCAAGTATGTTTCTGTCGATGGTGGCATGAGTGACAATGCTCGAACTGCACTTTACCAAGCGGAATATTCAACCCGTTTGGTTTCACGTGTTAGCAGTGCCAAGCCGGCATTGGTTCGCGTTGTCGGAAAGCATTGCGAAAGCGGCGACATCGTGGTGCGTCACGACTACTTACCGAGCGACATTGCAATCGGTGACACAATTGCAGTAGCTGCAACGGGTGCCTATTGCTTCTCGCTTGGAAGTAATTACAACTTTTTGCCACGCCCGCCGGTTGTGGCAGTTGCCGATGGTAAGGCACGATTGATTGTGCGCGGCGAAACCGAGGCAGACATGTTGGCTCGAGACGTTGGCATCAAGAAGGATTAAGAAGTGATTGAATACCGTCCGCTACGTATAGCGCTTTTGGGAGCCGGCACTGTCGGCGGCCAGGTAGCCCGCCTTTTGCTCGAAAATAAGGCTGAATTGGCTGCACGTGTCGGTGCCGAGCTCGAGCTGATTGGTATCGCGGTTCGTGATCTAAATGGCAAGCGAGATGCCGCCATTCCTTCTGATTTGCTAACTACCGACGCAGAGGCCCTAATTCTCACCGCAGACATCGTCATCGAGGTGATGGGTGGAATTGAACCAGCGCGAACTCTTATTCGCCAATCACTACTCGCCGGTGCAGACGTCATCACAGCCAATAAAGCATTGCTTGCTAATCACTCAACCGAGCTTTTTGATGTCGCCGAGCAGGTGGGCGCCCAACTTTATTACGAGGCTGCGGTAGCGGCTGCAATTCCAATCATTCGTCCGCTTCGCGAGTCTCTTGCAGGCGACAAAGTTACCCGAATCATGGGTATTGTCAACGGCTCGACTAACTACATTTTGGATCGGATGCACTCCGATGGGCTGTCGCTTGAAGCGGCAATGGCTGAAGCCACCGACCTCGGCTATTTGGAAGCCGACCCAAGTCTCGATGTTGAGGGTTACGACGCGGCCCAAAAAGTTGCCATCCTGGCTTCGCTAGCTTTCCACACCGAAGTCGATTTGAACCATGTTCATCGCGAAGGCATCACAGGTATCACCCGTGAGCAAATGCAAAGCGCCAAAGACAACGGCTACGTCATCAAGCTGCTTGCAGTTTGCGAAAAGATTGAAGCCGACGAACAGGGCGAGGCCGGTGTTTCGGCACGCGTTTACCCCGCTCTGATTCCAACGGAACACCCACTGGCTTCGGTTCGTAAAGCGTTCAACGCGGTTTTCGTTGAGGCGGAGGCTGCTGGTGAATTGATGTTCTACGGTGCCGGTGCTGGTGGTGCTCAAACAGCGTCCGCAGTTTTGGGCGACCTAGTTTCCGCTGCTAAGCGCCATGTCATCGGTGGTCCTGGTTTAGCTGACTCGGCTCACGCAAACCTCCCAACCTTGCCGATTTCTCGAATCACCACGAGCTACCAGATTGCTCTTGAAGTCAAAGACCAGCCAGGTGTTTTGGCTGAAGTGGCAAACATTTTTGCGAACCACAATGTTTCTGTGGAAACCGTGGAACAGTCGATCGCGACCTCGCGTCAAAACCCTACCGCTCAACTTTTGATCGGAACGCACGACGCAAAAGACTCTGCTCTGACCGCTGTAGTTCAGGCACTATCGACCTCAGATGCGGTCGATTCCATCACCTCAGTCATCAGAGTGGAAGGTAACTAATGGCACACCAGTGGCGCGGAGTTATCCGCGAATATTTCGATCGTCTCGACGTGGATTCAACCACCCCAATCATCACGCTTGGTGAGGGTGGAACTCCTCTGGTTGCAGCCCCTGCATTGGCTCAGTTGGTGGGTGCTGAAGAGGTTTATCTAAAGGTTGAGGGCATGAACCCAACCGGGTCTTTCAAAGACCGCGGTATGACCATGGCGGTCTCGAAAGCGGTTGGTCACGGTGCCAAAGCAGTGATCTGTGCATCAACCGGTAACACTTCGGCTTCGGCTGCTGCCTACGCGGCAGCTGCTGGCATTCAGTCGGTGGTTTTAGTTCCTGAGGGCAAGATCGCTCTCGGTAAGTTGGCGCAGGCCGTTGCACACAAGGCTCAGATTTTGCAGGTGCAGGGTAACTTCGACGACTGCCTCGACCTGGCGCGTGACTTAGCTGAAAACTACGCTGTTCATTTGGTCAACTCGGTAAACCCTGACCGCATTGAAGGTCAGAAGACCGGTGCATTCGAGGTTTTTGAATTCCTAGACCGCGCCCCAGACATTCACGTGCTACCGGTTGGTAACGCGGGTAACTACTCGGCATACTTCAAGGGCTATTCTGAGGACGTTCAGGCGGGCCGTATCAAGCAGGTTCCGCAAATGTGGGGTTACCAGGCCGATGGCTCGGCTCCTTTTGTTTACGGAACTCCTGTAAAGAATCCAGACACCATCGCAACTGCAATCCGCATTGGAAATCCAGCTTCCTACGATCTAGCGCTCAAAGCGCGTGAAGTTTCGAACGGGCGTTTTGGCGCCGTCAAAGACGCAGATATTCTGTGGATGCACCGTTTTCTTTCGCAAGAGGTCGGCGTTTTTGTTGAGCCTTCGTCGGCTACCGGAGCTGCTGGTTTGTTGCAGGCTGCTCGCACCGGCGATAACTTGGCGGGTAAGACCATTGTGGTTACCGTAACTGGTAACGGTCTTAAAGATGCAGCCTGGGCTTTGAAGGATGAAGAAGGAAACGAGATCAAACCTCAGAGTGTTTCAAAGCATGCAGAAGAGGTTGCCGAGCGTTTGGGTCTTGCGTAAATTATGACCAACTTGGTTGGGCGCAAAGTTTCGGTTCGGGTTCCTGCTACCTCAGCGAACCTTGGGCCTGGTTTCGATACGCTCGGCATGGCTCTGTCTTTCTATGACGAGTTGGAAGTGGAAGCTGTAACCGGCTCAGGCGCTTCTGTCGAAGTGATCGGTGAAGGCGCTGGTGAGGTTCCAACCGATGGATCCAACCTCGTCGTCCAGTCGATTGCCTATGTTTTTGAACAGTCTGGCGTTTCGCTGCCCGGTCTTAAACTCAAGGCTCACAACGTCATTCCTCACGGTCGTGGCATGGGTTCTTCTGGCGCTGCCGTGGTCTCAGGTATCGTCGCGGCTAAGGGTCTTTTGGAGGGTGTCGTAGATTTCTCGCCCGAACGTTTGTTGCAACTGGCAACCGATCTTGAAGGTCACCCCGATAACGTAGCCCCGGCGCTTTTCGGCGGTTTGACCATTGCCTGGGAGGATGCCAAGGGTCCTCATCACAAGAAGCTGATAGTTCACCGAGGCGTGTCACCGCTTGAGTTGGTACCAAACTTCAAGATGTCTACCGCAACTGCGCGCGCGTTGCAGCCGGAATCAGTACCCCACGAGGACGCAGTGTTCAATGTGTCGCGTTCAGCGCTTTTGGTTGCTGCGCTAACACAGAGCCCAGAATTGTTGATGGCTGCCACGGAGGATCGCTTGCATCAGGATTATCGCTCCGAGGCAATGCCTGAGGCTGGAAAAGTTATTGCACTAATGCGCGAACACAACCACGCCGCTGTTGTTTCGGGGGCGGGGCCTTCGGTGCTCGTACTTGCTTCCGACCCTGCCGAGCGTATGGAAGCGGCTAAATTGGCCGCGGAAAACTTTCCACAGTGGCGCGCCCTAGTCTTGGCAGTTGACTTCAAAGGTGCTACTGTTAACACGCATCAGTAATTCGGTGAGAAGCTCTACGGAAACCTCCGGTTAGAAGCTCCCTCTGATGAATCAACCGCTAATCAAGCGTTTATGTGCACGGAATAACAGTGCCCAAGGTAACTAACCCGCTATCGAACCTGTTACCAAAATCTCAAGGAGAAATAAAGACACATGGATGAAATCCAGCAAGACGCACCTGTGACCAAAGGTCGCCGCGTCGTAGTAGACCCAGCCGCTTCCACCGAATCGGCACCAGCAGAAGCTTCGGCACCAAAGCGCCGTACTCGTTCAGCGAAGCCAAAGACCGAAGGGGAGTCGTCTGAGGCTCCGAAGGGCGAGAAGGTCGAGAAGACCGAAGCCAAGGCCGAGAGCAACGCTGAGGCCAAGGCAGAAAAATCTGAAGGTGGTGACCGCTCAAACAACCGTGAGCGCGGTGACCGCGATGACGAGCGTGGTGGCCGTAACCGCAACCGTAACCGTAACCGCAACCGTGATCGCAACAACCGTGGCCGTGGCCGCGGTGGCGACTACCAGGATGAGACCGAGCCAGAGATCGGCGAGAACGATGTTCTCATTTCGGTTGCCGGTATCCTGGACATCCTTGAAAACTACGCATTCATCCGCACTTCCGGTTACCTTCCAGGGCCTAACGATGTTTACGTTTCACTTGGTCAGGTAAAGAAGTATGGTCTTCGCAAGGGTGACGCCGTTGTTGGCGCCATCCGTCAGCCTCGTGAGGGTGAGGGTCAGGGCCGTCAGAAGTTCAACGCGGTTGTTCGCATCGACTCGGTTAACGGTCAGAGCATCGAAGACGCTCAGGCGCGAATCGAGTTCGGTAAGCTCACCCCGCTTTACCCTCAGACTCGTTTGCGTCTTGAAACCGATGCCGCGAAGCTAAACACTCGAATTATCGATTTGGTTGCTCCAATCGGTAAGGGTCAGCGCGGACTTATCGTTTCGCCGCCTAAGGCCGGTAAGACTCTGGTCCTTCAGGCCATTGCAAACTCGATTGCGGTAAACAACCCTGAGGTTCACCTAATGGTTGTTTTGGTCGATGAGCGCCCTGAAGAAGTTACCGACATGCAGCGCACCGTGAAGGGTGAGGTTATCGCCTCAACTTTCGACCGCCCTGCCGAAGATCACACCACCGTTGCCGAATTGGCCATTGAACGTGCAAAGCGTTTGGTTGAGCTTGGTCACGACGTTGTAGTCCTTCTCGACTCAATCACCCGTTTGGGTCGTGCCTACAACCTAAGCGCACCTGCTTCTGGTCGAATTCTTTCAGGTGGTGTAGACAGCTCTGCGCTTTACCCACCAAAGCGCTTCTTCGGTGCTGCTCGTAACATCGAGGACGGCGGTTCGCTAACCATCCTCGCCACCGCGCTGGTTGAGACCGGTTCGAAGATGGACGAGGTTATCTTCGAAGAGTTCAAGGGAACCGGAAACATGGAACTTCGATTGTCGCGCCAACTCGCCGACAAGCGCATCTTCCCAGCCGTCGACGTCAACGCTTCGGGCACCCGCCGCGAAGAAATGCTGATGAACCCAGACGAGACCAAGATCATCTGGAAGCTTCGCCGTGCACTTGCCGGTTTGGAGCAGCAGCAGGCGCTTGAGCTGGTTCTAGGTCGTCTAAAGGAAACCCAGAGCAACGTTGAATTCTTGATGCAGGTTCAGAAGTCGATGCCTGTCCCAACTGCCGACGGAGAATAATGCTCGACTCAGTCAAACCTTTATTGGAGGAACACCAGGCGCTTCAGGCACAGTTGTCCGACGCCTCGGTGCACGCCAACCCTGGCTTGGCTAAGAAGCTTAATCGTCGTTACGCCGAGCTGAGTGCCATTGTAAATGCCTACAATTCGGTTAATTCTTTGACTGAAGATTTGGCTGCGGCTAAAGAATTGGCGAAAGAAGACGAAGCGTTTGCTGAAGAAGTTCCGGCTACCGAAGAAAAGTTGCACGAAGCAAATGAGAAGTTGCGTCGCCTGCTAATTCCTCGCGACCCAGACGACGGTCGCGACGTAATCATGGAAATCAAAGCTGGTGAAGGCGGTGCCGAATCGGCACTGTTCGCAGCCGACCTGCTTCGCATGTACATCCAGTACGCCAACTCGAAAGGTTGGAAGACTGAAATCCTCGACAAGAACGAGAGCGACCTCGGGGGTATCAAGGATGTGCAGATGGCTGTTAAGTCAAACGCCACCGACCCTAGCCAAGGTGTTTGGGCTCACCTGAAGTATGAAGGTGGTGTGCACCGCGTTCAGCGTGTGCCAGCAACCGAAACTCAGGGCCGAATTCACACTTCGGCAGCCGGTGTTCTTTGCTTCCCAGAAGTCGATGAACCTGAAGAGGTTGAGATCAGCCAAAACGATCTTCGTATCGACGTATACCGATCGAGTGGCCCTGGAGGTCAGTCGGTAAACACCACCGACTCCGCCGTACGTATTACCCACTTGCCAACCGGTATTACCGTGGCCATGCAGAACGAAAAGAGCCAGCTTCAAAACCGTGAAGCGGCCATGCGTGTGCTTCGCGCCCGAATCTTGGCAGCTCAGCAGGAAGCGATTGAGGCGGAACTTTCAGCGGCTCGCAAGTCTCAGGTGAAGTCGGTCGACCGTTCGGAGCGTATACGCACCTATAACTACCCTGAAAACCGTATCGCCGATCACCGTACCGGTTACAAGGCATACAACCTTGACGCGGTTATGGACGGTGCGCTGGAACCAGTGATTCAGTCTGCAATTCAGGCTGATGAAGAGGCACGTCTAGCAGCTCTGGGCGAAAAATAATGTTGCTTTCCGAGCTTCTGTCTCGGGGAACGTCGATTCTTTCCGAAGCTGGTATTGATTCGGCTGAGGTTGATGCACAGCTGCTAACTGCTCATGTTCTGGGCGTTTCCCGTGGGGAGCTTTTAGCGAAAGCTTTTGCTCGTGATGAAGTTTTGGAGCAAGATTTGGTGAGAGTTGAAGAACTCTTCCAAAAACGTTCCAGCCGAGTCCCGCTACAGCATCTCACCGGAGTTGCCTATTTTAGAAATCTTGAACTTCAGGTTGGCCCTGGTGTTTTTATTCCTCGTCCGGAAACTGAAGGTGTTGCGGATTTGGCGGTCCAGGCACTTCGGGTCGTTCCAGGGGAACCAATTGCTGTAGACCTTTGCACTGGTTCTGGTGCCATCGCAATTTCTCTGGCTACCGAAGTTCCTCAGGCTCACGTCTACGCCTGGGAACTTAATTCAGATTCGGAGCCTTGGCTGCGCCGCAACATCGAGGCGAACCACGCGAGAGTTGGTTTGGTTATGGGTGACATCGCCGACGATCACGAACTTTTTGATGAACTAGCCGGCCGAGTAGATGTGGTTATTTCAAATCCTCCCTACATTCCAACCTGGGCGGTTCCACGAGACGTTGAAGTTCAATTGCACGACCCGGACCTAGCTCTGTACGGAGGGGAAGATGGCATGGATGTTATCCGAATAGTTTCGAAGCGCGCCATGCAACTGCTCAAACCTGGAGGCTTTCTAGTGGTTGAGCATGCCGATACCCAAGGGCAATTAGTGGCAGACTTGTTTGAGTTGGATGGTTGGGCTTCAATCAGTATCCATAAGGATTTGACCGGTAAAGATCGCAGCGTGAGTGCGTTCAAGGCTTCGTAGGAGGTAGCTGATGAGATTCGATTGTTCCGTCACCACCGAACTTCTCGAAGGTATGCGTCAGGCCAAACAAACTCTTGGACGAGCTGGTCTGATTGTGCTACCAACCGACACCGTTTACGGAATCGGCGCCGATGCCTTCTCTGCCTTCGCGGTCACCGCATTGCTCGAGGCTAAGGGGCGCGGACGTCAGTCGCCGCCACCAGTGTTAATTCCCAGCCTTGACACTCTTCGAGCCTTGGCGGATAACCCGCCGGCTATCGCGTTCAAACTTGCCGACAAATTCTGGCCCGGCGCTCTGACACTAATCGTCCGTGCGCAACGAAGTTTGAGTTGGGATTTGGGTGACACCAAGGGAACGGTAGCTCTGAGAATTCCCAACAACGATTTCACCTTGGCACTTTTGAAAGAGGTTGGCCCTCTCGCCGTCTCAAGTGCGAACCTAACTGGTGAACCCGCAGCCACAAACATCGAAAAGGCCGAGCAATACTTCCAGGAAAAGGTTGGCGTTTATCTTGATGGCGGCCCTACTTCTAGCAATAAACCGTCAACCATTCTCGATCTAACCGACGACGGATTCGTGAAAGTGGTGCGAGTTGGCGCCCTATCCGTGGCCCAAATTAAAAAAGTGGTTGGGCAAGATGCCGTGGTGGTTTCAGACTAATGCGCGCCTATCTTTTGATGATCGCCATCACTGCGGTGATCACATTTGTTGCAACTCGCTATGTGATCAAATTCACTTTGAAACACAAGATTTATCCGGAAATCAGAACACGCGACTCACACACCACGCCCACCCCAAGGCTCGGTGGTCTTGGAATGTTCGCCGGTTTTCTGGTAGCCATGGCAGTGGCAGCAAGTCTCGGATGGTTCAAGTCGGTATTTGTTCAGGGCGGGCCAATTCTCGGTGTAATCATCGCCGCCAGTATCATGGCAATTCTCGGTGCCTTAGACGACGTCTACGATCTTGATTGGACTTTGAAACTTGCCGGTCAGTTTGTGGCTGCAGGAATCTTGGCTTGGCAGGGTGTGCAAATCGTTTCACTGCCAATTGCAGGAATCACAATTGGTTCCTTCGGCACATCGTTCGTAGTCAGTGTTTTCCTAACGGTCCTCATCATGAACGCGGTCAACTTCATAGATGGTTTAGACGGCTTGGTTGCGGGTGTTGTGCTCATTGGAACCTCAACCTTCTTCATTTACAGCTACCTCCTTGCTCAGAAAACAACCCCGAGTAACTACTTCAGTTTGGCTTCACTGATTTCGGCTATCGTGATCGGAATGTGTCTGGGTTTTCTTCCACACAACTGGCGTCCCGCAAAGATTTTCATGGGAGACTCCGGGGCGCTGCTGCTGGGCCTACTTATGACAACTTCCGCTCTTTCGGTTACCGGTCAGCTCGACCCTGCTTTCATTGCACAATCGAACCTCATGCCAGCTTTTTTGCCGATGATTCTTCCTCTGGCGATTTTGGTTTTGCCTTTGCTCGATTTCACACTTGCAGTCTTACGCAGGTTGCGCGCGGGTAAGTCGCCGTTTGCGGCAGATCGCATGCACATTCATCACCGTCTTCAAGATTTTGGCCACGGGCACTTGGGTTCAGTAATTGTGTTTTACGTCTGGACTTCGGTTATTTCGATAACCTGTTTGCTCCTTTTCTTAGCCCCACCGAGCTATGCGGTTGCTTTCGGTGTTGTCGGTTTGATCGGGGCACTCACGTATACCGCCTGGCCAGTAATTTCCAAAAAACTCAAAGCTAAGGAAACGGTTCGCTAATGCAGTTTGATAATCCAAAAACAGTTTTCACGAAGGTTTTGAAACTCGGGTCACTGCTCATTGCTGCAATCGCTGTTCTCGGTTCGGGAATCGGGTTCCTCGCCGCTGGTTTACCAGGTTTACTTGGAGCCTTGGTTGGTGCAGTGGTTGCACTGATTTTTGTGAGTTTGACAGCACTTTCGGTGCTATTTGGCGGCAAGCTTTCGCTGGGCGGGTTCTACGCCGTGGTCCTCGGTGGGTGGCTCCTAAAAGTAGTCCTTTTCATCGGGGTGATTGCCGTGCTGCAGCAAGTGGATGGCCTAAACCGTGTCGCGATTTTCGCAACTCTGGTGGCATCCGTGCTGGGATCCTTGGCTGTGGACGCCCTGGTTGTAACCAAGGCGAGAATCCCCGTGGTTTCTTGAGGAAATCGAACCTAAACAGAGAACTTTTATTGTTAGACTTTAGGAGTCCCCGCTCAGCCGCCGACACAGGAGTTTCATTCTGTCTGTTCTAAACCTTTTGGCCAACGTCGCCCATGCTTCAGGCAATGGCGATGAGTTTGAGCCGCCAACAATCGGCGAGTTTTTCCCAGACGCAGTTCTGTTCCAGGGAACAATCTTTGAGATGAACCGAATCATGATGATTCGTATGCTCATCGTGCTAGTTCTAATTGTTGTTTTCAGCCTCTGGGCTGGCACCTTCAAAAAGGCCTACACCACCGGCAAGGTAGTTCCTAGCCGCTTCCAGCTGATGGGCGAGATCTCGCTGAACTTTGTTCGCAACAGCATCGCACACGAACAACTGGGCAAAAAAGACGGCGATCGCTTCCTGCCGCTACTAACCACAATCTTCTTCATCGTTTTGGGTATGAACATCACCGGTATCATCCCAACCTTGAACATCGCCGGAACTTCAGTAATTGGTCTTCCTCTCGTATTGGCTCTTGCCGCATACGTAACCTTCATTTACGCCGGTGTGAAAAAGCACGGTTTCCACTTCTTCACCGCTGCACTGTTCCCAGCCGGAGTTCCACCAGCCTTCTACATCTTGGTAACCCCAATCGAGTTCCTTTCTACTTTTATTCTTCGACCAGTTACCCTGGCTCTTCGTTTGATGATGAACATGATTGCGGGCCACCTTTTGCTCGTGCTCTGTTTCTCAGCAACCCAGTTCTTCATCTTCTCGCCATTGGCAGAGGGTGGACTGCGCGCATTCGGTGCGGGCACATTCCTGTTCGGCTTCGCCTTCACTCTTTTCGAGATTTTGGTGGCATTCCTGCAGGCTTACGTATTTACTCTTCTGACCACTGTCTACATTCAGTTGGCAATGGCGGATGAGCACTAGGAACTGGCGACCGTCAGTTTCAAACCACGGAAGGGAAATAACAAGTGGACGTTAACAACATCGCCGCACTAACCGGCAACCTAGCAGTAATCGGCTACGGTCTAGCAGCTGTAGGCCCAGGCATCGGTGTAGGTCTAGTAGTTTCGAAGACCATCGAATCGATCGCTCGCCAGCCAGAACTTGCAGCTCGTCTGCAGGTAACCATGTGGCTTGGTATTGCTTTCACCGAGGCACTTGCGCTTATCGGTCTAGCAACCCCATTCATCTTCCCAGCAGCTTAGTAACGGTCAGGAACTCAAACCCATGATCTCAAAGATCGTCGCATCAGCAGAGGTTGCTCACAACCCGCTGCTACCTGCGCCCGCCGACCTATTCTGGTCGTCGGTGGTGTTTGTCATCCTTCTAGCTTTCTTCTGGATCAAGGTTCTTCCAAACTTCAAGAAGACCCTAGACGCCAGAACCGAAGCCATTGAAGGTCGTTTGGCGGAAGCCGAGCGCATTCAGGCTGAGGTTGCTACCCAGACCGCTGACATTGCCAAAGCCCAGGAGAACTCCCGCGCTGAGGCAGCTGCAATTCGCGAACAGGCTCGTGCCGAGGGTGTTGCCATCCTCACCGAGCTGAAGGAGCAGGCCAACGCTGAGGCGGCCCGCATCACCGCGACTGCAAAGCAGCAGATTGAAGCAGAACGTCAGGCAGCTCTAGTTTCGCTACGCGCCGAAGTTGGCACTCTGGCAATCGATCTCGCATCGCGCGTGGTCGGAGCCAGCTTAGCCAGCGACAAGGTAGCAGGTAAGGTCGTCGACGACTTCCTAGCCGACCTAGAAGCAGCAGACAAGTCAGGCAAGAAGAAGAAGTAATGGCAAGTTCAACCAGACAGGCACTAGCCGCAGCCAAGGATGCTTTGGCACCTTCGCTCGCTAAAGCCGACCTCAAGTTCGCTGAAGAGATTTTCGCAATTGGTGCAGCCGTTGGCTCATCAGTTCAGTTGCGTAACATTCTTTCGGACCCTTCCGGAGAGAACAAGGCGAAAGCCGGCGCTCTGCAGGCCGTTTTCGGCAAGGCAGTCTCTAAAGAAGCACTTGAGTTTGCAACCACCCTGTCTGGTTACCGCTGGTCGAAAGGTGGCGACCTAGTCGCCGCCTTTACTCAGTTGGGCGTATTTACCATCGCCGGTATCGTAGCTAAGTCGAAGAAGCTCCAAGAGCTTGAAGGCGAACTTTTTGCCTTCAACCAGGCTCTAGCTTCCGATCGTGAGCTACAGTCGGCATTCTCTTCACGCCAGGCCACACTAGAAGCGAAGCTTGAACTGATTAATGCTCTTACCAAAAAGAAGGTCAGCGATGCAGCTGCAATTCTGCTCCGTAACGCGGTAATCATCTCGAAGAATGTTCGCCTAGCGGTTGTCCTTGAAGGGTTCATAAAACAGGTTTCAGCTTATGCAGAGCGTTTGGTTGCAAACGTCACCGTCGCATCTGAACTAAGCAAGAGCCAGTTGGAGCGCCTACAGGCTTCGCTCACCAAAACTTACGGTCAGGACATCAACCTGAACGTTGCAATCGATCCAAGCATCCTCGGTGGTGTGAAGGTTCAGGTTGCAGGAGAAATCATCGACGGCAGCGTAGTTGCCCGTCTAAACCAAGCCAAGATGCAGCTCGCCTAGAGCTAAATCCGAAGAAAAAGAGGAACACGAGATGGCAGATCTAAAGATTAGCCCGAACGAGATTCGCGATGCCCTAAAGGGTTTCGTAAACTCTTACGAAGCTGACAAAGCCAGTCGCACCGAGGTCGGTCACGTAATCGACGCCGGTGACGGTATTGCTCACGTTGAAGGCCTGCCAGGTGCAATGGCCAACGAGCTACTGAAGTTTGCCGACGGCACTCTTGGTCTAGCTCTAAACCTAGACGAGCGCGAGATCGGTACCGTTGTTCTCGGTAACTTTGAGGGCATCGAAGAGGGTATGGAAGTTCACCGCACCGGTGAAGTCCTTTCGGTACCAGTAGGCGACAAGTTCCTCGGTCGTGTGGTTGACCCTCTAGGTAACCCAATCGATGGTCTTGGCGATATCAAGGCTGAAGGTCGCCGTGCGCTAGAGCTTCAGGCTCCTGGTGTTATGGCCCGTAAGTCGGTTCACGAGCCACTGCAGACCGGTATCAAGGCAATCGACGCCATGATTCCTGTCGGTCGTGGTCAGCGTCAGCTAATCATTGGTGACCGTCAGACCGGTAAGACTGCCATCGCAGTTGACACCATCATCAACCAGAAGGCCAACTGGGCGTCAAACGACCCAAAGAAGCAGGTTCGCTGCATCTACGTTGCAATCGGTCAGAAGGGTTCGACCATTGCAGCTGTAAAGGGTGCTTTGGAAGAAGCCGGCGCAATGGAGTACACCACCATCGTTGCTTCGCCAGCATCTGACCCAGCCGGTTTCAAGTACCTAGCTCCTTACACCGGTTCGGCTATTGGTCAGCACTGGATGTACGGCGGCAAGCACGTTCTAATCATTTTCGATGACCTTTCAAAGCAGGCTGAAGCTTACCGCGCCGTTTCGCTTCTACTACGCCGCCCACCAGGCCGCGAAGCTTACCCAGGTGACGTTTTCTACCTACACTCCCGTCTACTTGAGCGTTGTGCCAAGCTAAACGACGAGCTTGGTGGTGGTTCGATGACCGGTCTACCAATCATCGAAACCAAGGCAAACGACGTTTCGGCTTACATTCCAACCAACGTGATCTCGATCACCGATGGCCAGATCTTCCTACAGTCAGACCTGTTCAACTCGAACCAGCGTCCAGCCATCGATGTAGGTATCTCGGTTTCGCGTGTTGGTGGTGCGGCTCAGCTAAAGAGCATCAAGGGCGTTTCGGGTACCTTGAAGCTTGAACTTGCTCAGTACCGCGCACTTGAGGCATTCGCAATGTTCGCTTCCGACCTAGATGCAGCTTCGCGCCAGCAGCTAGCCCGTGGTGCTCGTCTGATGGAACTTCTAAAGCAGCCTCAGTACTCGCCATACCCAGTTGAGGAACAGACCGTATCGATCTGGGCTGGTACCACTGGCAAGCTAGACGAGGTTCCAGTTGAAGACATCCTTCGTTTCGAGAAGGAGCTTCTAGAGCACCTACGTCGTAACACCAAGGTTCTTGACACCATTCGTGAGACCAGCAACCTAACCGATGACACCAAGGCTGAACTTGAGAAGGCTGTAGCCACATTCAAGAAGTCGTTCCAGGTCACCGGTGGTGCTGCTCTGCACTCTTCGGCTAAAGAGGAAGCTCTAGCTGCTGAGGAAATCGATCAGGAAAAGATCGTAAAGCAGAAGCGTAAGTAGTCGAGCTAGAGAAGTAGAGATAGGTAACTAATGGGAGCGCAACTTCGCGTCTATAGGCAGAAAATCAAGTCTGCCCAGACGACTAAGAAGATCACTCGCGCCATGGAGCTGATTTCGGCTTCGCGTATCGCGAAGGCGCAGGCACGTGTGGCTGCTTCGGCACCATACGCCCGCGCCGTCACCCGTGCGGTTTCTGCTGTTGCAACCTACTCGAACATCGAACACCCACTCACCACCGAGCCTGCCAAGATTGAGCGTGCTGCGGTTGTCATCTTCACCTCAGACCGTGGTCTTGCCGGTGCTTTCTCTTCAAACGTTTTGAAGGAAGCTGAAGCTCTAACCACACGCCTGAAAGAAGAGGGTAAGGATGTTGCCTACTTCCTAGTCGGTCGCAAGGCTGTGAGCAACTTTGGATTCCGTCGTCGCGAAAGCGAAAAGCAGTGGATCGGTGGCACCGACCTACCTCAGGTAAGCACTGCCAAGGAAATTGCCGACACCATCCTCGAATACTTCGGACGCGACGCTTCCGAAGGTGGCGTAGACGAAATTCACGTGATCTTCAACAAGTTCGTTTCGATGATCAGCCAGGAGCCAGAAACCGTGCGATTACTACCTCTTGAGGTTGTAGAAGGCGAAGAGGCTCCTGCTGCCGATGAAGTTTTCCCACTTTACGAATTCGAACCAGATGCCAGCAAGGTGCTAGACGCCTTGCTTCCGGTCTACATCGAAAGCAAGATCTTCAACGCTATGTTGCAGTCGGCTGCGTCAGAGCATGCTGCCCGCCAGAAGGCAATGAAGTCGGCTACCGACAACGCCGACAAGCTAATCAAGAACTACACCCGACTATCGAACCAGGCTCGTCAGTCGGAGATTACCCAGCAGATTTCCGAAATCGTTGGTGGCGCCGATGCACTTGCCACCGTCGAAGAAGATTAAGAGAAAGAAAGAGACATGGCCGAGACTAAAAAGAAGTCAGCTAAGACCACCGGAACCGGGCGTATCGCTCGCGTAAACGGTCCGGTTGTTGACATCGAGT
>Ga0228703_1001042_pt1 | contig 17773 bp, 17 predicted proteins | sample McNCre217_Aug_MG_3_FD_178020 | JGI IMG/M metagenome (GOLD analysis project Ga0228703, IMG submission 178020) | Freshwater microbial communities from McNutts Creek, Athens, Georgia, United States - 29-17_Aug_MG | ecosystem: Environmental > Aquatic > Freshwater > Creek | place: USA: Georgia... | reverse complement strand
GCCGCCTAACCGGTTACTCACACCGCGCGCTTTGGGACAGAAACGAGGCAGCCAGCTGGGCCGCCGCGGCCCTGGCAACCAAGGGCGACATCTTTGTTGGCGGCGCACGCCAGCAGGAAATGATGACCTTCTTAAACGTGTATCGCAAGGTTGGCGGAGCGTTTGAGGTTGAAGAAGACGGCATCCGTTTCTTCCACCCGGGCGGCGAGCTCAACTCGGTGGTAATCGAGACCGACGTTCACCCCGGCTTCATGACCGACTGGCAGCAGCCGCTTGTGGTTGCGCTAACCCAGGCGCAAGGTCTGAGCATTGTGCACGAGACCGTTTACGAGCAGCGCTTCGGTTTCACCGACGCCCTGAACGAAATGGGAGCACAGATCCAGCTGTACCGCGAATGTTTGGGCGGCACCCCTTGTAGGTTTGGCCAGCGTAACTTCCAGCACAGCGCAGTGATTAGCGGCCCAACCAAATTGAAGGCCGCCGACATTCGCGTGCCGGACCTGCGCGGTGGCTTCAGCCACATGGTTGCGGCTTTGGCAGCCGAAGGCGTTTCTAACGTGACCAACGTTCAGCTGATTTCGCGCGGCTACGAGAACTTCTTGCAGAAGCTCTCCGACCTGGGCGCCGACTTCACCTACTCGGAATAAGCAGCGAGCGGCGCGCATCCATGGCAAATAAGGCGGGCAAGAAAAAGGGCGCACTGCCCATGCCCAAGTTCAATCCAAAGGAACTACACCCATCGCTGGGTTTGGTTGCCTTTGTTTTGATTCCGCTGGTTCGCCTGCTGTTTGGGCTGCGCGTAAAAGGACTCGAGAAGCTACCAAAGAGCGGACCATACGTTTTGGTAAGCAATCACGTGACCAACGTGGATGCCCTAGCAGTTGCCTACTTCGTTTACGTAAAGCTGAACCGCGCCCCGCACTTCTTGGCCAAGGAGGGCCTGTTCCGCACGCCAATCATCGGCAAGATTCTGCTGGCCGCAGGTCAGATTCCCGTTTACCGCAGCAGCGGACAGCGCAACGATGAACCATTGCGCGTGGCCCACGAATACCTCAAGCGCGGACACATGATTGGCATTTTCCCCGAGGGCACTCTCACGCGTGACCCGGATATGTGGCCAATGCGCGGCAAGACCGGCGCGGTTCGTTTGGCGCTAGACACCAACGTTCCCGTTTACCCAATTGCGCACTGGGGTAGCCACCACATTTTGCCAACCTACGGCACCAAGTTCCGTCCTGGTTTCTGGAAAAAGGTAGACGTACTGGTTGGCGATGAGATTGACCTCACCCGCTTCCGCAACAAGAAACTCAGCCCCGATGAACTGCGCGAAGCCACCCAAGTTGTGATGACCGAGATCACCCACCTGGTTGAAGAGCTCCGCGGCGAGAAGGCACCGGCCGCAGTTTGGAACCCCGAGCAGGCCGGTCAGTCTGCCACCGGAAACTTTAAGAAGGACACCAAGTGAGCAAAATTGCAGTGATGGGCGCCGGCAGCTGGGGCACCACCTTTGCCAAGGTTTTGGCTGATGCCGGCAACGACGTGATCCTCTGGGCTCGCCGCGAAGACGTGGTTGACGAGATCAACACCACCCACCGCAACGGCGACTACCTGCCAGGTATTGATTTGCCTGAGGGGCTCAGGGCAACCATCGATGTTTCTATAGCTCTGCAGAGCGCCGAGCAGGTTTACCTTGCCGTGCCAAGCAGCAGCCTGCGCGAGAGTCTGGAGAGCTGGGGTTCGCAGATCCCCAAGGATGCCATTGTGGTGAGCCTCATGAAGGGCGTGGAGCAGGGCACCGGTTTGCGCATGAGCCAGGTGATTGAGGAAGTTTTGGGTTGCCCAAAAACCCACATTGCAGTGGTTTCCGGCCCTAACCTGAGCGGCGAAATTGCGCTGGAGCAGCCAACCGCATCGGTGGCCGCCAGCACCAGTCAGGAGACCGCCGCCGAGGTGGCCCGCGCCTGCACCAACGAATACTTTGCCTGCTTCACCAACCGCGATGTGGTTGGCACCGAGTTTGGCGGAATTCTCAAGAACCTGATTGCGGTTGCCATTGGCATTGTGAACGGTGTGGGTTACGGCGAGAACACCAAGGCATCTATCATGACTCGCGGCCTGGCGGAGATCAGTCGTTTTGCTGTGGCCTACGGCGCAAAGCCAACCACGATGGTTGGTCTGGCGGGACTCGGTGATCTGATTGCCACCAGCGAGAGTCCCCTGAGTCGTAACCACAAGGCCGGCGAAATGTTGGGCAAGGGCTTTAGCAAGCGCGAGGTTCTCAAGCGTTTGAACCAAACCGCCGAAGGTCTGAACAGCGTAGCTCCGGTTCTGGAACTGGCGGCAGCCAAGGGCGTGAAGATGCCAATTGTTGAACAGGTGCTGCTGGTGATTGACGGCAAGATGAAGCCGCGCGACATTGCCCCACACCTGATGGGCGAAGACGAAGAGCCGCAGGGCGAATAAGTCATGGCCGCAAGTTTGAATTCCAAGCTGACCGTAGCCATTCTCTTCGGCGGTCGCAGCAGCGAGCACAGCATTTCCTGCGCAACCGCGGCCGGAGTTCTCGGCGCAATCGACCGTAACAAGTACAACGTGGTTCCGGTTGGAATCACTCGCGAGGGCGTGTTCGTTCCCGCGATTGATTCCGTGGAGCGTTGGGCACTCACCGATGGCCCGCTGCCCGTGGTGGAGTTTGAGGGCACTCGAGTTGAGTTCGCCATGGACGGCTCGCGTGAGCTGTTCACCGTGAGTGATTCGGGTAAGCGTGAGCCGCTGGCAACCATCGATGTGGTGTTCCCGGTTTTGCACGGCCCGTTTGGCGAAGACGGCACCATGCAGGGATTCCTGGAACTGGCCGGTTTGCCGTATGTGGGCAACGGCGTTTTTGCCAGTGCGGCCGGCATGGACAAGGAGTTCAGCAAGGCCCTGTTTTCGCAGGCCGGCGTGCCCGCAACCCCGCACGTGGTGATTCGCGAGCACCAGTGGCTGGATGACCCGGAGACCATTCTTGAAGCTGTTCGTGGGCTGGGCGGTGTGCCGCTGTTTGTGAAGCCGGCGCGTGCCGGGTCCTCGGTTGGCGTGAGCAAAGTTTCGCGTATGGAAGACTTCGCGGCGGCGGTTGCGCTCGGACTCGAGCACGACACCAAGGTGGTTGTGGAGCACGGACTGGTTGGGCGCGAGGTGGAGTGCGCGGTGCTATCGAGCATTGATGGCGTTCCGGTGCGCGTTTCCGTTGCGGGCGAGATTGTGGTGAACGGTCGCGAGTTCTACGACTTTGAGGCCAAGTACCGCGACGAGGATTCGGTTGACCTAATCATTCCTGCGGCGCTGACCGAAGCCGAGTTGGGAGAGATGCAGCGATTGGCTGCCCTCGCTTTTGAGGCCATTGGTGGATTCGGTTTGGCTCGCGTGGACTTCTTCTTGACCGCGCAGGGATTCTTCATCAACGAGATCAACACCATGCCGGGATTCACTCAGTACAGCATGTATCCGAGTCTTTGGGGTGCCACGGGAATCGGCTACGCGGATTTGATTGACCAGCTGATTCAGTTGGGTCTTGGCGCTAAGCGCTAGAGCTCCTGCTCTGTGGGTTTAGTGACGAGCACTAAGCATGTTTGTCGGAGTGTTAGCGACGAGCGCTAACCCTTCTTAATCTCGCAAGCGCGATCGCTAGCGATTCCCGCCCGAATCGCAGGCGCAACACCCTCCAGAGCCTGAACTCCACTGGCGTTCTTGGAATCCACCATCACCTCAACGGCAGGGTTTCGGCCAAAGGTCACAAACCTGTAGTTGGGTGCATTGGTTGGGTCAACCAGCCAGTCCACTCCGCCCGCGGTAACGCAGGTGAGCGTGCTGGCCTTCACCTCCGGCAGGCCGCAACGAAGCAGCACCTTGCTCGGGGTTCCCCAGGCGGCAGTTGCCTGCGCGTTGGTTTCCACCTTTTGGTTGCCATCAATGTTGTCCGGCAAGCGCACCGTCACCGCGGCACAGCGCGGGTTGTTGGAATCCGCCGCCGGGTCCAGACTCACGGTCTGGGAGCAGCCGCTGAGCAGCCACGCCAGAGCGGCGGCAGCAAGTGGGAGAGCAATGGCTCGAGGTGAAAAACGCATCGATTACAGGCTACCTTTGTTGGGTGGAAACAATCGCATCGTTGGGCGAAAACGCCAGCCTCAAACGCACCATCAGTCGCCTGAACAAGGGCGACCACGAGCTGGTGGGCCCAGGCGATGATGCCGCGGTTATCAAGGCCACCGATGGTCGTTACGTGGTGACCACAGACACCATGGTTGAGGGTCACGACTTCAAACTTGAGTGGTCGAGCGGTTTCGATTTGGGCTGGAAGGCCGTTGCCAGCAACATCGCGGACGTGGCCGCGATGGGTGCCGTACCCACCGCCCTTGTGGTGGCTTTGGTTGCTCCGGCCAGCACACCCGTGAAGTGGCTTGAGGACTTTGCCGATGGCCTGCGTGAAGCCTGCCAAACGCTTGCCCCCGGGTGCGCGGTGGTTGGGGGAGACCTGGCCGCCGGCGCGCAAATTGTGATTGCGGTAACCGCTCATGGCGACTTAGAGAATCGGGAGCCAGTGCTTCGCAGCGGCGCCCAGGTGGGCGATTCGGTGGCAGTGGCCGGCACGCTGGGCAAGGCCGCCAGCGGTCTGCAACTTCTGTTCAGCGGCAACACCGATGCCGCCAAATCTTACGACGAAATTGTTGCAGTTCAACTCCGCCCGCAGCCACCGGTTGCTCTGGGCAAGGAAGCTGCGCTCGCCGGAGTAACGGCCATGCTTGACCTCAGCGACGGCCTCGCCAAAGACGCGGCCCGCATCGCTGCGGCGTCAGAGGTGAGCATTCAGATTGACCCGAGCCAACTCATTGGATTCGAGGCCGTTCTCGAAGGTCCGGCTCAGGCACTGGCCATAAACCCGGGCACCCAAACGGCGGAAGAGCTCACCCGAAACTGGGTACTTGGCGGCGGTGAAGATCACTCGCTGCTCGCTACTTTCCCAGCGGCCGCAACCATCCCGCGCGGCTTCAAAGTGATTGGCAAAGTGGTTCAGCAAGATCAAGCGGCTGTGCACCTGGGTGTAACTCCACTGAGCGCGGCAAGCATCGATGCCCTTGGTTGGGACAGCGTTACCGGAAACTAATGCCGGCGACGGGTTCCGGCGAGCGAGCCTCTAGAGGTTCTGCAGTTGCTGGTTCAGTGTCACGCCAACGCCGCTGCGAGGCAGCACCTCAACGCGACCGGTTACGGAATTGCGGCGGAACAGCAAGTTTGGAACACCCGAGAGTTCGGCGGCCTTGACCGAACGAGGCTCGCCTTCGTCAACAATGGCAACCTTGGTTCCGGCGGTTATGTACAGGCCGGCTTCAACCACGGAGTCGTCGCCAATGGAAATACCAACACCTGCGTTCGCGCCGAGCAGGGCACGATCGCCAATGGCAACGCGCTGCTTTCCGCCACCGCTCAGGGTGCCCATAATCGAAGCTCCACCACCAATGTCGCTGCCGTCGCCAACGATAACGCCCTGGCTAATGCGACCCTCCACCATTGCGGTGCCTAGGGTTCCGGCGTTGAAGTTCACAAAACCCTCGTGCATGATGGTGGTTCCCGGAGCCAAGTGTGCTCCAAGGCGAACGCGGTTTGCGTCGGCAATGCGAACCTTTTGCGGAGTCACGTAGTCAACCAAACGCGGGAACTTGTCAATGCTGTGCACAACCACACCGGCGCGCTGAAGCGCTGGGCGGAGTCGGTCTAGGTCGGCCAAAGCAATCGGCCCAATGTTGCTGAACGCCACAATCGGTAGCGCGGGAATCAGGCCATCCAAGTTGATGGTGTTTGGCTTCACTAGCAGGTGGCTCAACAGGTGCAAACGCAGGTAGGCATCGGCGGTGGTGGCAACCGGCAGCGCCAGCTCAATCTCGGTGCGAATCACCTGAGTGGAAACGTTGCGGCGGGCATCTTCGCCAACGTGTGCGTCCAGTTCCTTAGGCACCACCCAGAGTGCGTCGCTCTTTGGTGCGTCACCCAGCTGTGGGTCGGGATACCAAACGTCTAGAACGGTGCCATCTGCAGCGATGGTTGCTAGGCCGTGGCCCCAGGCTTTGGATTGAAGGTAGGTCGCAGTACTCACAGAAACAAGGTTATCGTTAGGCTGGTTTCTGTGCCTGCGCAAACCTTGAACCTGACCGCCGATGTGGTGGAACTCACCCGCAACGTGTGCAACATTGAGAGCGTTTCGGGCAACGAAAAAGCGTTGGCCAACGCCATTGAAACCGCGCTCGCCGCATATCCTCACCTCGAGGTGATTCGTGACGCGGACGCGATTGTTGCCCGCACCAACCTAGGCCGCGCCAACCGGGTTTTGATCGCGGGACACATTGACACCGTGCCCGTTGCGGATAACCTGCCGGTGCGCATTGCAGACATCGATGGCGAAGCCCACATTTGGGGCCGCGGAACCGTTGACATGAAGGCCGGTGTGGCCGTGCAGCTTAAGCTTGCCGCCGCGCTCACCGAACCAAACGTGGACATCACCTGGATCTTCTACGACCACGAAGAAGTGGATGCCAGCCTGAACGGCATGGGCCGTTTGGCTCGCAATCGCCCCGAGTTACTGGCCGGCGATTTTGCCGTGCTGTGCGAGCCGACCGCCGCCGAGATTGAGGGCGGTTGCAACGGCACCATGCGCATCGAGGTAACCACCTCGGGAGTCAAGGCTCACAGCGCCAGAGCTTGGATGGGCAAGAACGCCATTCACGCTGTTGAAGAAATCTTGGGATGCCTAAACCGTTACGCCACTCAAGACGTTGAGGTTGACGGCCTGGTTTATCGCGAGAGTCTCAACGCCGTGCTGATTTCCGGCGGCATTGCCACCAATGTGATCCCCGATGCGGCCAAGGTCACCATCAACTATCGTTTTGCGCCAAGCAAGAGCATCGGCGATGCCGAAGCGCACTTGCGCGAGGTATTCGCCGGCTACGAGGTGCGGGTAACTGACGCAAGCGCAGGCGCGCGCCCCGGTTTGGATCAGCCGGCGGCGGCCGCATTCATTGCGGCCACGGGCCTAACGGCCCGACCAAAGTACGGCTGGACCGACGTTGCCCGATTCAGCGCGCTTGGCATTCCAGCCGTGAACTTTGGCCCCGGCGACCCAAACAAGGCGCACGCCGACGACGAGTCCTGCCCGGTTGCGCAAATCTATGCCTGCGAAGAAGCCCTAACGAAGTGGCTGACCAAGTAACTTCGGCCACACGCCCAAACCCCCGCAACCTATTCGCGGCCAAGTTGGCGGCAACGTTTGCAACACTTCCCTGGTGGCTTCAAGTTCTCCTCGCTTGGGCTGCCACTCGAGCCGTATCCACCTTGGCATTCCTTTGGGCCGCCACCAAGCAAGGCCCCAGTTATTGGTACAACTGGAGCAACCCCAACTATCTCGACTTTGTGAACATCTGGGACGTGGAGTGGTACTTCCGTATCTTCAAGTTTGGTCTGGGCCAACTTCCCGGCTACTCGCCCCACCTGCCGCTAAACGCGCTCGGCGGAGTTGAGCAAAACGCCTGGGCTTTCATGCCAGGGTTCCCCATGTTGGTTCGCGGAGTGGACTACCTGTTTGGCAACCAACTTGAGTGGCACAATCTCGCCCCTTGGGTCAGCCTGGCACTCAGCTTTGTGCTGGCAATCATCGTGTACCAGGTGTTCCGCCTCAAGCTCAATCACAGAACTTCCCTCTGGGCAGTGACACTACTGGGTTTCTACTGCGCCAGCCCGGTGTTGCAAACCGGTTACGCCGAAACCCTCGGCCTAGTGTTCCTCAGCGGCGGACTCTACTTCTTGATTCAACATCGCTATCTGGCCAGCCTGCCGTTCCTCATGGGGCTCAGCATCACTCGCCCGGGCATGGTTGCCTTTGCGCTCAGCCTGGCCGGAATGTGGCTCGTGCGTTTCATCAAATCCAAACGCGGCACCGATGAATTCCCCACACCGGAACGCTTCAAGCTGGCGCTACTCACAGCGGCCTCAACCCTGCTTGGATTCGCCTGGCCACTGTTTGCCTGGTGGTACACCGGCCGCGCAGACGCCTACACCGCCACCGAACTAGCCTGGCGCACGGCAGACCCCAACGCGGAAATCGCGCCTTTCATGCCCTGGGTGCAAATGGCGGTGCACCTGCTCGGACCCATATTTGGTGTTCTGGGGCTAACCGTTTTTGTCGGCGGCATGGTTTGGTTGCTCACACTGCCATCGATGAAGCATTTGGGCAACGAACTGCGCCTCTGGGTTGCCAGCTACCTCTTGTATTTGCTCTTGGTTTTTAACCCACAAAGTTCCACTTTCCGAATTCTGTTGCCGGCGTTCCCGTTGCTGGGCGTACTAGCCCTCAAAACCGTGGGTTGGAATCGTTGGATCAAGGCATTGGTGTTGGTTGTGCTGGCCCTGCTTCAGTGCGTGTGGCTCCTCCTCTGCTGGGTGCACATGCCGCCGGACATCACGCCACCGTAACGAGTATTTGCTTGCCAAATGCTCCCCAATTGCCAGTTGAAACCAGATGTTTACCTAACCGTTATCTAAAACCGCGGTTTAGAGAGATATTCGGTTTTTAGTGTCGGAGGCCTCTGGGATAATTGAAGTTCGGCGCGAAACTGCGTCAAGCAATACAAGGAGTAGTTCCATGGCAGCAATGAAGCCACGCACCGGCGACGGCCCAATGGAGGCGGAGCGCGAACCTCGTGGTTTGATCATCCTCCGTGTTCCTCTAGAGGGTGGCGGTCGTCTTGTGGTCTCGGTCAACGACGAAGAGGCCAAGCGTTTGCACCAGGTTCTTGCTGGAGTTGTTAAGGAGTAACAATCTCTGCAGGGGTAAAAGCTAAATCGGGTCAATTCAAAGGGATTGGCCCGATTCGCATTTAAAGGTGAGTGGGCCAGAGGCGGCTAGGTGCCAGGTTGGTGAGGTGTTTATTCGGCCAGACGGCTGGCAATAAGCAGACCATCGCCCACCGGCGAAAGCGCGCTAACAAAAGTCTCTTGAGTCTTAAAGAAACGCAGCACGTCGCGATAGATCGAAGTGGCTTCGTCGCGCATTGCTGGGTCTGGCACGCGGTCGCGCCACAGGGCGTGAGCAATGGCAACCACTCCACCCGGACGCAGCAGGCGAACCGCTTCACGCAGTTGCTCCTCTAGGGTGTCGCGGTCGGCGTCCAGAAAAACTAGGTCGTACGCGGCGTCGGCCATGTTGCTCATCACATCAATGGCTCGGCCTGAAATCACACGCGTGCGAGGTAGCGGAATCTTGGCTTCGCTAAACGCAATCTTGGCGGCGGCTTGGTGTTCGGGTTCAACATCGATGGTTGCCAACACGGCATCAGGAGCGCCTGCCAGCAACCACAGGCCGCTCACGCCGGTGCCGGTTCCGGCCTCAACAATGGCTTTTGCTCCGGTTGCGCTGGCCAAAACCGCCAGGTGGGAGCCAACGCTTGCCGTGATGCACTCAATGCCCAGTTCCTCGGCACGCATACGCGCACGGATGATTGGCTCGGTCTCCGAAACGAATTCCTCGGTGTACTTCCAGCTGCTGATCTTGTCTACCATTTACGCTCCTGCGCCAAGTGTAAAGCCGGGGCGGGCGTTTGCCGCGGAGGCGGGGAGTGGGTTGCGGGCGGGTGGCGGGCTGATTCGGTGACCCTGAAACGGCCGCGCTCCGCTGACCGCCCGCCTGCACCCCGCACGCTTGGTAACCTAGAAGGGTGTTCGGTATCGATAGCGAAAAGTTCGTCATTCTGGCGCTCATCGCTGTATTTGTTTTGGGGCCTTCCCGTATGCCCGAATACGCGCGCAAGTTGGCTCAGTGGGTGCGCCAGTTGCGAGACTTTGCCGACAACGCCAAAGAGCAGCTGAGCGAAGAAATTGGCGAGGACCTGGACTGGAAGAGTCTGGATCCGCGTCAGTACGATCCGCGCCGCATCATTCGTGAAGCGTTGCTCGACGACGGCATCTCGGTAACCACCAAGGCTTCCACAACCGCTGCGGCTGTTGCCGCCGGTTCGGTTTCGGCCGCTCCTGCCGCCAAGGCGAAGAGTCTTCAGGCTGGCGAGGCAGCGCCGTTCGACGTTGAGGCCACCTAGCCCAAACTGAGGCAGTCGGCCCGACTTAACGCAAACCGCCTACTTTAAGGCAAAATACGAAGCGTCTTGCTCAGAATCACAAGCAACTTGCTCACACGCTTGTACTCGGCGCCACGTGACGGCAGCTTGAGCGCCCAACCCAGCAGGCCGCCGGCAACGCCAATCGCCTTTGGCTCGGTGAATCGGGTGAGCCCGTAAACACCATTGCGGCGGCCGTGACCGGAGTTCTTGAAACCACCCATCGGTGAATCCATGCTGGCAAAGCTGGCGCGGAAACCCTCATTGATGTTCACGCTTCCGGCATTTAGTTGGCGGGCAACCTCGAGCGCCTCGCGCTCCGGACCAACCACCGATGCATTGAGTCCAAACTCGGTGTCGTTGGCGGCAACGATCGCCTCGGCAACCGTGGCGTAGCCGTAAACCTGCAGCACCGGACCGAACACCTCGGAGCGATTCAGTGTGGAGTCCTCGGGAACGTTGGTCACAATCGCCGGCGTCACAAAGTATGGACCCAGTTCGGTGCGCTGCTCGCCACCAAACACCTTGGCGCCTTTCTCGGCCGCGTCTGCCAGCATGCCGGTAACGCGCTTCACCTGCGCCGCACTGGTGAGAGTGCCCAGATCAACGGCGTACTCGGCGCTCTTGCCAATACTCAGGGCGCCCACCGCAAACTCCAAGGCCGCAGTGAACTCGGCCTTGACGTCGTTAGGAACATAAATACGCTCAACCGCCACGCACAACTGGCCGGTGTTTCCCACGGCGCCAGCCACGGCAATCCGGGCGGCCTCCGAAATGTTGGCCCCAGGTAGAACAACCATTGGGTTCTTGCCGCCAAGCTCCAGTGAGTAACCAATGAGACGGGCCGCCGCGCGCTGGGCCACAATCCGGCCCGTTGCCGTGCTACCAGTGAACGCAACATAGTCAACGCTGTCGGAAATGGCGTTGCCAACCTCCGCGCCATCACCCACCACAATGGTCCAGACCTCACTGGGCAAACCTGCATCGATGGCTAGTTTGCGCAAGAACAGTGCCGTCAAGGCGGTCTGGTTATCAATCTTGTGAACCACCGGATTGCCCGCAACGAGTGCCGGCAGCACGTCCAGCCCGGTGAGCGCCAGCGGATAGTTCCACGGCGTGATCACACCAACCACGCCAACGGGCACGTGCTCCAGATAGTTCTTGGTGAGGGTTGGCGCACCGCTGCGAACGCGCTTGAGCCCCAGCTGCTTTGGCGCCTGCTTGCCGTAGTAACGAGCACTGTTGAGCGCACCAGCAAAGTCTTCAAAGGCGTGCCCGCGACTCTTACCCGTTTCAAACTGCAGCAGGTCCAGAAACTGCTCCTGGTTCTTGAGCATCAGGTCGTGCAGGTTCAACAGAATGTTGGCGCGCTGCTTTACGGGAGTGGCCGCCCAGGTTGGAGCCATCACCTTGGCGGCGGCAACTGCCGCAAACACCTCGGCACTGGAAAACTGCGGCAACACAAAGGCGGCTTTGCCGTTGTTTGGGTTGATTACTTCAACAGACTTGGCGTGCGTACCCAGGTGGGTAAGCAGCGCTGTTATAGAGGTATCGCTCACACGCTCAGTTTAAGCTTTTTGCCGGCCAAGCCCAATGGGTTCAAGGCCAACTTGGCCGCAATCTCTTTCAAGGCCATCGATGCCGCATCCTCGCTACCCGAGCCGCCCGCGTGCTCCGCCACAATCGGCTCACCCGAATCGCTACCCTCGCGCAACGGAATCGAGATCGGCACCTGTCCCAACACGGGCACGGGTGAACCCTGCAGTTCCGCCAGACGATTGGCAACTGCCAGGCCGCCACCGGAACCAAACAGTTCCAGCCTGGAACCATCGATGTTTTCAAACCACGCCATGTTCTCAATCACGCCAAAAACCTTTTGGCCGGTTTGGAGGCCAACCGATCCGCTGCGCTCGGCAACCTCGGCCGCCGCAACCTGCGGGGTGGTGACCACAACGGTCTGAGCCGTTGGCAGTAGCTGACCCAGGCTGATGGCAATGTCGCCCGTGCCGGGCGGCAGGTCAACCAGCAGGAAGTCCAGATCGCCCCAGTGAACATCGGTCAGGAACTGCTCAACCGCGCGGTGCAACATTGGCCCACGCCAAGCCACCGGCTGGTTGGAGTCTAGGAACATTCCAATGCTGATGACCTTCACGCCGTAGGCAACCGGCGGCAGAATCAGGTCGTCAATGCGGGTTGGCTTAACGGCCTGACCGGCACCGCCCAGACCAAGCTGGCCCGGGATGCTGAAACCAAAAATGTCCGCGTCAATCAGGCCAACGCGCTTGCCCGCCTGAGCCAGCGCTACCGCAAGGTTTGCCGTGACCGAACTCTTGCCCACGCCGCCCTTGCCGCTGCCAATCAGGTAGACGCGGGTTAGGGTGTCCGCGCCAAAGGGGTTGGTGCGCGGCGGCTTGCCCGCCCTGAGTTTGTTGCGCAACTCGGCGCGCTCCTCGGCACTCATCACGCTCATGGTCACGGCCGTGGTCTCCACGCCGGGCACACTTTCCAGAGCGGCAACCACGTCTGCCTCAATGCGCGCGGCCGCCGGGCAACCAACCACGGTGAGCTTGATGGTTGCGGTTGCTTTAGCACCATCGATGGCCGTTGCGGCAACCATGCCCAGATCCGTAATGGGCAATCGCAGTTCGGGGTCAATGACTTTGGCCAGTGCGGCCAGGAGTAGTTCGCTCACGAAACTACAGCGACTTCTTGGCGGCGGCGCGAGGTGCAGCTGGCTTGCGAGCCGTAGGCGCCTTGCGCGCAGCCGGCTTGGCAACCGCCTTCTCCTCGCGCAACTCTTCGAGCAGGTCCTTAAGCAGGTCGCGAATCTCGTCTCGCACAAAGTCCTTGGTTGCCATTTCTTCGAGTCCGAGTCGCAGGGCAACAACCTCGCGGGCCAGGTACTCGGTGTCGGCAAGGTTGCGCTCGGCGCGCTGACGGTCCTGCTCGGTCTTAACGCGGTCGCGGTCGGCCTGACGGTTCTGAGCCAACAGAATCAGGGGAGCGGCGTATGAAGCCTGCAACGAAAGGATCATGGTCAACAAGGTGAAGTTCAGGCTTCGCGGATCGAACTGCCAAATCAGCGGAGCAACCGAGTTCCAGGTGAGCCAAATGGTCACAAACACGGTCATCCAAATTAGGAACTCGCCGGTGCCCATGGCGCGCGCGAAAGCCTCGCTGGCACGACCAAACTTTTCCTGATCAATAACCAGGGCGTTCAAAACCTTGCGGCGCTGCCCAATTGGACGCTCCAAGTAGTCTTGCTTAGCCACGGGCACCTCCTCGGGTCTTGCTCTTCAACGGGGTCTTTGTTGCAGTCTTCACCGCAGGCTTGGCTTTGGTTGAGCGGGTGGCCGGTTTGCTGGCGCGAGCAGCAGCAGGCGCTGCAACCATCGATGGCTCATCCTCACTTCGCCAGTCTTCCGGCAGCAGGTGGTCAAGTACGTCGTCCACAGTAACCACGCCGATCAAGCGGTTCTCGGCGTCTACCACGGGCAGGGCAACCAGGTTGTAGTTGGCCAGGGTTCGGTGGATAACCGTGATGTGCGTGTCTGGAGTTACCGGCTCAAGCTCGGTGTCTAGCAAAGTGGCCAAACGCTCGTGAGGTGGGTAACGCAGCATGCGCTGGAAGTGCACCACGCCAAGGAAGCGACCGGTCACAGTCTCATAGGGCGGAAGAGTCACAAACACCGAAGCCGCCAAAGCCGGCGCAACATCCTGGTGACGAATCAGAGCCATGGCCTCTGCCACCGTTGCATCCGCCGCACAAATGATTGGCTCGGTGGTCATCAGACCACCAGCGGTAAATGGCGCGTAGGTCATGAGGCGGCGCAGGTCGTCGGCCTCTTCTTCATCCATGAGTTCAAGCAGGGCCTCGGTACGAGCCTCCGGCAGGTTAGCCATCAGGTCGGCCGCGTCGTCCGGTTCCATGAGGTCCAGAATCTCGGCGGCACGTTCGTCGTCAAGCTCTTCAATAATGTCCAGCTGCTCGTCGTCGGGCAGCTCTTCAAGCACATCGGCCAAGCGCTCGTCGTCGAGCTCCTCGGCAACCTCAATCATGCGCTCGTCCGGCAGATCCAACAGCGCGGACGCAAGGTCGGCGGGACGCAGCTCGGAGTAGGTGGCAATCAGGTGCTGTGCGCTCTGGTTCTCTTCGCCGTGCGCTTCCTCGGCAACCTGCTCCCAGGTTGCAAACAGGGTGGCACCGCGCGCAAACGGGCTGGCACTGGTCTTGGGGCGGCGCAGGAAGAGTTCGCTAACCGCCCACTCTTTGCGCTTGTTAGGTTCAATGGCCAAATCATCGATGCTTGCAATTCCGCTACCGTCTAGCAAACGAACCTTGCGGCCCAGCATCTCTGCAATCACGCGGAACTCCTGGCCGCGCTGGGTGAAGCGGCGCAGGTCAATGAGGCCGGTGGTGATTACCTGGCCGGCACCAATGCTGGTAACGCGAGCAATTGGCACAAAAACCTTGCGGCGACCGCTGATTTCAACCAGCAAACCCGTGGCTTTTGGAGCCCCGGTTTTTCGGTACGAGAGAAGAACGTCAATGACTTTACCCACCTTGTCGCCGGCAGGGTCAAAGACGCCACAGCCCGCCAAACGGGCAACAAAAACTCTCGAAGCGCTCACCTTATTAACCTTAGGCGTTGGGGCTATGGCCTTGCCAGACGTTCCTGCGAGAAAACCGCATCCGTGCGACAATTAGGTGATGTCTAACACCCCAAACTCTCGCGGCCGCAACGCCCGCATTGCCGCGCTTTCCGTTCCAGACGGCGAGACCGTGGCCACGTTCAACAACTACGCCGCCGCGGTTGACTGCGTTGACCAGTTGATTCGCCACGAGTTCCCTGCACCGATGGTCGCCATTGTTGGCTCGGACCTTCGTACGGTGGAGCGTGTGCGTGGTCGTTTGTCGTACGGGCGAGTTGCCATTCAGGGCTTGATCACCGGTTCGTGGTTGGGTTTGCTTGTGAGCCTGTTCATGCCGATTGACACCAGCGCAGCCACTTCCAGCTTTAGTGGCTCAACCGGTGCGGCCATTGTGATTGGCGCAGGTATTGGAATGTTGATCAACATTTTGCGTTTCAGCTTCACCCGTTCGCGCCACGAGTTCACCTCGGGTAGCGCGGTGGTGGCCGCCAACTACAACGTGGTTGTGCCGCACTCGCTTGTTGGTCAGGCCAACTCGGCCATTGCGGAGCACCTGGCTCAGTGCGTGAACGGTCAAGCCAAGTAACTTTCCAGAGCCAGTCAAGTTGAGCGCGCGGGCAGGCGTGGATTGCCCGCCAGGCTAACCGAGGCCGGCTTCGCGTTCCGTTTCAGCGGCATCCGTGAGGCGCTCGCCAAACTTCTGACTCCTACCTCGTAGGCAAGATTCTCACCGGAATACAGCTGTCCGGTCTTTCAACAGAAATGCGTGGGAAGGCTATTTAGCGGCCCAGGCGGCCTACTTTGGGCGGATGCAGAAACATGGCTATTGGAAGACGCATCACAACAAGGAACTTCAGCGGTTACTCATGGAGCTGCATTTTGCAGGCTGGAGAATAAAGGACCCGCCCAAGTACTACAAGGCTCTTTGCCCCTGCCCGGCTGGGCACATGAAAACCATCCACTTAACTCCTAGCGACCCTTATTATGAAAACAAAGTCCGCCAGTACTTGAAAAATCACACGTGTTTTAGGTTCATGGGGAAGGTATGGGAATGATCAATTTGCAGATGTCAATGAGATTTGTAGTGGTTGGCGCACCTGACCTTGAATCTCATCTTGAGAAAGTTGCCGATGCCCTGTTCGATATCGAGTCTGAAAATCACCTTCTGAGTGATTCAGGGGCCGGATCAACGCTAGCCACCGGATTCGTACAGATAGACCTCACAAGTTCGGGGGCGTCTTACGGTGAAGCCCTTGCGCTAGGTACAAGCTCTATCCAGCGAGCAATCGCTGCGGCGGGCGGTAACGCCGCCATCGGAGAAAAATCCAAGAATTCGGGAATCGAATACAAGTTCTTGGAGCAAGAAGTTTTCGCCGCCTAACCCCGCGCAAAACACGGTGAGACAAGGTCACTCTGTGGCGGACCCGTTTGAAAACACTTTTCAATCATGGATTCGGCTGCTGTTGACCTATTTTGCGTTCCAATGCAAAGGCATTCAGATAGCCAGCTAACTAGTGCCGGTGGCTAGCCATCCAGGCTTCAATCTCGTCCACTGTTCGTGGCAGCGCGGCACTCAGGTTCTCAACGCCGGTTGCGGTAACCAGCACGTCGTCTTCAATGCGCACCCCAATGCCGCGTAGTTCTTCGGGAACCAGCAGGTCGTCGGCGTGGAAGTACAGGCCGGGCTCAATTGTGAAGATCATGCCTTCGCGCAGAACCGCATCCTTGTACTGACTCTTGCGAGCGGCCGCGCAGTCGTGCACATCCATGCCCAGGTGGTGGCCGGTGCCGTGAACCATCCAGCGGCGGTGCCACTGGTTGTCTGCCTCTAGGGATTCCTCAATCGAAACACCGCTGGGCAGTAGTCCCCACTCGTGACTCTTCCGCGCAATCACGGTCATCGCCGTGTCATGCATCTGTGAATAAGTAACACCTGGCTTGGCCATGGCAAACACCGCGTCCGCCGCCTCGAGCACGGCTTCGTAAACCTTGCGCTGCAGGGGAGTGAACTTGCCGTTCACGGGCAGGGTGCGCGTGATGTCCGCGGTGTAAAGGCTCTCCACCTCAACGCCGGCATCCACCAGAATCAGGTCGCCGTTGCGCACGGGACCATCGTTGATGATCCAGTGCAGGGTGCAGGCGTGCTCGCCCGCCGCCGAGATGGTCTCGTAGCCCAGGTCGTGCCCAAGTTCGCGAGCTTTGGCAAAGAACGCGGTCTCAACCAGGCGTTCGCCGCGTGAATGGCCAATCGCGTTGGGTAGCTCGCGCACAATGTTCTCAAAACCGGCCACGCTCGCCGCAACCGCATTGCGCATCTCCTGCACTTCGTAAGAATCCTTAACCAGGCGCAGCTCGGCACAGAATTCCAGCACCGATGAGTCCTCCAACGAAAGTTGGCTCTCCGCCGGAATCGTGGCCAGGAACTCGGGTAGTTGTGCAATGTCTCGGGTCTCAATGCCCAGGAGCGCACTCACGGCTTCCAGGCTTGGACGCGAACCGACCCAGAACTCACCAATCATGTTGTTGCTGAAAAATTCGGTTTGGCCGCGGCCCGCGGTTGGTCGCAGAAAGAGAATCGTGTGTGGAACGGTACGGGCATCGATGACCAAAACCGAGTCAGGCACAGTGCCAGCTCCCCAACCGGTGAGGTGGGCAAAGGCGGTGTGTGGACGGTAGCGGTATTCGGTGTCGTTAGAACGCGTCTTCATGCCGCCGGCCTCAAGCACCACGGCGTGACCGGCGAATCGCTTGCTCACCTCGGCACGACGCAGCGCCGCAAAGTGCGCCGCCTGGCTGGCTTCCGGTAGTGGCGCGTTGTTAGGCGCCCAACCCGAACCCATGTACTCAACAAACTGGCTGGAGTTGGGGGTGCGGCTGCGGTTGTCTTCTGCGGTCATGGGTTTATTCTGCCACTGCGGCAGCGGACTTAAAAGCAAAGGCGACCACCCGGAAACCCGAGCAGCCGCCGATGCGGAAGTTCT
>Ga0228703_1001040_pt1 | contig 17775 bp, 14 predicted proteins | sample McNCre217_Aug_MG_3_FD_178020 | JGI IMG/M metagenome (GOLD analysis project Ga0228703, IMG submission 178020) | Freshwater microbial communities from McNutts Creek, Athens, Georgia, United States - 29-17_Aug_MG | ecosystem: Environmental > Aquatic > Freshwater > Creek | place: USA: Georgia... | reverse complement strand
ATTGATATAGAACTCATAAAGTCCCGCTGCCGATGCATACAGGCGGGCTTTGATCGGCTTGCCCGAAAGCTTTATCTCTTTACGGAGCAACGGCGATGGGGACTCCTTTGCGGAATCATCGGAAATGAACTTGGCGGTTAGATCGCCTTGGGTTAGAAGGCCGGCCTCTACGGCAAGCGGCTTGCTCCAGGGGCTCAAACCCTGCTCGGTTTGGATGCGAACTCGGTAGTAGCGCACCTCTCGTGAGGTTAGCGCCGGTTCCGCAAGGGCTACGCCCAGTTGCTGCGAGGATCGAACCAGTTGAGTATCGGAAGTGACAACCGCGAAGTTTGATGATGCGGATGTCTGGATCTGATAGCCAAGCTGAGTGGTTCCGTTGGTACTCGTTTCAACCGCCCACGACAAGCGGATTGCCTTGTCTGGAAGCCCGAGGAGGCCTGAAGGGTATTGGCTTGTCAGTGAAGTAACGAGGGTAGTTGTGTCTGTAGCGCTACCAGATGCAGTCATTATGAGGCCTTAAGTCTTCGTTGATATAAGCGTTTGTTTGAAGCATTAGTGAAACGATTCAAGATTGCAATCTAAATCTTGCATATTTTTGTAGAACAATTTACAAAACTTAATAGACAGGCAATCTGATTTTTGCTGCTGTGGCGTTGAATACCTTTATTTACGCGGATGAGGCTAGAGCCAGGGTTATACTTGCGTTACAAAACCGTTACAGTTTCAAGTTGCAAAATGCCGATCTATTCGGTTAGCGTTACTTTAAACCTTGAAACGATTCAAAGGTGAGGTTGGGTAAACCGCCCGGCTTTCAACAACAAAAAGAGGAAGTTATGCGAATCAATCCATTGAAGCGCGGCATCTTTACTGCGGCCGTCTGCGTTGCCTCGCTTGCAGCCACTGCAGCAGTGGGAATGCCTGCGCAGGCAGCAACTACAACCATCACCTGGTTGGCTGACAACACTCCTGCCAACCTGCCTATTTACAACGCGCAGATCGCTGCGTTCCAGAAGGCAAACCCAACCATCAAGGTGAAGCTAACCACTCGCCCTGGCGGAGCAGACGGTGACAATTTGGTCAAGACCAAGCTTGCAACCGGAAGCATGGAAGACGTCTTTACCTACAACTCAGGTGCCCTACTTGTTGCACTTAACCCAGCAAAGACGCTGGTAGACCTAACCAAGGAAAAGTTCCAGGCGAACGTGTACGACTCGTTCAAGCCAGCTGTTGCAGTTGGTAAGAAGGTTTACGGTGCCCCATACGGAACTGCAATGGGTGGTGGCATTTACTACAACACCTCAGTGTTCAAGAAGGCTGGTATCACTGGCACTCCAAAGACCTGGGCTGAGTTGATGACCGATGCTAAGGCAATCAAGGCTCTTGGCATCGACCCAATTTGCGAGACCTTCGGCGACAGCTGGACTGCACAGCTGCTAGTTCTTGCAGACTTCTACAATGTGCACGCAAGCGACCCTAGCTTTGTTGCAGACTACGGAGCTAACAAGGCTAAGTACGCTTACACCCCAGCGGCGCTCAAGAGCTTCCAGCGCCTCGAGGACGTAAACAAGGCTGGTTACGCAAATGCTGATGCCAACACTGCCAAGTTCCCAGATGGCGTCGCCCGAGTAAGCAGCGGTAAGTGCGGCATGTACCCAATGCTTACCTTCGCTACCTCGAGCATTCCTGCCGAAAACCAGCAGGAAGTTGGCTTCATGGCGCAGCCTGGAGACAATGCTAAGAATGTTGGTCTAACCACCTGGATGCCAGGCGGCGCTTACATCCCTAAGAGCACCAAGCACCTTGACGCAGCCAAGAAGCTAGTCGCTTTCTTTGCTAGCAAGGCTGGAACCGACGCAGCGGTAAAGGGCGGCGGCTACCAGGGCCCTTACGTAACTGTTGATCAGAGTGCAGCACCAGCTGGTGTTCCACTAGCTACCGCTAACCTCTCGGCACTCATCAAGGCAGGCAAGACCTACCCAGCACTTGAGTTCCTTTCGCCAATCAAGGGCCCAAACCTTCCAGGTATCACCGTTCAGGTTGGCTCTGGTCAGGTAAGCGCCAAGGCTGGCGCAGCCCTATACGACCAGGATGTTGTCGCTCAGGCACAGCAGCTCGGTCTATCGGGTTGGTAATAGAGTTACAAAACTAAGTAAATAACTGGGGGCTCGGTCCAAGCGGGCCGGGCCCCCAGTTCTTCAAGTAGAGATGTTGAAATGGCAAACGCAAAGAAATCACTAGCAAAGGCAAGTCTGCGGAATTACCCGCTCTGGTTCACACTGCCGCTGGGCCTCATTTTTGTGGTTTTGTTCGTGCTCCCGACACTTACTTCCTTCTACTACGCGATGCAGCGTTGGACTCTCTTCGACACCACCTGGATCGGCTTCGACAACTACGCCCTATTCTTCAAGGACCCGTTCCTTCTCGGCGGAGTAGTTCACACATTCATCTATGCCTTCCTAACTTCGGGCCTCAAGGTAGTTATCGGCATGTTCTTCGGTGTGGTTCTTATGAGCAACATAAAGCTCCGCGGGCTGCTTCGGAACATAGTCTTTTTCCCAGTGCTCGTTAGCACAATCGGTGTTGGACTCACTTTCCAAGAGTTGCTGAAGCCAAACGCAGGCATATTGGATCAAGCACTCCATGTCTTCGGCATCCCTGCCGCAGGCTTGTTGGGTGACGTTAACACTGCACTTTATGCGGTAATCGCGGTTGACGTCTGGAAAGGTGTCGGCCTTGCAACTGTCATCTACATCGCAGGCATGGCTGCTATTCCATCGGAGTATTACGAGGCCGCGAAAATGGACGGCGTAACTGCATTCCAAAACTTCCGCCACATTATTTTGCCGTTGCTTCGGCCAGCAACCAACACAGTTATTGTGCTTTCGCTAATCGGTGGTTTGCGATCTTTCGACCTCATCTGGTCTATGACAGGTGGCGGCCCTGGCTTCGCTTCAGACGTGCTTGCCTCACTGATCTACAAGAAATACGAGGCAGGTTTCTACGGTCTTTCAACAGCAGGCAACGTGATCATGTTCGGCCTAATTCTCATTCTGATTGTGCCGCTCAACCGTTTCCTATCTAAGCGCGAAGTGGAGCTATAAAAATGAAGGCCAGAAACGTAAAAAACTGGATCTGGGGTTTAGTTGCCCTTGCAGTTGCAGCCGTAGTCTTCCTGGTGCCGTTTGCATTCATTTTTGTTACCGCATCCAAGTCAGTTCAAGAGGCTCTGACACTTAACTTTGACCTTCCGAAGAAGTGGATGTTTGTTGACAACTTGGTTCAGGTAGTCCAAGCACAAGACTTCATGCTTATTCGTGCATTCGGAAATTCAATCCTGCTAACAGTCTGCTCGGTGTCCATCCTGGTCGTACTTTCGGCGATGATGGCCTGGATTATCGACCGCCGTCCGGGCAAGGTTGCAAAGATTGCGAATGCGATGATCCTCGCCGGTTTGATGATTCCACCGGCAGTTGTGCCAACCATCTTCTTGCTGCAAAGTTTGCACATCTATGGAACTTTCCCGAGTCTTGTGCTCATCGAAGTCGCCTACAGCACGAGCTTTACGGTGATGATCTTCCGCGCCTTCATTTCTTCTATCCCGCGCGAGCTTGACGAAGCGGCAATCATCGATGGTGCAAACCCGATCCAGCTGTTCTTCAGAGTGGTATTCCCGCTTCTAAAGTCGGTAATCGTGACAGCAGTGATCTTGAATTCTGTGTTTGTGTTCAACGACTTCGTGAACCCGCTCTACTACCTAAACGGTCCTGGCAACGAGACTGTGCAGCTGACTCTGTTCAACTTCAACGGGCAGTATGTAAGCCACTACAACCTGCTTTTCATGGACATTCTCTTGGTAACCGTTCCTATGGTGATCATGTTCGCAATCTTCAACAAGCGAATTGTTGCCGGCATGACAGCAGGAGCGGTGAAGGGGTAATACTCTTAACGATTTCGGGGTTGGTTGCCTTTGCGCGGCCAGCCCCGTTTTCAGTTTCGGGTTATTTGGTGGCGGGCAGCGAAGTGCGGCGCTCCATTAGTTTTGGCGTGATAGTCAATTGGTTGGCGGTGTCGCGCGCACCTTCGATGCGCTCGAGTAGAAGGTCCACGGCACGGCGACCCATCAAAGCGCCATATTGCCTGACCGTGGACATCCCAATTAGTGGGTGCTCGGCGAGGGAGATATCGTCGTAGCCGACCAGAGCAACGTCCTGGCTTGTAAAACCGCAGTCGATGATCGCCCTAAGAACTTCCATTGCAACTACGTCATGGCCAGCAAATATTGCAGTCGGGCGATTCGCTCCAGTCAGCAACTCAATTGTCAGTGGATACGTGTCCATCGATACTAGGGGGTTGCACAAAACTACCCTAGGCTCAAGGTCGTTATCGCGCATGAACTTTTCGTAGGCGTCACGACGTATCGGGTGAGGTTGACGAGCGTCCGGCAGATCTAGGTCGGGGGTGATGGTTACATGAGCGATGTCGCGGTGTCCAACGTCGTAGAGGTGCTGCATCGCAAGCTCAGTGCCGAAGGCGTCGTCACTCACAACGCTGTCGTATTCCTGAGATTTGTCATGTCGACCGATGGTCACCAGTGGGGCCTGTCGCGAAATACTTGCAAGTTCGTTAGGTTTCAGGTCTGGGGCAACGGAGATGATGCCGTCAACCTGGTGGTCCAAGAGAGCAAAGAGAGCAGCGCCTATTTTTTCTTTACGGCTTGGCGGTGCAATCACGAGCTGGAACGGAGTCTCGGCAAGTCGTTCTTGAACCCCTCCGATTATTTGAGTGAAGAACTCATTGCCGAGGTGAGGGATTTCGATGCCGATAAGTTGGCTACGGCCACGCATAGAACGGGCTCCGGTACGCGGACGATACCCAAGCCTCTTAATTGCGTCTTCCACTTTGGCCCGCATTAGTGGACTTACGCCATAGGCTCCACGGATCACCTTGGAAACAGCTGAGTTAGACACTCCGGCCATCTCTGCGACATCGCTTATGGAAGGGCGGCGACCATTTGGTAGCCCAGCGTTACGAGGCGCCACAATCCCTCCGACTTAAGTAGAAAAACCCCCTCGCAGCACTGCAAGAAGTTCTTAAAGACTACCCAAGTCTCGCCTGAAGCGCAGCCCAACCGGCGTCGTTCAGAACCGTGCGGAAGAACTGGATGTGAAGCTTAGGCATGTCTACCTCAGGGTTCAGTAGCCACTGAAGTTGCAGGCCGTCAGATAGCGCCACGAGGCTTGCGCCGAGGTCTTCCGGACTTTCATCCGTCGCCAAGAAGTTCGCCCGCTTGAGAAGTTCGAACATTCCGGTGAAGTTGCGAGTGACCTTGTTATAGCGTTCGCGGAAGTAGTCGTGTGCTGGGTGAGTAGCGGCGGTTGCCTCCGCACTCAAGATGGTGAAAAGTTCGATGATTCCTGGAAGGGTCGAGTTCTCTTTTTGGATGGCAATCCATTCGAGGACTTCCTGAATTCCGTTGCTGTGTCCATCTCTGACAACTGGTCGACCAAGCTCTTCGCGGCGCTTGAGCACCTCAAGGAGGAGGGCCCCCTTGTTCTTGAAGTGGTGGAGGATGCCAGCTTCGGTAATGCCAACAATCTCGGCTACCTGTTTTAACGAGGAACCGTTAAACCCCGCAACTGCAAATACCTGAAGGGCAGCGTCGAGAATAGCCTCACGCCTGGCAGCTGTTGCAGCCGCATCGCCTTTTGGTCTAGCCATGGTTCCTCCACAGTTTTTTATAACGATATCAGGATTTTTTATTTATTTAACTAAACACTCGTTTAGTTATTTGTTATGGTGATACAAACGTCAGAGCATCAAAAGGAAATCATGTCGCAACTTACCGACCGCATCGATGAACTTACCGCCAAGCTATCGCTTGAAGAAAAGGTGGCGCTGGTCACCGGCCGCGACTTCTGGAATACGGTTCCACTCGAGAGCATCGGTCTTCGCAACATGCTCCTCAGCGATGGCCCTTCGGGTGTTCGCGGCGAGTTCTGGGACGAGCGCGACAACTCTTTGAACCTTCCATCGGCTACCGCGCTAGGCAGCAGCTGGAGTCGCGAATTGGCAAGCGAGTACGGCCGCACTCTTGCGCGCGAGGCAGACCGCAAGGGTGTCGACGTTGTGCTTGGCCCAACCATCAACCTTCACCGCAGCCCACTGGGAGGCCGTCACTTCGAAGCACTTAGCGAGGATCCTGTTCTCACCGGAGCTCTAGCCATCGCCTACACCACCGGTATGCAGGGCCTCGGCAAGGGCGCCTGCCCGAAGCACTACATCGCAAACGACTTCGAAACCGAGCGTTTCACCGCCAACGTAACGGTGGACGACCGCACCCTGCGCGAGCTTTACTTCCGCCCATTTGAGGATGCAGTTGTGGAAGGTGGCGCATGGACAATCATGAGCTCCTACAACAGCGTCAACGGCAGCACCCTAACCGAGAGTCCTCTCCTCGAGACCCCTCTCCGCACTGACTGGGGCTTCGACGGCGTTGTCATGAGTGACTGGACCGCGGTTCGTTCGCTGAACAGCGCAAAGTTCGAACAAGACCTTGAAATGCCAGGCGGTTCCGACTTCTGGGGAAAGAACCTGCTCGAAGCGGTAAAGAGTGGCGAAATTGATGAAGAGACACTTAACCGCAAGATTCGTCGCCTAATCCTCTTGGGCATTCGCGTTGGCGCTGTTGGTGCGAACGGGGAAACCCCTGCCGCACCGAAGCGCCACAACGATATCGCTGCAGAAGGCGTAGCATTCGCTCGCCGTGCCGCTGCAGAAGGCGCAGTCCTTCTAGAGAACGACGGCGTACTACCGGTCGACCTAAAGAAGGCCGGCAAGGTCGCTCTCATCGGTCACAACGCAAAGGCTGCCCGCACTCAGGGTGGTGGCTCGGCCACCACCATGCCAAAGTCTGTTGTAACGCCATTCGACGCTCTGACCGAACTGCTTGGCGACAACGTTACTTACTCTCTCGGTGCCGTGGTCCAGGAAGGTCTCGCAGAGATCAACGTGAAGAACCTAGTCAACCCAGTTACTGGTGGACGCGGTGTTCGCGTCGAGTTCTTGGGCGCTGATGGTTCGAACATCTACAGCGAAGATCGCGAATCGAGCGCACTGCTCTGGCTGGGAAGTCAGGCTCCAGTGCACCTTGCCGAAAAGTTTGTGATCACTACTAACTACACACCAGATTTCACCGGTGTCGAGCACCTAGGCTTTGCCGGCATGCGTCCGACCACCATTTGGGTAGATGGCGTAGAGCTATTGAGCGCTCAGTTGCCAGAGCCATCGGGCGACCCGTTCATCGGCCTAATGGACCCTCCTTATACCTCTAAGCCTGTCAACTTCGAGGCTGGCAAGACAGTCCAGATCAAGGTGGAACTAGATATGCGTGGGCGAGAGGGTATGGATCTGTTCGCCGCAGCAACCACCTTCGGATTCGAGCCAGACAAGTCGAACCCTCAGGGTCTTATCGACCAGGCAGTGGCAAATGCCAAGGCAGCTGAACTGGCCATCGTCGTGGTTGGAACCAACAGCAAGGTTGAGTCTGAAGGATTCGACCGCAAGTCTTTGAAACTTCCTGGAGCGCAGGATGCGCTTGTCGAGGCAGTTGTTGCCGCAAACCCAAACACCGTTGTGATTGTGAACGCCGGTAGCCCGGTTGAGCTTCCTTGGCGCAACAAGGTTCGCGCGGTTTTGGTCAGCTACTTCGCCGGTCAGGAAATGGGAAACGCGCTAGTAGATCTACTAACCGGTGCTGCTGAGCCTGGTGGCCGCCTGCCTACGACCTGGGCTGTGTCGCAGTCAGACCTTCCTGTTCACAACGTGACTCCAGTTGAAGGTCAGATTAGCTACACCGAAGGAATCCACATCGGTTACCGTGCCTGGTTGAAGGCTGGCGTGAAGCCTGCCTACTCGTTCGGGTACGGCTTGGGTTACACCACCTTCGAGATCGCAAACCTCTCGGCCCCAAGCACTGTGGTTGCTACCACCGGCATCACCGTTTCGGTTGACGTGACCAACACCGGCAGCCGCTCTGGCAAGCAGGTTGTTCAGGTTTACCTCCGTCGCAAGAACACTTCAATCGACCGTCCGGCACTTTGGTTGGCAGGCTTCGCTGATGTGATTGTTGGAGCAGGCGAGACCAAGACCGTAAGCGTCGATGTCAAGCCTCGCGAGTTCGCACACTGGGCCGGTGCCTGGGAATACGAACAGGGAGATTTCGAACTACTGGTTGGCGACTCGAGCGCAAACCTAGGGCTAAGCCAGGTTGTAACACTCAGCTAGGAAATAGCCCCAAAGATACTTCATAGAATGCCCTTTTGAAGGCAGAAAACCCCAGCCAAAGCGAGATGGCTGGGGTTTCCTGCTTGCCAGGTGTTTTAGGCGGCTACCGGCTTCTTGAACGGCTCGCCGTTGCCTAGGTAGAGGGGCACTTGGTCCAGCGCCATGGCCTCATCATCTGTGAAAAGGCGTGAGCGGGTGAGGAATCTCATGCCCTCGGGTGATTCCAGACTGAAGCCGCTTCCACGGCCAGGAATCGCATCTATGGTCAGGTGTGTGTGGCTCCAAACTTCGTATTGTTCGAGCGACATGTAAAACGGAATCGCGTCCGGGATGCCCTCGACCCTCAAAGTTTCCATGAGAACATCAGAACCACCGACCCGGAATTCCTTGGCTGGGTAGCACATTGGCGCGGAGCCATCGCAGCAACCGCCCGACTGGTGGAACATGAAACCACCGCCGTGAATGGCGTAAAGCTTGCGCAGCAGATTTTCTGTTGCTGGCGTGAAGTCCACTCTCGTTAGATCCATATCTGAAACCTACTCCTGCATCGGTGCATTTGAAAGTGCCACAAGGTGGCGGAAACCAAAATGGGGAGCCCCGGAAGGCTCCCCACATCGGTGATAAACAGTGGTAACGCGGTTTAGAAGAAGCCCAGCTTGCTCTCTGAATAGCTGACCAATAGGTTCTTGGTCTGCTGGTAGTGGTCGAGCATCATCTTGTGAGTTTCACGTCCGATGCCCGACGACTTGTAACCACCGAACGCAGCGTGAGCTGGGTAGGCGTGGTAGCAGTTGGTCCATACGCGACCAGCCTGAATCTCGCGGCCGGCACGGTACGCGGTGTTCATGTGGCGAGTCCAGACACCCGAGCCAAGGCCGTACAGGGTGTCGTTTGCGATGGTCATCGCCTCTTCGAAGCCGTCGAACTTGGCTACAGAGACTACTGGGCCGAAGATCTCTTCCTGGAAGATGCGCATGTTGTTGGTGCCTTCGAAGATGGTTGGCTCAACGTAGTAGCCACCCGAAAGGTCGCCACCGAGGTCGGCACGCTTGCCACCGAGAAGAAGCTTGGCGCCTTCGGCCTTACCAATCTCGATGTAGCTCAGGATCTTCTCGAGCTGGTCGTTCGATGCCTGGGCACCCATCATGGTGTTGGTGTCTAGTGGGTTGCCCATGACAATCTTCTTGGTGCGCTCGATGACGTCGCCGAGGAACTTGTTGTAGATCGGTGCGTCGATGAGTGCGCGCGAAGGACAGGTGCAAACTTCACCCTGGTTCAGCGCGAACATGGTGAAGCCTTCCTGGCACTTGTCGTAGAAGGCATCGTCGTGGTCTGCGATGTCGCGGAAGAAGATGTTAGGGCTCTTACCGCCGAGTTCTAGGGTGACAGGGATGATGTTGTCCGATGCGTACTGCATGATTAGGCGACCGGTAGTGGTTTCACCGGTGAACGCGATCTTGCTGATGCGACGCGATGATGCCAATGGCTTGCCTGCCTCAACACCGAAACCGTTGACGATGTTGATTACACCGGCAGGGAGTAGGTCGGCGATGAGCTCCATTACATAGAGGATGCTGACCGGGGTCTGCTCTGCTGGCTTTAGAACCACACAGTTACCTGCGGCGATTGCTGGAGCGAGCTTCCATACGGCCATCAGGATTGGGAAGTTCCAAGGGATGATCTGGCCGACAACACCTAGTGGCTCGTGGAAGTGGTAGGCCACGGTGTCGTGGTCTAGCTCGCCGAGGGTGCCTTCCTGAGCACGAAGTGCACCAGCGAAGTAGCGGAAGTGGTCGATAGCTAGAGGGATGTCTGCAGCTAGGGTCTCGCGAACTGCCTTACCGTTTTCCCAGGTCTCGGCTACTGCAATCTTCTCTAGGTTTGCTTCCATGCGATCTGCGATGCGAAGCATTATGTTTGCGCGTTCGGTGGCGCTGGTCTTGCCCCAGGTTTTAAACGCTTCGTGGGCTGCGTCTAGTGCGAGGTCAATGTCCGCTGCGTTGCCGCGGGCAACCTCGCAGAACACTCGACCGGTTACAGGGGTGACGTTTTCGAAGTACTGTCCAGAGGTTGGTTTTACATACTGTCCATTGATCCAGTGGTCATAGCGAGGGCGATATTCGACGATGCTTCCGGCCTGACCTGGTGCTGCATAAACGGTCATGATTTATCTCCTTTGATAAAAACACTTTGAGTTTCGCAACGCTCATTTGCGTGCTTATTGTGACGCTAACGGTCTATTCCCGCGCGCAAAAGGTGTACGCGCACAACTGGCCAATTGTGACGATTTCGTATAGGTTTCCCCCTAGCCATATGGATAGGTGACTGTACTTGATACGTTGAGAATATGGTCAATGATGCTCGCTCGGATGTACCGCTCGGCCGCCGCATGCCCAACGCGAAAACCCGCGTAGTAGTAGCCGACCGCAATGTAATTACCCGAGTCGGCATCCGCGCGATTTTGGAGCGCACCACCGGAACCGCGGTTGTTGCTGAGGCCACCAGCTATGAGGCAGTTCTAGACGCCGTGGATGAACATGGCCCGGATGTTTTGGTGTTCGACCTCGATCTGGCCGATGACACCACACGTGGTTTGTACCTTTGCGAAGAGATTCGCGCCCGCTTCCCGAGCACCCGGATTTTGATTTTGAGCAACACCCTTGCCGAGTTCGTTGTTGTCGATGCTCTGCGCCGCGGGGCCAGCGGCTACCTCGTCAAAGACGAAATCCGCGCCGATGAACTGCAGAAGGCAGTCGTGAGTGTACAGGAAGGCGAGACGGTGATGGGCCGCGGGGTTGCCAGCATCTTGGCTAGGAGCCTAGGTGGCGGTACTACCGAACGACTATCGGACCGAGAACTTGAACTGGTTCAGATGCTGGCCCACGGGCTCAGCAACAAGGAGATTGCCGCACGTCTCTACGTGAGTGAAAGCACCGTGAAGTTCCACATTCAGAACGCTTCCAAGAAGCTGAACGCTCACAACCGCACAGAGCTAGTGCACCGAGCCGTCATGGCCGGGTTCATCACGAACTAGGAGTTTCGGCGAATCTCGCCGGGCGACTTTGGCCTAGCGGCAGGGGCTCGAGCAGCCAGCCGCGCAGCTCCAAGGCTTGCCCGCCGCGAAGTCGGCAGCAGTCAGGCAGCCGGTGGTAGGGCCTGCAACGCGGTCGCGGACCACTTCGATTAGCTGTGCCGGAACCGGGTGATCGGTGGCTAGCAGTGGCTCGGAAACCAGATGCGCGCCCGACTTCTTTGTGACACCGGCGAAGTAGCCATCGGCGAGAAGATAGGCGGCAACCACAACTCGCTTGCGCGGGTGCTGGAACTTGAGCTTAGGAACAAGGTCTTTCAACTTCGGCTCGGCCGCGCTCAAAAACGCCAACTCAACTGAGTGGCCAAGCTGCTCCTCGAGCATCAGTTGAACCAGTCGGCTCTCCTCCTGAGCCCGGGCATCGCTCGAACCGGCAACCGCAAGAACCACAAGGTCGCCGTGCTGGTAGCCAACTTCGCCTAGGCGCTGAACCAAAACCTCAACCAGGCGGGCATCAGGCCCAAGCGCCGGAACAATCGAAATCTGCGCCGACGAATGCTCGGCAAGCGCCTCGGTCGCAGCATCGGCGATGTCTTTGCGCACGTGATAGCCGGTCGCCAAAAGCAGCGGGGCGATCGCAACAGTTGCGTCCGAATTCGATTCCAGAACGCCACCCAAAACGGTTGGCACATCGGGGGTCTGGACATCGACGAAGGCTTCGAGAACTTCAAGCTCGGCGGAAGCATTTGCAACCGCCCGAACGAGCTCGGCGATCGAGACAGCACCAGCCTTGTTGTCGGTGCCGTGAGACGCTAAAATTGCGGTATTCAATGGGGGTCCTTAGATCGGGTTAATCCTATCAAATTGGTAGGAAAATCAGATCACTTTTCGGCTCGCTTTCCCTGCAATGACGCGGTTTTTGGTAGTTACGGAATGTTTCGTAACAAATCGTCTGCAAGCGCTTAAACAGCGAGAATTTTCATTGGATCAAAACACCCTTTTTCGAATCGAGAATTTATGTCTGAAAAGCCAGCGCGCCCAGCAATTGTGCGCGAAGCTCGACCTAACGGTCAGTGGAAGGTAGACGGAAAAGAACCGCTCAACGCAAACGAAGTTTGGAAGCAGGCCGATGGCGGTCTGAACGTTCGCGAGCGCGTTGAAAAGTACTACTCCAAGCACGGGTTCGACAGCATCTTCCCAACCGACAAGAACGGTCGCCTTCGCTGGTGGGGTCTCTACACTCAGCGCAAGCCAGGCGTAGACGGCGGTAAGACCGCGCTTCTCGAAGACTCAGACCTCGAAGACAAGTACTTCATGATGCGCGTGCGCGTCGATGGTGGCCGCCTAACCACCCACCAGCTTCGCGAAATCGCGGACATCTCCATCAACAATGGTCGCGGCACCGCCGACATCTCGGACCGTCAGAACATTCAGATGCACTGGATCGACATCAAGGATGTCCCAACCATCTGGAAGCGCCTTGAGGCTATCGGTCTTGATTCAACCGACGCCTGTGGCGACGTTCCTCGAATCATCCTCGGTTCGCCGGTTGCCGGCATCGCCAAGGACGAGCTCATCGATGTGAGCCCAATCATCGCGGACATCAAGGAACGCTTCGTCGGCAACCCAGAGCTTCAGAACCTGCCTCGCAAGTTCAAGAGCGCCATCACCGGCCACCCGAGCCTCGATGTAGTTCACGAGATCAACGACGTTTCGTTTGTTGCGGTTGAGCACCCTGAGTTTGGCGTCGGCTTCGACCTCTGGGTCGGTGGCGGTCTGAGCACCAACCCTCACCTAGCCGAGCGCCTTGGCGTTTGGGTTGCTCCTGAGCGAGTTGCCGAAACCTGGCACGGCGTTGTCCAGATCTTCCGCGACTACGGTTACCGCCGCGTTCGCAACAAGGCCCGCCTCAAGTTCCTAGTCATGGACTGGGGAGTGGAGAAGTTCCGTCAGGTTCTTGAGACCGAGTACCTGAGCAGCCCGCTGCCAGACGGCCCATCGGTGCCTACCGCCAAGACTGTGGGCGACCACATCGGCGTTCACGAGCAGAAGGACGGCAAGTTCTACATTGGTGCCGCGCCTAAGGTTGGTCGCATCAGTGGTCAGATCCTGCTCGACCTAGCAAACCTGCTCGAGGCAAACGGTTCGTACCGTCTCTCGCTCACCGCACACCAGAAGCTCGTGGTTCTCGACATTCCTAAGGAAAACGTCGAGACCGTCGTGAAGGGTCTGCGCGCGCTTGGCCTCGAGTCGGAGCCGGGTCACTTCCGCCGCTCGACCATGGCTTGCACCGGTATCGAGTACTGCAAGCTCGCAATCGTTGAGACCAAGGGTCTAGCCATTGAGTCGATCGACAAGCTCGACGAGGCAACCAAGGATCTCAAGCTTGAGCGTCCAATCACCCTGAACATCAACGGTTGCCCAAACAGCTGCGCCCGCATCCAAATTGCAGACATCGGCCTCAAGGGTCAGCTGCTGCCAGATGGCAACGGCGGCCAGGAGCCAGGCTTCCAGGTTCACCTCGGTGGTGGCCTAGCAAGCCAGGACCGTGAAGAGGCCGGCCTTGGTCGTACAGTCCGTGGCCTGAAGGTGACCGCGGCGAACCTAACCGAATACGTAGAGCGCGTTACCCGCACCTACGCGTCGGAGAAGCAGGGCGACGAGACCTTCGCAGAATGGGCTCACCGCGCAGATGAGGAGAAGCTCAAGTGACCGTCACTCTAGAACAGAAGCGTTCGGTAGAGGAGCTAAAGGCACTCGCCGAAGCCGGCGCTGCCGAGCTCAACTCGCTCCGCAAGGCAAACCCAGACCAGCCAGAGGCAACCGCCGAGGCAGTCATCGCTTGGGTTGCAAAGCACTTTGGCGTTGAGTCGATTGCAGTCGCCTGCTCGATGGCAGACTCGGTGCTTCCTGCCATCGTCGCTAAGCAAATTCCAGACGTTGAGGTCTTGTTCCTAGAAACTGGATACCACTTTGCCGAGACCCACGCCACCCGCGACGAGGTTGCTCGCGCGCTTCCGGTGAAGATCCTCGATGTGAAGCCAAAGCAGACCGTTGCCGAGCAGGACGCTCAGTACGGCGAGAAGCTTTACCAGCGCGACCCAAACCTGTGCTGCCAGCTGCGCAAGGTTGACCCACTAAACAACGTTTTGAAGAGCTTCGAACTCTGGTTCACCGGTGTTCGTCGCGATGAGGCAGAGACCCGTACCTACACCGAACTGGTTCAGTGGGACGAGAAGAACGGCCTAGTGAAGGTAAACCCGCTTGCCGCGTGGACCTTCGACGAGCTGATCGACTACGCCACCGAGCACAAGGTTCCGGTAAACCTATTGCTTTCAAACGGCTACCCATCCATCGGATGCGAGCCATGCACCAAGCCAGTTGCACCTGGCGAAGACCCACGTTCTGGCCGCTGGGCCGGGGCAAACAAAGTGGAGTGTGGACTACACCTATGACAAACTCTGTAACTAACGCCGACGCACGCCTCGGGCTGCTCGACACCCTCGAAAGCGAGGCAATCCACATCATCCGTGAAGTGGTAGCCGAGTTCGAGCGACCTGTCTTGCTTTTCTCGGGCGGTAAAGACTCGGTGGTTGTGCTGCACCTCGCAGCCAAGGCGTTCTACCCGGGCAAGGTTCCGTTCCCGCTGCTGCACGTGGACACCGGTCACAACTTCCCAGAGGTTCTTGAGTTCCGCGACCGCACCGCTGAGCGCCTAGGCGTGAAGCTAGTCGTCGCGAGCGTGCAGGATTACATCGACCGCGGTGTTCTTCAGGAACGCCCAGACGGCACCCGCAACCCGCTTCAGACCCTGCCGCTGCTAGATGCAATCACCGATGGTAAGTTCGACGCCGTATTCGGTGGCGCTCGCCGCGATGAGGACAAGGCCCGCGCCAAGGAGCGCATCATCAGCCTGCGCGATGAGTTCGGCCAGTGGGATCCACGCAACCAGCGTCCAGAACTTTGGAACCTTTACAACGGTCGTCACCTGCCAGGTCAGCACGTCCGCGCGTTCCCAATCAGCAACTGGACCGAGCTAGACATCTGGCGCTACATCGAGCGCGAAGGCATCGAACTGCCACCGCTATACCTAGCCCACGAGCGCGAGGTTTACCGTCGCGACGGCATGTGGCGCGCGGTTGGTCCGGTATCGATGCCGGAGCCAAACGAAACCGTCGAGACCCGTCTAGTTCGCTACCGCACCGTCGGAGACATGTCTTGCACAGGTGCCGTCGAATCGAACGCCGTGAACATTAGTGACGTAGTTATCGAAGTTGCTGCCTCGACTCTCACCGAGCGTGGTGCAACCCGTGCCGACGACCGCATAAGTGAAGCGGCGATGGAAGACCGTAAGAAGGAGGGCTACTTCTAATGGCTCAACCAACCGCAACCCTAGAGGCTGCTCGCGGCCTATTCCGCTTCGCGACTGCCGGCTCGGTAGACGATGGCAAGAGCACCCTCGTCGGTCGATTGCTGCACGACAGCAAGAGCATTTTGGTAGACCAGCTCGAGAGCGTTGCCAAGACCTCGGCTGAGCGCGGCTTCGGCGGCGACGCCGGTGGGCTCGACCTCGCACTCCTCACCGATGGCCTCCGCGCCGAGCGTGAGCAGGGAATCACCATCGATGTTGCTTACCGCTACTTCTCTACCGCGCAGCGCAGCTTCATCCTCGCCGATTGCCCGGGTCACGTTCAGTACACCCGCAACATGGTTACCGGTTCGGCAACCGCAGATGCAGTTATCGTGCTTATCGATGCCCGCCACGGCGTGCTCGAGCAGACCCGTCGTCACCTGAGCGTTGTCTCGTTGCTTCGCGTTCCAAACGTCATCGTTGCAGTCAACAAGATCGACCTAGTCGACTACAGCGAGCAGGTATTCGCCGATGTTCTAGCTCAGCTTGAAAACATCACCGGCGAACTGAACCTTCAGGGTGTTCACGCAATCCCGGTCTCGGCTCTAGCCGGCGACAACGTGGTTGAGCGCACCGAAAACACTCCTTGGTACAGCGGCCCGACTCTTCTCGAACTGCTTGAGTCGCTGCCATCGGTGGATGAAGTTCAGAGCCTCGACGACCCATTCCGCCTGCCGGTTCAGTATGTGCTTCGCCCGCAGGGTGCGCTCGCTAACGACCTAGCCGACAGTGCCGATGAGTACCGCGACTACCGCGGTTACCTTGGCCAGATTTCTTCGGGCAAGATCTCGGTTGGCGACAAGGTTGAGCTTCACCCTGGTGGCTTCAAGTCAACCGTCACCGGTTTGGCTATTGCCGACCGTCAGGTTGAGACCGCATTCGCGCCACAGAGCATCGCGCTTCAGCTGGCCGACCAGTTCGACCTCGCTCGCGGTGCTGTCATCGCGGCCGAGGGCACTCTACCTGAGCCAGTGAACAACATCTCAGGTGAGCTGTTCTGGCTAGACCCTCGTCCGCTAGTTGCTGGTCAGCGCCTGCTACTCAAGACCGGAACCGTGACCAGTCAGGTCATCGTCTCGGCCATTGAGGGTCGCCGCAACCTCGACACCCTGGCGATCGACCCTGCAGAGAAGCTCGAAATCAACGACATCGGTCACGCGAGCCTTCGCCTAGCGACCGCAATCGCAATCGATGACTACTCACAGAACCGCCGCTCGGGTGCGTTCCTGCTAATCCACCCACAGGATGGCGCCACCATGGCTGCCGGTATTCACACCAAGCAAAACGATTGGGCCATCTAGTTCAATGACCATTTATCCGCTCGGCCTGCGAATCGCGGGCAAGCGCACCCTCGTGGTGGGCGGTGGTGCCGTTGGCACTCGCCGTGCGATTGGTTTGTTGGCGGCTGAGGCCGAAGTTGTTGTGATCTCGCCTGTGATTTCAGCTGAGCTGACTGCGCTTGCGCAGACCGGTCAGATCACTTGGTTGGATCGTGGATTTGAAGCCGGCGATACCGCTGGCGCTTGGCTCGTGCACACCGCAACCGGTGTTGCCGAGGTAGACGCACAGGTGGCCGCCGAGGCGGAAGCCAACCGGATTTTATGCGTGAATGCTGCGGTTGCCGAAGACGCAACCGCTTGGGTTCCGGCCGTGGTTCGCCACGATGGCCTCACCGTAGCAAGCTTCGGCGGGGGAGACCCTCGTCGCAGCATGGCGCTTCGCGATGCGATCAAGACTCTGCTCGAGGCGGGCGAACTCGCCGCTCCACGTGTACGTGCAGTCGCCGGCAGTGGCACCCAGCAGCCGGGCACAGTTGCCCTTGTCGGCGGAGGCCCGGGTCACGCAGGTCTCATTACCGCTCGCGGTCTAGAACTTTTGAAGAACGCCGATGTAGTGGTCTCGGACCGCCTCGGCCCTACCCAGTTGCTCGATGAACTGGCACCAACCGCGCTGGTTATCAACGTTGGCAAGATGCCAGATCACCACCCGATTCCGCAGGAAGAGATCAACCAGATTCTGGTTGACCAGGCGCTTGCCGGCAAGAAGGTTG
>Ga0228703_1001034_pt1 | contig 17843 bp, 16 predicted proteins | sample McNCre217_Aug_MG_3_FD_178020 | JGI IMG/M metagenome (GOLD analysis project Ga0228703, IMG submission 178020) | Freshwater microbial communities from McNutts Creek, Athens, Georgia, United States - 29-17_Aug_MG | ecosystem: Environmental > Aquatic > Freshwater > Creek | place: USA: Georgia... | reverse complement strand
GGTCGCGAAGGTGGCCCGGAGGCCGACGAAGACCGCTACATCGAGATCTGGAACCTCGTGTTCATGCAGTTCGAGCGCGGCGCAGGCATTGGCAAGGACAACTTCGAGATCCTCGGAGAACTTCCAAAGAAGAACATCGACACCGGTATGGGTCTTGAGCGTGTTGCGTTCTTGCTTCAGGGTGTCGAAAACCTATACGAGATCGACCAGGTTCGCCCAGTCCTAGACGCTGCGGCTGCAATGGCAAACAAGACCTACGGCGCAAAGGTCGAGGACGATGTTCGTCTGCGCGTTGTTGCCGACCACGTCCGTTCGGCGCTGATGCTCATCGGTGATGGCGTGACCCCAGGAAACGACGGCCGTGGCTACGTGCTTCGCCGTTTGCTTCGTCGTGTGGTCCGCTCGATGCGTCTCATGGGTGTAGAGCAGCCTACATTCACGAAACTTTTCACAGTGTCTAAGGACGCTATGAAAGATGCCTACCCAGAGCTTGACACCGACTTTGACCGCATTCTCAAGACCGCGGTTGCTGAAGAAGAGGCATTCCTTCGCACTCTGACTGCGGGTACCGTATTCCTCGACGAGGCGATCGCTTCGGTAAAGACCGGTGGCGGCAAGCAGCTCATGGGTGACGCAGCGTTCTTGCTGCACGACACCTACGGCTTCCCAATCGACCTAACCCTCGAAATCGCTGAAGAGCAGGGTCTGAGCGTTGACCGCGATGGCTTCAAGGCTCTTATGGCTGAGCAGCGCGACCGCGCCAAGGCAGACGCCCGCGCGAAGAAGGGTGGAGCCGACCTTTCGGTTTACTCGGAGTTCCGTGCACAGGGTGTCACCAAGTTCACCGGTTACGAAGAGCTCGCAACCGACGCCAAGGTCATTGGTCTGATCAGCGAAGGTGCAATTGCGCCTAAGGTTTCGCAGGGTCAGGTAGTTGAGGTTCTGCTCGACCAGACCTCGTTCTACGCCGAGTCTGGTGGTCAGGACAGCGACGCTGGTATCATCATCGGTGACGGCTTTGAACTTGAAGTTTTAGACGTTCAGAAGCCGGTAAAGGGCCTAGTTTCACACAAGGTTTTGGTTCGCAGGGGTGAACTAGGTGTTGGCTCGAAGGTCACCACTCAGGTGGATGCCGATTGGCGTCTTGGCGCTTGTCAGGCTCACTCGGGTACCCACGTTGTGCACGCGGCGCTACGCCAGGTTCTTGGCCCATCGGCACTTCAGAGCGGTTCGTACAACAAGCCTGGTTACCTCCGTCTCGACTTCGCGTGGGCTCAGGCTCTTTCGGCCGAGACCAAGTCGGAACTTGAAGAGGTTGCAAACCTCGCCATCCGTCAGGATCTCGCGGTTAGTGCTCAGCACATGAGCCTGCCTGAGGCCAAGGAGTGGGGAGCGGTTGCGCTCTTCGGCGAAACTTACGATGAGAGCGTTCGCGTCATCGAGGTTGGTGGCCCATGGTCGCGCGAGCTCTGCGGTGGTACTCACGTATCGCGTTCGTCGCAGATCGGGCTCATCTCGCTTGTAAACGAGTCTTCGGTCGGTAGCGGTTCGCGTCGTCTTGAGGCTCTCGTCGGTATCGAGGCATTCCGTGCCCTGGCCGCAGAGCGTGCCCTCGTTCAGCGCCTTAACGACCTTCTAAAGGCTCCGAAGGATGGTCTAGAAGACCGTCTGCTGCAGACCATCGAAGACCTGAAGACCGCACAGCGCAAGCTTGCCGGTTACCAGGCTGCTGAACTTTCGGCGAAGGTTCCTGCGCTCGTAGCAGCGGCATCAACCGTCGGCACTCACAAGGTTGTCGCAGAAAACTTCGGAACTCTCGAGTCGGTTGACGACCTACGCGCACTAGCGGTGCAGGTTCGCGACTCGTTCGGTGACGCTTCCGGTGTCAGCGCAATGTTCGCGGTTATTGCCGACAAGCCAATGGTTGTAGTTGCAACCACCAAGGCGGCTCAGGCTGCCGGTGTGAAGGCTGGCGCTCTCGTCAAGGCTGCATCTGCAGTGCTTGGCGGCGGCGGCGGCGGCAAGGATGACATCGCCCAGGGTGGTGGCTCGGACGCAGCCAAGGTTGCAGACGCCATCGCGGCTGTGAAGGCAGCGCTCTAAGCGCAATCATGCGTAAGGGGCGTCGGCTTGCAGTTGACGTGGGTAAAGCCCGCGTTGGCTTAGCCATCAGCGACCAAGACGGCATTCTCGCAACACCATTCGCAACTGTCGCAAGACTCGAATCTCTCGAGGAAACCGCGCGCGCTATTTTGGCCGCCACGGATGACTATTTCTTCAGCGAGATTTACGTTGGCTATCCGTTATCGCTCAATGGTAAGCCCACTCCATCCACCGATGACGCAGTGGCGCTCGCCTCGGCAGTTGCTTCAGTGTTCGATGTTGATGTACGACTGATTGACGAACGCCTAACTACCGTGACCGCCTCGGCCAATCTGCGCCTAGCCGGGAAAAACGCCAAGAACTCAAGGTCAATCATCGATCAAGAGGCCGCGGCTATCATTTTGGAAAGCGCTTTGGCTGGCGAGCGTGGAACCGGCGCAGCTCCGGGGAAGTTGATTGCAGACTACCTAGCCGAAACCGAGGGAGACCATGAGTAATCCAGTGAAGGCCGGCGTATACAAGCGCCGCCGTCGACTAGTTGCGGTGGCAATCTTGCTCATCATCGCGGCCATTCTTGGCTACTCGAACCGTGCTGCAGTCCGATCCGCTTGGGACATCTTCATGGGTCGCGACTACACCGGTAACGGAACTGGGCTCGCGACTCTGGTCATCAAGCCAGGGGAGTCCGGCTTGGCCGTTGCGTCTGACCTCGAAAAGCTAGGCGTTGTAAAGAATGCCGACGTCGTGTACCGACTCATCGTTTCTGAAGGCACCGTGTTTTATCCTGGCACCTACCAGATGAACGTTCATATGAGTTCGCCTGCGGCCCTGCACCTCTTGGCCGATCCAAAGGCGCGACTTGTCGATCACGTCACCATCAAAGAAGGGTTGCGAATCGGCACGGTGCTGAAGCAGCTCAGTGAGGCGACGGGCAAGCCTCTCAGCGCGTTCCAGAGCGCAGCGTCAGACCTCAGCGCGCTAGGCATTCCAACTTCAGCTCCTAACGCCGATGGCTACCTGTTCCCAGCAACCTACGATTTCAACCCGGATGACAGCGCTCAGGCAATCCTGAAGCAAATGGTTGACCGCGCCTACCAAGAACTCGACCACTTCGGCGTCGCCGTGGCTGACCGCCATCGCGTGCTTACCCTCGCGTCCGTCATTCAGAAGGAAGCGCGCCAAAGCGCCGACTTCTACAAGGTCTCGCGCGTGTTCGCGAACCGTCTCAAGATCGGCATGAAACTGCAATCGGACGCAACCGTTTCTTACGGAAGCGGCGGAACTACTGTGTCGACCACAAATGCTGAACGTGCCAATCCAAACGGCTACAACACCTACGTTCATGATGGACTCCCAATCGGTCCTATCGGTGGGCCTGGTTCGCTTGCCATCGATGCTGCGTTGCACCCAGCTGCGGGTTCTTGGCTTTACTTTTGTGCCATCAATCTGAAGACCGGTGAAACAGTCTTCAGCACCACCGCTGCCGAGCACGCTGTTGCCGTAGCAAAGTGGCGAGCTTGGATGGCGGCGAACCCTGGATGGAACGGCAACTAATGGAGCGCAAATTATCCGTACTCGGTTCGCCGATCGGCCATTCGAAGTCTCCTGACATTCACGCTGCCGCCTACCGCGTTTTGGGCCTCAACTGGGATTACGAGCGAAATGAAGTTCGCAAGGGTGGTTTGGTCGCATTCATGGAGACTTTGACTCCAGAATGGCTTGGGCTTTCCATCACCATGCCTCTCAAGGAAGAGGCATTCCGCTTTGCAAATTCTGTAGATAGGGCTGCAAACGCGACCAAGGCCGTCAACACTCTGGTTCGAACTGAGATGGGTTGGGCCGGCTTCAACACCGACGTATTCGGTATCGTGCAGGCCGTCCACCAGGCAAATCTAGGCACGCTAGAGAAAGTCCTAATCGTGGGGTCAGGTGCAACAGCCACCAGCGCTGTTGCTGCGGTAAGTCAGCTGGCGCCGCGAGCTCAACTAGTCGTATGGGCTCGCAATAAAGAAACTCGCGCGGAACTTATCGCCTTCGCCAGGCAGCTCGGCTTGAAGGCTAAGCCTGTTCGCCGCCTCAAGTCGGCCGCAACTACCGCAGATCTCACCATCGCAACTCTTCCAGGTGGCGCGCTAGATGGAGTAGTAGCAGGCCTCGACAAGTTCGGAGGTTTCAAGCCTCGCGGAGCTGTGCTCGATGTTGCCTATAAGCCGTGGCCATCGGTGTTCGCATCGGGTTGGCAGGCGCAGGGCAGGACTATCATCAGTGGTCTAGAAATGCTCTTGTGGCAAGCCGTTGCGCAGATACGCATCTTCACAACTGGCGATCCAAACAACCAGCTTCCTAATGAAGCCGCGGTTGTGGAGGCCATGCGCCACGCTCTCAACTAGAATTGCAAGCATGCTACGTTGGATCACTGCCGGGGAATCGCACGGCCCGGAACTTGTTGCCGTACTGGAAGGATTGCCTGCTGGCGTCCCTATTACTACCGGTGAGGTGCAGGACGCGCTCGCTCGTCGTCGCCTTGGTTATGGTCGCGGCGCACGCATGAAGTTCGAGCAAGATGAAGTGACCCTTTCGGGTGGCGTTCGTCACGGTTTCACCCAGGGTGGCCCAGTTGCCATCTGCGTTGCAAACACCGAATGGCCAAAGTGGCAAGACATCATGTCTTCGGACCCGGTCGACCCAGAACTTCTAAAGGGTGCTCGCGCGGCAGCCCTGACTCGTCCACGTCCAGGACACGCAGACTTTACCGGCATGCAGAAGTATGGATTCCTCGACTCGCGTCCGGTTCTGGAGCGCGCAAGTGCTCGCGAAACCGCTGCGCGTGTTGCCCTAGGTGCAGTTGCTTCGGCCTTCCTCAACGAACTGGGCATTCAGCTCGTCACCCACACCGTGGGCATCGGTCCAATCGAATCGCCTCGCGATGGCGCAATCCCAACCCCATCTGATGTTGCTGCGCTAGACGCAGACCCGATGCGCTGTTTCGACGCGAAGGTGTCGGAAGCAATGGTTGCCGAGGTTGACGCTTGTCACGCAGATGGCGACACCCTCGGTGGCGTTGTCGAAACTTTGGTCTACAACTTGCCTCCTGGCCTGGGTACCTACGTCCACTGGGACCGCCGCCTCGACTCGCAGCTTGCCGCTGCGCTCATGGGCATTCAGGCAATCAAGGGTGTTGAAGTTGGAGACGGCTTCGAGACCGCACGCCGCCGTGGTTCGGTTGCGCACGACGAGATCGAGCGCGACGACAAGGGCATCGTTCGCCGACTAACCGACCGCGCAGGCGGTATCGAGGGCGGTATGTCGAACGGTGAGGTGCTTCGCGTTCGCGCGGCTATGAAGCCAATCTCGACCGTTCCACGCGCACTGTCGACCATCGACGTTGCCACTGGCGAGCCAGCAAAGGCCCACCACCAGCGCAGTGACGTCTGTGCGGTTCCAGCGGCTGGCGTGGTTGCCGAGGCTATGGTTGCACTCGTAATCGCAAACTCGGTCCTCGAGAAGTTTGGTGGCGACTCGGTTGCCGAAACCAAGCGCAACCTAGACGCCTACCTGGCCAGCATTCCTTCGGTCCTCGCTTCCTTCGACGCTTAGGCGCTATCCGTGCCTGAGAAGTCTTCGGTGGTCGTGCTAGTCGGCCCTATGGGTGTCGGCAAGACTACCGTGGGCAAGAAGCTCGCTAAGGCTCTCAAGGTTCCGTTCATCGACACCGATGCCGTGGTGGTGGCTGAGCACGGTGAGATTTCGCAGATCTTCGAAACCCAGGGCGAGCCGGCTTTTCGCGCTCTTGAGGAGGCTGCCGTGGCCGCCGCCATCACCGAGCCTTCCGTTGTGGCTACCGGCGGGGGAGTAGTGCTTAGTGCGGTCACCCGCGAGCTCCTGAAAGCGGCAACCGTCATCTACCTTTCAACGGATGGCCGCCACATCAAGTCGCGCCTCACCGGTGGCAAACGCCCGCTGCTCAAGAACGGCTTTGATGACTGGACTCGCATCTACGACGAGCGGAAGCCAATCTACGAGTCTGTGGCTGACATCACAATCAACACATCTGGACAATCGTTAGCTGCGACCCTCGCGGCAATCAAAGAACAACTTGGAGTCTCATGAGCGACGCAATCACTCGCATCACTGTTTCGGGCGACGCGCCTTACGACGTATTCGTCGGTCGAGCACTGCTCGAAGAGGTTGGCAACGCCCTCGGCGATAAGGTCCAGAAGGTTTTGATCATCCACGCGGAAGCGCTATCGGTTAGTGCCGAGGCGGTTCGCGAGAGCCTACTGGCTCGTGGCTATGAGGCCATCCTCGCCGGCGTTCCAAACGGTGAAGACGCCAAGCGCGTCGAAGTTGCAGCATTCTGCTGGGGCATCATGGGCAAGGCCGACTTCACCCGCAGCGATGCTGTGGTCAGCTTCGGTGGCGGAAGCACCACCGACCTCGCCGGCTTCGTGGCAGCAACCTGGCTTCGCGGCGTAAAGCTGATTCAGGTTCCAACCACCTTGCTTGCCATGGTCGACGCGGCCGTGGGCGGCAAGACAGGTATTAATACCGCCGAGGGCAAGAACCTAGTCGGTTCGTTCTACGCGCCAAGCGCAGTCATCTGCGACTTGGACACCCTGGAATCGCTCGCCAAGAACGAGATCCTCGCCGGATTCGGTGAGGTTGCAAAGTATGGATTCATCGATGACGAGCGCATCCTCGAACTAATCGAAGCGGACGTAAGCGTCGCGACCGACCCATCCACCGATGTGTTCCGCGAGATCGTCGAGCGTTGCATCTCCATCAAGGCTCGCGTCGTCGGCAGCGACTTCAAGGAGGCTGGCATGCGCGAGATCCTCAACTACGGCCACACCCTCGGCCACGCCATCGAGCACGCGGAGCGTTACAAGTGGCGTCACGGCGCAGCTATCAGCATCGGCATGGTGTTCGTCGCCGAGTTGGCACGAGTTGCAGGCAGACTAAGCGATGCTGAAGTTGATCGTCACAGGAGCGTGTTAAAACTTCTGGGACTACCAACGACCTATAAGGCAGATAAATGGGAGCAGCTTCTTGCAACCATGCAGCGCGACAAGAAGTCTCGTGCCGGGCAGCTTCGTTTCGTAGTTCTGGACGCCATCGGCAAGCCAACCATCATGACGGCTCCAACCAACGAAATGCTTTTCGCCTGCTTCCAAGAGATTTGCGAGTAACCTAATCTCATGTCTCTTGTCTTTGTTCTAAATGGTCCAAACCTTGGCCGCCTCGGCTCACGCGAGCCAGATATTTACGGTTCGACCGACTACGCCGGTTTGGTGTCTAAGTGCACCGATGCCGGAATTGCCCAAGGAATGACCGTTGAAGTACGCCAGACCGACAGCGAAGCCGAACTAATCGGCTGGCTGCACGAGGCAGTCGACCGTGAGGCAGATGTAGTGCTCAACCCAGCGGCGTTCACTCACTATAGCTACGCAGTTCGCGACGCTGCAGTGCAGGTTACCAAGGCTGGAAAGCGACTGATCGAAGTTCACCTTTCGAACCCGCACACGCGCGAAGAGTTCCGCCACAAGAGCGTGATCTCGGGTATCGCAACCGGCGTAATCGCTGGTTTCGGTGTTGACTCATACCTACTCGCGCTTTCGCAGCTGGCTCGATAAACTAGAAATAGCTTTTCGGCGGCTTGCGCCGGATTTTTTATGCCCGATACAGAATCGGGTTTGCATCATCAACTTATGAAATGAGTGATCGTCACTATGGCAACTTCGAACGACCTAAAGAACGGCATGGTTCTAAACATCGACAACCAGCTGTGGGCAGTTGTTGAGTTCCAGCACGTAAAGCCAGGCAAGGGCCCAGCTTTCGTTCGTAGCAAGCTCAAGAACGTTCTTTCGGGCAAGGTTGTCGACAAGACCTTCAACGCCGGCGTAAAGGTTGAGGTTGCAAACGTAGACAAGCGTGAAATGCAGTTCCTTTACAACGATGGCGAAGCATTCGTGTTCATGGACCTGGACAATTACGACCAGATCAGCATCAGCCCAGCAACCGTTGGCGAAGCAGCAGACTTCATGCTTGAGAACCAGAATGCAGTTGTTGCGCTAAACGAGGGAAACCCGCTTTACGTTGAACTTCCTGCATCGGTTGTTCTTGAGATCACCTTCACCGAGCCTGGCCTACAGGGCGACCGTTCGTCGGGTGGCACCAAGCCTGCAACTCTTGAGACTGGCCGCAGCATCCAGGTCCCTCTGTTCGTTGAGCAGGGCACCAAGGTAAAGGTAGACACCCGCACCGGTGACTACCTCGGTCGCCTCTAACATTGAGCGCACGTACCAAGGCTCGTAAGCGAGCGGTAGACGCAATCTTCGCGGCCGACCTGCGCAAGGTCAGCCCGGAGTCATTGCTTGACACCACCGCCGAGCTAGTTGCTGACCGTCAGAACCAGGACGAAATCTTCGGTTATGCTCGCGACATCGTTGCAGGTGTGGTTGAGAATCACGCTGAAATCGACGACCTTATCGAGACCTACTCGCGTGAGTGGGCAATCGATCGCATGCCAGCGCTAGACCGCGCCATCTTGCGTGTTGCCGTCTGGGAGATTCTGTTCAACGATGAGGTGCCTAACGGCGTGTCCATCAACGAAGCGGTCGAACTAGCCAAGGAATACTCGACCAACGACTCTGGCTCGTTCATCAACGGTTTGCTTTCGAACATCTCGGGCACTCGTCAGGCTAAGTAACCACCGCAGCGCAAGCTGAATTTTCTCGAAAACCCATCGCTTCGGCGGTGGGTTTTCGGCTTTCTCAGATGCTAGGATTGACGCAGAAATCATCCTTTAACTTTCGTCCTGCGAGGCGAAGAAGGAGGTGGCGCGTGTCTTCACGCACCGTCTTAACTAGTGGCGACATTGATCGGGCTATTACCCGCATCGCCCATGAGATCGTGGAGTCTAACCACGGCACTAAAGACCTCATCCTCCTTGGTATTCCAACCCGTGGCGTTCTGCTAGCGGAGCGCATCGCAAAAGTCATTCAGCGTCACTATCCAGAGTTTGACGCAGCCAACAGCGTCGGCCGTCTAGACATCACCATGTACCGCGACGATCTAGGACAGAACCCAACCCGTGCGGTCACCGAAACTACCATCCCTGCGGCAGGAATCGACAAGAAGGTCGTCGTGTTAATCGATGATGTTCTTTACTCGGGCCGCACCATCCGCGCCGCTCTCGACGCGCTAAACGACCTGGGTCGCCCATCGGTTGTGCGCCTGGGCGTGCTTGTCGACCGCGGTCACCGCGAACTTCCAATCCGCGCAGACTTCGTAGGAAAAAACCTGCCAACAGCACGCGACGAGCGAATCAACGTGCAACTGACTGAAAACGACGGAGAAACCAGCGTGGTGATCGAATCATGAGCTTGAAGCACCTACTTTCAGCAGCCGATCTGGATCGCGCAACTGCGATTGAGATTCTGGACACCGCAGAAGAGATGGCCGGTGTCAACAGCCGCGACATCAAGAAGCTGCCAACCCTGCGTGGCAAGACCGTTGTGAACCTCTTCTTCGAGGACTCCACCCGCACCCGTATTTCGTTCGAACTTGCCGAGAAGCGTCTAAGCGCCGATGTAATCAACTTCGCTGCCAAGGGCTCGAGCGTATCGAAGGGCGAGAGCCTGAAGGACACCGCCCAGACCCTTGAGGCTATGGGCACCGATGCGGTAGTTATCCGCCACTCGGCTTCGGGTGCCGCTCAGGTACTCGCACACAGCGGCTGGATCAACGGCGCGATCATCAACGCGGGCGACGGAACACACGAGCACCCAACTCAGGCATTGCTAGACGCATTCACAATGCGCCGCCGCATCCACGGCGCTGCCAGCCACGGTAAGGGCCTCGACGGCATCAAGGTCGTCATCGTCGGCGACATCCTGCACAGCCGCGTGGCACGCAGCAACCTGCTTCTTCTCAACACCCTTGGTGCAGAGGTGCACATGGTTGCCCCGCCAACTTTGTTCCCAGCCTTCCCACAGAACTGGAACGCGACCCTGCACTACGACTTCGATGACGCACTCATCAAGGTGCAGCCGGACGCCGTCATGATGCTTCGCGTTCAGGGCGAACGAATGAACGCCTCGTACTTCCCATCGGAGCGCGAATATAGCCGCATCTGGGGCCTAAACGCAGACCGTCTGCCACTACTTCGCGACGACGCACTGATTATGCACCCAGGCCCTATGAACCGTGGCCTCGAGATCAGCTCGGTGGCCGCCGACCACAAGAACTCAACCGTGCTGGAGCAGGTCGCCAACGGCGTCAGCGTCCGCATGGCTGTCATGTACCACCTGCTTTCTGGCGAGAGGACTCACACAGATGTCTAAGATTCTGATTCAAGGCGCGACCCTTCCAAACGGAACCGTTGCCGACATCGCCATCGAAGGCGACAAGATCACCGCGGTTGGTACCGGTCTAAGCACCGATGGTGCCAGCGTCATCGACGCGAAGGGTCTTGTTGCCCTTCCGGGTCTCGTCGACCTCCACACGCACCTTCGCGAGCCTGGTTTCGAGCAGAGCGAGACCATTCTCACCGGTAGCCAGTCGGCAGCAGCTGGTGGATTCACCGCAGTGCACGCGATGGCAAACACTCTTCCTGTTCAGGACACCGCTGGTGTCGTCGAGCAGGTTCAGCGCATCGGCTTCGAAGCCGGCTACGTCGACGTGGTTCCAGTTGGTGCCGTTACCGTCGGTCTAGATGGCAAGCAGCTCGCCGAACTTGGCGCAATGGCCAACTCGAAGGCTCGCGTCCGCGTGTTCTCGGATGACGGCAAGTGCGTTCACGACCCAGTACTGATGCGTCGCGCGCTCGAGTACGTCAAGTCTTTCGGGGGAGTAATCGCCCAGCACGCCCAGGAACCACGCCTAACCGAGGGTGCTCAGATGAACGAGGGTAAGGTCTCTGCCGAGCTTGGCCTCACCGGCTGGCCTTCGGTTGCCGAAGAGAGCATCATCGCCCGCGACGTTCTGCTTGCGGAACACGTGGGTTCGCGCGTTCATATCTGCCACCTATCGACCGCCGGTTCGGTAGAGATCGTTCGCTGGGCAAAGGCCCGCGGCATCAACGTGACCGCAGAAGTTACCCCGCACCACCTTCTACTCACCGATGAACTGGCTCGCTCGTACGACGCCGTGTACAAGGTGAACCCGCCGCTTCGCACGCAGGAAGATGTAATCGCACTTCGCGCTGCTCTTGTTGACGGCACAATCGATATCATTGCGACCGACCACGCCCCACACCCTGCTGAGGCGAAGGACTGCGAGTGGCAGGCAGCTGCATTTGGCATGCTAGGCCTCGAAATCGCGGCTTCGGTGGCTCAGGACGTGCTAATCGACTCTGGTGCCAGCAACTGGCAGCGTCTAGCCGAGGTGCTCAGCCACAACCCTGCACGTATCGGTTCGCTCGACGAGCAGGGTCAGGAAATCGCAGCCGGCTCGATCGCAAACATCACCCTGATTGACCCATCGGTGAAGCGCGAGATTTCGACCAGCCACAGTAAGTCTTCGAACAACCCGTACCGCGGTCTGACCCTTCCGGGCGCTGTCGTGCACACCATTTACCGCGGTTACCCAACCCTCGCCAATGGAGTTCTAGCAGAGGCAGGTCGCAACTAATGGAAGCTCGGTACCCAATCATGGCCATCCTGGTCACCGCGCTTATTGCGTTCTTGGTGGTCGTGGCCTTCCGTGCCTGGCGTGCTCGAGCTAACTCGCAGGAGGCTCGTTTCGGTGCGCCTTTGGAGTGGCTTGAGCACCCATCGGGTTCGCGTCAGTGGACTCGCGTTCAGTATGTGGCTACCTCGGTGCTAAACGACCCGCTGAATCGCATCACCGCTCACGGCATGGGCCCTCGTGGCTACGCCAAGGTCACCGCGAGCAGCGATGGAATCCTCATCGAGCGCAATGGCGAAACCCCAATCGGTATTCGTGCCGACCAGATCTCGGGTGTCAGCCGCACCACCGCGGCAATCGACCGCACCGTGGAGACCGACGGCCTAATCCAGATCGACTGGGCACAGGATGGCTTTGGCCTCAGCACTTACTTGCGCGCGACCAAAAACGAAGACCGCGCACAGATTTTTGAACTTTTGAACCAGATCGTAACCAAGGAGACCAGCAATGGCTAACACTGCAGTTTTAGTTCTAGAAGACGGAAAGGTCTTCACCGGCAAGGCCTATGGCAAGACCGGCAGCACCTTGGGTGAGCTTGTGTTCGCCACCGGTATGACCGGATACCAGGAGACCCTGACCGACCCTTCGTACGCTGGCCAGATCGTGGTTCAGACCGCACCTCACATCGGCAACACCGGTGTGAACGCCCGCGACGAAGAATCGACCAAGGTTTGGGTTGCAGGTTATGTTGTCCGCGACCCGTCCCGCATGGTGTCGAACTTCCGCGCCGAGAAGAGCCTTCCGGAAGAACTCGAGAAGTTCGACGTCGTAGGCATCAGCGGCATCGACACCCGTGCACTAACCCGCCACCTTCGCACCGCTGGTTCGATGCGCGCAGGGATCTTCAGTGGCGAAGACGCCGCAGCAAGCACCGATGATCTGCTTGCCCGCGTTACCGGTGCAGTGAAGATGAAGGGTCTGTCGCTGAGCGACACCGTGACCACCGCCGAGCCTTACACCGTTGCACACGAGGGTGACTTCCTCGGCCGCGTCGCAATCATCGACTTGGGTATCAAGCGCTCGACCATCGAGCACATGGCTGCTCGCGGTCTCGAGGTTAAGGTCTTCCCAGCAAAGACCGACGCCAAGACCCTGCTCGAAAACCACCCGGATGCGGTGTTCTTCTCGAACGGTCCTGGCGACCCTGAGGCTTCGGATGGCCAGGTTGCCGTTTTGCGCGAAATCCTCGGCCACAAGATTCCGTTCTTCGGCATCTGCTTCGGCAACCAGCTGCTCGGCCGCGCGCTCGGCTTCGAGACCTACAAGCTCACCTTCGGTCACCGCGGAATCAATCAGCCTGTTCTTGACCGCAAGACCGGCAAGGTCGAAGTTACCGCGCACAACCACGGCTTCGCGGTTCGCGTTCCAGGTGGCGAAAACGGCGAGACCGTTGAGTCGCCAGCCGGCTTCGGCAAGGTCCGCGTTTCGCACGTCAGCCTCAACGACAACTGTGTTGAGGGCCTCGAGTGCTTCGACATCCCAGCCTTCAGCGTCCAGTACCACCCAGAGGCCGCAGCCGGCCCACACGATTCCAACTACTTGTTCGACCGTCTGGTCGAGACCATCAAGGCCAACAAGGCCGCAAAGGAGAGCAACTAATGCCAAAGCGTCAAGACATTAAGTCAGTTCTCGTAATCGGCTCGGGCCCGATCGTCATCGGTCAGGCTTGTGAGTTCGACTACTCGGGCACCCAGGCCTGTCGCGTGCTTCGCGAAGAGGGCATCCGCGTCATTCTGGTCAACAGCAACCCTGCGACCATCATGACCGACCCTGACTTCGCCGACGCCACCTACGTGGAGCCGATCACCCCTGAGGTCATCGAAAGCATCATCATCAAGGAGAAGCCAGACGCGCTACTCCCAACCCTCGGTGGTCAGACCGCCCTGAACGCGGCGATGGCTCTTCACGAGCGCGGCATCCTCGACAAGTACGACGTCGAGCTAATCGGTGCAAAGGTCGACGCAATCAAGAAGGGTGAAGACCGTCAGATCTTCAAGCAGCTCGTTCTTGACGCCGGCGCAGACGTCGCCAAGTCGGTCATCTGCGGAACCTTGGAAGAGGCGCTAGAGGCCGTTGAAGACCTCAAGTACCCGGTAATGGTCCAGCCTTCGTTCACCATGGGTGGTCTTGGTTCGGGCTTCGCATACGACGAGACCGAGCTTCGCCGCATCGTTGGTTCGGGTCTGCAGGCAAGCCCTGTAACTCAGGTTCTTCTTTCGGAATCCATCCTCGGATGGAAGGAATACGAGCTTGAGCTCATGCGCGACAAGAACGACAACTGTGTGGTTGTCTGTTCGATCGAAAACGTTGACCCTGTTGGTGTTCACACTGGCGACTCGATCACCGTCGCTCCAGCTCTTACCCTGACCGACCGCGAGTACCAGAACCTTCGTGACATCTCGATCGACATCATCCGCGCGGTTGGCGTTGACACCGGTGGTTGCAACATTCAGTTCGCGGTGAACCCGGTCAATGGCCGCGTTGTAGTTATCGAAATGAACCCACGCGTTAGCCGTTCGTCGGCGCTCGCATCGAAGGCCACCGGCTTCCCAATCGCCAAGATTGCTGCAAAGCTTGCTGTCGGTTACACCTTGGATGAGATCCCTAACGACATCACCCGCGTGACCCCAGCGTCGTTCGAGCCAACCCTCGACTACATCGTGGTCAAGGTTCCACGCTTCGCATTCGAGAAGTTCCCAGCCGCAAACCCAACCCTGACCACCACCATGAAGTCGGTTGGTGAGGCCATGGCTATCGGCCGTAACTACACCCAGGCGCTTCAGAAGGCTCTTCGCTCGCTTGAGAAGAAGGGTTCGTCGTTCCACTGGGGCGAGAACAGCAAGACCAAGGCTGAGCTTCTTGAGAGCATCAAGACTCCAACCGATGGCCGTATCGTCGATGTTCAGCAGGCCCTTTACCTAGGCGCGACCGCTGAGGAGATCTTCGAGTCGACCAAGATCGACCCTTGGTTCATCGACCAGATGGTTCTTATCAACGAGGTTGCAGAGGCAACCAAGGCTGCTCCAGCGCTTACCGCAGAGGTAATCAAGGAAGCCAAGGAACACGGCTTCTCGGATGCACAGATCGCGCAGCTTCGGGGCCTTACCGAGTCTGAGGTTCGTGCCTTCCGTCACAGTTCGGGTCTTCGTCCGGTTTACAAGACTGTAGACACCTGTGCCGGTGAGTTCCCAGCGGAGACTCCGTACCACTACAGCACCTACGAGCAGGAGACCGAAGTAACTCCGAGCGACCGCAAGAAGGTTGTCATCCTAGGTTCGGGTCCAAACCGTATCGGTCAGGGTGTTGAGTTCGACTACAGCTGTGTCCACGCCTCGTTCGCTCTGTCGGACGCCGGTTACGAGACCATCATGATTAACTGCAATCCTGAGACCGTATCGACCGACTACGACACCAGCGACCGCCTCTACTTCGAGCCATTGACTCTTGAGGACGTCCTCGAGGTTATCCACGCTGAGCAGCAGAGCGGCGAACTCGTCGGTGTTGTAGTTCAGCTCGGCGGCCAGACCGCTCTAGGTCTTGCAAACGGCCTAACGGCTGCCGGTGTGCCAATCCTCGGAACCACTCCGGAGGCAATCGACCTAGCTGAAGACCGCAAGCTGTTCTCGAAGATCCTCGACGACGCAAAGCTTCTCGCCCCTGCGAACGGAACCGCTACCGACCTCCCAGAGGCCGAGGAAATCGCTGCACGCATCGGTTACCCGGTACTGGTTCGTCCATCGTTCGTTCTCGGTGGTCGCGGTATGGAAATCATCTACGACCAGCCATCGATGGTTGACTACTTCGCACGCGTTGAGGAATACGGCCTAATCGGCCCAAACCACCCGCTGCTAGTTGACCGCTTCCTCGATGACGCGATCGAAATCGACATCGATGCGCTCTACGACGGCGAAACCATCTACGTTGGTGGTGTCATGGAGCACATCGAGGCTGCCGGTATCCACTCGGGCGACTCGTCGTGCACCCTTCCACCGGTAACCATGAGCCAGGCTCAGATCAACCGCGTGAAGGAAGCAACCCTCGCGATTGCTAAGGGTGTTGGCGTTCGTGGCCTCATCAACGTTCAGTACGCGCTGGCAAACGACGTTCTCTACGTCCTCGAGGCGAACCCTCGTGCATCGCGTACCGTTCCATTCGTATCGAAGGCCCTCGGCATCACTCTTGCCAAGGCCGCATCGCTCGTGATGGTCGGCAAGTCGATCAAGGAGCTCATCGCCGAAGGTCACCTTCCAGAGCTAGACGGCACCTACGTCCCTATGGACTCGCCAATCGCAGTAAAGGAAGCAGTGCTTCCGTTCAAGCGCTTTGCAACCAAGGATGGCCGCTTCGTCGACAGCCTGTTGAGCCCAGAAATGCGCTCGACCGGTGAGGTCATGGGTATGGACGTCGACTTCCCAAGCGCGTTCGCCAAGAGCCAGTCGGCTGCCGGTTCGGCACTGCCAACCTCGGGTAGCGTATTCATCTCGGTTGCCGACCGCGACAAGCCACACGTGGTTCTTCCGGTTCGTCGCCTGCAGCAGCTTGGCTACAAGATCCTGGCAACCGTAGGTACCGCGGCAATGTTGAAGCGCCACGGCATCGACGTTCAGGTAGTTCGTAAGTTCTCTGACGACACCGTCACCGATGGCCGCAACATCATTGAGATGATTACCGCTGGTGAAGTTGATGTAGTTGTGAACACTCCTTCGGGTTCGAGTGCCATCAAGGATGGTTACGAGATCCGTGCCGCGACAACCGCAGCCGACAAGGCAATCTTCACCACCATCGCTCAGCTGAGCGCGGCTATCGGCTCGTTCGAGACAGTCATCGCCGGTGGCTTCAAGGTCTGGTCGCTGCAGGAGCACGCAGCAAACCGAAAGGCAGCGCTTCTTGCCAAGTAGTAGTTTCGGCGCGCGCCTGCACACCGCTTTCGAGAAGTACGGGCAGCTCTGTGTTGGTGTAGACCCGCACTCGGCCCTGATGCTCGAGTGGGGTCTGCCTGACAACGTTCGTGGTCTCGATGTGTTCTCGAAGACCGTGGTAGATGCCGCGGCTGGTCGAGTTGGAATCATCAAGCCTCAGGTTGCGTTCTTCGAGCGATTTGGTTCGAAGGGATTCGCCATCCTCGAGAAGCTGGGGGAGCGCGCTAGCGAATCCGGCCTGCTCGTCATCATGGATGCCAAGCGCGGAGACATCGGCTCGACCATGGAGGGTTACTTCGACGCCTGGTTGGGCAAGAGTGCGCCTTTCCACGCCGACGCTTTGACCGTATCGCCGTACCTCGGTTTCGACTCTCTGAAGTCGTTCATGGCCGGCTCGGTCGAGCGCGGAAAGGGTCTCTTCGTTCTAGACGCCACCAGCAACCCTGAGGCTCAGACCCTACAGACCGCTCAGATTCCGGGTGTTGAGGTTACTCAGCTCGATCAGGACGGCAACCCGTTCACCGTCACCACCGAGCCAACAACCCTCGCCGCCGCCATCTGGAGCGGTCTCGAGAGCGTGAACTCCATCACTGCAGGGCCAACCGACCTGCTCGGTTCGTTCGGCGCTGTGCTTGGCGCGACCCTGAACCTGAACCGTTTCGGACTCAGCAACGTCACCACCATCGCGCAGACCATTGCAACGCCAATCCTGGCGCCAGGCTTCGGTGCACAGGGCGCACGCCTAGCAGATGCTGGCCGTCTATTCGGCAGCGCAAGCCACCAGGTCATCGCCTCGGTTTCGCGCAGCGTGCTAAGCGCCGGTGTGGCTGGTATCGAAGACGCCATCGATGCAGCCAAGGCCGAACTGGCAGAAGGTCTAGCCTAGAAACATGAGCAACCGCCTATTTGTGATTGCCGGACCCACTGCTGTGGGTAAGGGGACCGTGATTCGTCACATCCTCGAAAACAACCCGAACATTCACCTTTCTGTCTCGGCGACCACTCGCGCTCCACGTCCGGGTGAGGTCGACGGCGTTTCGTACCACTTCCTTTCGATGGAAGAGTTCGACGCCAAGATCGCCGCCGGTCAGATGCTCGAGTACGCGGTTGTGCACGGCACCAACAAGTACG
>Ga0228703_1001033_pt1 | contig 17854 bp, 13 predicted proteins | sample McNCre217_Aug_MG_3_FD_178020 | JGI IMG/M metagenome (GOLD analysis project Ga0228703, IMG submission 178020) | Freshwater microbial communities from McNutts Creek, Athens, Georgia, United States - 29-17_Aug_MG | ecosystem: Environmental > Aquatic > Freshwater > Creek | place: USA: Georgia... | reverse complement strand
AATTAGGTGAGATTTTGTTTGAAAAATTAAAGCTAGACCCGAAAGCAAAAAAGACTAAAACCGGTCAATACATGACGGGCGAAGAGGTTTTATCTAAATTAGAATCGGAACACGAAATTGCTTCATTAATTCTCGACTTCCGTGAATTACAAAAATTAAAATCCACCTATGTGGATGCCCTTCCGGCCTTAATTTCGCCCAAAACTGGTCGCATACATACTTCCTTCATGCAAGCCGTAACGGCCACAGGTCGCTTGTCTTCGAAGGACCCTAACTTACAAAATATCCCCATCCGTACGGTTCGGGGACGCGAAATCCGCAAGGCTTTCATCCCGCGTGACGAAAACCATTTGATTTTATCAGCGGATTATTCGCAAATTGAATTGCGCATTATGGCAGCCTTCTCAAAGGACGAATCGATGCTTGATGCCTTTAACAATGGCTTAGACGTACACAAAGCAACCGCTGCCAAAGTATTCCACGTTCCTTTGGAAGAGGTCACATCTGACATGCGCCGCAAAGCGAAAACCGTGAATTTTGGAATTATTTACGGTGTTTCTGCCTTTGGTCTGGCGGCTCAATTGGGCATTTCCAGAACAGAAGCGAAGGAAATCATCGATCAATACTTCATCGAATTCCCCAAAGTAAAGACCTTTATGGACCAAAGCATCGCTGACGCCCGTGAAAATGGCTATGTTGAAACAGTTCTAGGTCGTCGACGCTACCTACGCGATATCTTATCAGCCAATATGAACGAAAGAGGCTTTGCAGAACGCAATGCGATCAATGCGCCTATACAGGGTTCGGCTGCCGATATGATCAAAGTCGCGATGATTCAAATCCAAGATTTCCTCGAAAAAGAAAACCTGCAATCGAAAATGATCTTAACTGTGCATGATGAACTTGTATTCGACGCACATAAAGACGAAGTCGACTACCTTAAAACGCAAATCAATAAGATTATGTGCGAAGCCATGGATCTAGGCGTCGCGATGGAAACAGGAATAGGTGTGGGAGAAAATTGGCTGGAAGCACATTAAAATGGTGAATGGTAAATGGTGGATGAATACCCTATTTACCATTTACCATTTACCATTTACCATTTACCATTTACCACTCACCATTTATTTAATCTATAAATCGCTCCGTAATCCCGCCATACGAGTCAATTCGTCTATCACGGAAGAAGGGCCAAGTTCTGCGGTAATATTCACTAGAATCGACATTTACATCCACTAGAGCAATTTCTTCTTGATCATGAGAGGCTTGAAAAATGACGCGACCAAAGGCATTGGAAACAAAGCTCCCGCCCCAAAACTGCTGTCCATGCTCCACTCCCACCCGATTCACCGATACAATAGGAACCCCATTGGCAACCGAATGAGAACGCTGAATGGTTTGCCAAGCTTGGTATTGTTCGCGATTAATCTCGCCGTCTTTCTCCTCTAAATCCCAACCAATTGCGGTAGGATACACTAACACTTCTGCTCCTTGCAAGGCCGTTAAACGCGCTGCTTCGGGATACCACTGATCCCAGCAGATAAGCACCCCTATTTTGGCAAACTTCGTTTCAAAAACCTGGTATCCTAGATCGCCCGGAGTAAAATAATATTTCTCATAATAGCCCGGATCGTCTGGAATATGCATTTTACGGTATTTACCCAAGTATTTTCCATCTGCATCAATCACCGCAGTCGTGTTATGATACAAACCTGCGGCGCGCTTTTCGAAAAGGGAAGCGATAATGACGATGTTTAATTCGGCAGCCAAAGCCCCTAATTCATCGGTCGATGGCCCAGGAATCGCCTCGGCTAAGGCAAAGAAATCCTGTTTTTCTTCGTAACAAAAATAGACCGATTTAAACAATTCCTGTAAGCAAACTACTTGCGCACCTTTACGCGCGGCTTCGCGAATCGAACTAATCGTTTTTTGCCAGTTTTCGGAAACAATTTCACTACAGGATAGCTGAATTAAGGCGAAGGAAACGTTTTTCATCAATATCTTGGTTTTTACCTTGTAAATCTGGGCAAAATTAAGAAAAAACACGTTGCAAGCCTCATTCTTTCATTCTTTTCGGTAAATTGCAATAGTATAATAATGAATTAGCTTGAATTAATGGAAAATAAAAAACAAGATACCGCCTCGGCATTGAAGGATATTATTTCACATGCGAAAGAATATGGTTTCGTATTTCCTTCTTCGGAAATTTATGATGGTTTGCAAGCGGTATATGATTACGGTCAAAACGGGGTTGAATTAAAGAACAACTTAAAAACGGTTTGGTACAAGGCGATGACGATGTTGAATGACAACGTAGTAGGCCTTGATGCAGCCATTTTTATGCACCCATTGACGTGGAAAGCCTCTGGTCACGTGGATTCGTTTAATGATCCGATGATTGATAACAAGGATTCTAAAAAGCGTTACCGTGCGGATACCTTGTTAGAAGAAAGAGCGGCACAACTAGAGGAAGAAGGAAAAGAGGCAGAAGCGAAGGCTTTATTACAAAAGATGGCGAAATGCTTAGATGCAGGGGATTTAGAAGGGGTTCGCCAGATCATTATTGATGAAAATATTAAATGCCCTGTTTCCAATACAGCCAACTGGACAGAAGTACGTCAATTCAATTTGATGTTCTCTACGCAAGTAGGTGCCGTATCAGAAGATGCTAGTTTAATCTATTTACGTCCAGAGACAGCACAGGGTATTTTTGTCAATTTCTTGAATGTACAGAAGACGGGACGTATGAAGGTGCCTTTTGGTATTGCCCAAATAGGAAAAGCCTTTCGCAATGAAATTGTAGCACGTAATTTCATCTTCCGTATGCGGGAATTTGAACAAATGGAGATGCAATTCTTCGTTCGCCCTGGCACAGAAATGGAATGGTATTCGAAGTGGAAAGAAACACGTATGAAATTTCACTTAGCGTTAGGCATTCCTGCGACATCCTTGAAATTCCACGATCATGATAAGTTAGCCCACTATGCAAACGCGGCGGTGGATATTGAGTATAAATTCCCCTTTGGCTTTAAAGAAATGGAAGGAATTCACTCGAGAACGGATTTCGATTTGAAAGCACACCAAGATTTATCGAGAAAAAAACAACAATATTTTGATCCAGAAATAAATGAAAATTACATACCTTATGTAGTAGAAACGTCCGTAGGGGCGGATCGTTTATTCTTAGCGATTCTTTGTAACGCCTATACGGAAGAGACGGTGGGTGAAGGAGAGCAAGAAAAACAACGTGTTTTCTTGAATTTCCATCCCGCTTTAGCTCCTGTAAAAGTAGCCGTCCTTCCTCTTGTAAAGAAAGATGGCTTAGCGGAGAAAGCACAAGAGATTGTTAACAGCATTAAATTTGCCTTTAATACAACATACGACGATGGTGGCGCCATAGGCAAGCGTTATACCCGTCAAGATTTAATTGGGACACCGTATTGTGTGGTGGTAGATTACCAAACCATGGAAGACAACACCGTGACCGTTCGCGATCGCAACACGATGACCCAAGAGCGCATTTCTATAGCAGACCTAAAAGAGAAAATTGGTTATGCTGTATCGATGGAGCGTATTTTTGAAAAACTTTTACCTTAAAACGCAAACAACGACGATTATGATCACCGAAGAGACGAATCCAGCAGAAGAATTGGACGCTACTCCTAACCCTGAAGAAACACCAACAGAAGCTGTAGTCGATGCTACCGCTCCAGCAGAAGTCATTTTCCCAGTGGTAGAAGAAAAGGCCGTGGAATTTCCGGTTTTAGACCTTTCAAAAGCGACAAAAGAGAATATTCTTGCCTTTTATGAGCAATTGAAAACCATTCTTCAAGCAAGTGCCTCTGCGGCAAACTTCAAAAAAGTCGATGAATTAACCAAGGAAGTGAAAACGGCTTGGGAAGCCATAAAACAAGGGGAACGCGCAGAAGCTTTAGCGGCATTCAAAGCTTCGAATGAGGATTCAGAAGAAGGATTTTCTTTCAGAGGTGATGAAGTTTCGCAAAAAATTGATGCCATTTCGACCTTTATTCGTTCGGAGCGTGGTGCATTCTTCTCTCATTTGGAGAAATTAAGAGAGAAAGCATTAGAAGGAAAAACGCGTTTAATTAACGAATTAAGAACATTAGTGGACTCGGATGACAATACGGATCCGGCGCATGTGAATGCGAGCTTTAAAGCCTTTAAGAAAATTCAAGAAGAGTGGAAAGGTTTAGGCAGTGTGCAAGGCCCTATGAATCAGACGCTTTGGCAAAGCTATCATGCCTTAGTGGATCGTTTCTACAGCAATAGAAGTATTTTCTTTGAACTATTAGAGTTAGATCGTAAGAAGAATTTACAGGCCAAAGAAGGTATCGCCACTAAACTAGAGGCTTTAGCAGCCGAAATTTCAAAGGGCAGTGCTTTACAGAAATTATTAAAAGAAGCAGAAGAGCTTTTTGAAGAATACAAGCATATCGGACCAGCCAATAGAGATGACAATGAGTCACTTTGGACGCGTGTCAAGAAATCATTAGATGTTCTTTTTGAGCAAAAAAGAGCTATTCATGATGCCCAAAAGCAAGTTTTCGAAGAAAATCTAAAAGTAAAACGCGAGATTGGCGACTTAATGAAGCACTACGCGAGCTTCACAGCCGCTAACATCAGCGAATGGAACCAAGCTTCTAAAGCCGTTTTAGCACTTCAAGAGCAATGGAATAACTTAAAAGGTGGATTACCCCGTGAGGGAGGAAAAGAAGTGAGCCATCATTTCTGGTCAGACTTAAAAACCTTCTTTAAACACAAAAGCGAATTCTTCTCTAAGATCGATGCAGAGCGAAAAGCTAATTTAGCAGCAAAACAAGCATTGATCGACCAAGTAAATGGTATCGTGGAAACGGGCACCATTACTCCTGAGGTAACTCAAATGGTCATCGAAACACAGAAGAAGTGGAAAGAAATCGGTCATGTACCTGAAAAGCAGAAAGATTCCATCTATGCAAAATTCAAGGCTGCTTGTGATGCCTACTTCAATCTAACCCGGGAAAAAGGCAAGAATGCCAAGGATGTAGAATTCGAAGAGAATTTAGTCGCTAAACAAGCTATCTTGAAAGAAATGGAAGCGATGCTAAAGGATCCTAGTTTATTGGCTACCTTAGGCCAAAAGAAAGCGGCTTGGGATGCTATCGGATTTGTTCCTCGCAAAGATGTGAAAGCTATTCAAGAGAGTTTCCGCACAACCTGGAATGCGTTGATTGACTTAGCCCGTACACAACCGAAAGAACAGCTAGCTGCTTGGGGTTTTGAATTAAAATCATTGGCTTCTGAAGCAAATTCAGGTGGCGAAGAGAAAAAATCTGCTTCTCCGGATGCTCGCAAGAAAATCCAAGCCTTAGAAAATGATATCGCCGTGTTAACCAATAACTTAGAATTCTTTGCGAAGTCTAAAAACTCGGATAAACTACGTGCTGAGGTCGAAAAGAAAATCGCTCAAGCGGAAAAAGAACTCGAAAAATTGAAAAAAGATTAATTTTTTTTCGCTCAATATTTTGCGTTTTAATCCATTTGGCTTACTTTTGTGAACTCAAATGCGCCTCCTTAGCTCAGCTGGTAGAGCAACTGATTTGTAATCAGTAGGTCATTGGTTCGATCCCGATAGGAGGCTCTGAAAAGCTCGACAGCAATGTCGGGCTTTTTTTGTTATTACCACATCCCTTCTACTTGCCTTACAATCTCTGGCAAATCTTGTTTTTTCATACAATCAAAATGTCCTTTAGGGCAAGTCTTTGTCCCAAAATTCGAACAAGGCTGGCAGCTTAGATCAGGTACAATGGATTGAAAAACCATGGCTTTCGAATCTGAAGGCATCAATGGCTCTACCTGTAAGGCGGGAGAAGTGGCTCCCCAGATTGCGATGACATGCTTTTCGTATGCACAAGCGATATACAACATCCCGGTGTCGTGCGAGAGGACAACACGGGCTTTGGAAACGATTAACGCAGATTCATGTAAAGAATAGGCACCGCATGTATTAACGATACGACTAGGCTCTACTAAGGCTAAGGCATCGCCATCCGCGACTTCCTCCTTCCCTCCTACTAAAACAATGGGATGAGCTATTTGTGCACATAACTTTTTCAATGAATCCAAAGGCAATTTCTTCGTAGCATAGGAAGCTCCAATCACCAATGCTACATAACCTTCTGGAAAAAAGGCGGGCTCAGTGACACCAGATGGCACAAAATAATCCAAACCTTTTCCATCATACACAACACCTAAAGAAGCCAAGGCATCTACACTACGTAGGGAGATATGGCGATCAGCCATTTTGTTTAGGTGGAATTTAGTCAATAAAAACTTTTCAATACTTAGCTTATTGTAAGAAAGACAAGGAACTCCTAATGCCAAACGAATCCGTAAACTTCGTAAATTCTTGTGCAGATCGATGATATAATCGAATGAATAGGTTTTTAAGTCCTTAATGGTCTCAGAAAGATCTTTGTCAAAATAATGGAACTGATCCACATAAGGATTCGCCTCTGAAACGGCCTTCATCGACTTCTTTGTCAAGAAATGAATCTCCACACCGGGAATCTGTTGTTTAGCACATCGTAAAGCTGGTGAAGCTAAAACAATATCGCCAATGGCCGAGAAACGAATAAAAAGTAGCCGCATAGGTAAATTCTGAATTTAAAGTTAATTCATCCCGGGAGAATTTCTATTGTAAATGTTTTATTTTAAATTACGGTATGCAACGTAGAAACTTCATCAAAGGAGGCTTATTGGCTTCAAGCCTATCGCTTCATTCCTCTTCCCCACTCGCTTTGGCACCCATCGAATTTACCCCGATCGGTGTAGAAGAACGCAAAATGCGAGTAGCTAAGGCTCAAAAATTAATGGCAGAGAAACAAATTCAAGCCATTATTTTAGATGCAGGAATTAATATGAATTATTTCACGGGCATCAGTTGGCATCCATCCGAAAGGTCCATGTTAGCCCTCATTCCCGTTCAAGGGGACATCCAGTTCATTTGTCCCGCCTTTGAGGAAGATCGTTTCCTTGAATTAGCTCCAGCAGGCACGAAAGTTCAAACCTGGGAAGAAGATGAAAACCCTTTTGTCTTAACTACTCGTGTCCTGAAAGGGATAGGAATAAACAAAGGCCAAATAGGAATCGACGAATTCTGTCGCTTTTTCATCTTCGATGGCTTACGTAAATCAGATGCGCGCTATCAATTTGTCAGTGCGGATTCCATTACTATTCCTTGCCGTATCATAAAATCAGCGGCTGAAATTGCATTAATGCAAAAAGCCAATGACGCAACAGTGAAAGCCATTCAAGCGGGAATAGCTGCATTAAGCGTGGGCTGTACACCCCGTCAAATTGCTCAGAAAATCGCCCAAACTCATACAGAGCAAGGAGCGATGCACGGTTTTGCTTCAGTCACGTTTGGGGTAGCGACTTCGTTTCCACATGGAAGTTCTCGTAAACAAGTGTTGAAATCGGGGGATGTGGTAATGCTTGATTGCGGATGTAGCGTGGGAACTTATGAGTCTGACATAACGCGTACGATTGTTTTTGGGGAAGTGAGTGCCAAACAACAACAGATTTGGGACTTAGAGAAAAAGGCACAGCAGGCGGGTTTTGAAGCCGCAAAATTAGGTGCACCGGCAGAAAATGTAGATTTCGCTGCTCGAAAAGTGTTAATGGATGCGGGCTTTGGTCCAGATTATAAATTACCTGGTCTACCTCACCGAACGGGTCACGGTATCGGGATGAGTGGACATGAATGGGGCAATATGGTGCGTGGAAACAAGGCTCCATTAGAAGTGGGAATGTGTTTCAGCATTGAACCCACTATTGCGATTCCAGGTGAATTTGGCGTGCGCTTAGAAGATTGTGTCTATATGACTGAGGAAGGCCCCAAATGGTTCTCAAAACCAAGCCCTTCTATTTCAGAGCCGTTTTAAGGCTAAAACCTCGTTCACACAGGATGGGATATCGTGATCATAATGACTGACATATAGCAGAGTCATATCAGAATTAGCTGCCAAATAATCTAATACCGTCTTCAGATGCTCCGTTTGGACACGGTCTAGCCCTTGGCAAGGCTCGTCAAGAATCAACAGCTCTGGATTTTTCACTAATGCCCTCGTAATCAAAACCATCCGTTGCTCCCCTCCAGAAATCTGCAAGAAAGACCGTTCTGCCAAATGAGCAATACCCATAACCCTCATCCAATGATTCACTTGCTCACTTTGCTCATCCGTCATTCGTTTGAATAATCCCAACGTATCAAACAGACCAGAGGCCACTACGGAAAAACAAGCCCCCCCTTCCTTAAAATACAAATGCAATTCCGGACTCAAATACCCAATTTTGCGTTTAATATCCCAAATACTCTCCCCAGTACCTCTTCTCCGATCAAACAAGGTAATGTCCTGCGAGTAAGCTTGCGGATTATCGGCCGTAATTAAACTGATCAAAGTAGACTTACCCGCGCCATTCGGCCCTTTAATGGCCCATCGCTCTCCCCTTTTGACTTCCCAGCTAAAATCACTTAAAATCGTTTTCGTGCCGTATTTAATCTCTACTTTCTCCATTCGAACGGCTACCTCAAATGGGACTAAGGTCCGCAATGGAGGTGTAGGTTTTTTCATGGTCTCCTGAATAGCAGGCAATTCAATCGTCTGGGTAATAAAATCAGGGACATCCGCTGGAGAAGAAACCAGAATAAACTGAATTCCTTTCGCTTCTAAGGACAATAATCCTTTGGTTAGGATTTCTCGGCCATTCACATCCAAGCCCACATAGGGATTATCCAAAATCAACCAATCTGGCTGGTAGGCAAGTGATTTCACGATTTGCAATCGCTTGTTTTCCCCATTTGACAATTGTATTAAGGGACGCTTCAGAAGTCCATCAAGCTCAAAAACTGAAACCCAATTCCCTACCTCTAAATCTGCCAATTCTTCTTCTACCGTATAGGCATCTTCACAATCAGACGAATTAAATCGCTGTTGCAGGTAAAATTCAGAAAGATTGCTCCGATTCTTGAATTGATGTTGTTGCTCTACCAGAAGTACATAGGCGCGTTTTTCTGGATCTTTTGAGCTAAACCAAACCTCCCCTGTTCGAAATAATCGACCTGCCAATGCTTTGGCTAATGACGTCTTTCCTGATCCCATGGGCCCAACTATGGCCGTTTTATCTCCAGCATGAATCTGAAATGATATAGAAGAAACGACAGGTTTAGCTCCTAAAGAGACTGAAACGTCCGAAACGTAAGCGAGGCAATTATCCAAGAATATTTCCTATTTTTAACAAAAATAAACCTATTCCATGAAAAAAGCCTCATTCTTATCTGGACTCTTGTTCCTATGTAGTTTTGCGATCTACGCGCAATCGTTGCCTCACAGCACACCAGAAGCAGAAGGGGTATCCTCTGAAGCTATCATTAAGTTCATAGAAGGTTATGCTGCGGACAAGCACGAATTGCATTCCTATATGTTAATCCGACATGGTAAAGTGATTTCGGAAGCTTGGTGGAAGCCTTATGCGCCAGATAAAAAGCATACAATGTACAGTGTTTCCAAAAGCTGGACCTCTACCGCCATCGGTTTTGCCGTCGCAGAAAAGCGCTTAAGTGTCCAAGATAAAGTCCTTTCATTCTTTCCAGAACATGCTGACTTAAAAGACAAAGCCTTTCTAGCTGACTTACGCGTCCAAGATCTTTTAACCATGTCCGTAGGCCATGAAAAAGAGCCCCTTCGCAGTGTAATAGTCTTTTCGCCAGACTGGGTTCGTGGCTTTTTGAATTACCCCATTAGCTATCAACCTGGAACGAAGTTTTTGTATAACACCTTAGCGACCTATATGTTATCGGCTATCATCCAAAAGGTGACAGGGATGACGACTTTAGACTATTTAAAACCACGCTTATTAGCACCTTTGCACATCAGCGGAATCGACTGGGAAGAAGATCAAAAAGGAGTCAACGTGGGCGGCTGGGGCATTCGAGTGAAAACGGAAGATATGGCCAAACTAGGTTTATTGTATTTAAACAAAGGGAAATTCGAAGGTAAACAAATTTTACCTGCTGCCTGGGTAGAAGAAGCTACCAGCAAGCACATCGACCAAGAACCGGGTGCCAGTGAGGATAAAAGAGCGAATGGACAATATGCGGATTGGATTCAAGGCTATGGCTACCAGTTTTGGCGTTCAAGACATGGTGCTTTCAGAGGCGATGGAGCCTATGGTCAATACATTTTGATGATGCCTGAGCAAGATGCACTACTTATCATCACATCTGAATCTCAAGATTTGCCAGATGATTTGAACCAGGTGTGGAAGAACTTATTACCTGCTTTTCAGGCAAAACCTTTGGCATCCAACCCCGCCGCTTTACATGCATTATCGAAGTTCAACCAAACTCGTCAAATCAAAGCACCCATTTCTAGCCTTCAAGCGCCTTTGCCTACTAAAAGCTATCCATTGGGAACGAATCCACTGGATTTCCAGCAGATAAATGTGAATTCCAAAGGAACCATGACCATCATCAGCAAGGATTCTGTGCAACATAAATTTCAACTAGCACAAGGAAAATGGATGAAAGGAAAATCCAATCTGGTAGGTCCTTATATGCTGAGAGCCGCTAAAGTAGATTTAGCCCAAAAAGCCCCATTTGATTATGCTGGATCTTATCGTTGGTTAAATGCAGAAACGTTAGAGATTACGTTATTGTATTTCGAAAGCCCCCACCATTGGACATTTACCCTGAAAGGAGATCAAATTAGCGTAGTCAATTCATTTGAGCCCAAAACGGAGATCAAACTCCCGCAGCGGAAATAAGGGCATTTCGTCGCAAAATTTGCGCTAAAGGATATTAAATTCAAGATATATTCGTAAAATGTGTACAGAAACCTATTCAAAACATGAAAAATAACAAACAACCTTCTCGTCGCCAATTATTGGCGGCTGGCTCATTGGCCTCTTTAGGCCTTTTATGGGCATCTAATTCCTCCTTTAATTTCGCTAAACCGAACTCTGTTTTTGGAGGTGTTCAAATAGGCACCATTACATATTCATTCCGCAGCATGCCGGGTGATATTAAGCAAATCATTCAATATTGTGTAGATTCAGGTGTTTCTGCGATTGAATTAATGGGAGATGCAGTAGAAGAATACGCAGGCCGTCCGGTGAACCCAGTGCCTATGCGTTGGACTCCTGGTCAACCTCGCCCAACCTTTACGGATGAGCAACGTGCGCAGATGGCTCAATACCAAAAAGACGTATCAGCTTGGCGTGAGACGGTTTCAATGGATAAATTTAAGGAAGTTCGCAAGCTATTAGATCAGGCTGGTATTTCCGTTTATGCTTACAAACCGAATGCCTTTGGTGAGAAAAATTCTGATGCAGAGATCGAATCCGCTTTACGAGCTGCAAAAGTGTTAGGAGCTAAGTCGGTGACTGTAGAATTGCCTTCAGCGGCGCAAACTCAACGTTTGGGTGCCTTGGGAGAAAAACACAAAATTTATTTTGGCTATCACACCCATACACAAGTGAAGGATACTGTGTATGATGAGGCTTTGGCCCAAAACCCATACAATTCCATCAACCTAGATGCCGGTCACTACATCGCTGTGGGTGCTCCTCACACCACCGCGTCTTTACTTGCCTTCATCGAGGCAAAACACGACCGCATTACCAGTATGCACATTAAAGACCGCACATCAAAAGAACATGGTGCTGGTAACTTAGAATGGGGCAAAGGCGACACGCCATTAAAAGAAGTTCTGACTTTAGTCAAGAAGAATAAATACAAATTCCCAGCCACTGTTGAACTCGAATACGACGTACCCGCTGGCTCTACCGCGGTAGAAGAAGTGAAAAAATGCGTGGCCTATGCCAAAAACATATTAGTCTAATGTAAAAGGGCCGCTTCACAGATTGAAGCGGCCCTTATTCATTTATGGCTTGTAAGCATCAATCGTTTCTATACTTCCATCTGGACGGTAGTTCAATTCTACTACTTTGATATTTCGCAGATGGGTTTTACCCGAAATCTCTACATCGTGGTAATACAAATACCATTTCCCGTTTTGTTCCACAATAGAATGGTGATTTGTCCAACCTTTCACTGGTTTTAGAATCACGCCTTGGTAAGTAAATGGCCCATAAGGACTTGATCCTGTCGCATAGGCAATAGTGTGCGTGTCTCCAGTGGAATAAGAGAAATAATATTTCCCTTGGTATTGATGAACGAAGGCCGCTTCAAAGAAACGGCGATCATGATCCTCTGACAACAATACATTTCCCTTCGCATCTACGATTTGTACATCCCGGGGAGCTTCAGCCATCTCTTTCATATTCGCATCCAATCGAGCCACTTTTGCCATCAAGGCCGCTTGTCCATTAGCGGGTTGAGACTCATCAGTAGCCCCATATGACCCGACCTCCAACGTTGCAATTGTCCTCCCCAAATACCTCCAAAGTACAAATAATGCGTTCCGTCTTTATCTTTAAACACACAAGGATCAATACTAAATGACCCTTTCATATATTCCTTCTCTGCTTTAAATGGCCCCTCTGGGTTTGAAGAGGCGGCTACACCGATGCGAAAAATGCCTTCTTTGTCTTTGGCAGGAAAATACAAATAATACATACCCTTGGATTCTGCTGCATCTGGCGCCCAAAGCATCTTAGACGCCCAGGCCACCTCATCCAGCTTCAGAGCCACCCCGTGGTCTACCACTGGACTAGCTGGAGTTTTTTGAGATAACACATGGTAATCTCGCATCGCAAAATGACTACCTAAATCATCTTCCTTTACACCCGCATCAATGTCATGTGAAGGATAAATGTAGATTTGTCCATTGAACACATGGGCTGAGGGATCTGCGGTAAACATATGCGACACCAAAGGCTTCGACTGCCCCAGCGCCGTTAAACTGAATAGGCTTAATGCGAGTATTTTTTTCATTTAAATTCGTTTATGTTAAAAGGTCTGAATTGTTTATTTTTACTTCTATGAAACCAATCGAAACTGCTTTACTCTCTTTTGGAATGTCTGGACGCGTTTTCCACGCGCCATTTATCCAGCTTCATCCAGGATTCAATTTACGGGGATCTTGGGAGCGTTCCAATAAAAAAATTGAAAATGCCTACCCAGGAACCACCTCCTATGATTCCATGGAAGCTGTTTTAGCAGATCCATCGATCGAATTAGTCATTGTCAACACTCCCATTTATTCGCACTTCGAATATGCCTCTGCTGCCTTAAAGGCGGGTAAGCACGTAGTCGTAGAAAAGGCCTTTACCTGCAACACGGCAGAAGCTGAAGCCTTAGTTTCCTTAGCTCAAGAAGTAGATAAAAAAATAATAGTGTACCAAAATCGCCGCTGGGATTCTGATTTTCTTACGCTGAAAAAAGTACACGAATCAGGGGTTTTGGGCGAAATTGTGGAAGCTGAGTTCCACTTTGATCGCTATAATCCACTCATGTCACCAAAGCGACATAAAGAAGATGCGGGGCCAGGAGCTGGTATCGTGACAGATTTGGGTCCTCATTTAATTGATCAGGCTTTGCATTTGTTTGGAAAACCGACTCATATTTTTGCTGATTTACGCAAAACCAGACCTGGAACGGAGGTCATCGACCTGTTCGAAATTCTATTGTATTATCCCGCTCTACGGGTTCGTTTAAAAAGTGGTTATTATTTCAAAGAACCCATTCCAGCCTTCCAATTACACGGAACGAAAGGTAGTTTCATCAAGACACGCTCTGACAGACAAGAGGTCGATTTAGATAAAGGACTTGTTCCCATGGGCGAAAATTGGGGGGTAGATGCACCCGTTGAATTCGGTCTGTTACATGTAGATGGTAGTAGCCCAGAACGAGTTCCATCTGAAAAAGGCGAGTATATGGCATTCTATGAAAATGTTTTTCAATCTTTGCGATATGGAGCTAGCCCTGCAGTACCAGGAGAAGATGGAATCGCCAGTATGCGTGTCATAGATGCGGCCTACGAAAGCCTAGAAAAACAAGCAGTTATACCTTTTTAAGATGGAATTATTCAAGCAATTTGAACCGGAATTAAGTAAAAAGATTCAACAAGTGGGTGTCATTCGTAAATTCAAAACGGATGAATACTTGATGAAAACGGGGCAATCTATCCGTTCTGCCGTTTTAGTGACGAAAGGAATTATCAAGGTCTTTCGAGAAGATGAAGAGGGCAACGAAGTTTTTATGTACAATCTACATCCTGGCGAAGCTTGTGCTATTTCAATGACCTGTGCTGCACGGCAATTATCTTCTCAGATTATGGCCAAAGCCCTCGTAGACACTGAGGTGATCGCCATTCCTGTCGAATTAATGGATGAATGGGCGACAAAATACAAATCATGGTACCAGTTTGTACTAGAGACTTACCGTTCTCGCTTTGAAGAATTATTAGATACACTGGATCAAATTGCGTTTAGAAATCTAGATGAACGTTTGCTTTGGTACCTAAAACAACATCAAAAAAGCTTAAAAACGAATATTCTGAAAGCTTCCTTCACAGACATCGCCCAAGAATTAAACTCCTCTCGTGAAGTTATTTCACGCTTAATGAAGAAATTAGCCGAAAAAGGCTTCATCAAAATCAACAAAAATCAAATTGAAATTGTGGATTTAAGAGGCTTGTGATTTTCATCACGAAAATTCTTAACTAAATAAGGGAATTTTGTCCTATGATAAAATTCCTCTTTGCCTTACTATTCAGCATTCCTTTAATAGCTCAAAAGCCTTTCTACGCACAGTTCCGTTATTTTCATTTAGAAACTGACAATGAAAAATCTTTGCCAGATTATGCAGCAAATGCAATGGGAGCTGAATTAGGTTTAAGTCATTCGTTTGGGAAAAAGGTCCAATTAGACCTTTCTGGCTCACTTAGCACCTCTTTTCTCCATTCGACTAACCTAGCGACAAGTCGATATGAAATAGGACTTTTTGACCAAGTAAATACCAATAACCTTGATTTATTAACTCGTATAGAAAAAGCATCACTGACTTACCAAAACAAAAAAATAAAAATCAAACTAGGTCGTCAGGTTCTAAATACGCCCTTTATCAATCCCCAAGATGGTAGAATGAGGCCAAGCGCTGAAGGGGGAATTTTCGCGGAATATGGTAGATTTACCTTTGGCTACTTCTATGAAATGGCTCCAAGAGGAACAATGGCCTGGTCCTCAGTAGCGGAATCCATCGGTTATTATCCTACCGGTGTGGATAGTGATGGAAAAAAATCAACCTATGCCGGGCATTTATCAAGTTCTGGTATTTTTATGGCGGGAATGGATCAAAAATGGTATGGCATACGTTTTAAATTCCATGACCTCTTTGTGGATAATATAGTTCAAAGTGCCTTTATTTCAGCAGAATATACAACATCAATTCCCCATGGCAAATGGATAAATGGTCTTCAATTGATAAAGCAACACGCCCTAGGGGACAATCTATACTTTGAAAAAAACACCCATTCATTGGTAGTCAGCATGAAAACGGGTATCGAATACCCTCGGTGGAATGCTAGCCTAAACTTTACCTCCATCAGTCCAGAAGGCAGGTATTTAATGCCACGTGAATGGGGTAAAGACCCCTTTTATACTTTTATGCCTCGGGAAAGAAATGAAGGCTTAGGGGATTTGAAAGCATATGTAGCAAAATTTAGTTATGGCATTCCCCAGTGGGGAATAAAAATTAATCCTAGTATGGGTTACTTTGACCTTCCATCAGTTACGAACTTTAAATTAAATAAATACGGAATGCCATCCTACATTCAAACGAATTTCGAAATTCTTATAGATGCCTCAAAAATGGCCAAAGGGCTTGATTTTCAATTTCTATTCGCCAATAAAATGAATCAAGCAGATTCCATGGAGAACCCTAAATACATCCAAAATAAAGTCAACATGAATTCCTGGAATTTCGTCGTAAATTATCGTTTGTAATTTTTTGAGCATTGTGATAAAAATCACGAATAGGAAGTAGTAAAAGATTGAAATTTGTATCAACATTAACAACGACACAACATGGTAATTATTGGTTATTTCGCTTCATTACTTATAGGGATCTCTTTAGGCCTCATCGGTGGTGGCGGCTCCATCTTAACAGTACCTGTACTTGTCTATCTTTTTGGGGTAAATCCAATATTAGCCACGGCCTATTCCCTATTTATCGTAGGCGCTAGTTCATTAGTGGGTGCATTGCCTAAATACAGACAAGGCTTAATTAACTTGAAAACCGCTATTATTTTCGGGATACCTTCCATCGCGGCAGTTTATGCCACACGTAAATTTTTAGTTCCCTTAATTCCAACTGATGTTTTTACGCTAGGTGATTTTATGGTGACTAAATCAATCTTAATGATGGTTTTATTCGCGATCTTGATGGTTGCTGCTTCTATATCAATGATCAGAGGCAAATGTGAACAATGTGAAAAAGAGAAATTAGGTACTTACGTGGAGGAAGCACAGGTTTTTAATTATCCTATGATTCTTTTGGAGGGAGCAGTCGTAGGCATGTTAACAGGCCTAGTGGGTGCTGGAGGTGGATTTTTAATCATTCCCGCATTAGTAATGCTTTCTAAATTATCCATGAAACAGGCAGTGGGTACTTCCCTACTTATTATTGCAGCGAAGTCTCTTATCGGCTTTACAGGGGATCTAGGCCATGCAATTATCGATTGGAACTTATTATTAACCGTGACTGGTTTAGCGATAGTGGGGATTTTCTTAGGAGATATTTTAAGTAAAAAAGTAGATGGAAACAAACTAAAAGTGGGTTTTGGCTGGTTTGTTTTAGTGATGGGAATTTACATTCTGATCCAACAATTAGCCTTCCCTATTAAATAATCTTAACTGAATACGAGTATGAAAGTAGAGCAAATTTACACAGGATGTTTAGCACAAGGTGCTTATTACATCGAAAGCAATGGCGAAGCAGCGATCATTGATCCACTTCGCGAGGTACAGCCTTATATTGAAAAGGCTGAACGCAATGGCGCTAAAATTAAGTATGTTTTTGAAACACACTTCCACGCAGATTTCGTATCTGGGCATATTGATTTGTCTTCCAAAACAGGAGCTCCCATTGTTTATGGGCCCAATGCTGCTTGCGCATTTGATTGTATTTCTGCGACAGATGGCCAAGAATTTCCATTAGGAAAGGTAAAAATTCGCGTGATTCATACCCCAGGTCATACAATGGAATCCACTTGTTTTCTCTTAATCGATGAAACAGGAAAAGAAACGAGCTTATTCTCAGGCGACACCCTTTTTATCGGAGATGTAGGACGTCCTGATTTGGCCCAAAAAGTTATCGCCGACCTGACACAGGATATCTTAGCTGGTCATCTATACGATTCCCTTCGCAACAAAATTATGCCACTTGCAGACGACATTATCGTTTATCCAGGCCACGGCGCGGGCTCTGCATGTGGAAAAAACATGAGCAAGGAAACTACTGATACGCTAGGCAACCAAAAGAAAGTAAACTATGCATTAAACCCAACGTTAACGAAAGAGGAATTCAAAAAAGAGGTTTTAACGGGCTTAGTAGCACCTCCTGCCTATTTCCCCTTGAACGTTTTGATGAATATCAAAGGTTACGATTCAATCGACAAAGTATTAGAAAGAGGTCAACACGCTTTATCTCCAGAAGGATTTGAAGCAGCTGCCACAGAAACTGGCGCCTTGATTTTAGACACCCGCGACCCACAAACATTTGCTGCAGGGTTTGTTCCTAATTCGATTAACATTGGTATCGACGGATCGTTTGCTCCATGGGTAGGAACTTTAATCCCAGACATTAAGCAAGAAATCTTGTTAGTGACAG
>Ga0228703_1001030_pt1 | contig 17894 bp, 16 predicted proteins | sample McNCre217_Aug_MG_3_FD_178020 | JGI IMG/M metagenome (GOLD analysis project Ga0228703, IMG submission 178020) | Freshwater microbial communities from McNutts Creek, Athens, Georgia, United States - 29-17_Aug_MG | ecosystem: Environmental > Aquatic > Freshwater > Creek | place: USA: Georgia... | reverse complement strand
GAGATTCGACCAGAGATCGTCGACGAGTGGAAAGGTCGAGACCCATTTGACCCCGGCACCTTGGTTGAATTACTAACAGTCGACGAATCGAAGAGCATCAACAACCCCAAAGAACCTTGCATCATAATTTCGGCTTCGGGAATGGCGACTGGCGGAAGAGTGGTTCACCACCTTCGTGACATGCTTCCAAACCCAAAGCACACGATCATTCTCGTTGGCTACCAAGCAATTGGCACCAGGGGAAGATCGCTTGCCGATGGCGCTGAAGAAGTGAAGATGCACGGTGAGTTCGTGCCGGTCAAGGCTCAGATTAGCTCCGTCCAGGAGTTTTCGGTACATGCCGATTCCACCGAACTGCTCGGCTGGATTGGCGCGGGCGCAAGTCGAATTGGCCAGGTTTTCGTTACCCACGGTGAAGAAGGCGCAGCCGAATTCCTCAGTGAAAAGATTGAGTCAGATCTTCACCTCAAGGCGACTGCACCAAAAGACGGTCAGCGTTTTCCAATCTAAGGCGACTAGCCTTTAAGGGTGAAGTTTTATAGACGGGCCTTAGTGGCGTCTGCAGCAACAGCTCTGATGCTGATTGCTTCAAGTGGGGTTTCTAAAGCCGCCGACTGCACTCCACTCACCAAGGAAATTACAAGCACCAAGCTCGGAAAACTTTACGCTTACGCAGTCGATCTGACCTCGGGGAAGGTTTTGGTAGACAAGCGTTCGAGGGAACAAACTGCACCGGCATCGGTGATGAAGTTGGTTTCTGCAGCGGCAGCTGTGAAATACATTGTCCAGCCAAGGCTGATTCAGGGCCTCCCAGATTACCGAGCCACCACATCGGTGTTGACCGTAGCCGATGAACCAGGCACAATCATCCTTCGCGGTGGTGGGGATCACACACTATCCAGGGTCGCAGTTGGCTCATACACAACCTATTCGCAACCAGCAAAACTGAGAGACTTAGCGTCCCAAGCTGTTTCGGTGCTTGGGGCGAATCCGACCATCACAAAGATTGTTTTAGACGACACATTCTTTAAGGGTCCGAGTTGGAACCCTAATTGGGCAAGTTACTCAAGAACCGCGGGGGATGCCGCGCCAATAACTGGCCTGATGGTTGATTCCGCAAGAGTGAACCCAGACCTAACCTCCACTTCATACAACGGCGTGAGGGTTGCCGATCCAACCACTCAGGCGGGAAGTTTCTTCAAGCAGTGGTTGGCCTTTTACGGAGCCAATCTGTCTGCGGTGACGATTGTAAAGGGTGCAACTCCACAAAATGCGACAGTCATTGCAACTGCAAATTCCCAGCCGATAAGCACTTGGATCCGACATGCCCTAAAGATTTCAGACAACACCGAAACCGAGATCATCGCCAGGCACACTTATCTATCGATGGGTCTGCCCAACAACTATCTTTCGGTGCAGATCATGGGAACCAGACTTTTCAACTCGGAAGGTTTCTCGGCAAAGAATTTGGTCATGAAGGATGCAGCCGGCCTTGCTGCTGGAAACCGGATTACCCCTCGAATGTTGGTGGGTTTGTTGCGAAAGGCGACAAACCCAGAAGGCAGTCTAGGAATGTTGCCTAGCCTCATGGCAACCTCTGGCGACGGAGGCACGCTTGGTGGTCGATTCTTGGTTTACAACAAGACCACGAAACACTGGGATTTGGTGATTCCAAATGGTGCGATTCGCGCCAAAACCGGAACCATCTCTGGCGTTTATTCGCTTGCCGGAATCGTTACAACAGCTGAAAATCACAAGATTGTCTTTGCCATTTTTGCCACTAGAGACCTGGCCCATGGATTTGACGTTGGATCGGGAACCAGAACGGCCATCGACGCAGTGGTGGACAAGCTCTATCTCTGTGGTGCTACTTACTAGCCTTACGACGAGGTAACGCTAGCAGCACACCAATCAAAACAACGGCCAAGGCACCAGCACCTATATAGAGGTAGGTAGTGTTCCTTGAATCGTTGTTCTGAACGTCTTGTGCCAACTTGGTGGTGTCTGGCTTAGCAACGGTTAACGTATCGGTTTCGGTGGTGGTTCCGTTGTCGCAACGTAGCGTCTTGGTCACCTTAGCTGCCGGCTTTGAAACTTCGAATTCAAAGTGGTTGGTTAGGCTGTGGCCGTCCTGAGAAACAGTTCGCCAAATAACTTGATAAGTATCTGCGCTCGGGAAGTATGCGGAGGTGCTGATGGTGTTCTTTTTGATGACAACACACGCCGGGGAGATGCTTGTGCCAGCTGAACTCTTGATGATGACCTTGCTGGTTCCAGGCATCTGAATTACGTCGTCACTGAAGGTGACCTTAATATCGATCAGCCCGCCAGGGGTGGTTGAACCAGCACTCGGGCTAGTCGATGTAACCGAAGTGTGAGCGGATGCTGGGTTGGCGGTGGCGATGAGGCTAATGGCAATGCCGGCGCCAATGAGAATCTTTTTCACAGAGAACATAATTCCAGTCTAGAGCCGTGAAAGGACCATCGGTAAACTTGGATGGTCACGTTGTTGGGAGTTTCCTTGACCGAAAAAAAGCCAAAATTCGCCTATCTGAAGCAGGTAGTAATCGGAGCGTTGAGCGGCGTTCTAGTTTTGTCCTTGAGCATCGTTGGGTTCGGGTTTGTCGGAGCATCTACGACCAGTACAACTAAAAACTCTGGGACAACAAAGACAGACTCCACCAAGACACAGATCACCAACCCTGCAACCACATCCGGTGGTTCTTGCTCGATTGCGACTCAAACAGCAGACAAGCGACTTGGAACTTTCACCGGTCAGGTAATCGATTTGAACACCGGAACCGTTCTCTACGACAACGGCGGTTCTACCGGTTCGATCACTGCATCGACCATTAAGTACCTAACCGCTGCCGCGGCCATGAAGGCGCTTGGGAGCAGCTTCAAGTTTTCAACCAAGGTGGTCTACTCACCTAGCACGCCAGACACGATCACCCTTGTCGGTGGCGGTGACCCAACACTAAACAGCCTTGCTAGCGGTGATTCTGTATATAAGGGTGCCGCAAAACTTTCCGATTTAGCTGCGCAGGTTCAAACCTGGGCACAGGCGAACGGTGTCACCGAGGTTCGACACCTCGTCCTAGACGCAAGCCTTTTCACCGGTTCCACCTGGGAGACCAGCTGGCCAACCAGTGAGCGCACCCTGGGATTCCAGCCGCAGATCACGGCTCTCATGGTAGACGGCGACAGAGCCAACCCTAGGAATGCGGTTTCGGCCAGAAGCATCGACCCGGTAGGTCACGCCGGCCGCCAGTTCAAGATTGCACTCGGAAGTCTGGCAGCAAACGCAGACATCACAAACGGAGTTGCGCGTGCCGGCGCAACAAAAATTGCCGAGGTTAACTCTGCAAAACTTTCAACGATGATCAAGTACATGATCAGCCAGAGCGACAATACGCTCGCGGAGATGTTGGCAAGGCAGGTTGCACTGGCGGAAGGTCTTCCAGCTAACTTCGAGTCAATCCAAGCTGCATATCAAAAGGCGCTAAGTTCAATGGGTTTGAACTTCAACGCTGCTGCCATCAAGGACGGTTCGGGTGAGTCGAAGAACGACCTAATCACCCCTGCTCTCTTCAATGACCTGACTGCAAAGGTTCTAGCTGGAACCGCTGACCTTCGTTCCATCGTTTCCGGATTCCCGGTGGCAGGTAAGTCGGGAACCCTGGTTAGCCGTTTCACGGGCGCTAATGCAGTGGCTCGTGGAAAGGTCTATGCCAAGACCGGAAGCATTTTCCACGCGTACTCGCTGGTTGGCTATTTGGATGCCAAGGATGGCTCCCGTCTGGCCTTTGCTGTATTTGCATCGGGACCAGCAACAAGCGTTGCCACTAGAACTGCAATTGACACTGTAGTCACAGGTATCTACAACTGCGGTCTCGACCTTGGAAACAACTAGGAGTAATCATGGCTAAGGCCCTGTTCATCATCGACGTTCAAAACGACTTCTGCGAAGGTGGTTCTCTCGCCGTTTCCGGAGGAGCCGCAGTGGCCGCAGGTCTAACGAGCTACCTTGGTGAGCATGCGAAAGAATACGACGTGGTCATCGCATCGCGTGACTGGCACGATGGTAACAACGACAACGGCGGTCACTTTGCACACGCAGGTGAAGCGCCAGACTATGTGAATAGTTGGCCGGTTCACTGTGTCAGCGGATCAGAGGGTGCCGAGTACCACCCGAATCTTGATACTTCCTATATTCAGGAGCACATCGAAAAGGGGCAGGGTAAGCCGTCTTACTCAATCTTCGAGGGCATCACTCCTTCCGGTGAAAATCTTCCAGCATTGCTGGCTCGTCTAAATGTTTCGGAAATCGACATCGCGGGCATTGCCACCGACTACTGTGTACTAGCCTCTGCGCTCGATGCCAGGAAGGCAGGGCTAAACGTGAATGTCTTAACAAATCTCGTTGCCGGTGTTGCTGCCGAGAGTTCGGAAGCAGCACTCGAAAAGCTTGTCGCAGCCGGTTGCAGTTTGGAAAAGCGTTGAGGAAACTAATAGCGCCATTTGCGCTAAATATTGCGCTGACCATACCCGCCCTGGTAATCAGCTTTGGTGGTTTTGAAGTGAGCCCATTGCTCAAGGTTCTTTTTTACGGACTCGCCGTGGTGGCTTCTGCATTCATGCTCGGCTGGATTAGCGAGGCTGCAGAGCTCGACCTTCGCGGTGGTTTGGCGATCGGACTTCTGGCCGTGATCAACATCCTCCCCGAATACGTAGTTGATTTTTACTTCGCCTTTGCGGCGGGTAAGAACCCGGCGATGGAGCACTATGCCTCGGCTAACCTCACTGGGGCAAACCGACTCCTCCTTGGTTTTGGTTGGCCAATTATTGCTCTAATGGGCTTTTTGGCTTTGCGTTCTCGCAAGGCGGGGTCGTCTGAAGTTTCGGTGAAGTACGGCATCAAGCTTGGTCAGGAATCACGCGTTGACCTAGGCTTCTTGATCATCGCAAGCGTACTTGCTTTTCTAGTCCCACTCACTGGCCGCATCGATTGGTATCTCGGTGTTGTTCTGATACTCCTGTTCGTGTTCTACCTAATAAAGGTGTCAGATCAAGACAAGGAGGAACCTGAGCTAGAAGGAATTCCTGCTCTCGTCGGTGCTCTACCGAAATGGAAACGTCGCACCTTCCTTTTGGTAATTGCCCTATACGCCGCTTTCGCCATCTTCATTTCTGCCTCGCCGTTTGCCGACTCGCTGGTGGAATCCGGTCGACTACTCGGCATCAACGAATTCGTTTTGGTTCAGTGGGTTGCCCCAATCGCTACTGAGGCACCGGAGTTCATCGTGGCATTCATGTTTGCCCTTCGAGGCAAGCCTTCGATTGGTCTTGCCGTGCTGGTTTCAAGCAAGGTGAATCAGTGGACAGCGCTTGCCGGTTCGCTTCCGATCGCATTCGCAATGGGTGGCGGTTCGGGTTCGCTTCCGATGGACTCGATTCAGATCGAAGAGTTCCTGCTCACCATCGGGCAAACTGTCTTTGGTGTTGCCTTGCTACTAACACTTCGCCTTGGATTCCGTGCTTCGGTACTGCTGATGGTGTTGTTTGTGTCGACGATTGTTTTCCCAACACCGGAAGTGCGCATTTGGATTTCCTACCTGTACTTTGCGATCTCGATCCCACTACTTATTTGGCGTCGCAGAGAGCTTTGGCTAACGATTAAGGCTCCTTTCGTAAAAGCCTGATTTGTTTACCTAATGTTTACCTCTCGTTCGTAAGGTTAACGAACTAAGTAACACATCAACGAGAAAAGGTAAACATGGAACAAACCGCATTTCTTGTTGTCGTGCTGGTAGTTGCCCTGGCTCTGTTCTTCGATTTCACGAACGGATTCCACGACACTGCAAACGCGATGGCAACTCCAATTGCAACGGGTGCCCTAAAGCCACGAACCGCAGTGATCATTGCTGCCGTAATGAACCTGGCCGGAGCATTCATCTCAACCCAGGTGGCAAAGACCATCTCGGTTGACACAATTAACGGTGATCTCACGAGTTGGGGTCCTTCGATGATTTTCGCCGGTCTAACCGGTGCCATCCTCTGGAACCTAACCACTTGGTTCTTCGGACTACCTTCATCGTCTTCGCACGCACTTTTCGGTGGACTCATCGGTGCAGCAATCGTTTACGGTGGTTTCGATGCAGTGAACATCTCGAAGATTATCGAGAAGGTTTTGATTCCTGCTCTATTCGCTCCTTTCATCGCAGGTGTTGCTGCATGGCTGGCTACCAGCCTCGCTTACATCATCACCGGTCGTCAGGCTGGCAAGGCAACGGGTCGCGGCAAGTTCAAGGTTGCTCAGATCTTCTCGTCGTCCATGGTTGCACTTTCTCACGGAACCAACGACGCCCAGAAGACCATGGGTGTTATTACCCTGGTGCTAATTTCGGCTGGTCAGCTCTCGAAGGATGCCTCGGTTCCACTGTGGGTAATCATCTCGGCTGCCATCGCAATCGCTTTCGGAACCTTCTCTGGTGGATGGCGAATCATCAAGACCATGGGTCACGGCTTAGCAGAAATTCGTCCAGCGCAAGGTTTTGCCGCTGAAGTTTCGACCGGCGCAACCATCCTTGCCTCGAGCTACCTAGGTTTCGCTCTGTCGACCACCCAGGTTGCTTCAGGTTCGGTAATTGGTTCGGGTCTTGGTCGAGTGGGTGCCCAGGTTCGCTGGTCAAAGGCTGGCCAGATCGTGCTCGGTTGGTTCCTAACTCTTCCTGCCGCCGCTCTGGTTGGTGTTCTTTCGGCATCGCTAACCAAGCTCGGAACCGCAGGTTTGATCCTCGACGCCATCCTGGCTCTGGTTCTAATCGTGATGATTTTCCAGTTGTCTCGTAAGAACGTGATCAGCCACCGAAGCCTCGCACAGAGCGATGTCGAGGGTGTTGGTGAAGCTTTGGTTAGCCCGAAGCAGGTAAAACGTACCATCGCAAGAAAGGCTAAGAAGTAATGATCGAAATCAAATGGAATGATCTGGTACTAGTAGCTGGTGCCGCAATCGGTGCATCTGCACTCGTGGTTACTCTTGTCTCGATTGGTGTTCGCCTTCTAACCAACGGTCAGGCCGCGGTTGGAACCAAGGGCAAGCCAAGCCAATCTCAAGTCAGCAAGGAAATCGCCTACCGTCTAGCTGCTGTGGTGAGCTTCCTGCTTGCCAGCGGTGTCTTGGCTTATGGCCTTTACATCATTGTTACCTTCAGCAAACTCAACAAGTAACGCTAAAGATACGAAAAGCCTCCCCGGTCAATTGATCGGGGAGGCTTTCTTTAAACTTGGCTCATGGCTTTGAAACTTGCAGACAAATGGGTCTGGGATTGTTGGTTCGCATTCGACGGCGAACATCACCACGTATTTTTCCTCCACGCTTCCAAAGCTCTTGGAGACCCGGATCGCAGACATCGCAACGTTATGGTTGGTCACGCGATTTCTACCGATCTAACCAACTGGACCATCGTGCGAGACGCCATCGCTGTTTCGCCCTCTCCGGCCTTCGATAGCTACACCACCTGGACCGGCTCAGTGATCAAGGACGATGATGGCCTTTGGTGGATGTTCTACACGGGAACGTCGCGAGAGGATGGAGGAAATAAGCAGACCATCGGGGCTGCGACATCGACCGACCTCATGATGTGGAACAAGCTCGAAAACAATCCGTTGGTTCAAGCCGATGGCACCTGGTATGAAACCATGGACCAGCCTCATGTTCCAGCCGAGCACTGCCGTGACCCCTGGGTTTTTAGAAAACCAGGTAGCGATCTTTGGCACATGCTATTTACATCCAGAGCAAATCACGGAAGTTTCCGACAGCGGGGAATCGTTGGCCACGCAACCTCGAACGACCTTAAAAACTGGAAGGTGGAAAAGCCACTTTCTGATCCAGATACCGGCTTTCACGAACTCGAGGTTTTGCAATACGCGATTGTTGATGGCGTTCCGCTGATCGTCTTCTGTTGTAACTGGATGAATATTTCAGACGAACGCTTAGCCGAGGTCGGAAAGCGACCGATGACTTATTCGGTTGTCGTTGATACAAGACTGGAGCACATTGATATCACCAAAGCCAAACCTTTTGGTGCATTCGAGTATTACGCGGGTCGCCTGATTCAAGACACCACTGGCGGCTGGAATCTAATCGGATTCGTCGATGTTGTCGAAGGTGAATTCCAAGGATATCTCCCGGATCCTGTGCCAGTAACTGCCGACCCTGTGAATGGCTTGACTCTCAAGTTAAACTAGACACATCATGTCGAAACAACTTCGAGTCGCCATCATCGGCGCCGGTCCAGCGGGAATTTACGCTGGCAACATCCTTGCAAATTCTTACCAAAATGTAGAAATCGACCTATTTGATTCTCTGCCTGCACCTTACGGTTTGATTCGATACGGAGTTGCACCAGACCACCCTCGCATTAAGGGAATCGTGAACTCGCTTCACGAGATGCTGGATGCAGGAACGATTCGCTTTTTTGGCAACGTTACCTTCGGAAAAGATTTGAACCTAGACGATCTGAATCGTCACTACCATGCTGTGATTTTCGCAACCGGAGCAATCCACGATGCCAAGCTGAACATTCCAGGTGTTGAACTTGAGGGTTCTTATGGCGCCGCCGATTTTGTTTCTTGGTACGATGCCCACCCTGACTACCCAACCACTTGGCCACTTGATGCGGAGAAAGTTGCCGTAATCGGCAACGGAAACGTGGCTCTAGATGTTGCCAGAATGTTGGCCAAGCAGGCCGATGACCTCCTAACCACCGACATTCCGCAGAATGTTTACGAAGGCCTTAAGGCTTCTCCAGCGACTGACGTTCACGTGTTCGGTCGTCGAGGACCAGCCGATATAAAGTTCACCCCAATCGAACTTCGTGAACTCGGAGAAGTTGCCGATGTGGACATCGTTGTTTACGAGGAAGACTTCCCAGAAGGTTGGTTCAACGAAGACGCAGAGGGTGTAACTAACCAGCACCGAGTAATGGCTAAAGTGCTTGAATCTTGGAGAGGCCGGGAACAAACCGGGGCCAAGCGGCGATTGCACCTGCATTTTTGGCACAACCCGGTAGAGATTCTTGGAAGCAACGGGCGCGTAACTTCAATGCGATTCGACCGCAAGGGTGAAGAGCGCGAGTACCAGCTTCAGGCGATTTACCGCGCAATTGGTTACTTCGGCAGTGCACTCGAAGGCATCCCATTCGACGCCTCCAAGGGAGTAATCGAAAACGTTGGTGGCAGAGTTAGCGGCCTCCAAAATGTTTACGCGACCGGTTGGATTAAGCGTGGTCCGGTTGGTTTGATCGGCCACACCAAGTCTGATGCCATGGAGACCATCGAAAACCTAATCGCAGATTCACCGAACTTTGCCGACCCAGAAGTTTCAACAAAGGGTGCGGTGCTTGAACTTCTAAGAGAACGTGGTTGCCAATTCACTGACTGGGCGGGATGGCTTCACCTAAACGAACATGAATTAGAACTTGGGGCCAATTTCCAGGGGGTAGTGCGTGAGCGCGTAAAGGTGTTGAGCCGCGAAGAGCAGGTTGAACTTGCTCTCGGTGGCAAGTATGAATAAAACCTCGCTATCAGATCGGCTGGTTCTACTCAGCACCGCGGTGGTGTTGGTGCTTGGTTTGGCAACAGCTGCAAATGTGTTCTATATGGTTGGTGCAGCGGTTGGAATTTTTCTATCCATTCGCTCGGTCTGGGTTTCCATTCGAGAAGGCGAAATAGGTTCTGACGTCCTCGCCTTAATAGCCATCGTGGCTGCAGGTTTCATTTCGGAATGGTTGGCCGCATCAATCATCGCGCTGATGCTTGCCACAGGAAGAGCACTCGAGGCCTGGGCTGCCGGAAGGGCAAGCGATCAACTGTCGGCTCTGGTACAGCGAGCACCGAGAAGAATCCAGTTGGTTGGTTCAGATGGACAAATATCTGACGAACCTATTGCCAACGTTAAAGTTGGAAATGCCTTCCTGGTTCGCACCGGCGAGGTCGTTCCGGTTGACGGAACGCTGACCGAGTCAGCCACCTTTGATGAATCGGCACTAACCGGCGAGCCACTTCCGAAAAATCGAGAAATTGGAGAAGAGGTTCCGTCTGGTGTGGTGAATGCTGGGGAGTCAGTGCGGCTAATCGCAACCACTACTGCAGAGTCTTCGACATACGCGAGTTTGGTTCGTCTTGTGCAAAACGCAAAAGCACACTCGGCGCCCGGTGTTCGAATTGCCAACAAGTATGCGCTTTGGTTCGTTCCACTCAGCGTGGTTATGGCACTGGCTACCTGGGTGGTAACTGGGCAGGCTGAACCCGCGATTGCCGTCATAGTTGCCGCAACGCCATGCCCATTGATTCTGGCCATTCCGATTGCAATCATCGCCGGCATTTCAAATGCCGCAAAGAAGGGCGCAATCATCAAAGACGGTGCCGCTCTTGAGAAGCTGGCACGAAGCAGGGTTCTTCTAGTTGATAAAACCGGAACACTGACTCACGGTGGCCCAGAGATTTCCAAAGTTTCGGTAGCGCCAAGCTTCACCGAGTCGCAGGTACTTGAGTTAGCGGCCGGGATGGAAATCTCGAGTGCTCACGTACTCGCTAAGGCTATTGTTCGAGGCGCAGAGACCCGCGGTTGCAAACCAGCCGTGATTACGCAGGTTAAAGAAGTTCTTGGAGAAGGTTTGGGCGGAGACTACCAAGGCAAAAAGCTCATAGTGGGAAGACTTCCAAAGCAACTTCCATCCTGGGCCCAGGCATCAACGTCGTTGCAGGTTGCCGTAACACTCGAAGGTCAACTAATTGGAGTCATCGACCTCGATGATCCAATTCGACCCGATGCGGTATCCACCATCGCCAACCTGCGGGAACTCGGGGTCAACAAGATTTTGCTTGTAACAGGTGATCGCAAACCGGCTGCCGAGGCGGTTGGAAACGCTGTTGGCGTTGACGAAATCCACGCCGAGTGTCGACCAGAAGACAAGCTGGCGTTGGTTGATCGTGAACGCGTGGCAAACTCCGGTTCGGTGTTGGTTGTTGGCGACGGAATTAATGATTCACCTGCGCTGGCGGCCGCCGATGTTGGTGTGGCAATGGGAGCTCGCGGTGCAACGGCAGCTAGTGAAACCGCTTCGGTTGTGATCATTGAAGATTCGATTTCGCGCCTGGTAGATGCAATAGCCATCTCTCAAGGAGCGCGCGGACGGGCGCTGCAATCGGCCTTCATTGGCATGGGTCTGTCACTCGTGACAATGATTCTCGGAGCAGTTGGAATTACGAATGTCACCGAAAACGCCATCGCTCAAGAGGTTATAGATGCGGCTGCAATTCTGTGGGCTCTGGTACCGGCAAGGTCAAGGAAATTATGAAGATCAAATGGCGGCTAGTTGGGGTTGCAATTATGGGTCTGGTGGTGGGTCTTGGAATGCAGGGTTTGAAGCCTGCCAAGGCTGCAACACCTAGCGAAGAACTAACCTCCAGTTTGCAAAGCTATCTATCGACACTCACCGGCGACTATACGATTTCTGTGCGAGAACTTGAGTCACCACAAACCTCTGTAGCCATCGACGAAAATCGCCGCATAGACCCTGCCTCGGTGATCAAGCTTTTTTATGCCTGGGCGGCTTATCGACAGTTGGACCTTGGAAGAATCACCCTAAGTCAGAAACTACCGCAGGGCCCAACCTGGGGTTCCTGCCTTCGGTACATGATCGAAGTTAGCGACAACGACTGCACGGTTTACATTCGTCAGTCGTTAGGAAACAAGAACCTCAACACACTATTTGCCGCGAGTGGTTACGCCAACACCAGAATCGTTCTCGATTCGTACGGTCGATACAAAACCAAGTACACAACCGCTTACGACACCACCTTATTGCTGTCTAGATTGCAACGAGGAACTCTACTTAGCGCAGGTTCTACCAATCTGTTTCACGCGCTTCTTGAAAGGCAAGCCTTTAGGAGCCGAATTCCGTCGGGTGTCGAGAGCGGAGTTCGAGTAGAGAACAAGGTTGGGGAGTTGCTGGTTTCCGCTGGCATGATCAACGCTGATGCCGCCATCGTCTTTGGTCCTCAAAGTCACTATGTGATTTCGGTCTATGGGCGAAACAATGCCAAAGTTTCTGAGATTTCACAGATTTCAAAAATCGTCTATGAGGCACTTGAAGCGCCAATTGTCACCAGAGCTCAGTTCCCAAAGGCGCAGTACCTGGTACGTGTGGATGGTTATGTTCACCGCGATAATCGGACCATCTGGTATCGAATTCCACAGGGTGTTTCGGTAGAAGTTATTTATGCAGAAGATCAGTGGCTCTATGTGAAGCCGCAGGGTCGAGTTGCCGGTTGGATGCAACTTGCTGATTTGGTGTTGAAGCCCTCTTATATCTGGTCCAGATAATCGTTCACATCGGAGAGCACTCGCTCGTCGATGGAATGAGCAAGTCCAGGATATTTGAACATCTGAGCGTCGGTGTGCCCTTCCAGCCAGCCGACAGTTCTTGCCACTGTCTCGCCGGAAATTACTCCATCGTTCAAACCTCGACAGTAAATAACTTTTGGCCTATTTTCGGACAACCACGCATCTGCTGGCTGTTCGGCACCGAGGGTAAAACCAGCAAGGATCACGGTCGCAGCAATTCGCTCAGGTCTTGTTCGAAGAAGCTGCGAAGCCATCAGGCCTCCCTGTGAGAAACCAAGAGCAATGAGTTTTGCATCTGCTGGAAGATTGGCATCAATCCAAGCCCACAACACCTCGGTTGCGTGCTCAACATTTTCAGGCAGTGGGTTTCCAGGGGCCGCTAGTGGAAACCAAGCGTTGCTTCCAGGTGCCAAACTAAGCGGAGCCCTCAGTGACACCCAAGGAAAATCGCCGTGAAGATAACCAGAAAGACCGGCTAAATCTTGTTCATTAGAGCCATAGCCGTGAAGCATTACCAGGATTGGCTTTGCACCATCCCAGGATTCAAGTCCAGACGAGAGGTGCGTTACTATGACGTTCATAGTTCTACTCTATTGCCTGGCAAGGCTTAGACTGAGCCCATGACCACGGTAGTCAATTTCGAAAATGTTTCCATTCAGCGAGGCCGTAACAAAATCTTCGACGGCCTAAACCTCAACCTAGATAGTGGCAAACTCATAGGCCTCCTAGGCCCGAGTGGTGCTGGCAAATCGACAATCATGCGAGCGATCGTTGGTGTTCAGTCTGGAATCAAGGGTTCGATTGGTGTTCTTGGTGGAAATCCTGGTACCGGAGAGCTGCTGAAGCGCGTTGCCTATTCGACACAGTCATCCAGTATTTTCGACGACATCTCGGTGAAAGACAACCTAGCTTTCACAGCGAAAATCCTTGGAGCACCTAAGTCGTCGGTTACAACGGTTCTCTCGCAGGTGCAGCTAAACGACGTCGCCAAGCGAAAAGCGGGTTCTCTGTCGGGAGGTCAGCGTAACCGCGTTTCACTAGCAATGGCGCTTATTGGTAACCCAGATGTTCTGGTGCTTGATGAACCTACTGTCGGGCTTGACCCGGTGCTTAGGGCAGATCTTTGGTCACTGTTTAGGGAACTCGCCAACCAGGGGAAGACTCTTCTGATTTCGAGCCACGTAATGGATGAGGCAGAACGCTGCGACGAAATCATATTTGTTCGCGAAGGTAAGGTAATCGCTCACGATTCTTTGCCAAATGTATTGAGTCAAACCAACAGCACTTCTGCCGAGGATGCATTCCTTACTCTTGCTAGGAGAACCAATGTTTAGTGTGGTTAGGGCACTCGCCATCACCGGTCGAGTTCTGAAGCAAATCTCAAACGACCACCGAACCGTTGCCCTTATGGTCGCGGTCCCGTCGCTGCTCGTTGGGCTATTTTCTTGGATGTTGAATTCTCAAAAACAATTCGACGTCATCGGACCACGCCTTATCGGTTTGTTCCCATTCACCGTTATGTTCCTGCTGGCTTCGATCACCACTCTCAAAGAGCGTCAATCCGGAACGCTTGAACGTTTCTTCACCATGCCTATGAAACGCGGTGAGTTCATCGTCGGCTATGCGGTCGCATTTGGTCTAATGGCAGTGATTCAGGGAAGTGTCACCCTCTGGTTTGCCGTCACGTTCTGCAACCTTTCTGTCGATGACAATCTTTGGTTGCTGCTGTTCGCTGCCGTTTCCAACGCCATCCTCGGAATGTCTCTCGGACTGCTGGCATCCGCATTCGCCAGATCTGAGTTCCAGGTTATCCAGTTCATGCCGGCGTTCATCTTCCCGCAAATCATTCTCGGTGGGCTTTTCATTCCGGTTGCACAAATGCCAGACCTGCTTCAAACCATCAGCGAATGGCTTCCGCTAACCCATGCACTTCGAGCACTTTCCGACATCGCGGAAAAGGCAAGCCAGTCAGATATCGAACGCGAGATCTGGGTTGTGCTTTCCGTTAGCGTTGGCAGCCTGATCCTTGGTTCACTCACCCTGCGTAAAAAGACCGCCTAAAACCACTTAAATAATTGAGCCCCCGAACGTTAGGTCGGGGGCTCAATACTTCTTGAATTACTCGCTGAAGTCCATCTCAGGAAGCTTTTTGCGAAGACCACCGGTAATAACGAGCAACAGCACGATGCCGATAGCCAACCAGCTCACACCGAGAAGCAGTGCGTTGCTGTCTAGTTGGGTAAGCAAGTAAGCACAAACGATTGCTCCGATAATTGGTGAAATCACATACGAGAAAGTGTTGAGGTTCTTGCCCGCCTTCTTTTCACGAAGGTAGTGAGAGATTAGCGAGATGTTCACCATGGTGAATGCGGTGAAGGCACCAAAGTTGATGAACGAGGTTGATGTGGCTACGTCAAGGAACATCGCGAGTAGACCAACCACACCGATGACCGCAAGGTTGAATACCGGTGTCTTGTATGCGGTTGCTAGCTTGCCGAAGATGTTCTTTGGAAGAACGCCGTCGCGACCCATTGCGTAAAGCAAGCGAGAAGCCGAAGCCTGAGCTGCCAAGCCAGAGGTGAACTGACCAATCACCAAACCGGCAACGAAGATTGCCGAGAACAGGTTGCCACCGATCTGGGCTGCGATCTCGAATGCTGCCGATGCAGCGTCTTTGAACTCGCCACCAGGGTGAATTAGCTGGGTGGTGTAGCTAACGAGAACGAAGATGAAACCACCGAGACCGGCGACCCACATGATTGCACGAGGAACATTTCGCTGCGGGTCCTTTGCGTCCTCGGTGAAGGTGGTGACCGCGTCGAAGCCTAGGAAACAGTAGGCGGCAATAGCGGCACCAGCAACAACTTGACTAAAGGTGGCATTGTTGCCAACGAACGGACTAGCGGAGAACAGGCCACCGGCGCCATTTGCGCCAACAACTGCAGTTAGCGAAAGTGCGATGAAGATGACCATGACCAGGGTCTGGAACATCATCAAAATGAAGTTCGCCTTGTCTGCCACGCGCATACCAACGATGTTTAGAACGGTGGTGATGGCGATGAAACCGAGCACCCAAACCCATCCAGGCACACCGGGGAACTGAGCCTCTAGATAGGCGGCACCAATTAGCCAGATCACCATTGGAAGGAATAGGTAGTCGAGAAGAACCGACCAACCAACCAGGAATCCAAGACGAGAATCGATTGCCTTACGCACATATGTATATGCCGAACCCGCAACCGGATATGCCTTAGCCAATCGACCGTAGCTCCAAGCGGTGAACATCATGGCCACCAAGGCAACCAGATAAGAAGATGCGCTGGCACCGGCTGTGGTCGATGCCACGATTCCGAAGATTCCAAGCACGATGATCGGCGTCATGTATGCCAATCCGAAAAGCACCAGCGAGCGAAGCCCGAGCGTGCGTTCTAGGTGGGGGGTATTACTCAATTTCAGTACCTTTCGATTTACCTTTACTTGATGTGACGCCTCGGGCGCCAGGTGTTTGGATCAATGTTTCCACCGTAAATAGGCAGCGGAATCTTTCCATCTGTCGGCTGGAACTGCTCCCACATGCGGTTCGTACCTTCTGTGCCGTGCTTTCGAACAGAGTCAACAACTGCAGAGTCGAAGTTCATTTCGAGTTCCGCATATTCGGTGCCGTCGGCCTCCGCTAGCACGTTGCCTTCTGGGTCAACCAGAATCGATCGACCAAAACCAACTGGTCCAGCAGTGTTCACGCTAACCGTGTAAGTCTGGTTAACAATCGAATTTGCGCGAGCAAGGATTACCTCTTGCTTGCGATCTGGGGTAGTCGTCTTCACAACGTTCAGCACAATGTCCGCGCCCATCCAAGCGAGGTTACGAGTAACCTCGGGGAACCAGGCGTCGTAGCAGATGCTTAGGCCGAATCGGCCAACGCCGTCGATGTCAAAAACTGTGAACGAGTCGCCAGGAGTGTATGGCTCGTATGGACGCCAAGGGAAGATCTTGCGATAGCTGGCAACCATCTCACCGGCAGGGCTCAGAACCACGGTGGTGTTATAGAGCTTGCCGTCTGTTCCGCGCTCGCAGATGCTTCCAGGAACCAGCCAGATATCGTGCTTCTTGGCAAGTTCACCGAACCACTCAACTAACTCACCGTCGAGCGGAACCGCCGAAGCGTCCAAGGCTGCATTGCGCTTTGCGTCGTCGTCTTCCCCCGAATGGAATAGGTGAAGTTCTGGATATACGATCATCTTTGCCGACGGATGGTTGCTCACAACCATCGCTAACTGGTCGGCGAATATCCCCCGGTCTTCGCCCAGTTTCAGTGGCAGAATCTGAACTGCCACGATGCCAAATCCTTGGCTCATGATCACCTTCGATCTTCTGGGTTAATCAAAGGCTAACTTAAACGAAACCAGCCATGAGCCTCAAGTTGAAACCAAGGATGAAATCGTTATTTTGATTTGATTGCGGCCGGCTGGATAGACCCACATCTTAGTTAGACTTCTCTTGATGTGTGTTTCACATAAACAATTAAATTGAGGGAACAATGAAAAAACTTATCCGCGCAAGCTTGGCGGCTTCTGCAGTCGCCGGCCTGACCCTGGTTGGCATGGCTGCCCCTGCTCAGGCAACCACCACCGCTCCAACACTTCCAGCTGGTTACAAGATGGTGGCCGTTGGTTGTGACGATGTTAGTAATTCAAACATTTGGAACCTAGACCCAGTAACTGGTGCTGCAACTCTGATCGGCACCCCAAGCGACATCACCGACCCTAACAATGCCAATTCCCACATGGACTGCGCCGGACAGGGAACCTACAACCCGGTTTCGAAGAAGTCATACTACGTGGGTTGGGGAGCTGGCGACACTTGGTTGTCTGAGGCAAACCTAACCACCGGTGCGACCACCAACGTGCAGGCAATCTCAGACAATGGTTGTGTTCTAACTTCGGACAACAGCGGAAATCTATACCAGTGGGTTAGCTCAGGTGCTGCAACTAACTCGAGCGTCGTAAACAACTCGATTTCAAACCCAAACAACTCCAATGTTCTCGAGACTGTTAACCCAGACACCGGCGTAATCACTAACGTTTCGGTTTTGGACAACGCAGGTTCGGCATTCACAAACTTCAGCGGTTGTGCATTTGCATTCAACCCGGTAGACAACATGATCTACACCTTCTCAACCGTTACCACCAACTCGGCTAACACCAACAGCGACCGTGAGATCTGGAAGATTGACCCAACTACCGGTGCTGCAACCGACACCGGTCACTTTGTTGACAAGACCACTCTTACCAGTGGAGCGTTTGGCCCAGACTCAATGGTTATTGATGCTAATGGAATCGCGTGGATCCAGGACGACTCGAACACTCCTGACTGGGGTCTGGTTGCAGTTGACCTAGCTACCGGTGAAGCATGGAACCGTGCACCTGGTAACTACGACACCGCGCACTCCCTCTACCCAACGGCTGACCAGATCACCAACAGC
>Ga0228703_1001028_pt1 | contig 17914 bp, 16 predicted proteins | sample McNCre217_Aug_MG_3_FD_178020 | JGI IMG/M metagenome (GOLD analysis project Ga0228703, IMG submission 178020) | Freshwater microbial communities from McNutts Creek, Athens, Georgia, United States - 29-17_Aug_MG | ecosystem: Environmental > Aquatic > Freshwater > Creek | place: USA: Georgia... | reverse complement strand
CACCCGATGACCATCAACTTCCCGGAAGGGGAGTACCTCAAGGGCTTGGTGGTGGTGCGCAAATAAGGCTTTGCATTCATCGCTACACTCCCCACCTCTTGTCTTTGACCTACCCCTGGAGCATCCATGGCCCTCATTCCTGTAACCATCCTGACCGGCTTTTTGGGCTCGGGCAAAACCACCTTGCTCAAGCGCGTGCTGACCGAGGCCCATGGCCAAAAGATCGCCGTGATCGAGAACGAGTTCGGTGAGGAAAACATCGACAACGACATCCTGGTGTCGGACACCGAAGAGCAGATCATTCAGATGAGCAATGGCTGCATCTGCTGCACCATCCGCGAAGACCTGCGGGCCACGCTGCAGTTGCTGGCGGCCAAGCGCCGCAAGGGCTTGCTCAGCTTTGAGCGCATCGTGATCGAGACCACGGGCCTGGCCGATCCGGGCCCGGTGGCGCAGACTTTTTTCATGGACGATGAGATTGCCGAGACCTTCTTATTGGACTCGATCTTGACGCTGGTGGACGCCAAGCATGCAGCCCAGCAGCTGAACGACCGCCAAGAGGCGCGTCGCCAGGTGGGTTTTGCCGATCAGATTTTCATCAGCAAGGCCGACTTGGTGTCGCTCCAAGACTTGGACGCTTTGCAGCACCGCTTGAAGCACATGAACCCCCGCGCCCCGCAAAAGGTGGTGCATTTCGGCGAGGTGGCTTTGTCGGAGGTGTTTGACCTCAAGGGCTTCAACCTGAACGCCAAACTGGACATCGATCCGGATTTTCTGAGCGAAGGCCATGACCATGCCCATGGCGAGCATTGCGACCATCCTTCGCACCAGCATGACCACGACCACGAACATCGCACCGACCCTTCGCATGACCATGGTCACGGCCATGCACACCACCATCACCACGACGATGATGTGAAGAGCTTTGTGTTCCGCTCTGAGCGCGCTTTTGATCCCGCCAAGCTGGAAGACTTTTTGGGTGCCATCGTCAACATCTACGGCCCCCGCATGCTGCGTTACAAAGGAGTGCTCAACATGCGCGGCACCGAGCGCAAGGTGATCTTTCAGGGCGTGCACCAACTGATGGGCAGCGACCTCGGTCCTCAGTGGGCCGAGGGTGAAAAAAGAATGAGCAAAATGGTATTCATTGGCATCGATTTGCCCAAGGATATTTTGTTGCAGGGTCTGGAACAGTGCCTCATTTGAAGCGAAGGTGTCTTTAATCCACCACCGCGCGTTTTTTGAACGTTCTTGTCGCTACAATCGCCCGCCTGACGGCACCCTCTTTGGAGGGGCGTGCGAACCCCAGAAGGTCTATAACAAGGGTTTGGATGTCAACGAACAGGTTGGGTGATGGATGTATGCCTTGTGGCGCCATGGCCTGACTTGCCCTTCAACACGGCTAGGAGACAAGGCGTGAAGACCTCGAAGAAACCAGCAGCCAAAGCGGCTAAAACACAGACTCCGGCCAAGGCCAAGAAAACCGCTGTGCCCACTGAAAAATCAACTTCGGCCAAAGCGCCCGTGAAAGCCAAAACCCCAGTCAAAAAAGCAGTCAAGCCTGTGGTCAAAGCGAAAGCCGTCGCCAAACCCGCGGTGAAGCCCAAAGCGCCGGTGAAGGCATCTGCCAAGGCCAAGGCCGCAGCGCCTGCAAAACCGGTCAAAGTCGCGGTGAAAGCGGCGCCCAAATCGGTTTCCAAGCCGGTGGTCAAGTCTGCTGCTAAAACCGCTTCCAAGGCCGTCCCCAAGAAAACACCTGTCAAGGCGGTGCCTGCAAAAAAAGCGGCTGTTGCTCCTCAGGTGGCACCAGTCAAAACGAAACCGGTTGCTCCGGCCGCTAAAAAAACAGCGGTTGTGGCCGCCAAGCCCAGTCCCGCCGTCAAGGCGAAGACTGCCCCTGCTCCGATGCCCCAAAAGGCGGATGCAGCTTCTCAAGCGAAACCTATGCCCGTTACCAAAGCGGAGCCCGTTAAGGCTCCTGTTGCGCCAGCCCCTGTGGCCACATCTCCGGATCAACCTGTGCGCGCGACTCGCCCATCTGCTCGTTTGGCGCAGATCACCGTGCCGTCCTTGCCGCCTGCTGTGGCCTCCACGGCAGCCAAAGCCAGTTTCTTGCCCAGCGCGCCAGCGCCTGTGACCGTGTCGTTCACCCCCATCAAAAAAGACGCGAAACTGGCCAACAACTGGAAGAGCAAAAAAGTTGAAGACTTGACCGATGCCGAAATCATCGCCATGCCCGATGCCGAGTACATGAACGATGTGCAGATGGCTTACTTCCGTCGCAAACTGGTCGCGCTCAAGCAGGAGATTCTCAACAGCGCTGGAGAGACCACGGAGCATCTGCGTGAAGACACGGTGGTGGTGCCTGACCCCGCTGACCGTGCCACGATCGAAGAGGAGCATGCCTTGGAGTTGCGCACCCGTGACCGTGAACGCAAGTTGCTCAAGAAGATCGAGCAATCCATCATCCGGATTGATGCCAACGATTACGGTTTCTGCGATGAGACCGGTGAAGCTATCGGGGTAGGACGTTTGTTGGCCCGACCCACAGCGACCCTTTCATTGGAAGCTCAGCAACGTCGTGAACTTAAACAGAAGATGTTCGGTGATTGAGCCGCACGTGTTTCTGACATCAAAAACCCCTTGCGAGGGGTTTTTTTATGTCTGTTTTGAACGACACCCCATTTGATTTTGGCGATTTTCCATTTGGGGGCTTGATTTTTACAAATTTAATTTCCTTTAGGTATCACTTTCATTGACCTTTGTAAGTGCCTAATTTTGAAAGAAATTTATCCTGTTGATGGGTTCGATTTCTACGCTAAGCTGTTGATTTCATTGAAAAAAATCTAACAAGACCCGTTGTGAGAGGTGGATTTCCTGATACAGTGCAAAAAAGTGCAATTAAGTGGGGAAAAGTGCCCGCTCTTGCAGTTTTCAACTGGAAAAGGTCTTTCACGTGTTTCAAGGCGCTTCATCGCTGAGTCTGGATGCCAAGGGGCGGCTGTCTGTGCCGACCCGGCACCGTGACGTCTTGAGCGCCATGGCCCAGGGCCAGTTGACGATCACCAAACACCCCCATGGCTGCCTGATGGTCTTCCCGCGCAATGAGTGGGAGAAATTCCGTGAGCGCATTGCCCAATTGCCCATGTCGGCACAGTGGTGGAAGCGCATCTTTTTGGGCAATGCGATGGATGTCGAGATGGATGGCACCGGTCGTGTGCTGATCTCGCCCGAATTGCGCCAGGCCGCAGGCATTTCCAAAGACACCATGTTGCTGGGCATGGGCAACCACTTCGAGTTGTGGGACAAAGCCACCTACGACCAACAAGAGGCCGAGGCCATGCAAGGCCAGATGCCCGATGTCTTCAAGGACTTCTCGTTCTGATGGCCATGACCGAGTCCAAGCCTGTTCACATCACCGTGCTGCTCCAGGAGGCGGTTGATGCTTTGCTGCAGTCTGCTGCCGGTGTGGATGGCGCGTATGTGGATGCCACGTTTGGACGTGGCGGTCATTCCCGTTTGATTTTGTCTCGCCTGTCGTCGCAAGGTCGCTTGCTGGCGTTTGACAAGGACCTCGAAGCCATTGCTGAGGCGGGGCGCATTGACGATGCTCGCTTCTCGATCCGACACGAGGGTTTTTCTCGTCTGGGTGACCTGCCTGGCGGCAGTGTGGATGGCGTGTTGATGGACCTGGGTGTCAGCTCTCCCCAGATCGACAGCCCCGAGAGGGGTTTTTCTTTTCGTTTTGACGGCCCCCTGGACATGCGCATGGACACCACGCGTGGCGAGAGTGTGGCCGAGTGGCTGGCAACAGCATCGGTGGATCAAATCACGGAGGTGATACGTGACTATGGCGAAGAACGGTTTGCTTTTCAGATTGCAAAGGCGCTTGTGGCTCGCCGACAAGAGCGGGGCCCAATTTCAACCACCGCCGATTTGGCCCAGCTCGTGGCTGACACGGTCAAAACCCGCGAGCCGGGCAAGGACCCTGCAACGCGGACATTTCAGGCTTTTCGGATTTTCATCAATGCCGAGCTTGAAGAGCTCGAACAAGCGCTAGAAGCCAGCTTGCGTGTGCTCAGGCCGGGTGCGCGCCTGGTGGTGATCAGCTTCCATTCGCTGGAAGACCGCATCGTCAAACAGTTCATCGCCAAGCACTCCAAAGAGGTGGTGGACCGCCGCGTGCCCTTTGCCGCGCCTGTGCAGATGCGCTTGAACGCTTTGGGGCGCGTCAAGCCCAGTGCGCAAGAGGTCAGTGACAACCCCCGTTCGCGCAGTGCCATTATGCGCATTGCCGAGCGCACCGAGGTGTCAGCATGACCCGCTTGAACGTGCTGCTTTTGTTGGCTGTTTTGGCCAGTGCCATGGTCTTGGTGCACAACCAGTACGAATCGCGCCGCTTGTTCATGGCGCTGGAAGCTGCACACAAGGAAGCGCACCGTCTGGAGGTGGACCATGACCGCCTGCAAGTCGAGCGCCGTGCTCAGGCCACGCCCTTGCGTGTGGAGCTGATTGCGCGCCAACAGCTGCAAATGAAAACGGCCTCGCCTGCCATCACGCAGTACGTGAGCCTGTCGGGCAAGCCGCCAGCAGCGCCCGCGCCGGTGGCTGCGCCCTCTAGGGAGGCACATCCATGAGCAACCGCAGCGTGCAGTTGAGCTCCAGCCCCTTGCTGGCCAGCAAAACGCCTGTATGGCGCAGCAAATTCATTGTGGCGGCCATCGCCTTGGGTTTTATGGGGCTGGTCGCGCGTGCCGCTTATGTGCAAGTCATTGCCAACGATTTCTTCCTGCATCAGGGTGAGGTCCGCTTTGCCCGCACATTGACATTGCCCGCCAACCGGGGCCGTGTGCTGGACCGCAACGGTTTGTTGCTGGCCTCCAGCGTGCCGGCCCCCAGCATTTGGGCCAATCCCGAAGACATTGATCGCGACCCCGTCAAGCTGCGGGAGCTGGCCCGTTTGCTGCAGATGAGTCCCGCAGAGCTGGACAAAAAGCTCAAGGACGATGAAAAAACTTTTGTGTGGCTGCGCCGGCAGATGGACGAGCCAGTGGTCAAGCAAATTCTGGCCCTGAACATCAAGGGCGTGTACGACATCAAGGAATACAAACGCCTTTATCCCGAGGGTGAAGCAGCAGCCCACATCGTGGGCTTTACCAATGTGGAAGACCAAGGCCAGGAAGGTGTGGAGTTGGTCTTTCAAAAGCAGCTCGCCGGCAAGCCCGGCTCTCGCCGCGTGATCAAGGATCGTCTGGGGCGCGTGGTCGAGTCCGTCGGTGAAACCCTTCCTCCCGAAGATGGCATGGACCTGCAACTGAGCGTGGACAGCAAAGTTCAGTTCTTTGCGTACCAGAAGCTGCGTGAGGCGGTGGAAGAAAACAAGGCGAAAGCGGGCAGCGTGGTGGTGCTCGATGCCCAAACGGGTGAGGTGTTGGCCCTGGCGAATTACCCCAGCTATTCGCCAGACAAAAGGGTCAATCTGAGCGGCGAACAATTGCGCAACCGCGCGCTGACCGATACCTTTGAGCCAGGCTCTACCATGAAGCCGTTCACGGTGTCCTTGGCCTTGGAAAAAGGCATTGTCAAACCCGAAACGCCGATCCAGACTGCGCCAGGGCGCATCAACATCACCGGGTCGACCATCACCGATGCGCACCCACACGGTGTGTTGACGGTCAATGAGGTGATTCAAAAATCGAGCAACGTGGGCACCGTCAAGATGGCGATGCAGTTGCAGCCCCGCGAGATGTGGGAAATTTTCACGCAAGTCGGATTGGGGCAAAAGCCCCAATTGCCGTTTCCGGGCATGACCGGTGGCCGTGTGCGCCCTTACAAGACATGGCGTCCGATTGAGCAGGCCACCATGAGTTATGGCTATGGCATTTCGGCCAGTCTGTTCCAGGTGGCACGTGCCTACACCATGTTCGCCCGCGATGGCGAAGTGGTGCCTGCCACCTTAATGAAGGCCGAAGGTCAGGTGCACGGCACGCGCGTGATCAGCGTGGAGACCGCACGGGCCATGCGCAAGATGCTGCAGATGGCGGCAGGCCCGGGCGGCACAGGCCCTAAAGCGCAAACCATGGGTTATTCCGTGGGCGGCAAGTCTGGCACCGCGCACAAGCAAGAAGGCAAAGGCTACGCCAGCAAAAAATACCGCGGCTTCTTTGTGGGGCTGGCGCCGATCGAGGCGCCTCGCATCATTGTGGCCGTCATGATCGACGAGCCCAGCAATGGCAAGCACTTTGGTGGTGATGTGGCCGCGCCGGTGTTCAGCCAGACCGTGCAGCAAACCCTGCGCTTGATGGGGGTGCAGCCCGATATGGCGGTCAAGCCGCAAATCGTGAGCAAAGCGGTGGAGGAGTCTTTCTGATGAAGATCCTGCAAAGCCCACTGGATGCTGCACGTTGGTTGCGTCAACGCGTGACGGGTGAGTTGCGCACCGACAGCCGTCTGGTTCAGCCCGGTGACGCCTTCATCGCCTGGCCAGGTGCTGCGACCGATGGGCGTTTGTATTTGAAAGATGCCTTGGCGCAAGGCGCCTGCGCCTGTGTTTTGGCGCAAGAGGGGTCTGAGCCTTGGCAAGCCCTCAGTGCGCAGGATGTGGCCGAGCACAAGCTGGAGCGTCTGGCCTGCATGAGTGATCTCAAGGCGCAGACGGGGCTGGTGGCGGATGCCTACTACGAACACCCCAGCGATGAGCTGAATGTGCTGGCAGTGACGGGCACCAACGGCAAGACCTCGACCACCTGGTGGTTGGCGCAGGCCTTGTCGTCGCCCGTGTTGCGCAGCCCCTGCGGTTTGGTGGGCACTTTGGGTGTGGGTCAACTGCCCCATTTGTCGAGCACCGGCATGACCACGCCGGACCCCGTCTTGTTGCAGCGGCAGTTCCGTGCGTTTGCCGATGCGGGTCTGCAGCATTGCGCCATCGAAGCCTCGTCCATTGGTTTGGCTGAGCACCGTCTGGACGGGACCCGCATCCGTGTGGCGGTGTTCACCAATTTCACGCAAGACCATCTGGACTACCACGGCAGCATGGATGCCTACTGGTCGGCCAAGGAGGCCTTGTTCAATTGGCCCGGCCTGCAATCGGCCGTGATCAATGTGGACGATCCGCAGGGCGCACGTCTGGCCAAGCAGATGCTCACGCGTGGTCTGGATGTGTGGTCTTGTTCACGCCGTGGTGCAGCCAGACTGCAGGCACGTCAGCTGGACAGCGCCGAAGGCATGGCCTTTGAAGTGATCGAGGGTGATCAGGTCATCGCCCTGCGCACCGGCTTGATCGGTGACTACAACATGGACAACTTGCTGGGCGTGATCGGCAGTCTGCGCGCTTTGGGCTTTGCCTTGGCGGACGCCGTGCTGGCCTGCACTTATTTGACGGCAGTGCCCGGGCGCATGCAGCGTGTGGCGACCTTGACAACCGACGCGCCGATGACGGTGGTCGATTACGCCCACACCCCCGACGCGATCGAAAAAGCCTTGAGTGCTTTGCGTTCGCTGGCACAGCAGCGCGGGGGTCGTTTGTGGTGCCTGCTGGGTTGTGGCGGTGACCGTGATCCGGGCAAGCGCCCACGGATGGCTGCTGCGGCAGAGGCTTTTGCAGACGCGGTGGTGCTCACCAGTGACAACCCCCGCTCGGAGTCGCCCCAAGCCATTGTTGCGGCCATGGTCCAGGGCCTTCAGCATCCTGAAAAAGTCACCATCGACACAGACCGTGCCAGCGCTATTCATGCCCTGATCGATCAGGCCGACAGCCATGATGTGGTCTTGGTTGCAGGCAAGGGCCATGAAACTTATCAGGAGATTCAGGGCGTTCGCCATGCCTTCTCCGATGTCGAGCATGTGCAGGCAGCCTTGCAGCGCCGAGCAGCCCGTTTGAGCCATACGGGCCAGGAGGCGCAGGCATGAGCGCGATGAATCTGTCCTTGCAGCAAGCCTTGTCGTGGCTCAGCGGTGCACGCTGCGTGGGCGATGCCCAAGTCGTGGTGCAGCGCGTGCACACCGACAGCCGCAGTTTGCGTGCGGGCGATTTGTTCGTGGCTTTGCGTGGCGAGAAATTTGACGCCAACGCCTTCATTGACCAGGCTAAGGCACAAGGTGCTGTGGCCGTGCTGTGCGAGCCCCAAGGGGAAGCCATGGCGGTGGCCCAAGGCCTGAGCGCCCTGGTGGTGCCCGATGCACGCCTGGCGCTCGGTGAGTTGGCGGCAGGCTGGCGCGCCCAGTTTGATTTGCCCGTGATCGCCGTCACCGGCAGCAATGGCAAGACCACGGTCACGCAAATGATCGCCTCTGTCTTGCGGGCCCATGCCCCTGAGCACAGCTTGTCCACGCAGGGCAACCTCAACAACGACATCGGGGTGCCCCTGACCTTGCTGAACTTGCGTGACCACCACCGGATCGCCGTGGTCGAGTTGGGCATGAACCACCCCGGTGAGATCGCCTACCTGGCCCGCCTGGCCCAGCCTACCGTGGCATTGGTCAACAACGCCCAACGTGAACACCAGGAATACATGGGCACGGTAGAAGCCGTGGCTTATGAAAACGGTGCCGTGCTGCAAGCGTTGCCGGCCGATGGGGTGGCCGTGTATCCCGCCGATGACCTCTACACCCCTGTGTGGACCACCTTGGCGGCCCAGCGCCTGCACCGGACTTTTGCCCTGCAAGACGCACAGGTCAGCGCGGCGGTCGTCTTGTGGACTGCCGGTGCCTGGCAATTCACCCTCAAGACCGCCGAAGGTACCGCGCCTGTGCGCTTGCACATCGCCGGTCGTCATAACGTCAAAAATGCACTGGCCGCAGCGGCCTGTGCCTTGGCTGCAGGCGTGGGCCTGACGGCCGTGGTGCAAGGCTTGCAAGCGTTTGAGCCGGTCAAAGGCCGTTCACGCGCCTTGATGCTTCAACTCAATGGTCAGGCTTTGTCCTTGGTGGACGACACCTACAACGCCAACCCGGATTCGGTGCGGGCTGCCATCGATGTGCTGGCCGAATTGCCAGCCCCGCGCCTGATGGTGCTGGGTGACATGGGCGAAGTGGGTGACCAGGGCCCGCAGTTCCATGCCGAAGTCGGCGCGTATGCCGCCGAGCGCGGCATCGATGCGTTCTACACCCTGGGCGCATTGTGTGCCGATGCGGCCAAGGCGTTTGGTCCAGGCCGCCACTTTGAGAGCATGTCGGCACTGATCGCTGCAGTCCAGTCGCAAGCGCCCATTGTGCAGAGCATTGTCGTCAAAGGTTCTCGCTTCATGAAGATGGAGCAGGTGGTGGAGGCCTTGGTGCAGCAAGCGTCCGAAATGAACAACAAGAAAGGGGAGGCCCATGCTGCTTAGCCTGGCGCAATGGTTGCAAACTTTGTCTCCCGAGTGGGGCTTTTTGCGCGTTTTTCAATACATCACCTTCCGTGCGGTGATGGCGGCCTTGACCGCTTTGCTGATGGGCTTGAGTGCAGGCCCTTGGGTGATTCGCCGTTTGACCGCGCTCAAGATCGGGCAGCCCATCCGGGGCTACGCCATGCAGTCGCATTTGTCCAAGAGCGGCACCCCCACCATGGGCGGTGTGCTGATTTTGTTGTCGATCGCGATCTCCACCTTGTTGTGGTTTGACCTGTCCAACCGCTTCGTCTGGATTGTGCTGATCGTGACCTTGGGTTTTGGCGCGATTGGCTGGGTTGATGACTGGCGCAAAGTGGTCAACAAAGACCCCGAGGGCATGCGTTCACGCGAGAAGTACTTCTGGCAATCGGTGATCGGTTTGCTGGCGGCGCTGTACTTGGTGTTCAGCATTTCCGAAAGCTCCAACCTGCGCGTGCTCGACTTGTTTGCCAAGTGGGTGCTGTCTGGTTTTGATGTGAACCTGCCACCCAAAGCGGGCTTGCTGGTGCCCTTCTTCAAAGAGGTGAGCTACCCCCTGGGCGTGTTCGGTTTTGTCATCATGACTTACTTGGTCATCGTGGGGGCCAGCAATGCCGTCAACTTGACCGACGGCCTGGATGGCCTGGCCATCATGCCGGTGGTGATGGTGGGCTCGGCCTTGGGCGTTTTTGCCTATGTGACCGGCAGCTCGGTGTATTCCAAATACCTGTTCTTTCCCTACATTCCCGGTTCGGGCGAGTTGATGATCTTTTGTGCGGCCATGGCCGGTGCCGGCCTGGCCTTCCTGTGGTTCAACACCCACCCTGCGCAAGTGTTCATGGGTGATGTGGGCGCGCTGGCACTGGGCGGTGCCTTGGGCACCATCGCCGTGATCGTGCGCCAGGAAATCGTGCTGGCCATCATGGGCGGCATCTTCGTGGTGGAAGCCTTGTCGGTGATGGCCCAAGTGGCGTACTTCAAGTACACCAAAAAGAAATACGGCGAAGGCCGTCGCATCCTGAAGATGGCGCCTTTGCACCACCATTTTGAAAAGAGCGGCTGGAAAGAAACGCAGGTGGTCGTGCGTTTCTGGATCATCACCATGTTGTTGTGCTTGGTCGGCTTGTCGACCCTGAAGCTGAGGTAAGCCATGCAACAGCTCCACGGTCAACACGTTCTGATTCTCGGTTTGGGTGCTTCGGGCCTGGCGATGGCCCGTTGGTGCGCCCGCGCCGGTGCGGACGTGACCGTGGCCGACACCCGTGCACAGCCGCCACAGCTGGCCAATTTGCAGGCCGAGTGGCCGCAAGTGACATTTGTCGCCGGACCATTTGCGGCCAGTTTGGTCGAGGGCACCACCGTGCGCGCGGTTTTCCGCAGTCCTGGTCTGTCACCCGAAGTGGTGGCCCCCGTGGTGGAGGCGGCCAAAGCCATGGGCTTGTGGCAAGGCGGCGAACTGAGTTTGTTTGCTGCAGCCTTGCAAGAATTGAAAGCCGAATTTGCGTATGCACCGCAGGTGTTGGCGATCACCGGTACCAATGGCAAAACCACGGTGACTTCGCTCACCGGCCAGCTGGTCGAGCGTGCTGGAAAAACCGTCAAGGTGGCGGGCAACATCGGGCCAACCTTGCTCGACACTTTGGCTGATGCACTGGTGCAGGCCCAGACCCTGGTGGCCCAACAAGCTCAAGACTTGGCCGAGCAGCAAGCGCAAGAAGCCGCACAAGCGATGGCCGAGCCTGCTGGCGAAACCGTGGCTGTTCCGGTCGCCGAGCAGGATGTGGCCTCTGATGTGGACAGCGAGACTGCAGTCGATGGTGATGCGGAAGTGGATGCGGATGCACAAGAGGGCGAGCCCGTGCTGCCTGTGGTTGCACCTGAAGTGAAGCACCCCATGGCCTTGGCTTTGCCGCAAGTTTGGGTGCTCGAGTTGTCCAGCTTCCAGCTCGACAGCAGCGAAGGCTTTGAGCCCACCGCCGCCACCGTGCTCAACATCACGCAAGACCATCTGGACTGGCACGGTTCGATGGACGCTTACGCCGCGGCCAAGGCCCGTATTTTTGGTGACAAGGGCCTCATGGTCCTCAACCGCGAAGACGCGCAAGTCATGGCCATGCGTCCTGCACCGGTCAAAGTCAAATTGCAGCGTCCCATTGAGCGTGCTTGCGTCACTTTCGGTGGCGACATGCCCCAGCGCCCAGGGGACTTCGGCATTGAAGTCATGAACGGCATGACCTGGCTGGTCCGTGCCCTCGAAGCCGATGAAACCCGTCGTCGCCGAAAAGACGCCGAAGAAGAGCTGCACATCCAGCGCCTCATGCCCGCCGATGCGCTGCGCATCCGTGGCCGACACAACGCGGTCAATGCCCTGGCTGCATTGGCCTTGGCCAGCAGTGCAGGCTGCGCACTCGCGCCCATGCTCTATGGCTTGCGCGAATACCGTGGTGAGCCGCACCGTGTTGAGCCGATCGCGGTGGTCAACGAGGTGGAATATTTTGACGACAGCAAAGGCACCAATGTGGGAGCCACCGTGGCTGCATTGCAAGGCTTGGGCGCTGACCGCCGTGTGGTGGTCATCTTGGGCGGCGATGGCAAAGGCCAGGACTTTTCGCCCTTGGCCGAGCCTGTGTCGCGTTTTGCCCGCGCAGCGGTCTTGATCGGGCGTGATGCGCCCCTCATCCGCGAGGCCTTGACTGGGGGCGATGCGCCGGTGGTGGATGCCCAGGACATGACCGATGCAGTGGCGCAGGCCAGTGCCTTGGCCCAAAGCGGAGATGCGGTGCTGATGTCGCCTGCTTGCGCCAGTTTTGACATGTTCAAGGACTACGAGCACCGTGCCCAAGTGTTTGCGCAAGCGGTCGCCGACCTGGCCGATGCAGCCGGTGTCAGCATGGAGGGCACGCTGTGAGCGAAAGCCAAGGCTTCATGCCAACACTGCGCGGCGCTGTGGCCCGTGTGGGCGCGGTGTTCACCGGCGGCAGCGCCAGTGCGCAAGCCGCAGGGGGTCATGGCTTGCCTGTCAATCTGGGGGGCTACGAATTTGCACGTCAGTCACCTGGCACCGCCGCACGTTTGCAAGGCGTGGACCAGGCCTTGGTCTGGGTGGTGGTGGCTTTGCTCATGTGGGGCATGGTGATGGTGTACTCGGCCTCGATCGCGATGCCGGACAACCCCCGCTTTGCCCGTTATGCACAAACGCACTTTCTGACCCGCCACATCATTTCGTTGGTGCTGGGCTGTGCGGTGGCTTTGCTGGCCTTTCAGGTGCCGATGGAGACGTGGGAAAAAGCTGCACGCCCCATGTTTGTGGTGGCGCTGGTTTTGTTGGCATTGGTCCTGGTGCCTTTCATCGGCAAAGGCGTCAATGGCGCACGCCGCTGGATCTCGTTTGGCATCATGAATTTCCAGCCCTCCGAGTTGGCCAAATTGGCCACCATCATTTACGCGGCCGACTACATGGTGCGCAAGATGGAAGTCAAGGAGCACTTCTTCCGTGCCGTCTGGCCCATGGGCGCTGCCGTAGCGGTGGCCGGTGTGTTCTTGCTGGCCGAACCCGACATGGGCGCTTTCATGGTGATCGCGATCATCGCGATGGGCATCCTGTTCCTCGGCGGCGTCAATGCCCGCATGTTCTTCCTGATTTTTGCCGTACTGGTAGGCGCGTTCGTGATCATGATTGCCGCATCGCCCTGGCGTCGTGAGCGGATTTTTGCTTACCTCGATCCCTTCAGCATGGAGCATGCCTTGGGCAAGGGCTACCAGTTGTCCCATTCGCTGATCGCCATCGGTCGTGGCGAAGTTTGGGGCGTGGGTTTGGGTGGCAGCGTGGAAAAGCTCCATTGGTTGCCCGAAGCGCACACCGACTTTTTGTTGGCCGTGATCGGTGAAGAGTTCGGCTTGATTGGCGTGACGATGGCCATTTTCATGTTCCTTTGGTTGGCCCGCCGCATCATGGTGATTGGCCGTCAGTCCATCGCCTTGGACAAGGTGTTCTCCGGCTTGGTGGCACAGGGCGTGGGCATCTGGATCGGCTTTCAGTCCTTCATCAACATGGGCGTGAACCTGGGCGCATTGCCCACCAAAGGTTTGACCTTGCCCCTGATGAGTTACGGTGGCTCGGCCATCATGATGAACTTGGTGGCGATCGCCATCGTGTTGCGCATCGACGCCGAAAACAAACAAATGATGCGCGGAGGTCGGGCATGAAGACCAAATGCGCATTGGTGATGGCGGGCGGCACAGGGGGCCACATCTTCCCGGGGCTGGCCGTGGCCGAGGCTTTGCGTGACGCAGGCTGGCGTGTGCACTGGTTGGGAGCCCCGAACAGCATGGAAAGCCAGCTGGTGCCGCCACGGGGTTTTGCTCTGGAGACGATCGACTTTGGCGGCGTGCGCGGCAAGGGCCTCAAAACCCTGGTCCTGTTGCCTGTGCGTTTGCTCAAGGCCTTCTGGCAGAGCCTGCAAGTGGTGCGCCGCGTGAAGCCCGATGTGGTGTTGGGCCTGGGCGGCTACATCACCTTTCCGGGCGGCATGATGGCCTCCTTGTGCGGCAAGCCTGTTGTGCTGCACGAACAAAATTCTGTTGCGGGCATGGCCAACAAGGTGTTGGCCCAAGTGGCCGACCGTGTCTTCACCGCCTTCCCTCAGGTGTTCAAGGCTGGTCAGTGGGTGGGCAATCCCTTGCGGCAGGCCTTCACGCAGCAAGCTTCGCCCGCTGAGCGCTTTGCCGCACGCACAGGACCCTTGCAAGTTTTGGTGGTGGGCGGCAGCCTGGGTGCCAAGGCGCTCAACGACATCGTGCCGCAAGCGCTGGCCTTGATCCCCGCTGCGCAGCGCCCCCAGGTGATCCACCAAAGCGGCGCCAAACAGATCGATGCTTTGCGTGCCAATTACGAAGCCGCTGGCGTGCAGGCGGAACTGACGCCATTCATTGATGACACCGCCTCGGCTTTTGCCAAGGCTGACCTTGTGATCTGCCGTGCAGGGGCCAGCACCGTGACCGAATTGGCCGCCGTGGGTGCAGCGGCATTGTTTGTGCCTTTCCCCTTTGCGGTGGATGACCACCAGACCACCAATGCCGGATTTTTGGTCCAGCACGGCGGCGGCTGGTTGGTGCAGCAAGCCGACTTGAGCGCGGTGTCTTTGGCAGAGCGTTTACAGAATTTGGACCGCAGCCAGTTGCTGGCTTGCGCTCAAAAAGCCCATGAACAGAAAAAAACAAACGCGACTCGGGAGGTTGTGATGGCTTGTGAGGAGTTGGCAGCATGAAACACGCCATCCGCAAAATTCATTTCATCGGCATTGGTGGCTCGGGTATGAGCGGCATTGCCGAGGTCTTGCTCAATTTGGGCTATGCGATTTCGGGCTCGGATCTGTCCGACAGCGCCACCTTGCGCCGTCTGGCGGGTTTGGGTATTCAGACCCATGTGGGTCACACCGCAGACAATGTGCGTGACGCCGACGCGGTGGTGACATCGACAGCCGTCAAAGCCGACAACCCCGAGGTACTGGCCGCTCGCGAGCGTCATATCCCGATCGTGCCACGTGCCGTGATGTTGGCCGAATTGATGCGCATGAAGCAGGGCGTGGCCATTGCCGGCACGCACGGCAAAACCACCACCACCAGCCTGGTCGCCAGCGTGTTGGCCGAAGCAGGACTTGACCCGACCTTTGTGATCGGTGGACGCCTGAACAGCGCTGGTGCCAATGCCAAGTTGGGTACAGGCGAGTACATCGTGGTCGAAGCGGATGAGTCTGACGCCTCTTTCCTGAACCTCTTGCCTGTGATGGCCGTGGTGACGAACATCGACGCCGACCACATGGAAACCTATGGCCACGATCTGGCCCGCCTGAAGGCCGCTTTCGTGGACTTTTTGCACCGCATGCCTTTCTATGGGACGGCCATCATGTGTGCGGACGATCCTGGCGTGCAGACCATCTTGAACGACATCGCCCGGCCCGTGACCACTTATGGTTTGAACGAAGGCGCTCAGGTGCGTGCCGTGGACGTGAAGGCCGTGGATGGTCAGATGCACTTCACTGTGCAGCGCCGCAACGGCGTGGTCATGCCCGACATGCCGGTGGTGCTGAACTTGCCGGGTCAACACAATGTGCTCAATGCCCTGGCCGCCGTGGCCGTGGCGGTGGAGCTGGGCGTGGACGATGCGGCTGTGCAGCGTGCGCTGGCCGGTTTCAAGGGTGTGGGCCGCCGCTTCCAGCGTTATGGGCAAGTGCGCACCGCCGATGGTCAGGGCCAATTCACCGTGATCGATGACTACGGTCACCACCCGGTCGAGATGGCCGCCACCTTGGCCGCCGCCCGTGGCGCGTTTGCGGGGCGTCGTCTGGTGCTGGCCTTCCAGCCGCACCGTTACAGCCGCACCCGCGATTGCTTTGAAGACTTCGTGAAAGTCATTGGCAACGGTGCCGATGCCGTCTTGTTGTCCGAGGTCTATGCCGCGGGTGAAGCGCCGATTGTGGCTGCCGATGGCCGCTCGCTGGCCCGTGCTCTGCGTGTGGCGGGCAAGGTGGAGCCCGTGTTCGTCGATGACATTGCCGAGATGCCCCAGGCTGTGCTGACCAACGCACGCGACGGCGACGTGGTGATTTGCATGGGTGCGGGCACCATTGGTGCAGTGCCCGCCAAGATTGTGGAATTGGGAGGTGCAGCATGAGCACTTCAAAACTCGGAAAAGTGGCGGTCTTGATGGGCGGGCGTTCCGCCGAGCGCGAGGTGTCCTTGATGTCCGGTCAAGGCGTGCTCAAGGCCTTGCAGTCCTCGGGCGTGGATGCCCATGCTTTTGACCCTGCTGAGCGTGATGTGAGCGAGCTCAAGCGTGAAGGGTTTGATCTGTGCTTCATCGCTTTGCATGGCCGCTATGGCGAAGACGGCACGGTGCAAGGTGCGCTGGAGTTGTTGGGCATTCCCTACACCGGCTCGGGCGTGATGGCGTCGAGCATTGCCATGGACAAGACCATGACCAAACGGGTCTGGTTGGCCGAGGGCCTGCCCACACCGCGTTACGAACTGGTGCGCCGCGAGCAATTGGCCAGCGTGTCTGCTGACCAACTGATCGCCAGCTTGGGTTTGCCCATGATCGTCAAGCCTGCACGGGAAGGTTCTTCGATTGGTGTGACCAAGGTCACCCGTGCACAAGACTTGCCCGCAGCCTTGGCGCAAGCAGCGCAATGCGATGCCGACATCCTGTGCGAGCAATGCATTGTGGGCGACGAGGTGACTTGCCCCGTCTTGGGCGCGGACGACAGCGCCCAAGCCCTGCCGATGATCCGCATCGTGGCCCCTGAAGGCAACTACGATTACCAGAACAAATACTTCACCGACGACACCCAGTACCTGGTGCCCAGTGGCTTGCCCGCTGCCGAAGAGGCCGCCATTGAGGCCCTGGTGGTCAAGGCTTATCAGGTGCTCGGTTGCCGTGGCTGGGGGCGCATCGACGTGATGATCGATGGCCAAACCCGTCAGCCTTACCTCTTGGAAATCAACACATCGCCCGGCATGACCGGCCATTCGCTGGTGCCCATGTCCGCACGTGCTGCGGGCATCAGCTACGAAGCGTTGTGTACCCAGTTGCTGGCCGCAGCCCGTCTGGACCACCAGGAGGTGCGCGGGTGAAAAAAGCCATGCCTTTGCCGATGGATGTCCGGCTCATGAACTTCACCGCCCATGTCTTGGTGGTGGGGGTCGTGTTGCTGGCGCTGGGCGGCTGGGCATGGTGGTTGCTCCGCCATCCGGTGTTTGCCATCCAGTCCATCAGCGTGCAAGGCGAAGTCAACCGCAACAACGCGGTGACCTTCAAAGCCAATGTGATGCCGCAACTCAACGGGAATTTCTTCACACTGGATCTGGATGCCGCGCGGCACGCCTTTGAAGCCGTGCCCTGGGTGCGCTCGGCCGTGGTGCACCGTGATTTTCCCAACCGTTTGCGCGCCGTTTTGCTGGAGCACCGTCCCATGGCTTTGTGGGGCGATGAAGGTGCCAACACCATGGTCAATGAACAAGGTCAGGTGTTTGAAGCCGATGTGGACGATGTGGATGTGGAAAACCTGCCCCGCATGAAAGGGCCGCAAGGTTTGTCTGCGGAGGTGGTCAAGATGTACCAGGAACTGCGTCCTTTGTTTCAGGCCGTGGACATGGACATTGAGCAATTGGAATTGACACCCCGTGGCAGTTGGCGTGTGCTGACCAAAACGGGGGCTTTGATGGAACTCGGTCGTGGCACGGAGGCAGAACTCCAGGCGCACTTGCAGACCTTCTTCAGAACCTTGTCGCAAGTGACCGCACGTTACGGCAGAACGCCCACTTCATTGGCCGGCGCAGATTTGCGCCACAAGGATGGTTATGCCCTGCGCCTGCGAGGCGTGAGCACAGTCGAAGACAAGAAAAAGCCTTGAGCAATCAAGCAGGAACACAACGGAAACGGTGAGTCATATGGCAAAAGAGTACAAAGATCTGGTGGTGGGTTTGGATATTGGCACCTCCAAAGTGATGGCGGTGGTGGCCGAGGTCTTGCCCGATGGCCAACTCAAAATCGCGGGTCTGGGCATTGC
>Ga0228703_1001026_pt1 | contig 17921 bp, 9 predicted proteins | sample McNCre217_Aug_MG_3_FD_178020 | JGI IMG/M metagenome (GOLD analysis project Ga0228703, IMG submission 178020) | Freshwater microbial communities from McNutts Creek, Athens, Georgia, United States - 29-17_Aug_MG | ecosystem: Environmental > Aquatic > Freshwater > Creek | place: USA: Georgia... | reverse complement strand
CTTTATTACTGGCAAAAAACAACTTTCAATTAAGTTTAGTGGCACGCAATAAAGGCGAATTGAAGGATTTAGCGGCAGAAATTACGGAGATAGGACATCGCCCCCTTTATTTTGACGGTGATGTGTCAGATGAAGCTTTTGTCGAATTGGCGGTAGAAAAAACGGTACATACCTTTGGACACATTGATTTTGTAGTCAATAATGCGGGAATTGGGGCTTTTGGCCCTACTGAAGCCTATACAGCAATCCAATGGGACCAGGTATTTGATACAAACGTAAAAGGGACGTTTTTATTTTGTCAAAAAGTCCTTCCCCATCTAAAATCAGCCAAAAAAGGTCACCTCATTACCATCGCTTCAGATGTGGCGAAACGGGTATTTGATGGTGGATCCTTGTATTGCGCCTCTAAATATGCACAGCACGCGTTCACCGAAGCCCTCAGAAAAGAGGTCAGAAAAGACGGCATCAAAGTAAGTACGATCTATTCTGGATTAGTTGATTCTCATTTTCATGCTGACCCCGCGGGAGATCCATCGCATGCGGGCTGGTTAAGTCCAGAGGATATGGCGAATAGCATCTATTATGTCATGAATCAGCCACCTCATGTGGTGATAGACGAACTAATGATTCACCCACTTAATCAAGAATATTAAATCAACAGTGTAGGACAGTTTGCAGGAGTAGATTAGAATTTTTAAATTTAATCTATAAATAAACCTATCAAACATGTCTCATTGGAAACCCTCCTTAAGTTTTAGCCAAATCGTCAACATGAACGTTGGCTTTTTTGGTATTCAGTATAGTTTCGGACTGCAACAAAGTGCAGTGAACCCTATCTACGATTTTCTAGGAGCGAGTCCAGACCAAATTCCCTTGTTAAATTTAGCCGGCCCAGTTACCGGTTTATTGATACAGCCTTTCATCGGAGCCATGAGTGATAGCACTTGGCATCCTACATGGGGCAGACGCAAGCCCTTTTTCTTTATCGGTGCCTTATTATGTAGTATTTGCCTTTTGCTTTATCCATTTTCCTCTTCCTTATGGATGGCGGCGAGTTTATTATGGATCTTAGATGCCGGTAACAATACGGCGATGGAGCCATATAGAGCCTTTGTGGCAGATAAATTAAATGAAGAACAACAACCCACTGGTTTTCAGATGCAGAGCTTTTTCACGGGTTTTGGCCAAACCTTAGCCAACCTCTCTCTCTTCATCTTCCCGATGATCTTTGTCGGAAAGACAGGTTCACTTCCTACCTGGGTCTATGCTTCCTTCTTCTTGGGGGCCGTTTGTTCGATTGGGTCCATTTGGTGGAGTATGCACACCACCTCCGAAATTGAACCTACGCCCGAGGAATTAGCTGAAATACGTGCACGCAAAACAAGTGTTATTGAATCTATTTTTGAGATTTTCCATGCCATCAGTGAAATGCCAAAAGTGATGTGGCAACTAGCTTTGGTCTATTTATTTCAATGGTATGCCCTATTCTGTTATTGGCAAAATTCTTCTAAAAGTATTGCCTTATCCGTTTGGAACGCCACGCCTAAGGATAATCCAGAATTATATGAAAAAGCCGTTTCTTGGACAGGATTAGTCAATGGCTGGTACAATATTGTCACTTTTTTATCTGCCCTAGCTTTAGCTGGATTTGCGAAGAAATACGGTGCTAAATCCGTGCACATGATTTGCCTCATTTTAGCCGCTGCGGGCTTCTTTGCCTTCCCCCACATTGAAAATAAAAACCTCTTGTTTTTTGCCATTTCAGGTTTTGGAATTGGCTGGGCCAGTATGATGGGAATCCCTTATTTACTGGTAGTTAGCGATATTCCCAAGGAGCGTTATGGAGTCTACATGGGCATCATCAATATGATGATTGTAGTCCCAATGATTCTACAAAACCTCTCTTTTGGCTTTATTTTAAAGCATTTTTTAGATAACGATCCAAGAAATGCCATTACCTTTGCAGGAGCTTTATTAGCCATTGCAGCGCTAGCGACTGCCTTTATTAAATCATCCCCTACTAAACAATCCGCATGAGTGTCATTTGTATAGGCGAAGCCTTGATTGATATGATTTGTACTGACAAGGGCTCAAGCCTTTCAGACGGTCAACATTTTTTAAAAAAACCAGGAGGAGCACCCACGAATGTGGCGGCGGCCATAGGAGCCCTAGGTGGGGAAGTTAGTTTAAGTGCAAAAGTAGGTAATGATCCATTTGGACGCCAAATGATCTCGGTCATGCAAGACTTCAACGTGAACACCCAACACGTTCATTTAGACAAAAACAGCTTTACAACTTTCGCTTTTGTCTCCTTAATGTTGGACGGGGAACGAGATTTTGTTTTTAATCGGGGCGCAGATGCGGAGTTGACGGAAGCAGAAGTGGCGACCATCGATTTAGCTGGAGTCAATATTGTCCATTTTGGATCCGCTACTGCCTTTTTAGCAGGTCCATTGAATGCTGCCTATTATTCCTTGAAAGATCGAGCGAAGAAAGAAGGCAAAATCATCAGTTTTGACCCGAATTACCGTCATTTATTGTTTGGCGACAAAATACCCTCTTTCATCAAGCAAAGTTTGATTTTCTTGAAAGAAGCTGATTTCACGAAGTTATCAGATGAAGAAGCTATGCTTATCACAGAAACAGAAACCTTAGAAGACGCTACGGATTCCTTATTAGAAATCTGCCCAGGCGTATTTGCCATTACATTAGGCAAAGAAGGTACTTTATTAGGATTAGCTGGAAAGACCTATACCATTCCGAGTATTCCTGTAAAACCAGTCGACACGACTGGGGCGGGGGATGCCTTCGTGGGTGCAGTACTTTATCAATTAGATGGTATTACTATCCAAGAATTGGATTTTTCGGCCTGGAAAAAGATCGTGGAAAACGCTAACAAAGCTGGAGCCAGAACCTGTGAATACGTAGGCGCCATGGAAGCCTTTAAAAACTTAAACAACAGCATTTTTAATTAATCAACGTGTATAATTCAGCTCTTCAAAAACAAGCGAATGCGCTTGTGAAAACATATAAAATAAAGGACGCTGGCTTTCAAGAACGTTTGACAGCGAACCTAGATGATATCCATACCCATTTTCGCGCAATCTATGGGGATAGTCCCTTGTTTGCCGAATTAATGCAAACCCTATTTAAAGCCTACGTAGATCGTAGCCCTGAACTGAAAAAGCGGGATGAAGCGAAGGCAAAGAAAGATGAGAATTGGTTTTTGAGCCAAGATTTAGTGGGAATGAGTCTTTATGTGGATCGTTTTGCCGGCAAAATCACGGATTTACCTTCTAAAATACCCTATTTAGAAAAATTAGGGGTGAATTTCCTCCACTTGATGCCCCTTTTCAAAAGCCCTGAAGGCGAAAGCGATGGCGGTTATGCCGTGGAAGATTTTCGGGTGGTAGAAGAAAAATTAGGCACCATCGAAGATTTGCGTGAGTTCCAAAAAGCCCTTCAGCAAAAAGACATGTACCTGATGATCGATATCGTGTTAAACCACACGTCGCATCACCACGAATGGGCTAAACTGGCGAAAGCGGGGATCAAAGAATACCAGGATTATTTCTATATGTACGATGATCGTCGCATTCCAGATGCGATGGAAGAAACCATGCCTGAAATTTTTCCAGAGAGCTCACCAGGTAGTTTCACCTATGACGAGAAATTGGACAAATGGGTCATGACGGTTTTCCATCATTACCAATGGGATTTGAATTATACAAACCCGAAAGTATTCGTAGAAATGCTTTCAAACGTTTTGTATTATGCAAACCTAGGGGTTGATGTTGTGCGCATTGATGCACCAGCCTTCATTTGGAAACAAATGGGTACCTCTTGCCAAAACTTACCAGAAGCACATCTATTACTTCAATTAATTAAAATGTGCGTGGAAGTGGCAACGCCAGGCATGGCCATCTTAGGAGAGGCGATTGTAGCACCCGCTCAGATTATGGAGTATTTTGGGACAGGTCGTTTTGCAACTCATGAATGTGATTTCGCCTACAATGCCACGCAAATGGCTGTACAATGGGATGCCTTGGCCACCGGCGATATCCGCGTGATGCACACGGCGCAAAATGAATTATTGCGTAAGCCAAAAGGTGCCACCTGGTTGACTTATACCCGTTGCCACGATGACATCGGACTAGGATATGATGATTGGATGATCGAGCATGCTGGGTTTAATCCGTATGACCACCGTTCCTATATCAAGAACTATTACAGCGGCGGCATTGATTCCCCTGCTAAAGGGGCCCTTTTTGCAGTTAATCCCAAAACACAGGATGCGCGCCTATCAGGGTCGTTAGCCTCTCTTTGCGGATTAGAAAAGGCGGTTGCTTCCAAAAATGCCTCGGCGATTCAAATCTCCATCGACAAAATAACGATGATGCAAGCCCAAAGTATGTTTGTGGGTGGAGTACCGATGTTATTCTATGGCGATGAAGCTGCCTATACAAACGATTATACGTATTTACAAGATCCAGGGAAGTCCTATGATAACCGTTGGATGCATCGTCCCATCATTGACTGGAAGAAGAATGCAGCAGTAGACAAAAAAGAGACGATTGAACATCAAGTATTTTCGAATGTACAGAAACTCATCAAGCTACGTAAATCACTGAAAGTAGTCGCTGACTTGAAAAACATTCATTGGCTTGAGGTGCATAATAATTCGATCATCGGTTTTGAGCGTTTTTTGAACGGCGAGAAAGTCTATTTCCTATTTAATTTTAGTGAGCAGCCTCAAGAGCTTACCTATTATGTATTGGGAGCCTATGGCGAGAGACCTCATCAGATGAAAGACCTTTGGTCTGGAAAAACGCTCTCAATAGGTATGGACCATGACCATTTAGCTTTTGCGCCTTACCAGTTTTATGTTTTAAAATAAAAAAACATCCCCCAAAAGGGGATGTTTTTCCAGAATCAAAATTCAATCATTAAACACTAAAAACCTATAGGCGGATTATAATATCGCGTCCAAAGCCTTCTTGCTGATTTGAAGGCTTTCGAAAGCATCTTTCGGGAAATCGTGCTCTACAAAGAAGTGCTCTAGCCCTCCTGATTTCGCTGCATTAAAAATGCGTTTGTAGTTCACTACACCCTCTCCTACTGGGAGAATATTTTTAAATTCTGAGTCAAAGTCTTTAATATGGCATAAAGGGAAACGGCCAGGATGTTGCTTGAACAATTCCACTGGATCCACTCCTGCTTTCGATACCCAGCCTAAATCAATTTCAAATTTCAATAGGTCTGGAGAGATTTGAGAAGAGAAGACGTCAAAGGCTTTTTGGCCATCAATCACCTTAAATTCTGCATCGTGATTATGATAACAAAACGTAAGTCCTGCTTTCTTCGCTAATTCAGCCGCTTTGTGCAACGAAGCCACGGAAGCGGAAACTTCATCCTTCGTTTCAATCGGCGTATTCGCACAAACTAAATACTTCACCCCAGCTTCAGCTGCATTATCGACTGCTTGCTGTGCATCATCCCGTAAATTCACCATCTTAGGGAATCGGGACATATCTACTCCTGGACGGGGTTTTAAAGGAGCTCCTACCACATGGTGTGAAACCCAATTTAATCCTAAATCCTTGTTCAAGGCCATAAACTCTTTGCCTTTCATCCCATAAAAACCTGGCAACATCGAGAAGGCAGATTCAATTTCAGTATAACCTAAGTTCGCAATCTTCTGTAAATTCCCTTTCACATCTTGGTCAAATTTCCCAAAAAACGTAAACAATTGAATCCCCACCGGTCTGCTTGTCAACGCTTGTGCTGACATAAAACGAGGTGCTAATACACTGGCTGCAAGAAATGCACTGGATTGCTGAAGGAACTTTCTTCTCGAGTTCATAGATAATAGGTTTAGAGGTAATGCATCAAAGTTAATGTATTTTATTGATACAATGAATTATTTTTTCCATTTTTCTCCAAAAATGGACTTGAATGTCAGCTCACTAGCTTTCACCAAACTATTGTTTTTGTGCCAAGCAAAGTCTCCTCCATCCCGGTGGCAATCTACATAATTTACGCGATGCCCCCATTGAAGCACGCGATCTCCTGATTGGTAAATGGGTGCATCGGCCATATTTTTATCGAAAGTACAATTCACTAAATAGAATTGTGCTTCTCGATGGTAACGACCTAGCTTATAACCTGGATCTCCCATGAATCGGCAGTTCTTTAATACCGTCTTTGCACCTTGCTCTCCAGATCCATCGTGCCAAATCGCAGCACTCAAATTATGACAAACAAAGGTGCAATTCTCCGCCAATGCATACCCTCGTGGGCAATACAAATCCACTCCTCCTTCGATCAAGCAATCATTCAGATAATACATTCCTGCATTTACATCCCAAGGACTCACCGTATCCCCGCCTCCCGAACGAAGGGTACAATGTTCAAAAAACAGGCGCGTCGCCCCAGGCATCGTACGAACCGCAAATTGATGTCCATCCACTCGAACAATCTTCTCTCCCTCTTTCTCCCCCTTTTCCCTTGGCAGAGCGTATTTCTGCACCGTAGTCGTCGTCTCCTTTCCTGCTTCATTTAAACATGGAATCGTTACGTCTTTCGTTGCCGTGAAACCATAGTCATTGATAATCGTCAAATTCCCAAACGATAAATCATGCCCTTTGATATTCAATACACCAGCACCATAATCATCGGGGTTTGAACAACGCCAAATATCCCGCGCAATCGACTCCTGCAATACTACTCCCTCCCTACTTTCTCCCACAAAACGCAAATGATGTTTTAATGAATCAATGAATACCTTTTCCCGGTAATGTCCGTTTTTGATAAAGATCTCTTGACCGGGACGGGCCACATCTACCGCGGCTTGAATGGTTTTAAAATCGACACCTACGACTAAGCGCTTGCGCATAAAATGATCCATTCGATCGACCACCTGGTCAAACCAATGATTCATTAACAAAAAAGTATGAGGAGATTTTTCGAAGGTATAATAATCGGTGAATAGGCCTAGGTCGGTCATTTTATTCCTAAAATCCGTACGTCCAGCATGCATACGCTCGACACCCGAATTTAGAAATAATACCGGAGGATCTCCAGCCGTAACATGGCTCAAAGCAGAAGCTTCCTTCCAAATGGCCTCCCCATCTACCTTGTTATAACCAAAATAATGGGTTGCGGCGGATGTTCTTTTGCTATCATCCCCCTCCCCTGATTCCGGATGTATAAAAGCTAATATTCCATCCACATCGATCACACCCGCTAATTTGACTCCTTTCCCATAGGTATTTTCATCTTGAACGGAACCGAGGAGTGCTGCCATTTGGCCCCCTGCAGAATAACCCGCTACATAGATTTCTCCCACATTATTTCGTTTCGAAACCCATTGCAAGGCCGCTTGTGCATCTAACATCGCCGCAGGATACAGCGCTTCTGTGGACAAGCGGTATTCTACCAAAAAGACACGATACCCACGATCTGCCAAAGCCTTTGCCAAGGGAACATGCTGCGAACGATGTCCCGTTCTCCAGCCACCACCATGAAAAAACACGAGTGTGGGAAGCTTGCGAGAAGCAGAAATGGCATATTCATCGACGACCAATTTCCGCGTACCCATTGTCTGGTAAACAAAACTTTGAACTTTGCTCTTTGCACTTTGAAATTTGGCAAGGCGAACTGAAGGATCCTCTTTCAATAGATTCAGCCAGGCAGAATAATTAGCAAAAGAAGTATCTGGTTTTCCCGTAATGCCTGATCTGTTCTGAGCAAAAAGAGAAAATGTCTGTAGCAGGAGTAAAATAGAGAGGATGCGCATAATTTGTAAAGGCGAAGATTCGATTATTCTAATCATTCTTCCTAATTTAAGGGTCTAAATCAATGACTATGAAAAATATACGCGTGCTCGTGGTGGGTTGCGGAAACATGGGAGCCTCTCATGCGAAAGCCTACCAGAACGTAGCAGGTTTTGAAATTTGTGGACTCGTTTCACCTGGAAATAGCAAGGATGTTTTGAATGAAGCATTAGGTGGGGGCCAAAACCTCTACAACGACTATTACTCCGCCCTTTCAGCGGCAAAACCGGATGCGGTTTGTATTTCCACTTACCCAGATACTCATGAAGCCTATGCCATCGCTGCTTTGGAAGCGGGTTGCCATGTTTTCTTGGAAAAACCCATTGCAGATTCGTTAGCAGGCGCCATTCGAGTGGCTGAAACCGTGCAAAAAAGTGGCAAAAAACTCGTCGTAGGCTATATTTTACGTCACCATCCTTCTTGGATTAAGTTCATCGAAATCGCCAAAACAATGGGAAAGCCATTAGTCATGCGCATGAATTTGAACCAACAATCCCATGGATATATGTGGGATGTGCACCGCAACTTGATGAAATCATTAAGCCCCATCGTGGATTGTGGCGTGCATTATATCGATGTCATGTGCCAAATGACCCGCTCCAAACCACTTCGCGTTTCCGCCATTGGCGCAAGAATGACGGAGGATATTCCTGCTGGTAATTACAATTATGGTCAGCTTCAAATCCATTTCGAAGATGGATCTGTGGGCTGGTACGAAGCTGGCTGGGGTCCAATGATTTCGCAAAATGCGTATTTTGTGAAAGATGTTTTTGGGCCAAAGGGTTCCGTATCGATCGTCGCCAAAAATGCCGGCGGTGAAGGTAAATCAGACGATGTAGAATCCCATACGAAAACAGAATCCCTACGCGTACATCATGCAGCTATCGATTCAAACAATGAATTCACAAAAGACGACGAATGGGTAAATTTAACCGATGAACCCGATCACCAAGGCCTTTGTGATCGCGAGCAAGCCTATTTCTTGCGTGCCATTCACGACGACGTCGATCTGACGGACCACGTAGAAGATGCCGTCAATAGTTTGCGCATTGCCTTCGCTTGCGATGAGTCCGTTAAGACGGGAGAGATGATTAAGCTATAGTAGACAGTGGGCAGTCGGCAATAAAAAAGGTCTCGAATTTAACATCGAGACCTTTTCTTTATTTCAAGTAGGTTGCTAACCAATTCTGAATTTCCGAATAATGGAACTTTGAGTTATCTGGGTTCAGGATCCAATGGTTCTCCCCAGGGAATACAATTAACTTACTAGGAACCTGTAGTCTTTGATGAATGCTCCAGTTTTCTAAGGTATTATTAATGGGAACGCGGTAATCGTTTTCCCCCACGGTTAAGAGCATAGGTGTTTTGAAATTGGCCGCAAAGCGCATGGGGTTTTGTTCTTTCCAAGTTTTGGTAGGTACCCAAGGTGCTCCACCGTTCATTAATTCTCTTCCCCAAATCACATCTGATGTTCCCCATTGTGCTTCCGAGTTCACTAAACCCGCATGCGAAATCAAACATTTGTAATGAGAGGTAGTCGCTTGCATCCAGTTCGCAAGGTGTCCTCCATAGGAAGCTCCACCTGCAGCTTGTTTACTTCCATCGATATACGAAAAGCGCTTGATGGCATCGGCAGCTGCCTCTTGAATTTCTTGGCCAGGTCCTTTAAAGGGATCAAACTGAATATCCTGTGCAAATTTCTCTCCATAACCTACGGAACCAGTGTAATCTGTCATCACAATTACATAGCCTGCTGAACCTAAAATGTAAGGATTCCAGCGATAACCAAAAACATCTTTAAATGAACTTGCAGGGCCACCATGCATTAAAACGAAAAGCGGGTATTTCTTTGACGCATCAAAACTGCTAGGTTTCAACACGATCGAACGAATGTTTTTTCCACGAGAGGATTTTGTCCAAATCACCTCAGGTTTTTGCAAATCTAATCCAGCTAAAACAGCATCATTTGCTTTCGAAATCGCTTTCAAGGAGCCATTATTAGACACCCAAACTTCCGGTGGGCTTGCAAGATTTTGGTATTGATACGCAAATAATTGGGGATTTGCAGAGAGACTCAATCCAGCAAAAGAACCCGTTTCATTCCCTAAAAGGGATTTAACTGATCCATCAGCAATCGAGATTTCCACTATTCGGTCTACTCCTTGATCTTCGATACTAGCAAAAATGGACGAACCTGCTATTTCCATATCATTCATTGGACGATCGAGGGTGGCAGCTAATTCTTTTTTGGCCAAATGATTCTGCACATCAAATCGATAGATTCGATTCAAATAATACAGTTTATTACCTATTGCTGAACCTGTTGCCACTAAGTATTTCCCATCTTCCGTATACGATACAGCCCCATAATCGGTTTCATCATTCACTAAAACCGATTCCTTTCCGCCGAATAGACTTAGCGTATAAATGTTTGATTTTGCTGATTGATAGGCTGTGGTATGGTATTCAGTGGTCGCCGTAAACACCACGGATTTACCATCAGGGCCAAAGTCAAAAGACCCTAATCGAAAACCCGGAGATTGTACGAGGGAAACCTCTTTCATCAAGTTCAGCGGTTGCGCACCTGAATGGAGCTCCATCGTGAAGATATGACCCTGCTTTTCATCTAACCAAGCATCCCAATACCGTACGGGAAATGATTGGTAGACACGTGCTTTGGTCTTGATTTTTTTCTTTTCTTCGGCTAATTTTTTGCTAGCAGAGTCTGTGAAGGCCGTGGGTAAAACACGGCTTGAAAACAAAATACGAGAGCCATCTGCAGAGAATTTGACATCGCTAAGGCCGGTAGAAAGATTCGTTAAGCGTTGCGCCTCACCTCCTGCTAAAGACAGAACGTATAATTGAGGAGCCTCATCGCCATCGCGTTTCGCAGTGAAATAGATTCGATCAGAAGTGGGGGACCATTGGTAATTATCTTCTCCTCCTTTCGTATTAGTTAATTTTCGAGGCTCGGTAGATCCATCTGTTAAGGCGATCCACAAGTCAGACGTTTGTTCTTCTAAATTATAGGATGTTTCCACGCGGGAATAGATCACAAAGCGACCATTAGGAGAGATTTTGGGAGCACCTACCTTTTTAAGCTTGATCATGATCTCGTGTGTCATCGGCTTTTGGCCACTTACAGAAAGATGAAATGCCAAAATGCAGGACAGTAATAGTAACAATTTCTTCATATCGGTAGTTTAGATACTTTAAATTAATTAATTTAATCTCACATCAACCTTTTTCAAATGAAAAATAATTACTTACAACTCGTGCTTGCCGGCTCTGTCCTACTCAGCAGCAGCCTTTATGGGCAAGAAAAACCGGGCAAATTCATTGACCGCGACAACATGAATTTCAGTGTAAAAGCTGGAGATGACTTCGTGGAATATTCGAATGGCCCTTGGGTAAAAAGAAACCCCATTCCAGCCAAAGAAACACGCTGGGGAGCCTTCAATCAATTGCGTGACTTTAATATCAATGCGATTAAAACCATTTTAGACGAAACCAAAGGTACAAAAGCAGCCGCGGGTTCTGCTGAAAAAAGAGTCGCTGATTTCTATGCAGCTGCTATGGACAGTTTGGCCATCGAAAAATTAGGTTACACGCCTATCCAAGCAGACTTGCAACATATCGCTGGTTTGCAATTCAAATCGCAAGTGGTAACGGAAATTGCGCGTTTGCGTTCTAGTGGTATCGCCTCTCCCTTATTCAGTTTCTATGTAGGTCAAGACCGCAAAAACGTAGAGAAAATGGTGCCTCAATTAGGCCAAGGTGGAACCTCTTTACCAGATCGCGATTACTATTTGAAAAATGACGCACGTAGTGTAAAGATTCAAGAAGCATTCAAGAAATATGTGGCGACTTTGTTTACGTTAACAGGAACAACTGAAGCGCAAGCGAAAGCCAATGCTGAAACCGTTTTTCAATTAGAGAAAAAATTAGCGGAAGCTCAAATGGCGCGTGTTGAAATGCGAGATCCTTACAAGACCTACAATAAATTTGCCTTTGCTGACTTTAACCAAAAGACGCCTGCCTTCAACTGGGCATTAACCTTCCAGGACTTTGGTACAACGGCTCCGGATTCCATTCTAGTGGGTGCACCTAAATTCTTCGAAGCTGCAAACAAATTGCTGATCGAAACACCCGTAGATACCTGGAAAACCTATTTAACTTGGAATGTATTGCGCAGTAGCGCAGGCTATTTAAGCTCACCATTTGTAAAAGCAAGCTTCGCCTATTCACAAGTTTTATCAGGCCAAAAAGTACAAGCTCCCAGATGGCAACGCATGTCTTCTATGACAGATGGTACTTTAGGTGAATTATTGGGTCAATTGTATGTAGCTAAATACTTCAAGCCAGAGGCAAAAGCCAGAATGATTGAATTAGTAGCTAACCTACGCAAAGCATTCGCCATCCGTATTAACAAATTAGACTGGATGAGTGCTGAAACAAAAGAAAAAGCGATGGCTAAATTAAATGCCTTCACGCCTAAAATCGGATATCCAGATAAATGGAAAAACTACGATGGTTTAGAAATTACAGCAACTGAATATTACGGCAACATTCGTCGTGCAGGAGCTTGGGGCTTCCAAGATAATTTAGCTCAATTAGGCAAGCCGGTAGATAGAAGCCGCTGGGGCATGACGCCTCCTACGGTTAACGCCTATTACAGCCCAGTGATGAACGAAATCGTGTTCCCTGCTGGAATTTTACAATTCCCTTTCTTTGCTGCTGATGCAGACGATGCCATTAACTACGGAGGAATTGGTGCCGTTATCGGACACGAAATGTCACACGGCTTCGACGATTCTGGTAGTCAATATGACAAAGACGGAACACTACGCAACTGGTGGACGAAAGACGACTTAGCTAAATTCAAAGCCAAAACAGAGCTTTTAGGCAAGCAATTCGATGCTTACACAGTTCAGGATACCATCCACGTAAATGGTAAATTAACCATGGGCGAGAACATCGGAGATCTAGGTGGTCTTAATATGGCTTATGAAGCGTTCAAAATGACAAAGCAAGGTAAATCATCGAAGAAAATCGACGGTTTCACCCCTGATCAACGTTTCTTCTTAGCTTGGGCGCAAGTTTGGAGAGGCTCATCCCTTCCTGAAACAGAAGCACAACAAGTATTAACAGATCCTCACTCGCCTAACCAATACCGTACGATCGGAGCACCGGTGAATATGGATGTATGGTACAAAGCATTCGATGTAAAACCAGGCGATAAATTATATAAGAAGCCAGAAGATCGAATTAAGATTTGGTAATAATAGTCCGGAGTCCGAAGGAATTTAGTCCGGACTCTTTCCCTCCCGACTTCTTAAACAAAAAGAGGCGACCCTTGCGGGTCGCCTCTTTTTGTTTGATCTAAAAACTAGAATTAGTTTTTATCCCAGAATAACTTCGTAGTAACTAAATCACCACCAATTGCAGCAGCAGCCGAAGTGTAGTTAGGACCATTCAAAGTTTGTTCGTTTGCTGGGTAAGTGAAACGAGTAGGGAATCCAGACTTAGCACTTACTGGAGCTGTAATTACTGGGAAGTCTAAACGACGTAACTCAGTCCAACCTTCGTAAGGACGGTTGTAAAGAGCGATCCATTTTTGCGTTCCGATTTTTTGCTTCCAGTTACCTGCAGCTGTTGAATAAGCTACAGCTGGTTGTGCTAAATAAGCATCAGCATCCGCTTGTGTTCCACCCCAATACAAAATAGAAGCAGTGATCGCTTTATTGTAGTGAGATTCTGCAGAACCCGCAACTGTGTAACCACGTTCAGCAGCTTCAGCACGTAAGAATTCTGTTTCAACTACGTCTGCAAATACGTAAGGATCTGCCGCAGCAATTACCTTAGCACCTGCACGAGAGAAATCTACGAAAGTATTTACTTTACCTACGATACCACCAGCATAAACACCAGCGTTATTCTTAGAGAAGTATAATCCAGTACGTGGGTCATTCCAACCTAACAATTTATCCATTAAGTCTTTCGCTGCGATGTAATCTTGACGACCACCTGTAACGATATCCACATATAATGGGTTTTGGTTAGGAGATGCAGCTTGGTAAGCGAACAAACCATTGTTAGCAGCAGCAGCAATAGCATTAGCATCTGATGCTTCTACAGCTGTTTTTGCAGCAGCAGTATTCTCATCCGCAATGATCATACCTAACTTCATACGCAATGTATTAGCAAACTTAACCCAGTTAGAAACAGAACCTTTGTAAACTAAATCCTCACCTGAAGCAAAACCTGCTGCAGAAGTATTCAATTTAGAAATATCAGAATTCAAACGAGCTAATAAATCCGTGTGGATCGTTTTTGCATCATCATACTTAGGGAACAAGTTTGTAGGTTGTAATGCTTCAGTATATGGAACATTACCAAACGTATTAACTAAGATCGAATACGTGTACACTTGCATGATATCGATGATCGCTAATTTATTTGCTTTCTCACCAGCTGTTAACGTTGCATCTGCATTTATTAACTTAGCTGATTCAGCATAATCTGCTAAAACATCACGGTACATTGTAGTCCACCATCCTTGTGGGATGTTTCTAGTTGAGAAGTCATATTGCGCTTCATCTTGGTATACAGCCATCGCCCAGTGGCTAACTGTAAAACGGAACACGTTCGTGTTCACACTAGCAGATGCAAGAGAACCAGCAAGGGTTTTCGTTGCATTCGAGAACAAAGTAGGAGCTGGAACAGCTGCTGGCCTTTTAGTCTCGATATTTAATTGAGAGATATCTTCTGTACAAGCTGAGAATAATAACAACAGCGGTACAAAAACTTTTAACATATTTTTCATCTTTACGAAAATTTAGGATGATTAAAATAACAATTTAACGTTAAATCCAATCGATCTTGTTGTTGGATATGCACCTGATTGATATCCTTGGATATTACCAGAAGACAAGTTTTCTTCAGGATCTGCGTAAGGAACATATTTTTTAATGATCCAAAGGTTACGTCCGAAAACAGACACATCCACACCTTTCACGCCACCTAATTTAGCAACGATAGATTTTGGTAAAGAATACGTCAAGTTAGCCTCACGTAATTTAACGAAAGTCGCATCGTAAACGAATGCAGCAGCTGGGTTATAAGCATAACCGTAAGTACCATACACGTTTTCTACACGAATATCATTAGGAGTACCATCCGCTTTCACACCTGGCATGATTACACCACCGCCGTCAGCGATTGCATTACGAGATGGGTTTCCTTTGTCATTAAGCGCAGCTGATTCTTCGTAAACCCCTGTTGCAGCACCATAGTACTGATCTAATGAGAATACGTTACCACCTTTCTTCACATCGATTAAGAATGAGAAGGTTACGTTTTTGTATTTGAATGAGTTATTCAAACCACCGATCCAATCTGGATTCATGTTACCAATGTTGTTTGTCGTAGTTGTAGTGATGTTGTAACGACCGTTAGATTTAACAGACTTTTCGCCATTCACTAAAACCCACGTTTTTCCTTGTAACACACCGTAAGGTTGACCTACTGTTGCATTCAATGAAACACCACCTTGGAATGAACCTAATTGTAAGTTTTGAGAACCACCATATAGACTTAACACTAAAGATTCGTTTTTAGTCCAGTTTGCGTTCACGTTCCAAGAAAAATCAGCAGTCTTGATTGGTGTAGCATATACACTTAATTCAACACCTTTGTTTTCGATATTACCTGCATTCACATAAGAAGAAGTAAAACCTGTCGCTGCAGAAACAGCTGCTGGTAAAATTTGATCTAATGTATTGGATTGGTAATACGTCGCATCAAAACCTAAACGGTTTTGTAAGAATGCCATTTCTAAACCAATCTCACGAGATTGTGTTTGCTCTGGCTTCAAGATTGGATTGTTTTGTGTACTAGGTACAGAGAACAAGATCGTTGAACCAAATGGAGCTGGTTGATCGTATACGTTTTTGATCGCACCCCAAGGAGCATCATTACCTACAGTCGCCCAGTTAGCACGTAACTTACCTGAAGTCAACCAAGGAAGATCTTCAATGTGGTGAGAGAATAACCAAGAAGCAGAACCAGAGTAGTAGTTGTATTGGTTGTTTTCAACTGGTAACGTAGAAGACTTATCACGACGGATTGTACCATCTAATGTTAAGAAACCTTTGTACGTTAACGTTAAACCTCCAAACATACCGAATACCTCACGTGGAGAATATCCTTCAGATGCCGCAGCAACAGTACCTTTTGAGTTCGCTACAGAGTATAAACCTGGAACGATCAAACCACCGTTAGTAGCAGCTGAAATCGTACGAGTATAAGACTTACGTAAGTTCAAACCAGCTAAGGCTTTCACGTTTAAGTCTTTGATCACATCTTTATCAAAGTTAGCCATCAAATCATAGTTCGTTTCGTTAAACGTACGATCTACGCGAGAATAACCTGCTACTGATTGAGAACCTACTGCAGTACGCTCTTCTTGTAATTCGTTGTATGAATCTACTGTAATACGACCTAAGAAAGACAAGTAAGACGTTGCTTTGTAATCCAATGAAGCATTACCAAACATACGTGTACGTGTATCGGTCTCATAGTTTTGGAAACGAGTCCAGTAGTAGTTATCCGTATAGATAGGTTTTAAACCAGCTGCAGATGAAGGATCAGCCCAGTTCCATGTAACGTTTTGGTTGTTACGGAAGTAAGCAGACTTTTGATCTTGGATATCTACGTTCGTTTGGTACCATTGACGGAAGTTTTGGTTAACGTTACCTCCAGAATAACCTGAACCATAACGGCCTTTACCATCTACGATAGAGAAGTTAGCCGCTGCATTAGCTGTTAACTTGTCATTGATTTTATAAGAACCACCTAAATTAACGATGTTCTTTGTTACTACCGAGTTTGGTAAAGTACCACGCTCTTCGTTACGTGTAAATCCTAATTTGAAAGTACCTTTATCGTTCGCACCATCTAACATAATGTTAGTGTTGTTAGAGATAGCTGTCTCATAGAAAGTTACAGGGGTATTCGCTGCAGCAACCCAAGGACGCGCTTTCAAATAGTTAGGACCCGCTGGATCAAATGAATCCCAGTGGTAAACATTTAAGCTAGGGTTGAATTTCACACCATAAGAAGCATCTTCAGATGTTGGAACAACGTAATCGTTCGTACCATCACCATTTGCATCAAAATAGAAGAAACCATCTTTTTGGTATGGATCAGAATAACCAGCACCGTATTGGTTTTGGTAAGTTGGCATCGTTGTTTTATCAATCGTACCTACTGTTAAACCTGCGTTGATTGTTAAACCTAAACCACGCTTCGCTTTCTTAGTTGTGATCATAATCACACCATTCGAAGCACGAGAACCATAAAGAGCAGTTGCCGCAGCACCTTTCAATACCGTCATGTTTTCAATATCATCTGGGTTAATATCAGATGCAGCGTTACCATAATCATAACCACCACGACCAGTTTGTTGGTTACCCGAGTTTCTATTCGAGTTATCCACTGGAACACCATCCACTACGAATAATGCTTGGTTGTTACCAGTCAATGATTTGTTACCACGTACTACAACGTTAGTAGAACCACCGATCGCATTACCTTGGATGATTTGTAAACCCGCTACTTTACCAGATAATGCTTGAATCGCATTACCTGAACGTACACGTGTTAACTCTTCTCCCTTCACTTGCTGAGCAGCATAAGGTAAAGAGTTTTTTGTACGAGTAAGACCCAAAGCCGTTACAACAACCTCGTTTAATTCAGACGCATCTGAAGCTAAAACAACGTTGATTGAACTTTGGCTTCCTACAGAAACCGTTTGTGGCTTGTAACCCACAAAGCTGAAAGTGATTGCAGCACCATCACCAACTGTAATTTTGTAAGTACCATCTGCTGCTGTGGTTGTACCACGAGATGAACCTTTTAGGCTGACACTAACTCCCGGAAGAGCCGCACCATCCTCAGAAGCCGTAACCTTACCAGTTACTTGCCTTGTTTGAGCCATCAATGAACTGAAAACAGTCATCATCAACACCCCAATGAGTAATAGTTTTTTCATGTTGTTGAGTTTAATTAATGAAAAAATAATAG
>Ga0228703_1001022_pt1 | contig 17964 bp, 9 predicted proteins | sample McNCre217_Aug_MG_3_FD_178020 | JGI IMG/M metagenome (GOLD analysis project Ga0228703, IMG submission 178020) | Freshwater microbial communities from McNutts Creek, Athens, Georgia, United States - 29-17_Aug_MG | ecosystem: Environmental > Aquatic > Freshwater > Creek | place: USA: Georgia... | reverse complement strand
AAGTTCATGAAGAAATTAGACAAGACTCGTGAGTTGTTCCCAATTCCACAACCACGTATCGATGCTAACCCATTGTTGAAACAAAACCCTGGGTATTAATTCGTACTGAATTTAGTAAAAAGGCAGAGCCATTGGTTCTGCCTTTTTATTTTATATATAAGGCCTTTTTTGTATTTTTGCAGTCCATTTTTGAACGTTCCATGAAGCATTTTGTACTCCTTTGTTGCGCGGCTTTTTTAACCTTCGCTTGTTCCACCAAAGAAGATACCCTCTTCGAAGAATTACCTGCATCTGAAACGGGGATCGACTTTGTCAACCGTAGCTTAGAGAAGAAAGAATTCAACATCTTCAATTACCGAAATTTCTATAACGGAGGCGGAGTTGCCATCGGAGATGTTAACAACGACGGTTTATCGGATTTGTTCGTCACCTCTAACTTTGAAGACAACAAGCTTTACTTGAATAAAGGGGGAATGCATTTCGAGGATATTACCAAGCAAGCAGGAATTGTAGGTAAGAAATTCTGGTCGACCGGTGTAACTTTCGCCGATGTGAACGGTGACGGTCTCATGGACATCTACGTGTGTAACTCAGGCTCACGTGACGCACGTGGCAATCAATTATACATCAATCAAGGAATCAAAGGTGGGATCCCACAGTACAAAGAAATGGCCAAAGAAGCTGGCCTCGAAGACGGTGGTCTTTCGACACATGCGGCCTTCTTCGATTACGATCGTGATGGGGATCTAGATATGTACCTGTTAAATAACAGTTTTACACCCATTGATAAATTAGGATATACCAACCTGCGCGATGTGCGGGATAAATTAGGCGGCGACAAATTGTTCCGCAATGACAGCCCAGACGGTAAGAGCATCAAGTTTACGGATGTTTCCGAAAAAGCAGGCATCTATGGCAGCTTAATCGGCTTTGGTTTAGGAATTACAATCGGGGACGTGAATAACGACAACTGGCCCGATATTTACATATCAAACGATTTCTACGAGCGCGATTATTTGTACATCAATCAACATGATGGAACATTTAAGGAAGATCTAGAAAATCAAATGCCGCATATCTCCCTGAGTTCCATGGGAGCCGATATCGCGGATATCAACGACGACGGGAACCTCGATATTTTTGTGACCGACATGCTTCCAGGAGATGATCGTCGTTTGAAAACGACATCCATCTTTGAGGGATATAATCTCGTTGAGTTAAAATTAAAGCGTGGTTTTTGGCATCAATACATGCGAAATAACCTCCAATTGAACAATGGAGATGGCACATTTAGTGAAGTTGGCCAATTAGCAGGCGTGCATGCGACCGACTGGTCTTGGGGTGCATTGATCTTCGACATGGACAACGATGGTCAGAAGGATATCTTCGTCGCGAATGGAATTGCCAAGGATTTGACGGATCAGGATTTCGTGGATTTCTTAGGAGACCGCAACACGATGCAACAGATGTTAAATGGTAAGAAATTCGACTACAAGGAATTTACTGATAAAATTTCATCTGTACCTATTCCTAACTATGCCTTCAAAAACGAAGGAAGCCTTAAATTCTCAAACCAAGCTAAATCTTGGGGATTGGAAGGCCCAGGTTTCTCGAATGGTTCCGCCTACGGCGATTTGGATAACGACGGTGATTTGGATCTGGTGGTCAATAACGTGAATGCTCCACTATCGGTTTTCAAAAATAAAACGAACGAGAAATTAAAGAATCATTATTTGACCATTCATTTAAAGGGAACAGGTCGGAACTTAAATGGGATCGGAGCGAAGGTTACATTATACCAACAGGGTAACATCAAGGTGCTTCAACAAATGCCTAACCGTGGTTTTCAGTCCTCGAGTGATCATCAAATGCTATTTGGTTTAGGTCAAAACGGAAAAATCGATTCACTTCAGATCATTTGGCCGGACGACAAGATGCAAGTTTTGAAGTCGGTGAAAGCAGATCAGGTCTTAACCCTCGATTACCAGAATGCGTCTCAACGGTTCAACTATTCACCCTTTGTGGCCAAGCAATATTTCGCGGATGTTACATCGACAAAGCTCAATTATACCCATCAAGAAAGTCTCTTTAACGACTGGGACCGTGATGTATTATTGAAGCAAAAATTCTCCACACAAGGACCAGCCATGGCCGTGGGAGATGTGAATGGTGATGGCTTGGACGACTTGTACATGGGGGGAGCTGCTGGTCAGAAGAAACAATTGTTTATTCAGCAAGCGAATGGGCAGTTTAAGGAGAGTGCGCAAGCCGACTTCAATCTAGATCAAACCACGGAGAATACGGATGCCTTATTCTTTGACGCGGATGGTGACAAGGATCTTGATTTATTTGTGGTGACGGGAAGTAATGAGTTTGAGGTGAATGCGCCCGAACTACATGATTTGTTGTATTTGAATGATGGGAAGGGGAATTTTAAACGTGATTTACGTTTCCCGACAATCTTTGAGAATGGCTCTTGCGCGACGGCAGCCGATATGGATCATGATGGAGACCTCGATTTATTCGTGGGTTCTCGAATGATTTCAAGCAAATATGGATTTAGCCCAAGTAGTAACTTGTACATCAATGACGGAACGGGTGGCTTCAAAAATTATTCGAAACGTTTCATGCCGGAAATTACCGAGTTAGGTATGGTGACGGATGCAGAATGGGCCGATGTGAACAAAGATGGTTATGCGGATTTGGTGGTAGCTCAGGATTGGGGTGGAATTGTTGTGTTTAAAAACGAACGCGGACGTAAACTCGTGAAGCAAGAAATGGTACCTGGCTCTGAGGGGCTTTGGGGATGTTTAAAACCTGCGGATATTGATGGCGATGGCGACATGGATTTCATTGCGGGGAACTTTGGCCTGAATTCAAAAATCAAGGCTTCAGCTGAATTTCCAGCAACGCTCTCGGTCAATGATTTCGATAAAAATGGTACCGTGGAACAGATTATCTCGTGTATAACCGAAGATGGCAATACCTATCCGATGGTCTTAAAAGGGGAATTACAACGAGCTACACCGGCTATCAAGCAGAAGTTCATTAAGTACAAAGATTATGCGAATAAGACGGTGGAGGAGTTGTATTCCGACGAGCAGCGAGAGGGAATGGTACTTCGCCAAATCACAACGACTGAATCGGCTTTCTTAATCAATGATGGCAAAGGTAATTACAGCCTTCAAGCATTGCCTTACGAAGCGCAATTTTCTCCGATAAGGGGAATTGAGGTGTCCGATTTTGATCACGATGGAAAGGTTGATATCCTCTTAGCCGGAAACTTCTTTGATTCTTTGCCTGAATGGGGTCGTTTCGACGCCATGTATGGTTTGATGCTAAAGGGATTAGGGAAAGGGAAATTCGTTGCCCAACGCTCGAAAGAGACCGGCTTCCAAACGCGTGGACAGGTTCGTAAGATGTCTATCGCCAAAACGAAGGGAGGGAATGTTGTTATCCTCGCTAAAAACAATGACAAAGCACAAGTGTTTCAAGTTAAATAATAAGTAGTCTATGAATAAGTATCTCGCATTTTTCATCTTATCCATTGGTTTTCTTTCATGTAAATCAGGCGATGACGTGCAATTGTTCGAGAAATTGCCTGCCTCGAAAACACACATTGATTTCACCAATCAAATCAAGGAAACCCCTGATTTCAATATCCTTGATTACCTCTATTTTTACAATGGTGGCGGAGTTGCTTCCGGGGATATCAACAACGACGGTTTGGTCGATTTGTTCTTTACCTCAAACCAAGGCAAGAATAAATTATACCTGAATAAGGGTAACATGGAATTTGAAGATATCTCGGAGAAGGCGGGGATTGAGGGATTCTCCGACTGGAAAACAGGTGTCACCATGGCCGATGTAAATGGGGATGGTTTCCTTGATATTTATGTTTGCTCAGTGAGTAATTTCAAGGGGATGGAGGGTTCAAATGAGCTTTACATCAACAACGGGGATAATACGTTCACTGAAAAAGCAAATGAGTATGGCCTGGATTTTACAGGATTTTCTACGCAGGCCGCATTCTTCGATTACGATAAGGATGGCGACTTGGATTGTTATTTACTGAACCATGCCGTTCACAATACCCGTTCTTATGACCGTGTGAATACACGCATGTTGAAGGACAACGAAGCCGGCGATTACCTTTACCGTAACGATGGTGGAAAATTCAAAGACATCTCCGCAGAATCAGGAATCTACCAAGCGGCAATGGGCTATGGATTGGGAATTTCAGTCGCAGATTTGAATAATGACGGTTGGCTCGATATCTATGTCAGCAATGACTTCCACGAAGACGATTATTATTACATCAACCAAAAAGACGGTACCTATAAAGAAGGCATCAAGGAGCATTTCAAACATTTGAGTCGCTTCTCCATGGGTTCAGACATTGCCGATATCAATAACGATGGGTATCAAGACGTAATGACCTTGGATATGTATCCTGAAGATGAAAAAGTGGAGAAATCATCGGTGGGTGAGGATCCTTTGGATATCTACATGTACAAATTGCAGTTCGGTTACTTCAATCAATACAGTAGGAACTGCTTGCAGTTAAACATGAGCGGTCAAAAATTTGCTGACATTGCTGCTTCCTCAGGCGTAGCTGCCACGGATTGGAGTTGGAGCACCTTGATGGCTGATTACGATGGAGATGGATTAAAGGATATTTTCGTTTCGAACGGAATCCTACGTCGACCAAACGACTTGGATTATTTGAAATTTGTGATTGGGGATTCATTACACTATGGTTTGCCCACTTCACATAAATTGGATCAAGAAGCCATTGATTTAATGCCAAGTGGAAAGGTGCATAATTACCTTTTCCAGGGTTCTAAAGATTTACGCTTTAAGGATAGATCTTTGGCCTGGGGATTTGAGGAAGAAGGGATTTCAAATGGTAGTTCTTATGCCGACTTGGATAATGATGGGGATTTGGATTTGATTTCGAATAATTTGAATGAGCCGGCAGGTATCTATGAAAACCACTCGCGGGAATTGTTGAAGAATAATTTCGTGAAGGTGAAATTCAAGGGCGAGGGCATGAATACCTTTGGAATTGGGGCGAAAGTCATCCTGAAAACGAAAGATGGACAGCAGCTTCAGCAGATGATGCCTACACGTGGATTTATGAGTTCGGTGGAGCCGACCTTGTTATTTGGTATTGGTCAATTGACCCAAGTTGATTCGTTGATCGTCATTTGGGAAAATGAGAAAATGCAAATAATCAAGAATCCGAAGATCAATGAGTTATTGACTTTAGATCAGAAGAATGCCCAGATGTCGGTGAAAGATTATCAATTCTTTACTCCGAGCAAACCGATGTTTGAAGAGGTGACGAATAGCTTTAACATCCCATATCTACACCAGGAAAATACCTATTTTGATTTTAATCGTGAGCTTTTGGTTCCGTTTAAAGTATCGATTGAAGGACCAAAATTAGCGGTGGGTGATGTGAATGGCGATGGTTTGGAAGACTTTTACGTGGGTGGTGCAAAATACCAAGCAGGTCAATTGTATGTTCAGAAAGCCAATGGCTTTGCGCTGTCTCCACAAACTTCCTTTAAGGTGGATAGTATTTACGAGGATGTGGATGCCTTGTTCTTTGACGCGGATGGCGACAAGGATTTAGATTTATACGTGGTTACGGGTGGAAATGAGTTTTACGATAAGATGCCTGAACAATTTGACCGTCTTTATAAAAACGATGGAAAAGGAAATTTCACGCGTGATTTGAAGGCTTTGCCTGCGATGTATGATAATAAATCGGTTGTACGACCATGCGATTTCGATCGCGATGGAGATATCGATTTATTCGTAGGAGGTCGTGTGGTAGGCTATCATTATGGCTATTCGCCAAAGTCTTATTTATTGGTGAATAATGGTAAAGGCCAATTCGTGGATCGAACGCAGGCTTTGGCGCCCGACTTACGTGAGGCGGGTATGTTGACCGAAGCGATTTGGGCGGATATCGACAAGGATGGCGATCAGGATTTAACGGTGGTTGGGGATTGGATGCCGATCAAGACTTATGAAAATCAGAAGGGTAAATTCAGTCTGATTGAGAATGGTTTGGAGGAATTTACCGGATTCTGGGGTGGATTGACTAGTGGTGATTTTGATAAGGATGGAGATGTAGATTTCGTCGTGGGGAATCTTGGAACCAATACCAAATTACGCAAGCAAGTAGATGGTAAGTTGCGGATGTTGATTAAAGACATTGACAAAAATGAAACCGAGGAGCATATCATTTCCTACAACCGTGGGGATGATTGGTTCCCGATCAACAGCAAAGATGAAATGGGTAAGCAAATTCCAAGTATCATCAATAAGAAGTATACGAAGTACAATGAATTTGCTGGGAATACGGTAGAAGATTTGTTTGGCGATAATGAATTGAAAGGTGCCACGGAGCGCATGGTGAATACCTTTGAGTCGGTATATATCGAGAACAAAGGAAAAGGGAAATTTGAAATGCATTTCTTGCCGGCATTGGCGCAAGTTTCGAAAGTCATGGTTCTTCGCACGGAGGATGTGGATCACGATGGGAACTTGGATGTCTTGTTAGGTGGTAATTTCAATGGGGCATCGATGTACCAGGCACGCTATGATGCCTTCTTTGGTTTGATTTTGAAAGGAAATGGAAAGGGTGGATTTAGTCCGATGATTCCTACCGAAACAGGTTTCTTGCAAGATGGCGATGTTCGTGATATCAAGATTGTTCATACACCCAAGGGTCCCTTGTACTTTGTGACGCGTAATTCGGCGAGTATGCAAATCTTTAAACGCCTTAATTAATGCGGATAAATTTAGGCATCCTGGTAGTATTTTTTCTGACGTTTGCGTCTTGCAAACCTGACGTAAAGGAAGGGGAACAATTAGCGAAACTATACTGCCAGTCATGCCACTTATTGCCTAGCCCTGCCTTATTGCCTCAAAATGTATGGAAATATTCGACACTTCCGTACATGGGAATTATGCTGGGTGTTTCGCATGAAATTGACCAGTTGGAAAAGCCACTTTCCGATTATGCCATTTTGCGCCCAGCTTCTCAGTTGATCCCCGACGATGATTGGCAGAAAATCAAGGAATATTATTTGAACGAGTCCCCGAAAGAATTAAAGGCTCCAGCTTATGCGGCACTTCCCGTAGAGAATTCTTTATTCTCCATAGAAGATTTGTCGGTCGCTTTGCCAAAAGCAACGATCCCCAATTTTACGGCCGTTCGCATTGATTCGAAGAAACATCAAATCATTGCGGGAGATCAATCGAATCGAGTGATTTGGGTTCTAGATGCCCAAGGAAAACCTTTGAAGCAATTGGAAAATCAAGATGCCTTGACTTATGTAGAGCCTTGGAAAGGGCAATATCTATTTACGTTTATCGGTACAACGACGCAGGCGAATCCGGATGTCAATGGTTCCGTTCAAGTGTATGGTGGCACTGCACCAACGAGTTTAATCAAGGGGCTTAATCGCCCCATTGAATTGAAAGCCGTTGACTTAAATGGCGATGGTCAAGAGGAGTTAATATCCAGTGAATTCGGATTTAAGGAAGGGGGAATGTCTGTATGGACCAAGCAAGGAAAAGCTTGGAGCAAGCAGGTTTTGAATCCCCAAACGGGTGCGACTCATGTCGATGTTCGCGATTTTGATGGTGATGGACGCTTGGATATCGTGGCGCTTTTTGCCCAAGGAGATGAGCGAATTATGCTTTATACGAATAAAGGAGGGTTGAAATTTGAGGAGCGAATGTTATTGCGTTTCCCATCGATTTATGGAACAAGTTCCTTTGATATGGGCGATGTGGATGGTGATGGGGATTTGGATATTGTTTGCACGGCGGGTGATAATGCCGATTTTTCGACGATTTTAAAACCTTATCACGGGGTTTATGTCTATACAAATCAGGGCCAAATGCGCTTTAAGCAACAGGCTTTTTACGCTCAAAATGGTGCAACCAAAGTCATGCTGGCTGATGTCGATCAGGATGGGGATTTAGACATGTTATCCATTGCGCTATTCCCCGACGTGGAAAAACGTCCGGAGGAAGGATTGATTTATTTTAAAAATACGGGTAAGCAATTTGCTCAAATGACGATTCCGGTGAATCATCTAGGTCGCTGGTCGGTGATGGATATTGCCGACATTGAAGGCGATGGGGATTTGGATGTCGTGTTAGGAAGTCATGCTGTGGCGAAATTCCCGGCGGGTGGTTTTGATCCGGCCTGGAAGAATGCCAAAGGAATTTTAATCATGCGAAATAAAACGAAATGAGGCAGATAATCGTAGTACTTTGCCTTTTGCTATCATTCGTTTCGTTTGGTCAGAAAAGAGGTTATTTTATTTTTTCGGGTACTATTCAGGACATTGAAACCAAGGCGCCAATTGAAGGGGCATCTGTCTTGTTTTCGGGATTGTCCATTGGTGCTCGAACGGATTCGACGGGTCACTTTTCGGTGACGCTTCCCTCACGGTCCTATCAAATGGTTTTCCGAAGTTTGGGTTACAAATTCAAAACCGGTAAAGTCGATTTGAAGGAAAATGCGAGCATGAGCGTCTTCTTGGAAAAATCAGAACAGATTTTAGATGAGGTAGTCATCTCCGCGGAGAAGTCAGACGCGAATGTCAACCGAACTATCATGGGGGTCGAAAAAATGTCGAGCAAGACCCTCAAAAAATTACCCAATCTGATGGGTGAGGCCGATGTCATTCGGTCCATTATGTTGTTGCCCGGCGTTTCTACCGTAGGGGAGGGTGCCTCGGGATTCAACGTGCGGGGTGGCAACGTCGATCAAAATCTTGTTTTATTAGATGGCGTTCCTTTGTTTAATACCTCCCATTTATTTGGTTTTTTTACTGGATTTAATGCCGACATGGTTCAGGATTTAAGTCTTTACAAGGGCGGCATTCCGAGTATGTATGGAGGCCGGGCCTCATCGGTGTTAGACGTTCGTGTCAAAGAAGGAAATTTCGTCAAGTGGAGTTTGCAAGGTGGGGTAGGTCCTATTTCGAGTCGATTATTGATCGATGGACCTTTGGTTAAGGGCAAGACTTCGCTGATTTTAGGTGCGCGGGGTTCTTTGTCCGACTTCTATTTGGGTTATTTCCCGAATCCTGCTTTGCAGAAAAGTAAAGCCGATTTTTACGATGTGAATTTTAAGTTGACGCATCGTATTGGGGAAAATCAACGGATATCTTTGTCGGGCTATATCAGCCACGACGGATTTAAATTTGCGTCCGACACACTTTATTCATGGCAAACGAAGACTTTGAGTTTTCAGCACCATGCTCTTTGGAAGAATTGGTCGCATCATTTTACGGCTTTTGCGAGTGATTATTCGTATGGAATCGATGGTTTAAAATCGGGTTATGAGTTCACTTGGAAGCCTTCGATCAGCCAGAAAACGATACGGGAAGATTTGAGTTTGGATTTGAAGGATCGAGGACGAATTGATTTTGGTGCGGAGTTTAATGCTTATCGAAATGATGCTGGTACTTTTCGTCCAAATTCGGAGACGTCGGTGGTCAATACCTTCGCCATGCAGGCTGAAAATTCAAGAGAGATGGCCATATACGTGGGCCATAGTTTGCCCATCGGGAAACGCTTAAGTTTGGATTATGGTTTACGATATGCCTATTATCAGTTGGTCGGCCCGCAAAAATTCATTCAATATAAACCAGGCATTCCGCGTGTTTTCAACTCCATCATGGATACGCTTCAATACGCATCGGGCGATGTGATTCAATCCTACGGAGGTCTTGAGCCTCGTTTCTCATTAGCTGTTAAATTGGATACGAATACATCGATTAAATTGGGCTTCAACCGGATGCAACAGTTTATGCATTTGTTGTCGAACACGATGGCGGTTTCGCCGGTGGATATTTGGAAGAATTCGAATCCCTACTTACCTCAGCAAGTGGCGGATCAATATTCGATTGGCCTATTTAAGAACTTTACGAATGCCCAAAATGCCGTTTTTGAGGCTTCCGCAGAGTTTTACTACAAGCGCTTATCGAATGTCATCGACTACATCGATGGAGCGGCCTTGTATTTGAATCCGACGGTAGAGACACAATTGCTTGTGGGTAAGGGCCGTGCCTACGGAGCTGAATTTTTCTTGAAGAAGGCTCGGGGAACAAGGTTGACAGGGTGGGTGTCTTATACCTATGCACGATCTTTTCGTTTGATAGAGGAGAATGAATCTCAGCCGGCGGCGAATTTTGGGAAGGAATTTCCGGCCAATTTTGATATGCCGCATAATTTCAAATTTGTGTTAAATAATCGTTTGACCAAGCGAATTTCGTTTAATGCGAATTTTACCTATACTTCCGGCCGACCGATTACCTATCCTAATGCCCGATACAAGGTTTACGCCTACAATGATTTGTATGATTATGAATATGCGTCGGGTAATTTTCCGCGCGCAGGCTATCAACCCAATAGCTATGTGTACAATGGATCTACGTTTACCTATTTAAGCGGAACGACGATCGCACCCGTTTTAGATGGATACTCATCACCCAGTTTTACTTTACGCAACGAAGAGCGAATTCCTTTTTACATGCGCTTGGATGTTGGTTTTACGATTGAGCCCAAGGAGGGAAAGCGTTGGCAGGGTAGTTGGAATTTTTCCATCTATAATCTACTTTCGCGTCAAAATGCATATTCGATATTCTTTCGATCCTCTACCGGTTTAATTAATCAGGCGCGAACCTATCAACTTTCCGTTTTGGGTGCAGCTATTCCTTCCATCACCTATAACTTCAAATTCTAATGAAAAGACTCTTGCTATTTTCTTGGATGTTGTTGATGATGGCCTGTGAAACAGAGATTACGGATTTTAAGACACAAAATTTGAGCAATGCCATTGTCGTATATGGCGAAATGTCCAATATGGCTGGGCCCTATTCGGTTCGTTTGAATTATACTTCGGGATATTCACCCTTTGATGTAACGGAGTTTCAAGGTCAGGCGATTCAGGGGGCAGATGTTCGCATCGTGGATGAGGCTGGCGTAGCGATCAGTCTCAAGGAAACGGCCAAGGGATACTACCAGACGCCGAGTTCGTTTGTGGGGCTAGTGGGAAAAAAATACCAGTTGAAAATCATGACCAAAGCCGGTCAAGACATTGCCTCGGATTGGCAAACCTTATCAACGCCCGTAGCGGCAGAGGGCTTGGATTATCAATTTAAATCGGCCGAAAAAGTTGAAAATATGCGCTTCGATTTAACGGGCTATGTGTCAGATAAAAAGCAGGTTGAGAATTATTATTTTATCAAGCGTCAGGATTTCATACAGTTTTTGACTACTTGTCCGGAGCCACCGCCACCGCCAGCACCAGTTCCCGCTTGTGATTGTAAATGTTGGCAAGCCCCTCAAAATACGCAACCCATTTTATTGACCGACTTTTTAGTCGACGGCAGTAAGATTAAACTTCCTTTGGGCTCCATCGATTACCGGGATTTTACGGATTGGGTGGTGCAATTGGAAGTGTATTCCGTCGACAAGGCCACGCATACGTATTGGCAACGTCAGGAGGACCAGCGTAAGTTGGGAGGAGGGATTTTCGATAAGGTACCTGCGCAGATTATTGGGAATTTGAAATGTTTGAATAATCCGGACCAACAGGTATTGGGCTACTTTATGGTGGCGGGTAAAACAAAATCACGTTTGACTGTCGATCGATATAACGGCATTCCCTTCGAGACTTACAATAAACTGGTCAATTACGTCGAGTTCAATAACATTCGTTTCAAAAATTACCCTCTCTGGGATTGTCGGAAAGCAGCCTGGATTCCGTACAATATCGGATTAAAATTACCACCTAATTAATGGTTTATTTTATATGTTAGTGTATGCTAAAATTCAAATATAGTATGCTTGCATAATAAATTTTTTCTCTGCAAATTTGTTTCTATCTAAACTGAAAAATTATGCCGAGAGAATATGACCGCCGCAACCTCGACTTCATTCTGAAAGAGGTTTTCAATTATGGATCTTTGTGCCAATATCCCCGTTATGCGGATTATGCACCCGATATGTTTGATATGGTATTGGATTCCGCTGAGCAGATTGCGGAGCGCCACCTCCGTCCCCATTACGTTGATTCTGATCGCAAGCAGGCTGAACTCATTGATGGTACGGTTCATGTACACCCAAGCGTCGAGGCCTATGTAAAGGAAATGGGGGAGTCGGGCATGATCGGTGCCACGTTTTCGTATGAAAAAGGGGGCCAACAACTGCCATCGATCGTCGGTGGGGCTCATGAATTTATTCGAGGCGCAGCCAATAATTCTATCGTCATGTTTACGGGTTTAAGCAATGGTGCGGCGCACCTGATTGCAAGTTTCGGATCCGAAGAATTGAAGCAAGCCTTTGTTCCCAATATGCTATCCGGAAAATGGACCGGAACGATGTGTTTAACCGAGCCACAAGCGGGAAGTTCGTTGAACGATGTAACGACCTCAGCTAAGGATTTGGGCAACGGAACGTATTCCATCAAAGGCCAAAAAATATTTATTTCAGGGGGTGATAATCATTTTTCAGAAAATATCATTCACTTGGTTTTGGCGCGTTTGGAAGGTGCGCCTAAGGGCACGAAAGGCATTTCGCTTTTTGTGGTTCCGAAACGCCGACAAGAAAATGGGCAATGGGTTTCCAACGAAGTTGTTTCGATGGGCCTTTACCATAAAATGGGCCAAAAGGCAACGCCAGCATTGCACCTTTCTTTCGGGGATAAAGGTGATTCGATTGGTTACTTGGTTGGGGAGCCTAATAAAGGCCTTTCCTATATGTTCCAAATGATGAACGAAGCGCGCCTTGGCGTGGGAATGGGCGGTGCTTACATTGCATCGGCAGCCTATCATTTTTCGAAACAATATGCGTCTGAGCGAAGCCAAGGAAGAAAGTTGACCAATAAAGATCCAGAAACCCCGCCGACACTCATTCAAAATCACCCGGACGTACAACGCATGTTGTATTTTCAAAAATCGATCGTCGAGGGAGCCATGGGTCTTCTATTCCAATGTTTCCTTTGGGAGGATTTATCCAAATGCCTCGAAGGCGATGAGAAATTGGAAGCTCAATTACTTCTCGATCTTATGACCCCAGTCGCGAAAACCTATCCGGCCGAAATGGGAATCTTGTCGGTCAACCAAGGCCTACAAGTATTAGGTGGTTATGGTTACACAGAGGATTTTCCTTTGGAGCAAATGGCTCGTGATGTACGGATTATGTCGATTTATGAGGGGACGACCGGTATTCACGGCCTGACTTTGTTAGGTCGAGGAATTCCGAGTGCGCAAGGCAAGGCGGTACAGGCTTTGGTGAAGCAGATTCAGGCGGATATCCAACAAGGGATGCAAAACGAAATCACGAAACCGTATGCGGAGATGTTGGCCACAGAGCTCTCGAGTCTCAACAAGGTGACGATGCATAAATTGAGCAAAGCCGCTCAGCCGGATGTATTCTTGGCGGATTCCACTTTGTATATGGAACTTTTTGGTTTGATTGTTGTCGCTTGGCAATGGCTGAAGCAGGGAAATGTGGCGGCGGCTAAATTGGATTCAACTGAAAAATCATTCTATCAAGATAAGATCCATACGATGAAGTTTTTCTATCATTATGAGGTCCCGAAAGCACTTGGTTTAACGAAACGTTTGCTTGACGACGAGATTTTGACCATTTTTGAATAATTATAGACATTAACCTTCATCACTATGCTTAAAAAGCTATTGGCATTTGGTCTTTTAATAGGCTCATTGCAAGTATCAGCGCAATACAGTGCGCATGAATTGTTTCATCCTTTGTGGAACTATGGTCCTGTTTCTCCCGCTCGCTCTGCGGCAGGTGTTCCAGGTCCTGCGTATTGGCAGAATGTGGCTGATTATAAGATTTCAGCTTCTTTAGACGATACCAAGCACAAGATTTCGGGCGATGTAGAAATTACCTACAAGAATTACTCGCCGGATAAACTGCCTTTTCTTTGGTTGCAATTAGACCAAAATTCCTTCAACACCAATTCACGTGGTGGCAAAACAACACCCGTTTTAGGTGGTCGTTTTGGGAACGTAGGATTCGATGGTGGCTATCAAATCGAAAGCGTGTTGGTTGATGGCCAACCTGCGAAATACATCGTGGAAGATACACGGATGCAGATTCGTCTGGCTGCACCTTTGTCGGAGAAAACAGGCATCGCTAAAATCAAAATCGTATACTCCTTCACGTCCCCTAAAAACGGTTCCGACCGCATGGGTATTCAGGAAACGAAAAACGGTGATATCTACACCGTAGCGCAATGGTTTCCCCGCATGTGTGTATACGATGACATCGAAGGATGGAATGTATTGCCTTATTTAGGAGCTGGCGAGTTCTATTTAGAATATGGAAATTTCGAATACTCGATCAATGTTCCTGCGTCTCACATCGTAGTGGGTTCGGGTGAATTATTAAATCCTTCAGAAGTTTATACAGCCGAGCAAATGAAGCGTTGGGCTGCTGCGAAAACGTCTGAAAAAACCGTTATCATTCGTTCGGCTGCTGAGGTAAACGAAGCGTCGTCTCGTCCTGCCAAAGATCGTTTGACTTGGAAATTTGCTTGTAAGAATGCGCGTGATGTGGCTTTTGCTACTTCTAAAGCCTTCATTCAAGATGCGGCGATGATTAATTTGCCGAGCGGAAAAAAGGCAACAGCCGTTTCGGTTTATCCCGTAGAGTCTGATGGCCAGAAAGCTTGGGCGCGTTCCACCGAATATGTAAAAGCATCGATTGAGCACTATTCGAATTGGTTATATGAATACACTTATCCCGTGGCGACCAACGTGGCGGGTATCGTTTCGGGGATGGAATATCCAGGTATTATCTTCTGCGGGTTCCGTGATGAAACTGCCTCGCTTTGGGGAGTAACCGATCATGAATTTGGTCATAATTGGTTCCCCATGATCGTGGGTAACAACGAACGTAAATTTGCTTGGATGGATGAGGGCTTTAATACCTTTATCAATTTCTATTCAACGGATGCGTTTAACAAAGGAGAGTATAAGAATCCGAAGTTCGATATGCACCAATTGGCCCCTCGCATCTTCCGTGCGGAGGCGGATCCGATTATGAGCATTCCCGATGTGATTCAAGCGCGGAACCTAGGATGGGAGGCTTATAACAAGCCTGGTTTTGGTTTACGTATTTTACGCGAGAACATTCTTGGACCGGATCGTTTTGATTATGCTTTCCGTAATTACATCAAAAACTGGGCTTTCAAACATCCAACTCCTCGTGACTTCTTCCGTGCGATGGAAGACGGAGCCGGTGAAGATTTGGGTTGGTTCTGGCGTGCTTGGTTCTACGAATTGTGGAAACTTGATCAATCTGTGAAAGAGGTGGTTTACATCGATCAAGATCCAACCAAAGGTGCTTTAGTAACGATTGAAAACCTAGACAAAATGGCCATGCCTGCGATCGTTGAGGTGGAAGTTGCGGGTGGTGCCAAAGAGCGCTTCAACTTCCCTGTGGAAATCTGGCAACGTGGCGGTTCTTGGACGTTTAAGACAGCGACCAATTTGCCAATCAAATCCGTAACAATCGATCCAGACCATGTCTTCCCGGACATTAACGGAAAGAATAATACGTGGAAGCCGGTTGCTTACAAAGCACCGAAAGCCAACTAACAAAAAAGCCCCGATGCGAGTCGGGGCTTTTTTTATTGCTTATTCAAGATTCGACCGATGTCGTTCGCCTTGCCTAATTCCTCTTTCAGTTTATCGTAACTTCCGGAGAGCATGAGTCCCTTGTATTTCAATAGGGTATTAATGTATTCATCCAGTACGTCCATGAGGTTATCCTGGTTTTGATGGAAGATTTGTGACCACGTTTCTGGCGATGATTTGGCCAAACGGACGGTCGACTCAAAACCCGTGGACGCCAATTCAAAAATCCGCTCCTCGTTTCTCTCTTTTTCCAAAACCGTATTCGCCAAAGCGAACGAACAGATGTGCGAGATGTGTGAAATATAGGCTGTATGAATATCATGGTCCACCGAGTTCATGTAAATCAAATTCATGCCCAATCCATCCCGGTATAAACTTTCAATGGTCGAAGCAGCCTCCGGAGAACTCAATTCCTTATCACAAATCACACCACGTTTTCCTGTAAATAATCCATCCACGGCAGCTTCAGGTCCCGAAAATTCCGTTCCGGCCATCGGGTGGGTTGAAACGAATTGTGTTCGTTTGGGGTGATTTTTAAGCGCCTCGAAGACCGGTGTTTTCGTCGAACCTACTTCAATGACCATTTGATCGGGTTTTAATAGGTCTAAAACCTGCGGGATGATTTGAACCAATATATCCACGGGTGTCGCGCAAACAAATACATCCACGGATTGAACAGCCTCTTCCAAGGTCTGAACTTTATCTACCAGGCGCAAGGATAATGCTTTCGCGGCGTGAACTGGATTGGCATCAATGCCAATTAATTCCGATGCCCAGCCCGAGGCGCGCAATGCCTTGGCAATGGATCCTCCGATTAATCCGATTCCGATGATTCCTACTTTCTTAGATTCCATTGCTTTGATTTTTGATGCGATCGATCGCCGTTTGAAATACCTCTTCCTTTGCACAGAGTGAAATTCGGACGTAGCCATTTCCCTGGGTTCCAAAGATTCCTCCCGGTGTAATGAACACCGCATTTTCATCTAAAATTTTATCAGAAAGCGCATAGCCCGATTCACAATGGGCCGGAATACGAGCCCAAACAAACATGCCTGTTTGTGCCGGATCGTACACGCAATTCAATAAATCCAAGAGTTCAAACACCTTCGTTTGGCGCGATTGGTAGATTTTATTTTGTTGGGCAAACCAGGTTGAATCGGCCGACAAGGCCTTCACCGCAGCCTCTTGCAAAGGCAAGAACATGCCCGAGTCCATGTTGGATTTAAACTTCAAGACTGGTCCTAATAATTCCGCCCGACCGAATGCCGCGCCAATCCGCCAACCCGCCATGTTGTGCGACTTGGATAGGGAGTTTAATTCGATCGCCACGTCTTTCATGCCAGGCACGGCCAACAGGCTTATAGGGTTTTCATTGAGGATAAAGCTATATGGATTGTCATTCACGAGCAGGATCGAATGCTTTATCGCAAAATCACGCAACTTCGTAAAGAACGCTAAATCCGCTTTGGCCCCCGTGGGCATGTGTGGGTAATTGACCCACATAATTTTCACCTTGGATAAATCTTGTTGGTCTAATGCCTCTAAATCCGGCAACCAGCCATTCGCCTCACTTAATTCATAAGCCTGAACGGTCGCACCGGCCAAGGAACAAGCCGCTTGGTAAGTCGGGTAGCCCGGATTTGGAATCAATGTCACATCTCCGGCTTCTAAATAGGCCATGGCAATGTGCATGATACCTTCTTTGGAACCGATGAGAGGTAAGATTTCATTCGCAGGGTCCACGGTCACCCCATAGTGTTTCGCATAAAAAGCAGCAAAAGCCTCGCGTAAAGCAGGAATTCCTTGGTAACCTTGGTAGGCGTGATTCGCAGGATTGGCGGCGGATTGGGTCAATGCCTCGATCGTTTCCGATGATGGAGCGAGGTCAGGACTGCCGATTCCCAAGTTTATCACGGGAATGCCGGCGGCACGTAAAGATGCAATCTGCTTGAGTTTCGTGGAGAAATAATATTCCTCTACCGACTTTAAACGAGACGCGGGTGAAATGGAAAAGCTCATAAAATAAAAATGCCGACTCACAGGCCGGCGAAAATAAGTTAACATCAAAAACCTATCAAACCGGTTACGCGCAGACGTAATATCCTGCGTAATAATAACCTGCGTAATAAGTAGTCGAATTGAAATTCATGTCCCAAAGGTATGAAAAAAATGATTTTATGCAAATCCCTTCGGGAAAAGTCCCTTTAATACTTGCGATACGAGTCCTGGCTCAAAGCCTTTCGATAAGCCC
>Ga0228703_1001020_pt1 | contig 18004 bp, 19 predicted proteins | sample McNCre217_Aug_MG_3_FD_178020 | JGI IMG/M metagenome (GOLD analysis project Ga0228703, IMG submission 178020) | Freshwater microbial communities from McNutts Creek, Athens, Georgia, United States - 29-17_Aug_MG | ecosystem: Environmental > Aquatic > Freshwater > Creek | place: USA: Georgia... | reverse complement strand
GCCCGCAAGATCTGCAGCCCCGCATCGGTGGCCAGCGGATTGGCCGCCGCCACCGCCTGGCGGGCATAGGCCCAACCCGGTTTGGCCGTGACGCCGCTGGCGGCCTCGGGTTGCTCGGGCACGCTGTAGCGCCAGCTGGCGTTTGGCGCTGGCGAGGTGCAAGCGCCGAGCAGCGCCAGGCTGATCAAGCTCAAGGAAAGGGTTTTGTTCATGAGGCCTCCTAGTCACTGCATGCTAGCCCCAAAACGACAACAGGTCCCGAAGGACCTGTCTGCTTGGCGGCCATAAGCCTCAACTCATTTCGGTGCCAGTCGGATCGCTCCGTCCAGGCGGATGACTTCGCCGTTGAGCATGTCGTTTTCGATGATGTGCTTGGCCAGCTTGGCGTAGTCCTGGGGGGTGCCCAGTCGGCTGGGGAAGGGCACGCCAGCGGCCAGGGCGTCTTGCACTTCTTGCGGCATGCCGAACAGCATGGGGGTGCCAAAGATGCCGGGGGCAATCGTCATGTTGCGGATGCCGTTGCGGGCCAGGTCGCGGGCAATGGGCAAGGTCATGCCGACCACGCCGCCTTTGGAAGCGGCATACGCCGCCTGGCCGATTTGGCCGTCATAGGCGGCCACGCTGGCGGTGCTGATCAGCACGCCGCGCTCGCCCGTGGTTTCGGGTTCGTTCTTGCACATGGCTTCCGAGGCCAGGCGGATCATGTTGAAGGTGCCCACCAGGTTGACCATGATGGTCTTGGTGTAGACGGCCAGGCTGTGCGCACCGTTTTTGCCCACGGTCTTTTCAGCGGGGGCGATGCCTGCGCAATTGACCAGGCCCATGAGCTTGCCCATGGACACGGCCTTGGCCACCACGGCTTGGCCGTCGGCTTCGTTGCTCACATCGCACTTGACGAAAGCGCCGCCCAGTTCCTTGGCGACAGCTTCGCCTTTTTCGGCTTGCATGTCGGCGATCACCACTTGGCCGCCGTTGGCCGCCAGCATGCGAGCGGCGCCTTCACCCAAGCCCGATGCGCCGCCGGTGACAATGAAAACCTTGCCTTGAATGTCCATGTCTCACTCCTGTTTCAGTTGACGTTACGTAAACGTCAATTATGCACACTTGGGGCGGGTTTGTGCAGGTGTGGCGGGCCTGGTTTAACGGTTTCCCGGTAGCGCACTACGGCAAAAGGTTGATTTCCAAGGCAGGGGCTCTTGCCTAGCATGGGTTCAGCCGGGCGCTCCAGTCCGACGCCAACCGATCAGGAGACACGCATGGGAACCAGCGACACATGGGCATTGGAAAGCCGTCCCCAGACCGACGAGAACTGGCGCAGGGCCACCGATTTGCTGGCCACGGCCGGGATCGCTGTCGGTGGTGCACAGCCTTGGGACATCCAGGTGCACCACCCTGCCACCTTTGACCGCATCCTGACCCGTGGCAGTTTGGGGCTGGGCGAGAGTTACATGGATGGCTGGTGGGACTGCAAGGCGGTGGACGAGTTCATCGCCCGCGTGCTGCGGGCGCGGCTGGACCGGCAGGTGGGCCGCGCGGGCTGGATCTGGGCTTCACTGAAGGCGCGGCTGACCAATTTGCAGTCCGAGCACCGGGCTTGGCAGGTGGCCGAAGTCCATTACGACTTGGGCAATGATTTGTACGAGGCCATGCTCGACACGTCCATGGCCTACAGCTGTGGCTATTGGGCCCATGCATCCGATTTGCAGGCGGCGCAAGAGGACAAGCTGGACCTGATTTGTCGCAAGCTGCAATTGCGGCCGGGCATGAGCTTGCTGGACATCGGCTGTGGCTGGGGCAGCCTGATGCTGTTTGCGGCCCGGCATTACGGCGTGAAGTGCGTGGGCTTGACGGTGTCGCGGGAGCAGGCGCGTTTGGGGGCCGAAAGGGCAGGTCATTTGCCGGTTCGTTTTGAGCTGGCCGATTACCGCCAGTTCAATTTGCAGGGCGCGCAGCGTTTTGACCGCATCGCCTCGATCGGCATGTTCGAGCATGTGGGCCACAAGAACTACCGCAGTTATTTCGACATGGTCAGGCGCAGCCTGCATGACGATGGCTTGTTTTTGTTGCACACGATCGGCAAAAACCATGCGGGCGCGGCGATCGATCCCTGGATTGAGCGCTACATCTTTCCAAACGGGGTCTTGCCCTCGGCGTCGGAAATCGGCTTTTACAGCGAGCACGATTTCGTGATGGAGGATTGGCACAACTTTGGCGCGGACTACGACAAGACCTTGATGGCCTGGCACGAGCGCTTCGAAGCGGCCTGGCCCGACTTGAAGGCCCAGTACGGGCAGCGTTTTTACCGCATGTGGCGTTACTACTTGCTGTGCTGCGCCGGGACATTCCGTGCGCGTGACAACCAGCTGTGGCAAGTGGTGTTCTCGCCCCGTGGTTTGAGCGGGGGTTACCGCAGGCCCTTGGTTTAAGAGCGGGGTGATGCTTATTCGTGGGCGTTCATTTTGTGCACAAACATGCGCAAAAAGAAGGCCGCCATCAACAGCATGAAGGCCATCACGCCCACACTCATCAAGCCATAGTCGGTGGAAAACAAGTCGATCAGCATTTTCATGTCAGCTCCTGGTTGAGGGGTGCTCACAGTTTGCGCGTCGCAGCTCGGGGTTCAATGATCTGCCTCAAATGCGGCGCGACAATGGGGGCTTCACTGATCTTCGTCAACCTTTTCGCAGTTCCCATCCATGTCGTCCCGAATTTTTTTGATGGCCGGCGCTTTGTGCGCTGGCTTGAGTGTGGTGTTCAGCGCCGTCTTTGCCCATTTGCCGGTGTTTGCCGGGGGCGTGCCGCTCATGGTTCAGACCGCCATGAACCAGCAGCAGTTCCATGCGCTGGGCTTGGTGCTGGTGGGCCTGGCTTTGGGCTGGCGGGGGCCATCGCGATGGCTTTTGGCCTCGGGGTGGCTCATGCTGCTGGGCATGGGCCTGTTCAGCTTCAACATTTATGCCCGCGGCGTGCTCGGCTGGGACGCCTTGCGAGCCCTGGTGCCTTGGGGCGGCAGTGCCTGGATTGCGGCTTGGGTGCTGTTGGCCGTGGGTTTTGCGCGGCCTTCGCGCCAACCGTCTTGAGTCGGCTGGACTGCGGGCAACGGGGTCAAGCTATGACGCTCATTGAAACTTCCAATGGCCCAACGGCCCCCAAAAGGGGCGATCCGATTTATGATTCAACCCAATGAGTTTTCTCATTCGATAGTTTTTTTCAACCAACCTAAGGAAACACCATGTCCCTGATCAACACACAAGTTCAGCCATTCAAAACCCAAGCTTTCCACAACGGCAAGTTCATCGAAGTGACCGAGCAAAGCCTCAAAGGCAAGTGGAACGTGTTCATCTTCATGCCTGCGGCTTTCACCTTCAACTGCCCCACAGAAATCGAAGACGCGGCTGACAACTACGCTGCTTTCCAGAAAGCCGGCGCCGAGGTGTACATCATCACCACCGACACCCACTTCTCGCATAAGGTGTGGCACGAGACATCGCCTGCTGTGGGCAAGGCCAAGTTCCCATTGGTCGGTGACCCAACCCACGCACTGACACGCGCTTTTGGCGTGCACATCGAAGAAGAAGGCCTGGCATTGCGCGGCACCTTCATCATCAACCCTGAGTTGACGATCAAGACTTTGGAAATCCACTCCAACGAAATCGCCCGTGACGTGTCCGAGACCCTGCGCAAGCTGACTGCTGCCCAGTACACCGCCGCCAATCCCGGTCAAGTGTGCCCCGCCAAGTGGAAAGAAGGCGCCAAGACTTTGGTTCCTTCCATCGACCTGGTCGGCAAGATCTAAATTTGCCTCCAAGCCCTGTTTACAGGGCTTTCAACACCCTGCAGCGCAGGGCGTTGAGCACAGCGCAGCAAGGCTACAAGCCTGGTGTGCGCTGTCCTCAACGATTCCCCCAAAACCCTTTTTCCGAGGCCCCGCCACAAGCGGGACCTTGGATGTGTGCAGCCCGAAACAGGAGAAAACCATGCTCGACGACACCCTCAAAGCCCAATTGCAACAATACCTTGGCTTGCTGCGCCAGCCGATCCGCCTGATCGCTTCGCTGGACGACAGCGAAACCGGCACCGACATGAAGAGCCTGCTGGAAACCATCGTCGGCCTGTCGGACAAGGTCACGCTGGACACCTCGGGCAACGATGCACGCAAGCCGTCTTTTGTGGTGGCCCGCGATGGTGAAACCCAAGGCGTGCGCTTTGCAGGCCTGCCGCTCGGCCACGAGTTCACCTCACTGGTGCTGGCATTGCTCTGGACAGGCGGCCACCCGCCCAAGGTCGAGCCCGAAGTCATTGACAGCATCAAAGCCCTGGATGGCGACTTCAGTTTCGAGGTCTACATGTCCCTGACCTGCCATAACTGCCCCGACGTGGTGCAGGCCCTGTCGCTCATGGCCATCTTCAACCCCAAGGTCAAAACCGTGGTCATCGAAGGCGGCGCGTTCCAGAAGGAAGTCGAAGAGCGCCAGATCATGGCTGTGCCCATGGTCTTCTTGAATGGCCAAGTGTTTGGCTCGGGCCGCATGAGCGTCGAAGAAATCGTGGCCAAGCTGGACACAGGTGCGGCCACCCGCGAAGCGGCCAAGCTCGACGCCAAAGACCCCTATGAAGTGCTGATCGTGGGCGGTGGCCCTGCTGGCGCGGCGGCAGCCGTGTACGCGGCGCGCAAGGGCATCCGCGTGGGCGTGGCGGCTGAGCGCTTTGGCGGCCAGACCAACGACACGATGGCGATTGAAAACTACATCTCGGTGCTGGAGACCGACGGCCCCAAGTTCGCCGCCGCGCTCGAAGCCCAAGTGCGCCACTATGGCGTGGACATCATGAACCTGCAGCGGGCCGACAAACTGATCCCCGCTGGTGCCGATGGCCTGGTGCAGGTGCAGATGGAAAACGGCGCCACACTCAAGGCCAAGACGGTGATCTTGTCCACAGGCGCTCGCTGGCGCAATGTGAACGTGCCCGGCGAAGCCGAGTACAAAAACAAGGGCGTGGCCTACTGCCCGCACTGCGACGGCCCGCTGTTCAAAGGCAAGCGCACGGCCGTGATCGGCGGCGGCAACTCTGGCATCGAAGCGGCGATTGACTTGGCCGGCATCGTCGAGCACGTCACGGTGATCGAATTTGCCGAACAACTCAAGGCTGACGCCGTGTTGGTGAAAAAGCTGCACAGCCTGCCCAACGTGACGGTGCACACCAACGCCCAGACGACCGAGATCACCGGCGACGGCAGCAAGGTCAACGGCATCCGTTACAAAGACCGTGCGACCGGCACCGAGCACCATGTCGAATTGGCGGGTGTGTTCGTGCAAATCGGCTTGGTGCCCAACACCGAGTTCCTCAAAGGCACGGTCGAGCTCTCCAAATTTGGCGAGATCGTGGTGGACGCCAAGGGCCACACCAATGTGCCCGGCGTGTTTGCGGCGGGCGACTGCACCACCGTGCCGTACAAGCAGATCGTGATCGCCGCAGGCGAGGGCGCCAAGGCTGCGCTCAGCGCCTTTGACCACCTGATCCGTTCCTGATTCTTCGGGGCGCACCCAGAAAAACCGGGCTGCTTGCAGCCCGGTTTTTTGTTTTCAGCCGTAGGTCGGAGCTTCAGCTCCGACGTTGGCGGTTCAGCACAAGCCCCATGTCGGGGCTGAAGCCCCGACCTACGGGAGGCATCTGTAGGTCGGTACCTTCAGGTCCGACGTTGTGGGCTTCGGCACAGACTCATTTCGTCAAGATCAACTTGCCTTGCCGGGTGGTTTGCAAGCGGTAAATCTCGCCCAGGTGGCGGATCAACACCGACGATTGACCGGCCAGCAGGTCGTGGCTTTCCACGGTGCGTGGGCCAGGGGTGGGGCTGGACGCAGCGGCAGTCACCGCTGTGTCCGGCACAGGCGTTTGCTCTTGCGCGGTGCTTGGGGGGCCATCGCCCGACTTGTTCATCGCTTGCCGCCTTCGGTCACAAAACCGATCTTGGTCAAACCCGAGCGCTGTGCAGCCGTCATGGCCTGGGCCACATGCTCGTAAGGCACCTTCTTGTCGCCACGGATGTACAGCTGGGGCTGCGGGTCCTTGGCGGCTTGTTCGCGCAGGGCGTCTTCCAGGGCATCGGCCGCAATGGCTTGCTTGCCCAAAAAGAACTGGCCTTGTGCATCGACGGCCAATTGCAGGTTGTCGGGCGGTGTCTTGTCGCGGGTGCTGCTGGCACGCGGCAATTCGACCTTGACCGCGTGCTGCACCACCGGGATGGTGATGATGAAGATGATCAAGAGCACCAGCATGACGTCCACCAAGGGCGTCATGTTGATCTCGTTCATGACCTCGTCCTGGTCTTCTTGGGCTTCAAACGCCATGCTGGCCTCCGTGGTGGGTCACGCGGGTGCCGGTCACGTAATAGGCGTGCAGGTCGTGCGCAAAGCGGTTCATGCGGGCGATGATGAATTTGTTGCCACGCACCAGCGCGTTGTAGCCCAGCACGGCCGGAATGGCCACGGCCAGACCCAGCGCGGTCATGATCAGGGTCTCGCCAATGGGGCCGGCCACCGCGTCGATGCTGGCGTTGCCGGTGGCACCGATGGACACCAGCGCATGGTAGATGCCCCACACGGTACCAAACAGGCCCACAAAGGGCGCTGTCGAGCCGATGGACGCCAGAATGGCCAGGCCGTTTTGCAGGCGGCTGGTTTTGTCGTCAATGCAGTTGCGCAGGCTGCGGGTGACCCAGTCGCTGATGTCCAGGCGGTCGTGCAACTGCTTTTGCGCGGCCTGATGGTGCTCGGTGGCTTCCTGGCCGACTTGGGCGAGGGTGTGAAACAGGTTGTGCGGGCGCTGGCTGAGCACGGCCAGGCCTTCGGCCAGGCTGGTGGTGTGCCAGAACTGCTCGCTGCCCAGCGCACTTTGTTTGTGACGCCAGACGTCCAGCGCCTTGAGCACGATGACGATCCAGCTGACCACCGACATGCCCACCAGGGCGACGAGGATCAGGCGCGTGACGGCATCGCCCTGTGTCCATATGTGGGACAGACCAAAAGAAGTGGGCATGAAAAAACTCCTGTGAATACGAAAGCAAATGCAATAGCGAAGGGGGCGCTGGATCAGTCCAGCACAAAACGGATCGGGACGTTGAACCACATGGCTTCGGGCACACCGGCGCGTTTGCCGGGCACGTAGCGCCAGCGCTGCACGGTGGCCAGTGCCGCTTCGTCCAGTCGGCTGTAACCGCTGGAGGTGCGGATCTCGGCTTTTTCGGCGCGGCCTTCGGTGTTGATGAACACACGCAGCACCGCCGTGCCTTGTTCGCCCATGCGGCGGCTCATGCCTGGGTACACGGGGGCGGGGTTGTTGAGGTAGTCCGCATCGCTGGAGGGCAAGACCACGGCGGCCGGTGCGGCGCTGGCCGTGCTGGGGCGCTGGTTGCCTGCGGGTGCTGCCGCTGCTGGCGCTGCGGCGGGTGCAGGCACGGTGGGCGCAGCCGCCGTCGGTGCGGCGCTGCTGACGACCGGTGTGGGTGTCGGGGTGGGTGTGGGTGTGGGTGTGGGTGTGGGTGTGGGTGTCAGGGGCGGCGGCGTGGGTGTGCGCGGCTGGGGCAGCGTTTTCGGCTGCGCTTTGGGCAGCGGTGCAGCTGTTGCTGGTGCGGCCGGTGCATCGGTGATGACGTTGGCCATGATCAGGTGCTCGGTCTCGCCGCCGGGCACGGCGGTGCTGAGCAGGCCGGTGGCGATCAGCCAGATCAGGCCCGCATGGGCGAGCACCACCCCGGCCGTCACACGCCAGGTGCGGTGTTTCAAAAAGCGCAATGCGCTGGGTGGCTCGGGTGCGAGGTGCATGGGGTTCACATGACAGGAAGGGCAGAGAGCGCTTGCAGATGGCCGCGCGTGATGGCCTGCGGCGTGGGGCAGCCGCACAAGGCGAGGGTCATTTCAAATTCATCGCGCATCAAGCGCAGGACATGGGCCACGCCCCGTGCGCCGGCGTGCGCCAGGCCATACAGGGCCGGGCGGCCGATCAAAGCCGCATCGGCCCCCAGCGCCAGGGCCTTGAACAGGTCGGTGCCACGGCGTATGCCGCCGTCCACCAGCACCGCGCCACCCAGGGGCCTGACGACGTCGCAAATGGCGGGCAGCAGTTCGGCCGTGGCAGGCAGTGTGTCCAGCACGCGCCCGCCGTGGTTGCTCACGACCACGCCCGCAGCGCCAAGGGCCATGGCCTGGCGGGCGTCCTCGGGGTGGGTGATGCCTTTGAGCAGCACAGGCAAGCGGGTGTGTTCGATCAACCATGGCACATCGGCCCAGGTGGGGGCTTGCGCGGCCAGACCGGCGCACAAGCCGTTGTTGTCAGCGCTGGGTGTGGCGGCTGGCCAGTGCGGTGTGCGGATGCCTTCGGGCCAAGCCATGCCGTGGCGGCGTTCGCGGTCGCGCACGCCATGCAACGGGGCGTCCACCGTCAGCACCAGCGCTTCGTAGCCTGCCGCTTCCACTTGGCTGAGCAGGTCGAGCAGGGCCCCCCGGTCACTCAGCCCATACAGCTGGAACCACAAAGGCCCCCGGTCTTTTTCGGCAACAACCAGACGGGCCATCTCGGACAAGTCGGTGCTGGTTTGGTGCGACAAGACCATGCCGCAGCCTTGTGCGGCCGCTGCCAGCGCCATGCCCGATTCGCCATCGGCATGCGCCCAGCGCTGGGTGGCCATGGGCGCAACCAGCAAGGGCATGGGCCAGGTTTGGCCCAGCAGCTGGCAGCGGGTGTGCCCGCCGCGCAGGTCTTGCAGCACGCGGGGTGCCAGGCCCAGGTTTTGCCAGGCCTGCACGTTGCGGCGCAGGGTGATCTCGTCGGCCGCACCACCGCTGAAATACGCCCAGGCAGCGTCCGACATGGCCGCTTGCGCGGCGCGCTCGTGGTCGTGCAGGTTGACGATGGGCGTGCTCATGGGGCTTGGGCTCAAGTGTTGGCCCATTGGCGCAAGAGGTTGTGGTACACCCCGGTCAGCGCCGTGGTCTCGTCGGTCTCGCCCAGCTGCGCACGCAGCTTGAGCAGGTTCATGTCCAGGTCAAACAGGATGCGCCGCTGCTCGTCGCTGCGCACCATGCTCTCGATCCAGAAAAAGCTGGCCAAGCGCACGCCGCGTGTGACCGGCGTGACCTGGTGCACGCTGGTGCCGGGGTAGAGCACCGCATCGCCTGCCGCCAGCTTGACGCCACGGCTGCCGTAGGTGTCTTGCACCAGCAACTCGCCCCCTTCGTAGTCGGCCGGGTCCGACAGGAACACGGTGCACGAGACATCGGTGCGCACCCATTCCTGGCTGCTGGCTGAGCGCAGCACGGCCCCATCGACGTGCGGGCCATAGAAGTTGCTCTCGCCACCGTAGCGGTTGAACAGCGGGTTGTAGATCTTGCGCGGCAGTGCCGCTGAAAAGAACAAGGGGTCACGCTGCAAGGCCGTCAGGATCAAGGCCTGCAGACTGTGCGCGGCAGCGCTGCTTTGCAACAGTTGCTGGTTGTTCTTTTGCGTCAAGGCTTGCGCGCCCGCGCTGCTGCGCCCGTCAATCCACGGGGCATCCTCACCCAGCAAGGACTGGGCGGTTTGGAGTTCTTGTGGGGTCAACAGGTTTTTCAGGGGCAGCAGCATGGGGCTTCCTCAGAACAGGGTTTTCATGCTGAGTTCCACACGGCGTGCCGTGCCAGGGATGTAGAACGATGAATAGACCTGGTCGATGTAGAGCTTGTTGCTCAGGTTGGAGACGTTCAGCTTGAGCACGGTGTTGTCAGACACGGTGTGCTCGACCATGGCGTCCACGGTGGTGAAGGCCGCGGTGTGGATGGTGGCGTTGATCAAGGGGGTTTGTTGGCCACGGTAATTCAGGCCCGCGCCCACGCGCCACAGGGGGGCCACGCGGTAGGTGCTCCACAAGCTGGCGCTGTGCTCGGGTGTCAGGCCCGGGCGGTCGCCTTGCAACATGTTGCCCGTCGCGCTGCTCACGTCGATGCGAGCGGTGGGAATCCATGTGTGGTTGTAGAACATTTCCCAAGCCGGTGAGAGTCGGCCTGCGAAGTTGAATTCCAGACCTGTGGCGTGGCGTTTGCCGGACAACAGGAACTGGTTGGTCGCCGAGTCCACATCGGTGTTGCGCTCGTTGTATTTTTCGGAGTGGAAGAAAGCCAGGCCCAGCAAGGACTTGCCTTCGAACAACTCCCACTTGCCACCGACTTCAAAGTTGCGGCTTTTCTCGGGCGGCGTGTTGAGGGTGGTCAGGTTGGCATTGGGCTTGAGGGTTTGTGGCGTGCCCTGAAGCGTCAGAGGGGCCAAAGATGTGCCCACGCCATACAGGTAGGTGTCACCCGAGGTGTTGTAAGACGTGCCCCACGAGGTGTAGTAAGTGCTGTTGGCGTTGGGCTGCCACAGCGCGCCAATGCGCGGGCTGGCCAGCGTTTTGCTCAGATCGACGCTGTAGCCTTGCGCATCGGTGTAGGTGGTCGAGAAGTGCTCCACACGCAAACCGCCTTGGAGTTTGATCTCATCGGTCCATTGCACCGTGTCTTGCACATAGGTGCCCAGGTTCTGGGATTTGAACGACATGGTGGGGGCCAAGACGCGGCTGTCGGTGATCCCCACGCCATTGTTGGGTGTGCCCACGAGGGTGTCTGCGTAGGGGGTGGGCAGACCTGTGGTGGCGCTGTTGTTGCGGCGGGCGTTCTCGTGGTTGACGTCAACACCTGCAATCAGGCTGTGCTGAAAACCCAAGGCTTGGAATTTGCTGCTGTAGTCGCTTTGGGCTTGCAACACATCGCTGTCACCAAAGCGGGCTTTGGGGCTGCGCTTGAGCACGGTGCTGTCGTTCAAGTCGGAGAGCTGCGTCAAGCTTTTGAAGCCCACTTGCGTGCCCAAGAGATCGCGGCTGTATTGGCCGTAACGAAGGGTGGTTTTGAGTTCGCTGTCCTGGTCAAAACGGTGTTTGTGCGACAGCGTGCCGTGTGTGGTGTCGGTGCGTAAATGGTCGCTGGCCATGCCATAGAAATTTTTGGCGTCCAGCACCGGAACCAAAGTGCCTTTCGTGTTGGCACCCGAACCGCCGTTGGTGGACGTGCCGTTGTCCACCATCCAGGGGTGGCTGTACAAAGGACGGCCATCGGTCTCCAGGTGGTACAGGCTGGCCGTGAATTCATCGCGCTCGCCAATGCCAAAGCGGTAGCTGGCCGCAGCGCCTTTTTTGTCCACCGTCGCGCCCCAGTTGTCGGCTTTGTGCGCCACGGCGTTGATGCGCAGGGCCGAGTCTTCGCCGGTCTGCTTGTTGAAGTCACCCGTCAGCCGGCGTGCGTTGCCGTTGCCCACGGTGAGGTTGACTTCGTTTTGGTCCATCAAAAAGGGTTGTTTGTTGACCTGGTTGACCACGCCGCCGGTGGAGCCTTTGCCAAACAACATCGAGGCCGAGCCCTTGAGCACTTCGACGCGGTCCAGGTTGAAGGTGTCGCGCTCGATCAGGGGCGCATCGCGCAGGCCGTCCACATAAATGTCACCGGCCTGCTGCAGGGAAAAGCCGCGCATGCGCACGTCTTCTTCACCGGTTTCGCCGGCCAAAAAGGTCACGCCCGAGGTGGTCTTGAGCACTTCGCGCAGGTCGTCCAGATTGCGGTCGTTCATGAGCTTTTCGGTCATGACGGTGACGGTCTGGGGAATGTCCTTCAAGGCCTGATCGCCTTTGGCGATGCCGCTTTTCTTGACCAGCAAGCTCTCTTTGGCCTGGGTGGGCGATTCCTGTTTGTCGCGCACGGTCACGGTTTTGAGGGTGCCCTCTGCGTTGGCTTCTTGCGCGGTGGCGGTTTGAGGGCTGCTCAAGGAGCCCGCCAGCATCAGGGCCGCCAAAGGCAGCAATGTGGCCGTTGGCAAGGTGTTTGGGGCGTGATCGTGTCTTTGAGTCATGGTGATGCGAGACATTGATGGGAAAGAAATGGCAAAACGGATTTGCCGAGAAGTTCAATGGCTGGCTATCACCACCCGGGCGGGTGCCCGGTGTGAATGGCTGGCTGTTTATGGGGTGCGCTTTGTCGCGCTCTGTGACGAAGCCCGTCTTATTTGAAGCCCACGCGGTCCAGCATTTGCTGGACTTTGACCTGGTTCATGCCGACGGCGCTGATCGGGATCAGCTCGCTTTTGAAACTGCCGCCCGTCATGGATTTGAGCGCCGGGTTGTCAAAGCTCACCCCTTTGGCCACGGGCCACTCGTTGTTGCCGTTGGCAAAGTGGTTTTGTGCGCTGGGGCTGGCCAGGTATTCCAGAAACTTGATGGCGTTGTCGCCGTTTTTGGCGTAGCGGGCCACTGCGCCGCCTGCCACGTTGACATGGGTGCCCCAGCTCGATTGGTTGGGGAACACCACGCCGATTTTCTCGGTCACGGCTTTGTCGGCCGGGTTGGTCGAGCGCATCAGGCGGGCCAGGTAATAGGTGTTGGTCACGGCCACACCGCATTCGCCAGCGGCAACGCCCTTGATCTGGTCGGTGTCACCGCCTTTGGGACTGCGGGCCATGTTGTCCACCAGGCCTTTGAGCCAGGCTTCGGTTTTTTCTGCGCCCAGGTGTTCGGTCATCGCGCCAAACAAGCTCAGGTTGTAGGGGTGCGAGCCCGAGCGGATGCACAAAGCGCCCTTGAGCTTGGGGTCGGCGAGCTTTTCGTAGCTGTCCACATCGGATTTTTTGAATTTGAGCTTGTCATAGACCACCACGCGGGCGCGGGTGGACAGGCCAAACCAGGCGGTGCCCCCGTTGTCTGCGGTCTTGGCACGCAGGTTGGCAGGGACGGCGTCTTCCAACAGTTTGGATTTGATGGGCAGAAAAAGGCCATCGACCTCAGCCCGCCACAGGCGGGCAGCGTCCACCAGCAAAATCACGTCCGCAGGAGAGGCGGCGCCTTCGGCTTTCAGACGGGCGAGAATACCGGCATCGTCGGCATCGACGCGGTTGATCTTGATGCCGGTGGCTTTGGTGAAGTCGCTGTACAGCGCTTCATCGGTGGGGTAGTGGCGTGCCGAATAGATGTTGACCACTTTGTCCTCAGCGCAAGCCAGGGATGAGGCGATCAGGCAAGAGACGGCGATGGAAGCAGACAGGAGGCGCATGGCGATGCTCTCGGACTTTGTTTCAATGCGAGAATTCTATCTCAAATGCGAATCATTATCAATAACTTTTTAAAATCGGGGAAAAGATGAAGAACAAGAAGACCACGCTGCGCCGCATGGGGATGGGCAGCGGATGGCTCTGGGCCTTGGTGTTGAGCGGCTGCGCCAGCGTGGCGCCGGTGCCCGTGGCGGTGACCCCCGAAGCGCCGACCAGCCCACCCGTGGTCAATCCGCCCGTGACCGTGGTCCAGCCTGCGCCGATTCGACGGCCGGTGCATTTGGGCCTGGCGCTAGGCGGTGGCGCGGCGCGGGGTTTTGCCCATGTAGGCGTGATCCAGGTGCTGGAAGAGGCGGGCCTCAAGCCCAGCCATGTGGTGGGGACATCGGCCGGTTCTTTGGTGGCTGCGCTGTACGCCAGCGGCAAAACCGTGCCCGAGCTGCGCAAGGCCGCCGAAACCATGGAGGAGGCCGAAATCACCGACTGGATGGTGCCTTTGCTCAACCGGGGCGCACTGCGCGGTGAAGCCTTGGCCAAATACGTCAACACCCAGGTGGGCGGTCGTACCTTGGAACAGATGAAGATTCCACTGGGCATTGTGGCCACCGACTTGCGCAGCGGCGAAGCCATCACCTTTCGCCGGGGCAACACCGGCTCGGCCGTGCGGGCGTCCAGCGCGGTGCCCGCAGTGTTTCAGCCGGTGCGCATTGGCGAGCGCGAGTATGTGGACGGCGGTCTCGTCGCACCGGTGCCTGTGCACCAGGCTCGCCAGATGGGGGCCAATTTTGTGGTGGCGGTGGACATTTCCAGCGACCCCGAAGGCAACCCCGCCGATGACACCTTTCAGATCCTGATGCAGACCTTCACCATCATGGGCAAGAGCATCAACACCTTGGCGCTGAAAGAAGCCGACATCGTCATCCGGCCTGCGCTGACCGGCGTCAAAAGCGCGGACTTCAGCGCCCGTCGCCGCTCGATCGAGGCGGGCCGGGTGGCCATGCTGGCGCAGTTGCCCAAGCTGAAGGAGCGTTTGGCGGCCTTTGAAGCGGGGCGCTGAGCCTCGGCCTGGCTGGGCAATAGACCATAAAAAAAGGGCTGATCTTGCGATCAGCCCTTGAAGGGATCCCTGTTTCCCAGATGAAATTCAAAAGGATCCGAGGAGACAACTTGCAAATCAAGCGACAAGTCCTTGCAAAACCTGCCGCCTGTGAAAAATCACTTCTTCTTGCCAGCTTTGGGAGCAGCCGTGGCGACAGCAGCCAGATTGGACTCGGCCAGATCGGTGGCTTGCTTGACGGCTTTTTGAACGGATTCAAAAGCGTTGTTGGCCGCTTGCACAGCGCCCTTCATCATGGCCACAGCTTGCTCCGAACCTGCGGGAGCGTTGGACGCAGCGCTGTCCACCAAAGAGGCGAACTGCTTTTGGGCGGCAGCGGCTTGCGCTTCGAAGGCCTTGGTGAATTCGCCGCCAGTGCCGGAAGCGATGTCGTACAGGTGACGGCTGTAAGCAGCGGTCTTTTCAGCCAAAGGCTGGAACAGGTTGGCTTGCATGGCCAGCAGTTCTTGGGCGTCTTTCACGCTCAGAGCGGCTTGGGTGTTGCTGGCGGACTCGTCCAAAGCGGCTTTGGCAGCAGTCAGGTTCAGCTCGACCAGTTTTTCCACGCCTTCGAAGGCTTTGGCGGTCAGGCCAAACAGGGTTTCCACATTGGCTTTGTGCGAGGCGACGATTTGTTCAGCGGTCATCATGAGAATCTCCAAAAAAGGTTTCAAAGGGACTGCGCCGAAACTGGCCGGGGCCGTACAACTTTGTTGCAGTGCAGCATGGTTTGAATTTTAGGGTTTGCCCGAGGCTTTGCAAGGGGTTAAGGCCACATGGCGCACAGTTTAGAGAGCGTTTTCTAGAATTGCCCCATCCCCATTGGACCCGCATGCACGCTTATTACGCCGATCACTTTGTCTTGCCCCTGCCCGAAGGCCACCGCTTTCCGATGCGCAAGTACAGCCGCCTGAGGGACCGGCTCACGCAGGAGCTGCCCGGCGTGCTGATGCGCGAAGCCCCTGCGGCCAGCGACGGCGAGCTGGCGCTGGTGCACACCCCGGCCTACATCCAGGGCGTGGCCAAGGGCAGTCTGGATGCGGCGGTGCAGCGCGAAATCGGCTTTCCGTGGAGTCCCGCCATGGCCGAGCGGGCCCGCCGCTCGGTGGGGGCCAGTGTGGCTGCGGCCCGCGATGCGCTGGCACAAGGCGTGGCCGGCAATCTGGCCGGGGGCACCCACCACGCCTATGCCGACAAAGGCGGGGGCTTTTGTGTGTTCAACGACATCGCGGTCACCGCCCGGCTGATGCAGGCCGAAGCCTGGCGACTGCACCGGCAGAAGATGAATGTGGCGGTCATTGACCTGGATGTGCACCAGGGCAACGGCACAGCGGCCATCTTTGCCCGAGACCCCAGCGTGTTCACCCTGTCTCTGCATGGCGACAAGAACTTTCCTTTTCGCAAAGAGCCCAGCGATCTGGATGTGGGCTTGCCCGATGGTTGCACCGATGAGCCCTATCTGGAAGCGCTGCACCAGGCCTTGCAGACCCTGCAGGACCGGTTTGATCCGCACCTGGTGATTTACCTGGCCGGGGCCGACCCGCACGAGGGCGACCGCCTGGGCCGCTTGAAGCTCACGGCCGACGGCATGCAGGCGCGTGACCGAGCCGTCATGGACTGGGCCTGGGAGCGGCGCTTGCCGGTGGTCATGTGCATGGGCGGGGGTTATGGCCACGACATTGAGACCACGGTGCAGGTGCAAATGCAAACCTGGCAAGTGGCCTTGGGCTACTGGCAACGCTGGCACAATCTCAAGCGATGAACACGCCCGTCAAACCTCAGCCCGAAAGCCGCGAAGCCTACAAAGTGTTTCGCGCCATCACCACCCGCTGGATGGACAACGACGTTTATGGCCATGTGAACAACGTCGTGTACTACAGCTGGTTCGACACCGCCGTGAACGCGACTTTGATCGAACAAGGCGTGCTCGATATCCACGGCGGCAGCACCATTGGCCTGGTCATCGAGACCCAGTGCAATTACTTTGCGCCGCTGGCCTTTCCGCAAACCATCGACGCGGGTATCCGTGTGGCCAAGCTGGGCACATCGAGCGTGCGTTACGAGGTGGGCCTCTTCGCCCAAGACGAGTCCCTGTGTGCCGCCAAAGGCCATTTCGTGCATGTGTACGTGGACCGCGAAACACGCCGCCCCGTGCCTTTGCCGCCCGCATTGAAAACCTATCTGGAGACCTTGACATGAGCATCCCCCACATCAACTCACAAGTCAGCGCCCGCGTGAGCGATGCGGCCAGCGTGGATACCGCCATCCTGAGCCGGTTTTCGGCCCGTGCTTATTTGCCTCAGGCGGTTGACCGTCAAGTGCTTGAAGAAGTGCTGCAAGTGGCGGCCCGCGCCCCCAGCGGCACCAACACCCAGCCCTGGAAGGTCTATGCGCTGCAAGGTGCCAAGCGCGATGAACTGGTCGCCAAGACCTGCGCCGCACACGATGCCATCAGCGCCAACCCGGCCTTGGCCGCTGAATACGCCGAGGTGTACGACTACTACCCCGAAAAATGGGTCAGCCCCTACATCGACCGCCGCCGTGAGTGCGGCTTTGGCCTGTATGGTGTGTTGGGCATCGGCAAGGGCGACAAAGACCGCATGCACGCGCAGCACCAGCAGAACTTCCGCTTTTTCGACGCGCCCGTGGGCCTGATCTTCACCATCGACAAAGTCATGGGCCGTGGCAGCTTGCTCGACTACGGCATGTTTTTGCAGTCCATCATGGTGGCCGCCCGTGCGCGGGGCCTGCACACCTGCCCGCAAGCGGCCTGGAACAACTTCAGCAAGATCATCTTGCCCCATGTGGGCGCGGGTGATAACGAGATGGTCGTTTGCGGCATGGCGCTGGGCTATGCCGACGAGTCGGCGCTGGTCAACACCTTCCAGACCACGCGCGTGAACGCGCAGGACTTCACCCACTGGGTGGAGTGAGTCGCTGGTCTGAGAGCAAAGGGGCTGGTTTGGGTCTGGACAGTTTTGCGCTGCAGCTGCTCAACGGGCTGAGCCACGCCACCACGCTGTTTCTCATGGCTTCCGGGCTGACGCTAATTTTTGGCGTCACCCGCATCGTCAACTTCGCGCACGGCAGTTTTTTCATGCTCGGGGCGCTGGTCTCGGCCCATGCAGTGACCCGCTGGTGGCCAGTCTTGGCCGATTCGGCATGGGGCTATGCCGGGGCCATGCTGCTCGGGGCTGCGGTGGCGGCGCTGGTCGGGGCGCTGGCCGAATTCGCCTTGCTGCGCCGCATGCGACAAGCCCCGGAGCTTTATCAACTGGTGGCCACCTTTGGCCTGACGCTGGCGCTGCACGACGCGATGCGCTGGTTCTTCGGGCCCGATGAGGTGTTTGCGCCGCGCTTTCCGGGCCTCAAGGGCGCGGTGGCTTTGGGCGAGGCGTACTTCCCGACCTGGCAACTTTTCACCTTGGTGCTGGGCCCCTTGGTTTGGTGGGGCTTGCATGCGCTGTTGACCCGCACGCTGTGGGGCAAGCAGGTCAAGGCCGCCACGCAAGACTGCGACATGCTGGACGCATTGGGCGTCAAGCCCGCGCCGCTGATGCTGGGCGTGGTCATGCTCGGCTGTGCGCTGGCGGGGCTGGCCGGTGCTTTGCAGCTGCCGCGTGAGCCGGCCAATTTGCAGATGGATGTGAGCGTGGTGGTGGAGACCTTTGTGGTCGTGGTCACCGGCGGTCTGGGCAGCGTGGGCGGGGCTTTTGCGGCGGCGGTGTTGATTGGCGTGATCCACGCGCTGGGCGTGGCCTGGGTGCCGCAAGCGACCTTGGTGCTGGTGTTTTTGACCATGGCCGTGGT
>Ga0228703_1001019_pt1 | contig 18010 bp, 17 predicted proteins | sample McNCre217_Aug_MG_3_FD_178020 | JGI IMG/M metagenome (GOLD analysis project Ga0228703, IMG submission 178020) | Freshwater microbial communities from McNutts Creek, Athens, Georgia, United States - 29-17_Aug_MG | ecosystem: Environmental > Aquatic > Freshwater > Creek | place: USA: Georgia... | reverse complement strand
TGATTTTCAAATGAATTAATGCGACATCTAATTCAATAAGTTTGCTATTTAGAATTTTATAAACTCTTCCTATTGTCTTATGCCAAAGATCAAATTTGTCTTTTTTTTCAATATATTCATCAAGATTTTCTGTATTTATAGCCTCCTCAATAGTATCCATTAATAATGTTTGGATCAATTTTATTACCTCAATTGGCTCTTTTAAATCTATTGTTTTCATAATCGTTAAATCTTATTTTCGGTGGAATTGTACAGGTTTTCAAATGCTTCTAAATGATTATCGTCTATTTCACCAATATAGTCTAAAAATTGCCTCTCAGTTGCATGTCCAGTTACCTTCATTATAACTTTATTAGGTAAATCGTGATAGTGATTTGTGGCATACGATCTTCGGCAAATGTGTGAAGTAACTAATTCGAATTTCGGGAATATTCCTTTTTCCTTTCTTAAGGTTTTAGGATTCATTTTTTCGCCCTTCATTTCATCATTTATTTCAACTCGTTTACAAAGTTCCTTTATGTATTGGTTGAATTTGACGTCGGATATTGGCCTAGGAAAACCATTAAGTCTTTTAATTATTTTATTTACACTTGGATGAACGAAGATGTCAACAGTCTTACCGGTCTTACTTTGTGTATATCTAATTATAATTGATCCATCTTCGCGATTGATAACATTTTCTAGGCTTAGTTTAAGTAAATCGCCAATCCTACATCCAGTCCAACAACCTATAATAAGCCAGTCCCTGACATTTTCTAAATAATCAACTCCATTATACTCTTGAATTAAATTCAATTCTTGTCTTGTAAGTGTTACAAAAGTTCGTTTAGGCTTTTCAGTGGTATATTTTGCGAGAAATATCGAATCATTTACTTCCAATCCTCTTAATTTAGAATTCTTGCAAATCTGAATGATTCTAGAAATATCCTTATTTATAGTTGAACTCGCATAACCTTCTGTTTCTTTTAGAAAAGTTATAAAAGATTCCAAAAAGTTATTATCAACGTCAAACAAATGAAATGTCTTTCCCTTGAAATTTTGATATTTTAATAAGTGATGAATTGTAGTTCCGAATCCTTTGGTAGTTTGGAATCCAACTTTTTTTAATCTTGTTTGTAGTGAAATGATATAATTTTCAATCACATTAATGAGTTCCGAGGACTCGACTTTTACTTTTCCATGGAAAGTCTCAATACAATTAATTAACCATTCTTTGGTTAATTCTGTGCCTACAAGTTTGGATTTATGAATATGATCGTTAAGGTTTGTTTCTAATTGTTCAAGTTTTTTTTGAAGATTTAGTTTTTCTTGAAAGGAGGACGTTTGTTTTACTTCCCCCTTTTTTGTAGACCAGTTGTTGGCATCAATTACCAATTGAGTTTTGGAGGAAAGATCGATACTTCTGCCATCTCGAACTCTTACATAGATTTGGGACAATGTGGATTTTCCCTTTATGAAATATTTTACAGTTGCCATAATGCAAATATATTTTAATTCCCCACATTTTCCCCACATTATGCTAACTTAGTCTTATTATAATTTATCTTATTTTATTCGAGTAGATTTAAAATGTTTCATTTAGTGTAATAATAGAAGATTTTTAGGCAAAACTATAATTTATAATAATATCTGAAATTAAAGGGTTTTATTCCCGTACGGACTACTACCTCCCTCTCTATTTGTCATAGAGGGGGATTTTTTTTGTAGTGTATCGCTACTGCCTCAAGAATTAATAATTTACAGCTTTTCTGGTTAAGGTATTTTGCCCGATGGCTAAAGTATTGTTCAGTCAGATTATCGATTATTTATTTGCTAAAGAAGGAAATCAGGAATTGATTCGTCTAAGTGAATAATAAGCAATTCTGCTTCATTCATTTAATACTATCCTCATATGTGGCGTTACCTATCTATTCTTTTGTTGATTTCATTCAACGCCTTTACTCAAAACAGCACCCAAACCATCCGTGGTGTCATTACTGATAAACTTTCTCAAACACCCATTCCGGGGGCAAGCATTCAAATTGTGTCCTTGCAAAAAGGAGTCGCAACGGATAGTTTGGGACAATTTAGTTTGAAAAACATTCCCCCTAATCGCTATGAAATCAAGGTTACTAGCGTGGGGTATAAAAATGTCACGCTACCTAATGTGATTGTGATCTCTGGGAAAGAAGTTATCCTAGATATTCAATTAGAGGAGCTTTTTAATCAACTCAGCGAAGTCGTTGTTAAAGCCAGTAACAAGGGCGGAACAATCAATAAATTGGCAAGTGTCAGCGCACGAACGTTTTCGATGGAAGAGGTTAATCGCTACGCAGGGGGTCGTTCTGATCCAGCCCGATTAGCAGCTAATTTTGCCGGAGTTTCTGCGCCAGACGACAGCCGAAATGATATCGTAATACGGGGGAATTCTCCGGTGGGTGTTTTGTGGCGAATCGACGGAATGAATGTGACTAACCCGAATCATTTTGCCTCTGTGGGTACGACGGGTGGAGCCGTAAGTGCTCTTAATACGAATCTCTTAAAAAATTCGGATTTCTTTACCTCCGCTTTTCCTGCGGAATATGGGAATGCGACGGCCGGTGTTTTTGATTTAGGTTTTCGTTCTGGGAATAATAAAAAGCGGGAGACCACATTACAAATGGGCGTTATTACGGGTCTAGAAGCGACGACAGAAGGCCCATTTTCAAAGAAAAGTGACGCATCATATGTCGTGGGATATCGCTATTCATTAGCAGGAGTCGCTCAAAAAATGGGCGTCGACATCGGTACCACCGCCTTGCCATCGTATCAAGACTTGTCTTTTAAAGTGGCGAGCGGCACCAGTAAATATGGTAAATTCTCCTTGTTTGGAATTATGGCAAACAGTACGATTGGAATCAGTGGAGGAAGTTCGAATAGCTTATATGGGAACGGAAATCAGATCGACTTTGCTAGTAAAATAGGAATTTCAGGCTTGAACCACTTTAAACAATTGACTGCAAAGACATATATCACCTCCACCTTGGGAGTAAATTATTCTAGCAATGATCAAACCTCCTATGATTTTGACCGGAACGAGAATCTTGATTTTATTAAAGAGGTAAATAATGTAGCCCAAACGAGCTATAACTTTAGTTCCACTTACCATTCAAAATTAAATGCTCGGACCTTTATCAAGGTGGGAATTCGAAACGAAGTGATTGATCTGTATTTGAATTATAAAACCAAAAATAGGGCTAGAGACTCCTATTTGCAGCTTTGGGATTATAATAGTAGCTCGAACCTAGCCCAAGCATTTGCCCATGTTAAATACGATGTTAGCGAAAGGTTGACAATGAATGCGGGATTGAATACTCAGTTATTTTCGCTGAATAATTCCACTTCTGTGGAGCCTCGTTTGGGCTTGATTTATGCGACTTCGGATAATAGTAGTTTGAATTTTGGCTATGGATTGAATGCCCAAATGCAGCCTATCAATGTCTATTTTTTAGCAAGCACAAACCCGAGCGGAAGCAAGAGTTACACAAATAAAAGTTTGGACTTTACGAAAAGTCACCACCTGGTTTTAGGTTATAATGTTCAGCCTTGGAAGGACTGGAGAATTAAGACGGAGGCTTATTACCAGTCCATTTATAATGTTCCGGTTACGTCGTATGCTAGCGGTTATTCGATGCTGAATACAGGTGCGACGTTCAAAACAGATTTACAGGATAGCTTAGTTAACGCAGGAACAGGCAAGAATTATGGACTAGAATTAACGGTGGAGAAGTTTTTCAGCGATGGGTATTATGGCCTATTTACGACCTCTTTGTATGATTCAAAATATACCGCAAGCGATGGTATTGAACGAAATACAGCCTTTAATGGCAAGTATATTTTTAATGTATTAGGAGGAAAAGAATGGACGGTAGGTCGCGCGGGTCGAAATAAAATTTCGATTGATTTAAAGTATACGAATGCAGGTGGGCGGGCTTATACTCCGATTGACCTTTTGAAGTCCAAAGCAACCGGTCGCGAACAACTATCTTTGGAGGAGTATTCCAGTTTCTATGAAAATTATTACCGGGTAGATTTCAAGGTAGGATATACCTTAAATAGTGCGAATAAAAACCGTTCGCATACGGTCTCGTTGGATTTACAAAATGTGACGAATCACAAGAATATTTTTTCGCAGAATTATGACAATAAAAGCCAAAGTATAAACTCGAAATACCAATTAGGTTTCTTCCCTAATGTGGTGTATAAATGGCAGTTTTAACGGCCCGGCCTAGGCCCCATAAATCCAAAATTCGAACTCGTTAAAATCTTTTCCACTAAGCGATCAAAGGCCTTAATTTGGGGGCCTTTGCATAGTCCTCGGATATCGCGAAAGTGTGCATAATTCAAAGAATCTAATTTTCCGTAAGTCGCTGTTAACCGTTGCAGGGCTTGCGGATTTTTATTTTCAAATTGGTAATAGGCTTTTTTAGCATCGGCTATCTCTTTTCTAATTTCGGCTGATTGATCTTGGTGATTTTTGACGTAATCGGCGTAAATTGTCCGCTGATGTTCATCGAATTGCAGTTCATTAGAGATGACCTCCTTTAATTGTGGGCCACCAGGCATAGGACGGTGTTGGAATTCATTGAACCCAAAAAATCCCAGCGCCAGAACATTGACGGAAAGGCCAATACCAAAGATATAAGTCCACATTTTTTTGCGTTGATTTACCATGGTTTAGTAGGTTAAAAGATTGACATTATAGGTCTTAGCTACGGATTCTAGTTGAATTTGAGTGATTTCCTGTTGGGCATGTTTTCCAGCATAGAATAGCATCCCGGAGAAAAGTATCGCGACGAAACTCGCCGCTGCCATCCAGCGCATGGACTCGTTTTGCTCTTTTTCTTGTAGTGTATCAAACAAATAATCTAACACATCGGTCTGATTTTTCCATCGTAGGCCTTGAAGGACCTGCAATTGTTCGTCTAATGAGTCTTCTTTCATTTCAATTCTTTTTTAATGTTTTCTTTCGCCCGGCTTACGAGCGATTCAATCGCTTTTATACTTAAGTTCATCAATTCACTTGCCTCAGCATACGACATTTCATCTAATTTAATGAGTGTAAAGGCGACTCGTTGGTTCGGGTTTAATCGGTCTATAGCGTTGTAAAGTGAAAGTGCTTTTTCTTTATTTTCCAATTGAATATCCGGGTGGAGTTCCGTGGATTCATAACTATTGGATTCGTTTGGCATCCACCAGGGCAATAAAGCGCGTAATTGAGTTCGTCGTTTTTCTTTTCTTAACTTTTCCAAAGCCTTATTAATCGCAATCCGAATAATCCAGGTACTCAACGATGATTGTCCTTTAAATGATTTGACTGACTCATACACCTGAATAAACGTTTCTTGGCACACATCCTCTGCCTCCTCACGGTTTCTTAGAATCTGCATGGCATGATGGAAAACCCGACTTTGGTGTTCTTTTACCAAAGCCCGGAAAGCCCACTCTTTCCCAGAAATCAAATTCTTAATTTGCTGATCCATTTTTCAATCATACCTTAGATGCGGGAGCATTCCAAATTCTTCGGGGAAATTAAAAATATTTTTTCCCGAAGGAATTTATGCTTCGAAACATCTAAGGATGAAACACATAACAAACATGCTAAATCGCGCTATTATTGTTGTAGGATGCTTCCTGCTTTTTTCTTGTACTAAGTCAGAAATAATTTCTCCGTCAACTACGAATTCTACCGTATCCACTTCCGGATATAATGCCCTTTGGGTGCCACCTACCTTATCAGGAACTACTTTTTCTTTGTCCCTCGCAAAAGCGACAAAGCAATTTCAATCAGGAGCGAAAACGAATACTTACGGATATAATGGAAATGATTTTTGGGGGCCTACGTTGCTCATGAATAAGGGCGACAACGTAACGTTAAACGTCACGAATAAAATCGATGAAACAACCACGGTGCATTGGCATGGTTTCCATATTCCGGCGATTATGGATGGTGGACCTCACCAAACGATTGCGCCCAATGCGACGTGGTCTCCTAATTTTAAAATTATGAATAATGCTGGCACCTATTGGTACCACCCGCATGCACATGAATTAACGCATAAGCAATTAGCCTATGGTGCGGGAGGGTTTATCATCATCAAAGATCCCCAAGAAGCGGCGCTTAATTTACCTAGAACCTACGGAGTTGACGACATTCCCATCATGCTGACTTCTAGGCGGTATTCGTCTACAAACGAAATCGATTTAGCCGGGGCTTATGGCGATTACCAGTTGACAAATGGAACGAGTAATGCCCAAATTACCTTGCCCAAAGCCTTTGTTCGTTTGCGCATTTTAAATGCGGAAATTGAACGGGGATATATATTAGGTTTTAGTGATAACCGCACTTTTTATGTCATTACGAATGATGGAGGGCTGTTAAATGCTCCCGTTGCGGTCACTCGCTTGCCTTTGATGGTGGGGGAACGAGCTGAAATTTTAGTGGATTTAAGTGGCGATGCACTGGATTCCACCATAGATTTAAAAGCATATAATTCTGGTCAATCATTAGGCTTCGGTGGTGGAGAGCCGAATACCACAGGAGTTTTTGGAAGCCTGTTGAATAACAAGGATTTTACAGTCTTGAATTTGAAAGTGGCCGCTGCGGGAGCATCGGCAGTGAAGACCTTGCCGGGGGCTTTGGCAAACAATACGTATTGGACTAATGCAGATGTAACCAATACCCGAACGATTTCGATTACGGGTGGACTGGGTGGTCAGTCATTTACGTTGGACAATAAATCATATAGCCATACTACGATTAATCAAACGGTGAAGTTGAATGCGGTGGAGAAATGGACGATTGTGAATAACAATGTGTTTGGACATTCGTTTCATATCCACGACGTGCAATTTAAAGTGATTTCGAGGAGTAGCGGGGCTGTGGCACCCTATGAATCTGGCTGGAAAGACACCGTCTATGTGCCTATCGGAACAACGGTTTCTGTGATTGCCAAATTTGAAGATTTCAGCAGCCCTACCGATGCGTTTATGTACCACTGCCATTTTTCCAATCACGAAGATGAAGGAATGATGGGAAGTTTTGTCGTAATCCCTTAAATTGCTTGTGATGAGAAAATTAGCCCTAATCGTATTTGTTGTTTTTTCTTGCAGTAAATCTTCGGATGTCATTACCCCCGCGGCTTCCGCAAATGTAGAAATTCCGGCTGTTTATAAGAAAATTTATGGCGCATCTAGTGTGACGAGCGATGGGACATATATTAACATTAAAACGAAAGGTTTGCCGGATCACAAAAGTGCTTATTACGCGACGACGAATAGCTTTTATCAAGCGTATTCAGGTACCACTTTTGGTGGTTTGACATTTGCCAAAAATCCGAATACCATTATCGAGCAATCGGGGACTTTTAAAATTCCTCTTCAGCCGGTTATGGCAACTAATCATGCAGCCACCCCCCTGGGGGCTATTGGAATCGCCTTAAATGGCGTTCCTTTTTTTAATCAATATGCCGGCCCGAACAACCAAGAATTGAAGGGTGAAATGGCTGGGTTTGATCAGTTTTATGGGCATCCACAAAACTCCGGGGTATATCATTACCATGTGGAACCGCTTCAGTTAACAACGGTTAAATCAACCAAATCCGGGCTAATGGGCTTCCTTTTAGATGGATTTCCTGTATATGGACCGCAAGAAGAAAGTGGTTCAGCTGTAACGAATGCAAATTTAGATAATTACCATGGTCACACGCACGCGACAATAGATTATCCGAATGGAATTTACCATTACCATTTTACAACGGAAGCACCTTATTTGAACGGGAATGGGTTTTATGGAACACCAGGAACTGTGACTCAATAATGAAATACGTTTTTCTTTTGTTGATTTTATGGGGTTGTTCAGAGTCTCAACCTACCTCAGAGGTTCAAAAGTCATACTTCCCTTCCGGCAAAATCAGGGAAATCCGACATGTAAGAAATGGTGTGCGCCAGGGTTTGCAAACCGCGTTTTGGGAAAACGGGAAAAAGCGTTTTGAATATACCGCTGTGAATGATGCCTACGAGGGCGAATTGAAAGAGTGGTCGGAAAATGGCCAACTATTTCATTTGGCACATTATAAAAATGGTCAGGAAGATGGCGTACAAAAAATGTGGCATAAGAACGGTAAAATTCGTTCGAATTTTGTTATCATAAACGGTCGCCGTTTCGGATTATTAGGCACTAAAAATTGCAAAAATATCAATGAGAAATTATTGGCTTATTAGTCTTTTCTTGATTTCCTGTGCGGACACAGAGGTTTCTAAAATACCATTTTACAATACGCCCGACTTCACGCCCTACTTTTTAAATCAGTCGGAGGCAAATGTTAGGATTACTCACCGTGTCAATCCTTTTGCTTTTTACAAGCAGGATAGTACTTTATTCGATAGTAAATCCCTGCAAGGAAAAGTCTATGTGGCTAATTTTATTTTTACTCGCTGCAGCAACATTTGTCCCGACATGACTGCTCAAATGAAGCGCATCGAAAAGGCGTTCAGAGGAAATAAGAACGTGGCACTTCTCTCGTTTACGGTCACTCCTTGGTACGATGACGTGGAAACCCTGCATCGTTTTGGCGAAAAAAACCAGATTAATTCCACCCAGTGGTCCTTGTTAACTGGGCCTAAAGATTCCATCTATAGCCTTGCTCGGCAATCTTTTTTCGCAGAAGAGTCAATTGGATACAACAAAGACACTAATGAGTTTTTACACACCGAACATTTAATTTTGGTGGATCAAATAGGGTGCATTCGAGGTATTTATAATGGGACGCTTCCCTTGGAAGCAGAACAATGCATTAAAGATATGAGATTGCTTTTGAAAGCCGAATAATTTGCCAAAATAAAGATAATTATAGGAAATTTTTTATCGCTTAATTTCAGGCAGTATGGCCTCCAACAGCCGCTCAAAAGATTCTTCTACGGATAATTCCGTTGAAATTTCAATGAAATAATTCTTTGGTACTTCAAAGGGACTGCTTATTCCCGTGAAATCTGGGATTTTATTTTCAATGGCTTTCTTATATAATCCTTTGGGATCCCGTTGAATGCAGGTTTCCACACTGCTATTGGTGTACACTAAATAAAAGTTTGATGGACCAATGATTGACTCTGCCAAATCACGGATTTCCTCCGTAGGCGAAATGAAACAGGATAAGGTAATTAAACCCGCGTCATTGAGTAATTTACTTAGCTCAGCAATCCGACGAATATTCTCCATGCGGTCTTCGAGTGAAAATCCTAAATCACGGTTTAAATGCATTCGAGTATTATCTCCATCCAAGAGCAAAGTTTTGTATCCCATATCGAATAAATGCTTCTCCAGCATTTTAGAAAGTGTCGACTTTCCCGATCCCGAAAGCCCACTAAACCAGATATTTATCCCTCGCTGATTAAAGGCTGCCTCTTTTTCTTCCTTACTAATTGGCATCATTTCCTCATTCAGATGATGAATTACCAAGCTCTTCGATTTTCGTCGGATACCTGCTTCTACATTGATCCAGATAATCTCGTGAAAGAAATACAAAAAAGGTTTAAAGAAGAATTCAAATAGGCTCAAGGTAAAGCCCATAGCCATTTGCCCTGTGTTTATATAGACGAAAATAAATGTCAGCGTCGACGAGATAACCCGATAACTAATCGTCTTAAATACCGCGTAATTGACCTTATTCTTTATTCTTTCGAAGGGATTGCTAAACATAAGGATTGTAGTTTTTGATAAAGTTGTTGGCATCTGATCAATAAACTCTCAGAAAAAACTTCTTCGTTGCTCAGATAAATCGGGGCTTGATAGGCCGATAAATTCAATGCTTGGACTTCAAAGTCCCACTGTTTGGCTATTTGTTTCATTACTTCATTGGGTCGCCCACAGAGATCGTTGAAATCGACCAAAATCCAATCGGGGGAGAATTGGGCCATTAAATATTGGTAGTAGTTTAGCCATGTGACCAACCAATAATCCAAGTGCAATGGGTCTAGGCTGATTAATTCGGCATTCAAGGCCTCGTCTTTTAAATCGAATGATTTGAGATGCATGCCAAATTCATAATGTCCTAAGCTGTCAAAATAGGTCCGACTAAAGGCATCTTTTTGATGCATGTCTACAAATCGGATATGTTGTTTCAACAAAGATGAGGCATGTGCGAAAGGCTCACGGATGGCAAAGAGAAAATGCATATCCAAGATGGTTTGGTTCATGAACCCATGCAGGCGCAGAATTGTATTGTTGTTCTTGGTCAAATAGGTGCTTTGCTGTGCCTTAAATAAATGCAGTTGGATGAATTTTTTGTACGCTTTTAGGTCGGATTCGCCAGGCTCGTGAAGGGCCATTTGCTTATCGAGTATGTAGTTATTACCTAATTGATTTTTCCAGAAAATCTCATCTATCGCCTCCGGGCTTTCTTCATTGATTAAAATATTATCTCCATGTGCGCGCTCTTTGGGCTCTGATACCTTTTTATTTCCTCGCAAATTCGTAGTAACATTAGGCATAAACAGAAAGGGGAGGTCTTGATAGGTCAAGGAATGTCCTATTCTCAAATTGACTAAATGATTGAGTAAAGCAGTCGTACCTGAACGAGCTAATCCCGAAATGAAAATAGTGCGTAGGTTAATGGAAGAAGATTTGGCTAGATATAGACTTTTTTCTAAGTCAAAGCTTATGTCGTTAAACATGGGATTTCCCACGCTGAGTCGGTGCAAGTACTGCTCGAAAAGCGAATAATTATTTTTCATTCTTGTGATGAAAAAGGAATAGCCCTACAATAAATCCAGCCAAATTAACAATGCTCGAAAGCAGCATGATACGCAGCAATTGAATTTCATTCCAAAAGATCCAACCAAAGAATCCGAGGGGCACCAAAGTCACGAAGGTGATCATAAATAGGACAAAGGAAGCCTTGAAGAGATTCCATGAATGCTCGAGTATCCCTTGCTGTTTGATATCATCTGAACTGTCAGATTGAATTAAGGCGAGAATAGCATGATTCAAATGCAAAATAGTTTTCAATTTGGACATAAAATCTAGCCGCAAGAAGATTTTGCTCGATACAAATCCAATCAAGCCTGCGATACAATAGATCATGTGTTATACCTCCTCTTTTTTTCTGATTTTGCGATAAAGCTTCTTAAAGGGATACCAAAGGATAGCAAACAAGGACATGATCAGCGAAAAAATAATTCCCAATACGGCAGCAAAAAGCCCTCCGCCCATTCCCGGGCCTATATACAAGTAAATTGACATCTTTATTGAGTTGAGAGTTTATATTCTTCCTTGGTGTAGTAACGGCTCCAACCTAACATCCCTATGTGATCATCATTTATTCGATTTACATAGGTTCCATTGACCCCCTGGGTATCTCCAAATAGGATGCGACCAAAATTGGTTTCCTCGACAAATAGCTGCCCATCGGGTAAAATGCGCGATCGACCTTCTGTCAACGTTTTGATCTTTCCGTTCTTAAACATTTGGGTATAAGGTGTGCTTACCTTGCCCGACTCGAAATTGTAAACGTACTGATTGTTATGACCATGTATTAAATAGGATTTCCCATTAAAATCTGTTACATCATTCCCAAAAACCCCGATTTCAGTATCATTCAAGAAATCACAATCATGTTGGAAATTCCAAGGACCCGTTTTGAACCAGATGATTTTGTTGGTCGTTGGACGATATAAAAACACGGAACTACGGTTTCGCATACTGATCAATAAATCGCCTTTTTGCCAATATTTTGTTGTTTTAAAAGCAGGTTGAATATCATTGACATGAATGAGGTCCTGCGAATTAGGGCCTGTGTTAAATAGGATGTATTGGTAATTGTTTTCGATAAGGATATCGTATATGGACTTTTTGAAAATGGTTTTGCCATTCGCAGGATTGAGTTTGAAAATTCCATCATCCCAAATGTTAGATTGAATGGATTGGCCATTAATTGATCGGTTGATTGTTCCGCAGACCCAAATGTTATTATCCGCATCTAATTCTATCGAATGATGGAAGTTTCCATCATTTTTCCATTTGATTTTTGAATTTTTGTCTAATCGATATAAAATTCCATCTGCAATGGTGATTAAATCATTTTTAAATAAAAGGGGATGAGTTAAACGAAGGTTGAACTTGGAAATATTTTTTAATTCCAAGTCATCAAAATCAGGCTGCCATCGTTTTAAGATTGACTTTTTACCGAGATCCAAGAGTTGGATTTCTGCCAATTGATTTTTAGGGCTAATAGATGAAATAAGCAGGTATCCTGACATTTTTTTTGTCTGGTATTGATCTACCTGATTGGGTATTGCTAATTGGGAAGGTCCTAGGCCTGTAAATACAATAAATTCGTGGAAAAATACGCTTGGTAATTTGGCAAGATCGATGATTAAATCAGCTTTATTTTTTTCGATTTTTTGCCCACCGGCCATAATATGCCAGACTGCCCACGCAAATAGGAAATTCGATACAAATAGTATCCAAATTAGGAGTAATAATAATCTTTTCAAGAGAACACAGAATTTCCTACAAGTTAGCTGAATATTGTTGAATGCCTATACTGAAAAGTGTGGCTCTTGAACTATTTTGGAAATTTAGACCAAAAAAAAAGAGGGCATTCGCTGAATGCCCTCCTCTTGTAAAAAAAAAACTACTATGCTTTCGCTGCAGAAGCTCCTTTGGCAATGCTATAAACAACTAAACCGAAACCGATCTTGTTGATTGCATCCGCAATGTTGTAAGCTAGGTCAATGTTACCTGACATACCGCTTAACAAGTTGCCTGGCAACATCATGTAACCGATTGGATAGATAGCCCAACCAACTAATGTGAACCAACGCATTACCTTGTATCCTGATTTTACGTGTTCGTTATCTGAAGCAGCAGCAAGTTTAGATGCTTCACCCATGTAAATTTCGTAGATGATTACTGCCCAACCCAATGTTGAGATGATTCCCCACATCACGTTTTGCTCGGGTACAACAGCCTCACCAATATAACCTGCAACTAACATCACGACTGATCCAAAGATCAAACGAGACAACATGCCTGTTTTTGCGCCTGCTGGCTTCAAGATAAGGAAATACTCAATACACATCAAAGGAACCGTTAATGTCCAGTCAATGTAACGAAACTGAGTTGGCGACTCGTGCGTGTCCAACCAAACGCCACGCATGTAGAAATAATGTACTGCGGCAATAAAAGTAATTAGTGCGGAAATCAATAAAGAAGTTTTCCACTTGTCATTCACTGTACCTCTCTCCACAATGAAGAAAATGGATGCAGCGAGCATCGACATGTACCCCGTGAAAAAGGTGAATCCAATGTAATCTCCGGCAGCTAACGTACCGTTTAGTAAAATGTTTAATGTTTCCATTGTTTAAAATGTTTAAGGTGATAAAGATTAAGTAATTGTGATTTCTAATTTTGGCTTGTAATCGTAAAACTTTGAAAATCAATTAATTGTTTTATTTTAAATAAAAAAAGTTTTAAAAAAAATAAAAATTATACAATAAAATGTGTTTAGTTCTTTTGAGGGGTAATTTGATGCATTAAAAAAAAATGTGGAAGTGTTAAAAAAGATAAAAATATAAACGCGTGAGCAAGCCATTTCTCCCGACTTACTAAAAAAAGATAAGCGAAGCCCATGATGAGTGCCAATAAAGTAAATGGTAAAAGCTTTGATAAAAGCGCCCTCGGACTAAGATTAAGTGATAGCGATAAAACCCGAAGACTATACATGGCATGACAACCGGCAAAATAACACATGAATGCTGGTAAAATGGGTAGGAGTGTTCCTATTAACAAGGTAATCCCTGTATGAATAAAATATGTGCGATGTTCTTTTTGGTACCCGATGAGAAAACATAAAATATAAAAACCTGTGGGTATACGATAAAACGGAATACCCACCCCCAGATTGAAATTTTGAAGAATTTTGTCAACCTCTAGTTGATGCTGTGATAAAATGAAACCCAAAATGCCAATTCCTAGGATAAATGAACGGACGATTTCTCCCACGTATTTGATCCCTGATGCGTTCATTTTGGGTTTACTTGTCGTTTCTAAATCACCAAAATGGAAAACGGATAAAGCAATGAATAAAATGAATGACAGGAGCGGGAAATAGTACCAAAGAATGCCATAGAGAAGCATCACAGCTAAATATTTTCCAATAAATACCCACAGATTAAAGTATTTATTTTCTTGTTTAGCAAGTTTTTGAGCAACCAAATGATCTGCCGCTCCATGTGGAATCCCTAAACTCGCGAGTAAAAAGATGCAGAAGCCCCATTCTATCTGAATCGGCATGGTTGACCAAAGGCTTATCAGTAGCCAATACCCTAAACTTAACAGGATTCCAGCGATATGAACAAGTTTGATCATCTGTTCTTGTTAATTAAGTGCTTAATGAATAGCGGTATCTGCATTTGGCTAAATAAGATTAATTCTTCCCAAATATTTGTACGATCATCTAAAAATCGAAGGATATTGGCAAATTTCATTTTGCTGAATAATCGATCCATGACTTTAGGAATTACTTTATTCTCCTTTAGAATCATGTGTAATAGAATTGAGTCATAGAAGGAATATCGGGCTTTTGAAATGGAGATTTCTTGGTTTACCTTGCTCTGGGCATCTCGATGCATCCGTGTGAAAGCATAGCCAGTGGAGGGTTTTACTTGTCCAGCTGCGGTTCCAATCAAGAAAATGCCGGTATTATTTCGTTTGATAGGAAGTTGAACCATCGGAATGGTACCTCGCTCATCTCCAGTGATTTTATAAGCTTTGCCAAAGAAGTTTTCGTACATATACTTATTCCAAAGCTTTTCGAATTCTTCTTCATTATACGCTTCCGTACTGAAAACGGTAGTCTCGATAAGTGCCCTACGTGCCGAAAAAGGAAGGATGTAATGAAATACAGAAAAAGATGCATTCGATTGTTCTTGGCTGAAATCCATCAATGTTACTGCTCGACTGTCTAAGACATCCGATTCAAATTCTACGAATTTGCCCCAAAAATGTTGATAAACAGCGGACTTCGCAGTCTGTGTTTTCGGAGGAATTCTCGAATCGGCAATATTTTTGGCAAAGAATAAACGCTCGTCTATTAGTTCAATTTGTATGTGAGTTTCGCCCGGATTTAAATCCTTTACCTTTCCAGTTACTGTAGTAATTTGGGTGTGATCAGGAATATAGTTTTCAAAGAAATAATTAAAAAATCCCTCTGAAGAAATATAATTGTATTGTTGCGCGCCGATTTCCTCCGTTTTTGAAATCCCCAATGTTGATCGATAAGTTATCTTAGACCATGATTTTTCAATCAGAAATGGGAAAGGTGTTTGTTCAGGTGTGGACCAGAAGCACCAACTTTTTCTCGATCGATCACCTGAATCAACGAGCAATATCTTTTTATCTATGTTTTCAGCTTTTTGGAGATATTCATAAAGAAGCTGAAGTCCCGCAGCACCGGCACCCACTATGGCAAGATCATATATTGTTTCCGGCTTCAATAGAAATATTTTTATAATTTATTGTAACTAAACTATGTTTTTTGTGGATTGTTTTGATTTTCAATGAGTTAATGATAAAACTTACCTGACTTGCAGGATAAGCCCTTTTTATTTTCATTCAATACTCGGTACCTTTACCCTATCATTGAACTATTCTATATTCTTGAGAAGACTTTCCAGTTTATTCGTGCTTTTATTTAGTTGCTATACCCTAACAGCTCAGCATATCGCACGTTTACGCTTTGAAGACGATTTCTCCTATTTAAAAACAGATACCTCCGCCAAATCTTGGGACGAACGATTGAAGTTTATACCCTTGACAAAAGGCCTAAATCTCAGCGTAGGCGGCGAGTGGCGAGAACAATACCAGAATTATACGAATGCTAATTTTGGCCAATTTCCTGCATCTTTTACAGAAGCTAGTCCGCATCAATGGATGCACCGAATGATGTTGCATGGTGATTTTCATTATCGAAATTCCTTGCGTCTGTTTGTCCAATTAAACAACACAACGAGATCACTGAATCCCAATCCCATTACGTCGCAGCTGGATGAAAACCAATTGGCTGTTCATCAATGGTTTTTGGAAACGAATGTCAATAAGCATTGGTTGTTGCGGGCGGGCCGACAAGAAATGCAATTTGGTCAAGAGCGTTTCGTGGCGACAAAGGAAGGGCCTAATACGCGTCAGAGTTTTTTTGGGGTGACTGCTGAAGGGAAATATCCCGGAAATCGATTAAATGCTTTTTATGTAAAACCGGTTAAAATGACCCCTGGTATCTTTGACGATGGGCTCATGGATGAGACATTTGGGGGAATCTATGCGGTAAAAACCGATAAAAAGCGGAAATTAAACCTAGATGCTTATTATTTCTTTTTGGAAAGTACCCAGCGCGAATACGTATTCAAAAAAGGCTTAGAACAACGTCATACCGCTGGAATTCGTGTCTATTCCCCGCTTCGTTCGTTAAACTATGATGTGGAAATTGCCCACCAATGGGGGCAGTTTAATGAACTCGATATTTCTGCTTGGATGTTTGTATGGGATTTTAATGTAGAAGCTTTGAAACATAGCTTCATTGGTTTTAGCGGTAATTATGTTCCCGGAGATGAGTCGGCAACGGACGGGCAGTTAAATACATTTAATACCTTATTTGCCCGACCACCTTTTGGTCAGACTGTCGCACTGAACATTACAAATACCTTGAACTTAAGCCCCTATCTTCGTTATCAGGCGGGGACAAAATGGTTAGCCACCGCAAGAGCATCTTTGGTAACGCGAGCAAGTACTGCGGATGGAATATTCACCCCGAATATGTCGCCTTTGCGACCATTAGAAGCCCAAGGAGTTTCTTCTAAATTGGGAATTTGTGACATTTATGCCTTGGAAGTAAATTATGTCCCTACCAAACATTATTTCTTTCAAGCAGAACTGGGATTTTGCCAGGCTGGAACCTATCTGAAAGACTCAGGCCCCGGCAAGGATGTCGTTTATTTCGCGATTCGTAACGCGATTAAATTTTAGCCTTCTCGCGAATACTCCACAATAATAGAAAGCAAATCGCTCCATTGAGGATGAGTTTGGCAAAGCCAAATCCGCCAAATAACGCCTGTGATTGTGTTTCTAGAACAAATGTGATGATGGGGGATGCTACACAGACAAAAGGCACATAGCGATCTTTAATGGCTGTTTTGGTGAATAATCCAAAGGCAAAGAGGCCCAACAAAGGTCCATAGGTATAGCCCGCCAAATTGAATACTGCCCCGATCAATTCCTGATTATTAAATACATGGAATAGCCCAATCACGATGAAAAATAAGATCGAAAATCCAATGTGTACGCGGTGTTTAATCTTCTCTCGTTTGGCCTCCTGAAACTTTTCTATTCGTAAGAAATCGATGCAGAATGACGTTGTTAGTGCAGTTAAGGCAGAATCCGAACTCGCATAGGATGCCGCAATGATGCCCAATAAGAAGGTCACAGCAGCCAAGGTTCCAAAGTTGCCTCCTAAGGCCAGTAATGGATATAATTCATCTGTTTTGGCTGGAATCGCAATCTGATTTGCCTGTGCATAAATGTACAATAATGCACCTAAGGCCAAGAATAAGAGATTGATAAACAAGAGCACCCAGTAGAACCAGAACATGTTTTTCTGTGCTTCACCGATGGATTTACAGGTTAAATTCTTCTGCATCAAATCCTGGTCTAAGCCTGTCATCACGATCGCAATAAACACCCCAGCTAAGAAGTCTTTTCCAAAGAAATGGGGGTTCTTCCAATCCCATTCAAACATGTGTGAATAAGGGCTTTTTTGGATCGTTTGAATCATCTCCCCAATACCCATGTGCATTTGTTGGCCTACTAATACAATCGTAATGAATAGCGCCACCAACAAAAACAAGGTCTGCAAGGTGTCCGTCCAAATAATCGTTTTTACGCCTCCGCGATGTGTATACAACCAAATAAGCGCAATGGATATAAAAACAGTTAAGACAA